>ERZ1090879.13-NODE-13-length-154264-cov-38.586950_pt1 | contig 154264 bp, 138 predicted proteins | sample MGYA00478472_ERZ1090879 | MGnify/ENA primary metagenome ERZ1090879 (study PRJEB33644, sample SAMEA5815723) | chicken gut metagenome | biome: Chicken; feature: Gastrointestinal Tract; material: Caecum | place: Ireland | collected 2019-01-01 | study: A study of... | reverse complement strand
GTAAGGCGAATCCCTCCGTATCTGTTGAAGCGGCACTGACTTGTGCCGCTTTTTTGGCGGAAGCGGAGGGATTGCACCCCGGTCATGATTACATCATGCACGGGGTGCACGCTCGCGTGGAGCGTAACGAAGTTCCGCTCCATTCCCTAACGGCGCTCGCTGTAAGGCGAATCCCTCCGTATCTGTTGAAGCGGCACTGACTTGTGCCGCTTTTTTTTTGGCGGAAGCGGAGGGATCACACCCGTCATGATTACATCATGCACGGGGTGCACGCCGTTGTGTTCCGCGCTCGCTTTGCGGCGCGGCAGGACTCACGTCTTGGGCGGATCGCCAAGCGGTTCAGTGGCGGACGCCCGTTCCCGTGCGCTTTGAGTTTCGCCTTGTTCCGTCTTCCCATATGGCGGGTGCTTGAACGGCGAGGCGCAGCCGAGCCGCTCGTTTATTCAAGCACCCGCCTTAGTGCCATAAGATAAATATAAATTTTTATCGATAGCATATGTTGGCTTGCATAATGTGCTACAATATGATATAATATGATTGATTTTGAGGTGAGTGAGATGAGTATGGAATTCAAAGAGAAGGTATATCAAGCGCGCATGCAACTGGGGCTGACTCAAACAGAACTTGCACAACAGTTAGGGCTTGGATATGCTACAATAAATCGATGGGAAAACGGTGTCACTAAGCCACTAAACTGAAAGAGTACGCATTCGTTCAATTTTGCTCAAAGAACGATGTCGTGATTGACGATACGGATGAGGATAAAAAATGAAAATAATAAGTTTGTTTAGCGGTTGCGGCGGATTGGATCTCGGCTTTGAACGAGCAGGATTTGATATTCCCGTGGCCAATGAATATGATCCTACAATTTGGGAGACTTATAAGGTCAATCATCCGGCTACCAAGCTCATAGAAGGTGATATCCGCAATATCAAAGAAAGCGACTTCCCTAACGATGTGGACGGAATAATAGGGGGTCCCCCATGTCAGTCATGGTCTGAAGCAGGTTCACTTCGCGGAATTAATGATTCGCGAGGAAAACTGTTCTATGACTACATAAGAATTCTCAAGAGCAAGACGCCGAAGTTTTTCCTCGCGGAAAATGTTAGCGGAATGTTGGCGGATCGTCATTCGGAAGCAGTACGCAATATCATTGAGATGTTCAAAGAGTGCGGATACGACCTTACCGTTTCTTTGGTCAATGCAAAAGATTACGGCGTACCCCAAGAGCGGCGCCGGGTCTTTTATATAGGTTTTCGGCGTGATTTAGGCGTGCGTTTTAAGTTCCCTATAGGGTCAACGGCTGATGACAAGAAAAAACTGACCTTGCGCGATACGATATGGGATTTACAGTATACCGCTGTTCCTGCCGGGGCGAGGAACTATCACAATCCCAAAGCGATAAACAATAACGAGTTTTTTACCGGCGCATACTCTCCGATATTCATGAGTCGAAATCGAGTCAAAGGATGGGATGAGCAGGCTTTTACCGTTCAGGCTTCGGGCAGACAATGCCAGTTGCATCCGCAAGCACCCAAAATGAGGTTTATTGAACAAAACAAGCGCGAGTTTGTTAAGGGCAAGGAGCATCTGTACCGTAGAATGACCATACGTGAAATTGCGAGGATCCAAGGATTTCCCGATGACTTCAAATTCATCTATAATTACACGGATGATGCCTACAAAATGATAGGCAATGCCGTACCTGTCAATCTCGCCTACGAAGTGGCCGTAGCGATCAAAGAGGCGTTGCAATAAGGAGAGCGGAAGATGAGTAGTCAAAGCAATAATCAAGGTCGCGCATACGAATACATCTGCATTAATACTCTTTGCGCAGAGATAAACAAAATCCGCTCAGCGAAAATAGTTAAAAATTCAGCTTATGAAGCGGCAGAGCGCGCCTGGAATTCAACTTCAGACGGACTCAAATATATTCTGCAACAAAGTGCAACTGCTGCAGTAAGCACCATATTCGATATGGAACCGATGTTGCTTGAAACAGGGTCTGATTTGCTGACTCTCAAGATTCAAACCGACAACGAAGGAAAAGCCGGTGATGTGCGCGACATTATCATTGCTCGCTCGGATATTAAGTGGGAAATAGGATTGAGCATCAAACACAATCACTTTGCAGTAAAACACAGCAGATTGGCAAAGGCTTTGGATTTTGGTGCCAAGTGGTTTGGCATACCGTGCTCCAAACAGTATTGGAACAGCATCGAACCGATTTTTAATTATTTGTCCGAACAGAAAGCCGGAAATAAAAATTGGAACGAACTGCCGACTAAGGATAAGGATGTATATGTCCCACTGCTTAAAGCGTTCATTGCCGAAGTGTTGCGTAGCAATGAGAATGATCCTGCCGTGCCGCAGAAGATGGTTGAATATTTGCTGGGTGAGTTTGATTTTTATAAGATAATCAGCATCGACAGCAAACGGATCACGCAGATTCAAACCTATAATCTTCATGGGACATTAAACAAATCCGGTCGAGTCGTCGCTCCAAAAATTGAAGTGCCCCATGCACTACTGCCGACGCGAATAGTCAGTCTTGACTTTAAACCGAACAGCACTAACACCGTTGAGCTTTATATGGATGGCGGCTGGCAATTCAGTTTCCGTATCCATAACGCATCAACAAAAGTGGAAACAAGTTTAAAATTTGACATACAAATTGTAGGTATGCCAACAACAATTATTTCAATCAACTGTAGTTGGGCTTAAGTTAAGAGGAGTGGTTGTCATGGAAACAAAAATAAGTACAAGGTATATTGCACAGCTAACACAATGGTGAACTTCCTGTATAAATTATTATTAACATTCAATTCTACCTCTTGGGTGATTGTAGTCTATGGGATGAAACAAAAATGGACTATAGGCAATTGTCCTTATTGGTTGATCAGCATAGTGTTGCTTTTAATACCTATTTTTACATCATTTATGAGCACACTATGTTTCAAGGGATTGTCTAAAGATAATGTTACCTTGTGTAGTCAAATTGAAAATGCAAACAATGCATTTATCCCTACATACTTGGGATACTTTTTTGTCGGATTGAGTGTGGATAGCTACCAATTGCTAATTTTTGTTTATGTTGTTATCTTTGTTTTTGTTTTGGCTGGACAGGGACAATATTTCAATCCTATATATTTGCTTTTCGGCTACAAATTCTACAACGTATTAACATGCAAAGGAACACGACTTTTTATAATTACGCAACGCGATATACGAAGCACCAAAGATAGTGAATTTCCCGTGCTTAGAAGAATAAATCAAACCACATATGTAGAGAAAAGGAGCGATTATGAAACAGCTACTAGCGAAAGTAAGGAACAGATCTAGAAGCGCGTTTGAAGCGTTTAAAAAAATTATATCCGACACAACTATTTTTAGTATGCCATATAATTTAACAGACTGTATTGAGTATAATCCGAATACGTTGTTGGAAAACAATCAATGGTATAAGATTATCAATTTTTCGGAGCAAGCTTTCTGTATTAATATTTTGAAAGAAGAAAATATTGATTCGGTCGATTTTGATATGCTGTCAAATGACGATTTTGTCAAAATCGATTATCTTTGCTCTTTCGAAGATGATATCTTCTATTTTCAAAAAATCAGCAAATCACAATTGATTGTTAAGAAAAGAATTACATTCGGCGAGTCTTACGAATACGACGCTAACAGTAAAAGTGTGGTAATAAACAAATTTCCTGACGCCATTTACATCAAAAAGGAGGACACTTTATACTTTCAACGATTGGAATCAATTGTTCCGATTTTCAGAGGGATAGATATTTTGTATAAAGAGGCGACTGAACAAGAGATAACCACATTTTTACAAAGTGACTTTATTGCGCTAAATAATGATTTTAATGCTGCTAAAGTCAACAAGTTCACGCGAAAAAGAATCGCGCTTGCGATTAGTACTATAGCTTCCTTGGACAACGAAAGGAAGTGCGAAATGATTGAGTATATAAAAGCAAATGCAGGTCTAATATTTAATGATAATGCATTTGTAATTTCAAGTGAAGAAGAGCTTAAAAAATTGCTATATGGCATATCGGAAAGATATTATGAAACACCTGTAAGCAGAGAGCGGCGTATTGCGAATTCAGTTATTTCTTTAACAACCGATTAATTCGACAAAAGAAATAATTCGTTTTACATTGAGCATACTCCACCATCTGCCAAAGACTCGACAAGTTCGGGTCTTTTTTGTTTTAGGGCGGAAGAAGGGATATTGCGTTTTTTGAGCGGACGTTGACAGCGGCGAAGGTCTTTGATATACTGAAAAAAGGAGAAAATTATGGAGAGATTCAATATCGCGACTGACTCGAAGACGGACGAGAAGTTCACTATCGTCGACGGAGATACCCGCAGCAGCGTGTTCACGGACGTATTTACGGGCAACAGATATGCGGCGGGCAAATACCGCGTGTACAGATAATTGAACGCGATGCCTGTGTTCGCAAAAGAAGGCGCGATCGTCCCGATGTATTCGGACGTCGAAGACAACGGCGTTTCTTCCGAAAAGGATCTGGACGTCCTGATATACAGGGGAGAAGGCAGGTTTGTGCTGTATGACGACGACGGAAGCACCGCTGCGCACGAACGCGGAGAATATGCCGGGACGGAATTTTCCGTCGCCGCTGTCGGCGATACCGTGAAGCTCGAAATAAAGCACGCTTTCGGCGACAAAAAACAGTTGCCCGAAGGGAGAAAATTCACGCTGATCTTCAAGGACGTCGTATCGGCGGACGTCGAGACGGACGGCAGACCCGCAGGCTCGCTCGGCTCGGGCGTGACGGTAGAGTATCGCGGCGAGCCGGTAACGGTAACGCTGCGCGGCTGTAAGTTTTTTAACGGCGCGGATTACGGAGAAAGCGTCGTCGATCTCGTTTCGCGCTACCGCATGGGCAATATACGCAAGCAGGGGATATTCTCGGGCGCGCTGAAAAGCCGTACGTCAAAGATATTCGCCGCGAAAAGATTCCGCGGTCCCATTGAAGATCTTCGCGCCGTCTGCGGAAGCGACAAGGGCGAAGGCGGATCATGCCTCATGGGAGATAAATAGCCGCCCTTGAACATTTTTCAAGGCGGCGCACACTCCCGCAAGGCGGTTATGCTATAATAAATAGGCAAATAGTGTCTGTTTGCGGGGTAAAATCATATTTTTTCGACGTTGCAGTAAAAGTATACATAAACTGCAAGGTCGTAAAGGGGAATATCTATGAAAAGAAAAATGTTACTTGTTGCTCTTGTGTTGGTCTGTGTCTTAACCTGCGCGTTCGGGCTTGTTGCTTGCGACAACGGCAACAACGATAACGGCGGTACAGGAAACAACGGCAGTAACGGCGGCGATAATAAGCCGTCGCATACGCATACTTATTCGGAGCAATGGTCGCATAACGATAGCGAGCATTGGCGCGCCTGCACGGGCGCGGACTGCGACGAGGTGATCGACAAAGCCGCGCATACTTGGGATAACGGCAATATAACGAAAGAGCCGACCTGCACGGCAAAGGGCGAAATGACTTATGCCTGCACCGTATGTAAGGCGACAAAAACGGAAGAAATTGCAACAACAGACCATACCTTTTCTGACAAATGGGAAAGCGACGACACTCACCATTGGCACAAGTGTATCAACTGCGACGAGATAAGCGGCAAAGCGGAACATTCGTATAATGCGGACGGCGTTTGCGTGTGCGGTTATACTCTCCCTACTACGTTGAATGAACTTATGCAAGAGGGAAACGAAAAGTATCGGGCAGTCGTCGTTAAAACATTGAACGACCATTTGCTCGAAGATATGCTGTATAAAACACTTAGTAATAATTACGATGTAAATTGCGTTGAAATCGAGCAATGGGAAGTCGTTGATAGCGATAAAGACGGTATTATCGATTGCATAAAACTACATTTCTTCTACGATAACGCAATAATTTCGACGCTTTACAGAATATCTTGCGTTGAACCTAAAACGGAAATAACCCTGCAGGATTTGTTAACCGAAACCCCTGACGCCGCAAAACTTGACGAAGCATTCGACAGAGGGACTTATGTCATCGGCGCCAAATATTCTGCTGAATATGCTTTTGGTTATAACCCTACAATACAGGAGATGAGGAAGGTATTGTTAAATGCGGTCAATGAGAAACTTGCGGATGACGGCATTATCTCTGCGGTTGGCGAGAATACCCGCTCATTTATTATAAGAGATGATAAATCTACGGAAGATACAACATTAGGGAAGGCAAGACGAATAGTGGTTATGAATTTAGCAGAGAACGGCTATGAAGAAATTGCCATAATAATTCAAGAAGCGCAAACCGACAATGATGATGCAAAACTGATAGAAAACTTAAACGCGGGCAAATATAAAGTTACAAGTGCCGCAAAACGCGGCAAATTTACGGGCGCGCTTCTGAAAGCCGATATGTCCGAAAATGGCGGCACGGTAACAACGGATTGAGCTGCCGCACGCAGGCAAAAGACAAAGAGAAAAACGAAAACAACTAAATAGCAAAATTAAGGCGTTCACGCACAAAAGCGTGAGCGCTTTTTATACCCTGCGAAAAAAGTCGCATTATAAAAGCCCGAAGTCCTCCCGCGCTAATTTTGGAAATTTTATTGTTTTCAAAATTCAATCGGAAGGACAATTTTTTTGCAGACAATCAGATACATATTTGCGGACGGTACGGCAAGCGAAATCGAGGTTACGGACGAATTTTACACGCTATACGCCGAACCGGTGCAACAGGAAAAGCGTAACCATTGGAAAGAAAAGCGGCGGCATATCTTATTAGACTATCCGAACGAAAACGGGATAGACTTTGCAAGTCCTGCCGCCGATCTTCTTTCCGTTCTCATGCAGCGGAAGGACGAAAATCGAACATATTGCGCTGTCCGCGTTGTCGGACGAGCAAAAGAGGCTTGCCAAGCGGTGTTTTGCGACGGGAAGAGCAAAATCGCGCGAGACGAAAAAGTCGGGGAGGGGAAAATGCGCGGAAAAGTTGATATAAGGGGAGACATATGGTATAATTATGTAAAATAATGCGCGTGGAGCGCGGATCGTCCGTGAGATGCGGGCGGGCAATGAAAATAAGGCGCGGGGAGCGCGGATCGTCCGTGAGGTGCGGACGGGGCAATGAAAATAACGCGCGGGGAGCGCGGTGTGTGAGGGAGAATATTGTGACAATTGTCAATATCGTTTCGGCGTTGTGTTTGATCTATATGGTCGGAGTGGTGGTCTATGCCGCCGTGCCGATCGTCAATGCTAAGAATAGGGGCGAAAGGCTCAAATTGTTGAGCGGTTTCAAGAAAGGCAAATTCGTCTTGATCTATTTTGCGGCGATCCCTCTCTATTTGGTCGCGCATGTGTTCAACGGCGAGGCTGCCGCGGGGGCGTTGTGGATGGCGATCAAGTCGTGCGTCGACACGGTCATCCTCAAGTTCGACTATTCGAGCGCGGCGGCGCTGATGGCGGAAAACGTCTTTTATACCGTGGTCATCGAGATCTGTTTTGTGCTGGTCGTCGTCAACGCGGCTCTTTTCGCCGCGGCGCTGTTCGGGCAGAGAGTGTATAACTTTGTCCGCGCGCGCTGTGCGTGGAGAGCGAAAAAGCTGTATGTCATCGTCGGGCTCAACAAGCACAACATCGAGCTGCTCGCGTCGGTCGGGCGCGACGCCGGGGCTGTGTTGGTGGCAGACGGCTCCAAGGAGGCGCGCGACGCCGCATATTTTGTAAAGAGGGCGGCGGTCGCGTTGGATGACGACGAAGATCTTGCGCGGCTCATCGAGTCGCGAGTGGGCGACATGACCGACAAAAAGGTCTATGTCATCATCAATACCGGCGACGATACGCGCAACGTCATTTTGTGCGAGCAGCTGTCCGAGCTGATCGTCAAGCTCAATTACCAAAGACCGGACATCGAAACAGGCTTTTTTGCGTATGTGCTCGGTCTGACCGAAAATCGCTCGACGTTCACGCACTTTGCCGAAAAAACTCACGGCAGATTGCGCTATGTCGACAAATATAAGCTGGTCGCGGACCGCTTCGCCTTGGCTCATCCCATGACCGAGTTTATGACGGACAGAGAGATCGAGTTCGACCGCGCGACGATACGCCCCGAAGTCGACCTCGGCTTTGTGATGATCGGCTTCGGCAGGACGAACAGGCGCATCTTCCTCAACGCGGTCACCGACAACCAATTCCTCATGCATACGGACAAGGGGCTTGAACAAAAGAGGGTCACCTATACCGTCTTTGACCGCGTAAATTCTCAAAACGACAAAAATCTCAACCACTCCTACTTCCGCTATCGCAATACGCTCACGCTCGCTAAGGGGAAGGAGGACGAGTATCTGCCTCTGCCGCCCGAACCGGCGGTCACGAACTTTTTTAAGCTCGACATCAACGAGGGCGAGTTCTACTTCCGCCTGCGCGAGGCGCTGCTCGCAAAAGAGGGAAGAGCGGCGTACAACTATATCGTCATCGGCTTTGGCTCCGACCTCGAAAACCTCGACCTCGCCGACAAGATCCGCGCAAAGATACGCGAGTGGGGCGTCGCGGAATATACGAGACTGTTCGTCAAGATCCGCGACGGAAAATTGTCGCGCGAAGTCGTCGCAAAAGAATATTGCGCGGCGACCGAATTTTACACTTTCGGAGAGGAGGACGTCAACGTCTACAACGTCGACGTGATAGGATCCGAACCCGAGGAGCGCATGGCGTGGCGCCGCCACCTCGCCTATACCGCCGAGTGGCACAGGAACGATGCCGAAATCGACGAGAACGGAGTGAAAAAGCAAGACGTCGTCATGAGCGAAGCGCTCGACAAGTGGTACGGCGACTTTTCGCAATCGCAGCGCGATTCCAATATCGCCGCGTGCCGGAATATTCGCACAAAACTCAATCTGATCGGTTTCGATTACGCGCCCGGCGACGCGCCGCAAAAGGACGAGTCCGAGCGTTTTGTCAAGGCTTATACCGAAGGCGATCCGGTGAGGTATACCGGAGAGACGTTCGCAGGGAAAAAGATGGTCGAATACCGCAACGCGGACTTTGACCGCGACAGCGTGCGCAAGACGTTCGCCGTGCAGGAGCACCAACGCTGGAACGCGAGTATGATCGCGTGCGGCATCGTCCCCTCCACGCGCAAGCAGATCGAAAACGGCGACAGCAAAAATCTCAAATTGCGCCGCCACGGAAATATCACCACGTTCGAGGGGTTGATCGAGTTCCGCAAGATCGTCGCGAAGATCAAGGGAAAGAGCGAAGAGAATACGGACGTGATACGCTATGACTACCAGATCCTCGACGATCTGCTGTGGATGTTCGACGTCAACGGCTTCAAGGTGATAGACAAAAAGTATAAGTCGCAGGACGACATCGACAAGGCTGTCCTCAATGAAAAGATCGCCCGCGGTCTCATCAAGCCGAACGGATCAAAAAAAGAGAACGACGCGCAAAAGGGCGCTGCCGTCAAGGAGAAAGTATGACGTTTTTGGGAATTTTGATCGGCGTAGTCGTGCTCGCCGCGGCTTACGCCGTGACGATGTGCGGATATTTCGCGCTCCGCCGCAAGATGCCCGGCGCAAAGTTCTTTGTCGAGATCGTCATCATGGGCGTCGCGGTCGCGTTCAGTTTTTGCGTAAAGCTGACGGTCTATATGCTCCAAGAGGGCGACAACATCGAGGATGGCGCGGCGGCGCTGTTCTTCGCCGTCTACAAGGCGGTCGCGGGTCTCGCCCTCGACGGCATCGACTCCGTCTCTCAATTGGGCGGTTTGGTCAATTGCCTATATTCGGGCGTGTCGCTGTATGCGGTGCTCGTCTTCTTCAGCGTCATCTCCGCAAAGGCGAGCTATGAGACTTACAGCTATTTCGCGCTGCGCCTGCTCGGCTCGACGATGAAGGACGGCACCGATATCTACATCTTCATGACAGCGACAGAGGACGCGCTCACGCTCGCCGACGACATCGCCGCAAGAGAGATCTATGCAAAAGATGACGACGAAAAACTCGACCTGCGCACCCGCGTCGCGAGAGTTCCGTTGCGTATCAAGGCGATGTTCGGGGGCAAAAAGCTCGCGAGCGGCGAAAAGAAACGCAGATGTATCATCGTCTTTTCGGGCGACGGCATAGGCGTGTTCGACCGCAAAGACCCCCTCCACCGCGAGATCATGGCGAGAGGGTACTACTATTGGAACTTCGACAAGGTCAAGTACGGCAGAGAAAAGTCGCTGCTCAAAAGGCTGCACCTCTACAAGGGCAACGCCGGCTGCGGAAGGAGCCGCGAGAGAGACGTCGAATACAAATTCTTCGCGCTCGCGTTGAACGCCGACCTCAAAGGCTCCGAAGCCACCAACGCCGACCGCGTCTACGACGAGATCGCCGCGATGACCGACGAGGCGACCGCCGGGAAAGCGCCCTTTGTCAAGGCGTCCTTCTACTTCATGGTCGCGAGCGAGATCAACTATGAGGCGTACAAGCGCAGGATGAATGACGTCGTCCAAGACCACCTCATCCGCTCGGATATCGACACGAACAGGCTGGACGGCGCGCTTGCGGCGGAGTATTATTGCGAACTTGACAAAGAAGCCGCAAAGACGCGCGACAGCGTCAAGATCGAAAGGACAAAACGCGAACTGTTTTGTAAAAAATGCGCAAAAGTCATTCAAAAATATTGCGCGCTGTATGCGTTCAGCGAGGCTAAACTTGCGGTCAAGACGTTGATCGAGGGCAGGACAAAATTGTTCGAAAAGGCGATCGCGAGCGCAAAGGCGAACGGCAAGGACGCGCTCGCCGCAGACAGACTGCCGCTCGCGGATTTTGTCGGGAACGTCAAAGCCGCCGAAAACGTCAGAGATGCAGAAAAAGACAGAGTTGTCGGAAATGACACAGAATATCGCGCGATGGTCCTCGGCTTCGGCAAGACGGGTCAGCTCGCGCTCAACGCGCTCTTTTCGGACACCGCCTATCTCGACGAGGACGGCGTACAGCCCGGATTCGCCGCGGACATCTATGACGTCGACGCAAGGGCGGGGCTGTTTTCGAGCGAACACCCCATGTATCTTTGCGCGTCCGCGAACAAAAGATATGCGACTATGGACGAAAAGGAATTCGCCGACAATACAGAATGCCAATTGAAAAAGATCGAGGGGGCATTCGCGCCCATCGCCGCGGAGGGGTACGCGATGGATGAGATCGTCAAAAAGACGCGTCTGCCGAGGCTCGTCTTCCACGAAGTGTCCTGTTTCGAGCCGGGATTCTTTGACGAACTCGACAGACAGACAGAGAAATCGGGTAAAAATGTGGCGCGCAAACTCGAATACAACGCGTATGTGATCGCGCTGGGCGACGACGAGTCGAACATCGCGATGGCGAACGCGCTGCTCGACGACTTCAAACACGAAAAGAATGCCGACGGCGGCAGCGGAAACGTGATCGTATATGTCAATGTCCGCGACAGACGCAACCGCTGCCGTATCGGTTGGAGCGAAGACGACGTCGCGCGCAGCGGTGGCCATATCAACGTCGTCCTGTTCGGCGACGCGTCGGATATGTACACCTATCGCAACATCGTCGACATAGAGGACGACAAAAAGTTCAACTATGCATATCAATTGCTGGGAGGCTACACCAAGTACGACGGCAAGGACAAGAAGATAGGCGAAGTGACGGTCCACAACAAGTTCGAAGCCGATATCGCGAAGATATTCGCGGATTTCGGCAAGCCTAACGCTGCCGGCGAGGACTTTGAGAAAAAAGTCAAAGACGTCGTCGCGCTGCTTGCCGAGCGCATCGGCGCCGATCCCGAAGAGTCGGAGCAAAAGTGGATGGAGTGCTCGATGATGGACAGAGAATCCAACTACGGCGCGAGACGCTTCGGCAGATTGCTCGCCCTTATCATAGACGCGAAGCCCGTGGACGACAAATTGCTGATGCGTCTGTCCGAGATCGAACATATCCGTTGGATGAGACTGATGATGGCGTACGGCTGGATATACAGCGGCAAAAAGGACAAGGAGATCAAAGAACACGACAACCTCTGCCCATTCGAAATGCTGCCGATCGACGATAGCGTCACAAAGTCGCGCGTGGCGATCGCAAAAGGCGAGACGGCCGAAGCCGCGGTCAAAAAGCCCGCAGGGAAAGGTCCGCACTACGGCAGAGTGCACGCAAACGACACGATCAACGTGCTGCTTGCCGCGCTGCTGTACGGCAAAAGAGGCAAAGAGGGCGACCGCTGAAAGTCGCATCGGAATGAATCAAAGCGGTTTCGACAGGCTCGAAACCGCTTTTTTGTGTTAAAGTTTTGCTTTGAAAGCTCAGCCGATCTTGCTTTGCAACAACTTCAAAAACTCCGCCGCGGCACGCGACAGCTGTCTGCCGCGCTTCCACGCGAACGAAAGCCGCGCGGTCAACGACGGCTCGAACGGGCGGAAGACGAGCTCCGTCCCCGAAGTGTTGACAAGCCCTTCTATCGACACCGCGCACCCCATCCCCGCTTCGACCATATAGGTCGCGTTGTGGATGAGATTGTAGGTCGCCACGACGTCGAGCTCGCTGAACTCGCGCCCCAGCCAGCCTGAAAGCTCGTTGCCTGCCACCGCTTGGCGCGAGCAGAGCAGAGCAAGTCCGTCAAGGTCTTGCGGGCGCACGGTCGCGCGCTCGGCAAGAGCGTCGTCGGCGCGCATCAGCAGCCCCCATGCGTCCGAGTGGGGCAGCTTGATGTAGTCGTATTTGGCGACCGCCGCGTCGCCGACGAACAGCCCGAAGTCGACAAGCCCGCCGTCGAGCCTGTCCGAGATGTCCTCGAAATTGCCGCTCGAAAGCCGGAAGGTCACGCCGGGGTGCGCGGCGCGCATCTTCTTCATCGCTTCGACAAGCAGCCGCATGCCTTCGGTCTCGCCGCAACCTATCGCGATGTCGCCGGCGATCCTCTCGTCGGTGGAGCGGAACGCGCTCTCGGTCAGGTCGGCGAGCGCGACGATCTCCTTTGCGCGCTGGAACAGCAGCATGCCGTCCTCGGTCAAAGTCGTGCGCCGCTTGCCGCGCTCGAACAGCTTTGCGCCGAGTTCGTCCTCAAGATCCATCAATTGCTTGGACAGCGTGGGCTGGGTGATGTGCAGCCGCTCGGCGGCGGCGGTGATGTTCTGCGTGCGCGCCACCTCGATGAAGTAGCGCAATACTCTCAATTCCATAGACGCCTCCCAAATTCATTTTAGCATATCTTGGCATAGATTTCAATTATGATAAGTCATAAATTTTAGGTATTTGCTATGACGCGCGCGTTGCGCTATAATGAATTTGCAAGCAGACGAGAGGTGGACATGACAACGCAGGAATTCAACGCGCAATTGCAGAGAGACAACCATATCGCCGCCGGTTCGCCGGCGCACGAGTTTATGCACAAAGCCGCCGACGAGGCGCGCAGGATCACCGCCGAGATCAACGGCGCATACCGCACGGACGAAGAATTGAGGGCATTGATGTCGCGGCTGGTCGGATATAGGGTGGACGACGGCTTCCGGCTCTTTCCGCCCGTCTACACCGACTTCGGCAAAAACATCAAGATCGGCAAGGATGTCTTTGTCAACTCGGGGTGCTGCTTCCAAGACCAAGGCGGCGTCACGCTCGGCGACGGCTGCCTCGTCGGGCACAACGTCGTCTTTGCGACGCTCGACCACGACAAGCGCCCCGGAAGGAGAGGGGACATGACCGCCGCGCCAATCGTCGTCGGCAAAGACGTATGGATCGGCGCGCATGCGACCATCTTGAAAGGGGTGACGATCGGGGACGGCGCGATCGTCGCCGCAGGCGCGGTCGTGACAAGGGACGTGCCGCCAAACACGATAGCAGCCGGGGTGCCGGCGCGGGTCGTCAAAACGATTTGAAGAGAAGCGAGGAGACTTGCGAGCGTTCATAGCGATTGAGAATATATCAAAAAAATTGCAAAATTTTACAAATTGACAAAAATGTAATTTTTATTGTATGATAATGACATAGGGAGATTATTTCCAAACGAAAGGAGGACTTTATGAGAAAGATTGCGGTTTGTATTTTTTGTATTTTACTTGCAGTAACTACTTTTGCAGCATGCGAGACCGACGACGAGGCTCGCGCGGTTCAAGCGACGCTTGTCGACGACGCGCTCGATCACATGAATGAGGATTTCAAAGCCGAGCATATGACGGAGCGCGCATACGGCGCGCCGAGCGACAGTCCCAAAGAGATCACATACGTTATCAAGAGCGAAAGCGACTTTGAGGCGGCGTTCAAAGATTTCCCGATCGAGATCGACTTTGACGAAGACATGCTTGTCTTGAAATTTTTTACGGGAGACGCGCTCAAATACGAGGATGGCGGTCGTCGGTTCTTTTACGAGTCGGTAGGCGCAACGCAAGAGGGCAAGGTGTTGACTGCCGAGGTCGTCAAGCACAAGACGACGTTGCTGCCGCCGGAAGAGGCGATGCCCGACGCTTCCGTGCCGACACAAGAATGTCTCGCGTTCGTCGTTCCGAGGTCGGACGTCGAGCAAGTGGAATTGAAGATCGATCACAAAAACTACGAGAAGAGTTGGCAGGGCGAGTTGATCGAAGAGTGCGAGATAGTCGGCGAATATACGGATGAGTTGACGGACGACTTTGCCGCAATGGCGGCGCAGGCGCTCGAGACGGAGACGGCATACGCCGAAAAGATCGCCCCGCAAAAGACACTTGAAAAGATGTTGACGCAATTCGACAAAGAGATCGATTTTGCCGAAGATATGCTTGTCGTATGTTGCGTAAGAACGAACGCTACCACGCTTGACGAAGTGCAATACGACAAGGGCGTCTTGAGCATTGTGCTCGGCGCAGAGCCGGCGGAAGAGGTCAAAGCCTTTGTCGTCAAGTTGCCGTCGCTGCCCGTGTTTATGGTAGAGATATAAAAATTTTGCCGATTAAAAGAGAAAAAGACGCGGCTCCGAAAGGCGCCGCGTCTGTTTGTTTCGAATAGGCTGACGGCATATCCGCTTTTGAAAAGTGCCAAACCGGCATAGTCTTATTATGACAATCTGCCAAAATGACATAATCATGTTATAAAAATGTGCCAAACCGGCATATTTTGCTTGCGTGCAATGTGCCAAAGACGTGCGCTTTTAGAGAACCTCGGCGTAGCGGTCATAAGCCGTTCTGCCGACATTCGGCTCGATATCTTTTGAAAACAACATGTTCGAGCAGTCGAGTGATCGATAACGCTCTGCGAAAACCGCGCGAAGCTCGCCTCCGGGCGGGTTTTTTGATGTGGGGCAAAGCGGCTGTTGCGCTGTTTGCGAAAATGTGCTAAAATGGTGGTATGAAAGAGTTCAGACAAATGAGGCGCTTTAAGGCTTCGCGCCCCGAAGAGTGCGAAAAGGTGCTTTGCGAGGCAAAGCGCGGAGTGCTCGCCGTCATCGGCGACGGCGGCTACCCCTATTGCGTGCCCGTCAACTTCGTCTATGAGGACGGGCGCATATATATCCACGGCGCCGCCCAAGGGCATAAGTCGGACGCGATCGCCGCTTGCGACAAGGTGTGCTTCACCGCGACGCGCGACGACTTCCGCAAAGAGGGCGATTGGGCGTGGTATGCGACGTCCGTCGTCGCGTTCGGCAGAGCGAAGTGGATCGAAGACAGAGACGAGGTGCTGAAAAAGGTGAGACTTCTCGCCCAAAAATACTACCCCTCGCAACAGGAGATCGACGACGAGATCGCGCGCGACGGTCATCGCGTGCAATTGCTCGAGATCGAGATCGAACATATGACGGCAAAACAGGTGCACGAAAAATGATCAGAAAGTGGATGTCGATAGTTCTCGAGACCGTGGTCGCGGTGTGCGCGGTCGCAGGCGTCGCGCTGAGCCCATGCTTCCTCTATTTCACCATCCAATCCAACCTTTGGATCGCGGCGACGCTTGCCGCGTTCGCGGTGTGGCAAATTGTCAAGATGTTCAAGCCGTCCGCGAAGGATATCCCCGAGGCGATGTGGCGGCTCAAATTCGTGTTCACCGTGTCCATTACGCTGACGGGCGGTGTGTTCTGCGCGGTGCTCGCGCCGACGACGCCCGGCGCGTTCGGCAACGCCGCAAGCGTGCTCACTCACGTCGTCGTGCCCGTGTGCGCGATCGCCGACCTCTTTGTCGCCAAACACGACGCGCCCGACTTCGGCATCGCTGTCTGGGCGCTCGTGCCGCTGATCTACTATCTCGCGTTCGCGACGATCGGCTTCGTCCTCAATTGGGACTTCGGCAACGGGCGGAATTACCCCTACTTCTTCCTCAATTGGACGTCGCCCGCCGGCGTGTTCGGCTTCGGCGGCGGCGGGGAATACTTCATGGGGACGTTCTGGTGGATCCTCGTGATGATCGCGCTGGTCTCCGGCATCGCGCTCGCCTATGCGGCGATCCTCAAACGCGTGAGAGGCGGCGCCGCAGACAAAACCGCGACCGAAACAGAGGTCGTCGTGGGCGACGCGGCGAACGACGCCGAGACGCAGGAAGAGAATGCGAGCGAAGACGGCTCAAATGCCGACAAAGATCGGCAATGATGTGCAACGCGAAGGTTTACGAGGCGCGCTTGTCGACAATGCCGCGCTTTTAGGCGCCCGTGTGCGCTAAACGCATTTGTACGAGATGAAAAAAGCGTCGAAAGAATTGTCAGAGATGACTTTGCAAGAGCTGCGGGAACTGCCCCCGATCGCTCTTGCGCCTCACGACGGAAAGCGAAGGCGCAATATCGCGAAGAGTATAAACTCCAAGCCGCGCTTGCGGACGCAAAGCCGCGATTCGTGAGTTCAGTCACCTTAGAGGCGCAAAGGGTGTACGGCGACAGTTATTGACAAGTTGCGCTCAGCCCGAGGTTATATCGCGAAGCTTTGCGCCCATATCGCGTCAAGGGCTTGCCATGACGCGCGCCGCGTGATATACTTGTGTTGTCATGGAAGAAAAAGATTTCAACGAGTCGCCCGATACGGGCGCGCCTCAAACGGAAGGGCATGAGCCCGACCTCAAATACAAAGACGGCAAAGAGGTCGCCAAGGGCGGTCTTTTGGGGCTGTTCATAGGGCTCGCGATCATCGCGCCCGGCGTCAGCGGCTCTACCGTCGCGATCATCTTCAAACTTTACGACAAGCTCATCTACGCGTTCGGCAATGTGCTCAAACGCTTTGTCGCGTGCGTCAAGTTCTTGCTGCCCATCGTCATCGGCGCGCTGGCGGGATTTTTGCTGGGATTTTTCGCGATCCAAAAATTGATGGAGGTCGCGCCGTTCGCGGTCATAGGGCTGTTCGGCGGCATGATGATCGGCGCGTTCCCCGCGGTCGCCGACGAGATCAAGGGCGCGAAAAAGAGCGCGCCGCGCATAGCGTTGTTTTTGATCGGACTTGCGGTGCCCATCGCGATCAGCGTCGCCACGACGTTCGCGTCCGAGGGCGCGCGCCCCATCGAGGGATTGCAATGGTACCACTACCTCATCTTCGTATTGATCGGCTACGTCGTCGCGATCACTCAGGTCGTGCCCGGACTCAGCGCGAGCGCGATCTTGATGGCGTTCGGCTACTTTTCGTCCATCATGAACTCCGTCCACCTCAGCTATTGGAAACAAAATCCCATGATCTTGCTCGTCTATGTCTGTATGGTGCTCGGCTTTGCGATCGGGCTGGTCTCGTTCTCCAAGCTGCTCGACGTCATCTTCGCAAGGGCGAGGACGACCGCTTTCTTCGCGATCGTCGGGCTGTCGCTGGGGTCGGTCGTCACGATATTCTTCAATTCGGACGTCTACGCGGTCTATACCGATTGGGCGCAAAACGGCGTCGACGTGCTCGACCTCGTGCTCGGGATCGTGCTGTTCGCGGTCGGTCTTGCCGTCGCCTATCTGTTCGTCCGCTACGAACGTAAAAAACATCTCAACGAACTCCCCAAACAATTGTAAACAAAACGGAGAAGGAGCAGGCGGTGAACGAAACAAAGAGACATTATGCGGTCTTGTTCGCACTCGGTACCGCGGCGATCGTGCTGTTTCTTTTGATGTCGGTGCTGTCGCAAGTCTCGTTCGAGACGGGCAGCGACGCGTCGCTCGTCGAGGCGCAAGTCCGTGAGGGCATGATCGGATTTGACGTCTACCTCACCTTTGACGACGCGAGCGTGGAGTCGGGAATGGTGCAGGTCGACGGCTTTCGCGACGACGATCCCGATTACAGATGTTCGATAGTCGGCGAATTTGACGGCGAAAACGGCGTCTGCTATGCAAATTTGTTCTGCAATTACCCGTGCGACAGATATGAAGTCGTCGGCTTTTTCGTAACGTCGGGGAACAGCGGGTTCAAGGATCTGTACATTGCGCCGATGGTGCTTGGGTTTGTGTGCTTTTTTGAGGCTTCGATATTGATCTATCGTCCCGTCGCGTCGGTCAAATACGGCGGACACATCGTCTCCGCCTGCCAAGGATTCACTTCAAGTAAATTGAAATTGGACGGAAAGGTCATCGCAAAAGAGAAGGGCGGCAGCGTCGAAACCTTGCGCGCCGAGGCGGACGGCGTGAGCTATTCGGCGACGTTCGCAAGACCCACAAGACCTTCGATCTATGTCGACGGCAACGTCATTTCAAGACCTGTCTCGGATCGCGCAAAGCGCTACAAATTCGCGCTCAAGATCGACATCGCCGCAGTGGTCGTCCTCGCGATCGCTCTGATCGTCTGCGTCGTGCTGCCCTATGTGATGCCGATCGACTCGACCGTCAAAGACGGCAATTTTCTCTACGGCATACGATACGGCGGCTCGGACTACTATGCCTATTTTCTGCCGACAGGCACGACGCCCGTGAAAGAGGGCTCGATCTCGGTCGACGAGCTCGACTCGGAAGGAGAGATCGTCGATAGCTTTCGGTCGCATTTTGAGATCGGAGACAGCGGCGTGGGAGAGGCGCGCATAGGCAGCAAAACGCAAGGAAAACTTGTCCTTGCCGGCTATTCCCCCGAGGCGGAGATCGACCTCACCCTGCCCGGCGCGCTGGGCACGGCATTTTTGCTGTTAGCGCTCGTCGCGCTATACTACATGAAAAAGAATCCCGTCGCAGGTTGGACGATCGACGGACACCGCGTGATAGCGTATGTGGACGACGGGCGCGGACATGTGACCGTCGACGGCGAGCTGATCGGCGTGTCGCAGTCGGAAAAGAAAGGGTACGGCTCCGTTTACGGCGAAGTCGGCTCGCGAAGGATAAGCGTGTTTTTCGAAAAGTTCAAGGCGCCGACGCTCACCGCCGAAGGCTTCGAGATCGACGAGGAATAGCAGAGTCGCAAAACGCATAAAAAAGGACCCTCGAGAGAGAGTCCTTTTTGTAAATTCAATCGGCGCTGCGGCGTATCCCTAAAATGTCGGCGGCGGCGAGCAGACACTCGACGTCGCCCGCCGTCTGCCTGCCGTTCGTGTCCGGTGCGACGTTGACGACAAGCACGTTGCCCTGCGCGGTCAGCGAGCGGTATTTTTCGGCGATGTAGTCCGCGCCGGCGAGCTTGTCCTTTTCGTACTTGGGGTCCCAAAACCAATTGTTCGGCGGGCGCATGCAGATCGTCGCCTCGAACGGAAGATAGTAACTCTTGCCGCCGTGAGAGTACAGCTTGGGGTCGTCTTCGGGCGGAAAGAAGGGGTCCCAAAGACGAAAATCTGTCGGGAAATAGCGTATCGGCATCCCCTCGCGGTATCTGTGCGGCAGATAGCGGCGCGACGTCAATTTGAACAGCCCCGCCTTGCCTATCGTGTTGTTGACCGCAAACGCTATGTTCGGCTGCAACCTGTGCGCGAGATCGTACAGCCGCGCCACGTCCCACTGCCACGGATGTTTGTCCCACGCGCCGTCCAGCCACAGCTCGCATATCTCGCCGTATTTGCCGCCCAAAAGCTCCGTCAAATGCGCGCACATCAGGTCGTGATAGGCGGCGTTGTCCTTGTAACACGGCTCGTGACGATCCCAGAGCGAGTAGTACAGCCCAAGCCCAATGCCGTACTTCTTGCACGCCTTCGCCACCTCGGCGACGACGTCGGTCGGGCAGGGCGACTTGTTGACGCAATAGTCGGTCGTCGCGGTGTCCCAAAGGCAAAATCCGTCGTGGTGCTTTGTGATCAGGATGACATAGTTCATCCCGGCTTCGTAGGCGTTGCGCACCCAGCCGTCCGCGTCGATCGCCGTCGGGCGATAGCCGGACACGGGCAGGCGCCCGTCAGACCACTCGGTGTCGTAAAAGGTGTTGATCCCGAAATGAATGAACATGCCGTACTTGCGCTCCATTTGAGCGCGCTGCGCGGCGTTTGGCAATGTCGATGGCGTCAATGTGATCATATTTTTCTCCCTGCGGTTGTCCGCAAATACAATGTAACATGCGCGTGCGAGTTTGTCAATGCGAAATCGGTTGCCGGTGCTCCGTGCGCATTCGTTGCAACGTCGCCGGTTTTGAAAAGTTCCGAAATCGGAATATTTTGCTCTAAAATTTGTCAAAGTTTCCGAAATCGGAATATTTTCGTAAAAAATCACAGAAAGTTTCCGAAATGGGAATTTTTATTGACAAGGGGTCAAAAATGATGTATAGTGAAATCATGAAGAACGGTATGATATCCAGAGACGAATATTTGAACAAGCTCCTTGCATGGAAGGACAAGAAGGTCATCAAGGTAGTGACCGGCATAAGACGCTGCGGAAAATCGACGCTTTTCGAGTTATACAAAGATCGTTTGAAAGAGTGCGGCGTCAAAGATGAGCGTATTGTCTCGGTGAATTTTGAGGACCTTGCCTTTGAGAGCCTCACCGATTATCACGCGCTTTACGATCATTTGACAGCGCGTTTAAGCGAGGGCGAGACGACCTATGTCTTCCTCGATGAGGTGCAGAAGGTGGATGGTTTTGAAAAGGCGGTCGACAGCTTGTTTTTGAAGGACAATGTCGACATATATGTCACAGGCTCGAATTCTTACCTTCTTTCAGGAGAGCTTGCGACCTATTTGACGGGCAGATATGTAGAAATCAAGATGCTACCGCTCGGTTTCGGTGAGTATTGTGAGGTTTCGAAAGGGGAAAGAGACGAGATGTTTGCAAAATATCTCTCGACGGGCGGGTTCCCTTATGTTGCGTCGAATGCCGTCGATGTCGAGATCGCGGACGCCTATCTTGAGGGCATATATAATACCGTCATTGTCAAGGATATCGAGGAGAGACAGTCGAGAAAGGCTTCGGTCGATGACAAAAGGAATGTTTCGGACTTGACGCTTTTGAAAAACATCGCGCGATTTATGGCGGCGAATGTCGGCAATTATGTATCGGTCAAAAAGATCGCAGACTATATCACCTCTTCGGGAAGAAAAATCTCGCAAAACACCGTCGCCGGCTATGTCGACGCGCTGGTCGACGCATATGTGTTTTATAGGGCGGAGAGATTCGATTTGAGCGGCAAACAACTGCTCAAAAACAATTCAAAATATTATATCGTCGACCTCGGTCTTCGCAGGCACCTGATCGCAAAAAAAGAATTCGATCTCGGCTTTTTGCTTGAAAACATCGTGTATTTTGAATTGGTCCGCCGCGGGTATTCCGTGTGGGTAGGCAAGCTCGGAACGCTTGAAGTCGACTTCGTCGCGCAAAAGAGCGGAGTTTTTGAATATTTTCAAGTCACGGCTTCGATGACGGATAAAACTACGTTCGATCGAGAGATGTCGCCTTTTGGAAAGATCGATGATAATTTCGCGAAGACGGTGTTGACTTTGGACAGGTTTTCGCAGGGGAATTACGGCGGAATACAAGTCAAAAACCTTGTCGATTGGTTGCTCGACAAGTAACATTTTTCTACCAAAGAAGGTTGACCATGAAGATCATCATCGTAGGAGCAGGTATTGGCGGACTTGAGGCGGCGAGGCTGTTGGCGTACGCCGGGGCGGAGGTGTTCGTAGTCGAAAAGGCGGCGGACGCGGCTCATATGCGCTGCGACGTGACGGACGACGTCGATCCGTCTATCTTCGACAGATGCGGACTTCCCGTGCCGCACGGCAGCTTCCCCAAAAGAGATTGGACGTTTGTCGCGCCCGGCGGCGGAGTGCGCGAAATGCACGAGGCGGCGCCCGATATCTCGGTGAACAGGCGCGAGCTGGACAGAATGCTGGTCATCGGCGCGGAAAAAGCCGGCGCGGAGATCGTTTGGGGAGTGGAGTGCGAGGGCGCGATCGTAGAAGACGGACGCGTCGTCGGAGTCAAGGTCGACGGCGAAGAGGCGTATGCCGACCTCGTGATCGACAGCGCGGGGATGAACTCCGCACTCAAGGCGAGTCTCCCGGGCGAGATGAAGATCACCGTGCACGATGACGATGAAAAATTTGCGGTTTTTCGCGCTTTTTTGAAGAGGAACGAAGGCGCGGAAGAGCCGCGATACAGCGACAAAGTCTATCTCAAACATCTCGGAGAAAAGGGGATCTCTTGGGTGATACGGCGCGGCGAGGTCGACGACGTCTTGATCGGAGCGGTCGGGAGTTTGAACATCGGCGACATGAACAAAAGACTTGAAGCGCTGAGGGCGGACGACGCGGGTATCGGTGCGAAATACGAACACGGGCAGACATTTTTCAACATTCCGGTGCGCTTCCCGGCGACCATGGCGATCGCTCCCGGATATGCGGCGTTAGGCGACGCGGCGTATTTGACCATCCCCATGCTCGGCAGCGGGATAGCGTCTGCGCTGATCTCGGCACATCTGCTTGCCGAGTGCGTGGCGCCAAATCACACATGCGGCGGCGACGTGCTCGGTGTGACTTCAATTGAAAATCTTTGGAAATATCAAGTACTCTTGTACAAGACCTTTGCCGAACATTGCGGAGTCGACGTGATGAAGAGGGGCGTGCTGTCGCTCGACGACGCGACGCTCGACCTGATCTTGACGTCCGACGTCTTGACTAACGAAGAGGTGTGCGCACTCGCAAAGGGCAGGACGCTCTCCTTGGGCGTCGGCGATTTGCTCTCGAAGGCGATCAAAGCCGGCAGACACGCGTTCAAACTGCTTCCCGTCGCCGCGATACTGCGCAGGGCGAAAAAGGCGATCTCGGTCGCCGAGAATATCCCCAAAGAGTTCGACGCCGCTGCCGTCGACGCTTGGGAGAGAAAATTGAACAAAATCGTCAGGGGCGGAAGATGACATGCCGCTTGGATAATTGCGCGCATATCGTTGACAATTTCGCGGCAAAGTAATAAACTTGTAAACATGGTGACAACGAGTGTGCTGCAAGAGGAGGCGGCTTTCACAAAAGACAAATACTTCGACAGTTCGGACAAGTTCTTTGACTCGCCCGTTTGGTTCGGTCTCCTCGTGCTCGGCTGCGCGATCCCGTATTGGTTCTCGCAATATGCGATAGCGTTCGGCTTTTGTGCGGTCGCGCTCGCCGTCGCGTTGATCTTCACACGCAATACGATGCCGGCGTTCAGCGCGTTCATGATGTGCACTCTCGCAGTCATCGAGCAATATAAGATCACGACCGAAGAGATCTTCGGCTATGCGTGGGTGCTAATTCCTGTCGCCCCGGCTTTCATCTTCCATATCATTCGATATATGCCGCTCAGAGAAAAATATCGCCCGAGCAAGACGTTTTTGCCGCAGGTCGCGGTGACGGTCATGCTGATGATGGGCGGAGCGGGCAGCATAAGCGCGGCGATGTATTTCCGCCTCGCGCCGCTTTACTATGTGCTGTTTTTGGGACCGGTGCTGCTCGGCATGATGACGCTGATGCAGAGCGACATACCCAAAAAGGGCGAATATATCTCCAAATATCTCGCCAAGACGATGATGGCGGCGGCATTGCTGTTGCTGCTGATGTGGCTGGCGTGCTGCCTCAAAGAGGGATTCGGCATACATTTGCCGTACCGCCAATGGAAAAACAACGCGGGCAACTTCATGCTCCTCGCCGCGCCGCTCACCGTGTGGTACGGCATCAAGAAGAAGTGGGGAGTGGTGTTCATCGGGTTTGCGACCTTCCAGGCGCTGTCCGTCGCGATGTCAGGCTCGCGCGGCTCGACGTTGATGATGGCGGTCGTCTTTCCGCTTTCGCTGATCGTCTATCTCATCAATGTCAAGGGGTGGCGCAGGCTCGTCGACATGCTGCCCGTCATCATAGCCGCAGTTGCGATGCTCGCCTATTTCTTGCCCAACGGAGCAGAAAATCTGCTCAAATATATCGAGGACTTCGACATCACCGACAGCAGCGGCAGAGACAACCTCTATGCTGAGGGCTTGAAAAACTTCCTCGAATATCCCATCTTCGGCACGGGTTTGGGCTACCGCAACGACGTCGTCTATCCGCTCAACGACATGGCGATCTTCTGGTACCACAGCACGCCGATTCAGATCATCGCCTCGATGGGCATTTTCGGCGCGATGGCGTATATCTATCAATTCGTCGTCCGTATGCGCATAGGGTTGAAAAACAGCGCGTTCCACATCTGCACGCTGCTCGGCTTCCTCGGCTTCGAGGGCTATTCATGCGTGAACACCGGCGACTTTACGCCGCTGCCGTTCGCGTTCTTTGCGGTGTATGTCTTCCTGATCTTGGAGAAGTGCAATGACGACGCAGAGTTTATGGCGAGCGAACAAAGAGAAAACATTTTGAAAGGGATGAAGCGATGAAAGAGAAGAGGTTTGAAAAGGTCTATACCCAAGGCGCGATGCAGGGCGTCGAGATCTGGGTCGATACAGAGACGGGGGTCAATTACATGTTCTGTTTCGGCGGCAACGCGGGCGGACTGACGCCGCTGCTCGACAGAGACGGCAAGCCCGTCGTCACAGGCAAAGACAAGGACGACCTCGCGTTCTGAGTTTGTGTCGGTCGGCGCGCGCGGACAAAAAATTTTCGAGAGTGCGTCAAATTGTTTGACATTTGCTTTGATTTACGCTATCATAGTCAATGCTGTTGCGAATATGCGGTTATGGCGGAATAGGCAGACGCGTACGTTTGAGGGGCGTATGGGCAACCATCCGGGTTCAAGTCCCGGTAACCGCACCAAAGCGAAAGAGCGGACCAAGTGATGGTCCGCTCTTTCGCTTTGGTGCGGTTACCGGGAAAGAGATGACGAGGTCAAATTTGACCTCGTCATCTCAGTGAAATTCGCCTTATCGGCGAGTGAAATTCCGCTGCGCGGAGTGAAATGTTTGCGCGGTGCGCAAACATGAAATGTCGCTGCGCGACGATGAGGCGAATTTTATTTCACGGACGCGCACAGCGCGTCTATTTCACGACCGCAACGCGGTCATTTCACGAGCGTGAACACCGCGAACGCTCATTTCACAAAATATACGGGTTGTGTTTGGCAATGTTTTGGTCGCAGTTTTGAAGTACATATCGATATTTTTCGCCGCAAGACTTGTCACCGCGCGCGTGTGATGTTATAATGTTACCATAAAGTTCGGAGAGATCTATGGAAAAGTTCACTCAAATGCTCAACGACGTGGGCTCGTGGCTCACCACTCAGGGGATCAAAGCGGTCTTTGCGATCATCGTACTTTTGATCCTCTTCAAGGTCACCAACTTCGTCACCAAAAAATTGGCGAAGTTCATGCGCAAGAAGAATTTGGACGAGGCGGTCGTCCGCGTCACCGAGACGTGGTCGCGCCGCGCGATCAAGTTCATCCTGTTGATCATCTTCGTCGCCTATCTCGGCTTCGAGACGTCCAGCATCACCGCTGCGATCGCGTCTTTGGGCGTGACGATCGGCCTTGCGTTGCAGGGCTCGCTGTCCAATATCGCGGGCGGCATCGTGCTGCTTGTCACGCATCCTTACCGCGTCGGCGACGAGATCGAGCTGGACGGCAACAAGGGGACTGTCGAGGACATCAAGCTGTTCTACACCTATATCCGCAAATCGGACAACACCTTGGTCGTCATCCCCAACAGCACCGCCGCGAACGATGAGATCATCAACTATACGACCAAGCCGACGCGTCGCGTGGAGCTGATCTTTTCGGTCGCGTACGAGAACGACTTCGAGACCGCAAAGGCGATCATCCTCGAATGCGTGAAGGGGCTTGACTATGCGCTCGAAGATCCCGAGCCGTTCGTCGGCGTGGAGGCGCACGCCGCGTCGAGCGTGGACATCGCGGTCAAGTTTTGGGTGCCGACGGACAAGTATTACGACGCCAAGTATGCGATGCGCGAGGCGGTAAAGCTCGCGTTCGACGCCAACGGCATAGAAATCCCCTATCCGCAATTGCAGATCCACACCGCCGCGGACAAGGAGAGCAAAACCGAGACAAAGAAAAAATAATATGCGCGGCGAAAGCCGCAAAAAGGAGGGAATATGAGCACAATTTCCAAACGGAAGAAGATAGTCATCACCGCCGTTGCAGCAGTTTTGGTCATCGTGCTTGTCGTCGGCTTGTCCGTCTTCGGCTGGCTGTACGCGTTTGACTATCGCAAAGACCCCGTCCAAAAGGCGACGAGCGTAACCGTGGACGCCGACGGCAAATTGCGCGTGTTGCAATTGACCGATCTTCACCTGACCGCGCCGGCTTGGAACGGCAACGATCAACAGACCATCGAGTGGGTCAAGACGGCGATCCGCCTCGCCGATCCCGACGTAGTCGCGGTCACGGGCGACGCCGCCATGGGCATCTATTGGTACCGTCAACGCGAAAAGGGCATCGTCGCGATCGCCGAGATCTTTGAAGAGGCGGGCATTCCTTGGATGTACACGCTCGGCAACCACGACGGAGAGTGGGGCTGGGACACTCAGGCTATGGTCGGCAGAGAGAACGAGGAGCAGGGCAACGAAGAGTTGCTCGAGATCTTGCAGGGCTACAAGTATTCGCTGATGCAGAAGGGCGACACCACCGGCACAGGCAACTATGTGATCGACGTCGTCGACAAGGACGGCAACGTCGTCTACGGGCTGATCAATATGGATACGCACGGCAAGGTCTTCAATGAAGACGGCAGCCGCGGCCCCGGATATATGGGCTTGTCCGCCGATCAGGTGCAGTGGTACGAGCGCGAGGTCAACGCGCTTTGCGAGCGCGCCGGAAAGCTCGTCAATTCCGCGCTGTTCATGCACGTCCCCCTCTATGAGTATCAGGACGCGCTGGACAACTATCCGCTCTGGGGCAGCTTTACGCAATACAGCATCCAAGACCATTGCTATGTGCCTGAGACGAACATCGGCATGTACGACAAGATGGTCGAGCTGAAAAGCACCGACTTCGTCACCGCGGGGCACGACCACGACCACAATTTTGCGGTGATGTATGAGGGCAAAGACCGCGTCAACAGCGATTTTCCGGTCATCCTGCACTATGGCAGGACGTCGGGCGTCGAGGCGTGGGAGAGACGCATCCCGATCGGAGCGAGCGTCATCGACATCAACGTCAACGCGACGACGACCGAGAGCAGATACAAGATCAGCGTCATCGAGCCGCCCGAGAGCTTCGTCTACAACGAATATTCAGGCTGGTAACGCCGCAAAAAAAAGCCGCCCCTCATGCGAGGAGCGGTTTTTCGTATACTTATGCGGTCAGCTTGACTGCCGACAACGTCGCGTTTGCCCCTACCGTCGCGGTGTAGCCGCCGGTGTAGGAGGGGAAAGTCAGCGCGAGGTTGAGTTCGTCGCTTTGATTGAGCGTAAGCACATAGCTGCCCGATATCGGGGTCGCCTGGCTCGCCGCGGCATATACGGTTTGCTGAGTCGACGCCACGGGAGCGTCGTTTTGGAGCACCTGCGCGGTCACGTTGCCCGCCGCGCTCGGCGAGACGTTGAGCGAGTAGGAGACGAGATAGGTCCCCTGCTGCTGTATCGTCAACGTGTTCGTCGCCGCGCCCATATTTTCGTTTGCGCCGGCGGTGTTCAACTCAAGCTCGACCGGGGTGGTAGTGTCGTTGACCGTCGGCGTCTGCGTCGCGTTTTGATAGAGCAGACCGTATGCGGTCGAGATCGCCGGTCCCGTGGGTCCCGTCGGACCTGTCGCGCCCGTCGCGCCTGCCGCCCCTGCGGCACCTTGTGCGCCTTGCGGACCTGTCGGTCCGGTCGGACCCGTTGCGCCGGTCGCGCCTGTCGCTCCGGTCAAACCCTGTATCCCTTGCGGACCGGTCGGACCCGTCGGCCCCGTTGCGCCGGTCGCGCCCGTCGCGCCTGCCGCCCCTGCGGCACCTTGTGCGCCTTGCGGACCTGTCGGACCGGTCGGTCCCGTAGGACCCGTTGCGCCGGTCGCGCCCGTCGCGCCTGCCGCTCCTGCGGCACCTTGTGCGCCTTGCGGACCTGTCGGTCCGGTCGGTCCCGTAGGTCCCGTCGGTCCTGTCGGACCTGTCGCGCCCGTTCCGCCCGTGCCGGCAGGACCTGTCGGTCCGGTAGGTCCGATCAAACCCTGTACGCCTTGGAGACCCTGTACGCCCTGCGGACCGGTCGCGCCCGTAGGCCCGGTCGGTCCGGTCGGTCCTGTCGGACCTGTCGCGCCGGAAGGACCTCCGGGAGGTCCCATAGGCCCCGTAGGTCCTGTCGGACCGGTCACGATATAATACGGCGGCGCGCTAGAGCCCGTGCGTCTGCCGCAATTGCAAAAGTTGCATCCCATTCCAAACATCTTCATTCTCCTTGTCGGAAGTTCCGTGGCAGTATATGCCGAGAGGGCGGAATGGGTGAAAATGAAGATTTTTGGCACTGAAAAACAGTTGACAAACGATGTTTTCGGGGATAAAATGATAGATACGATTGCAGTGCCGATGTCGGCACGCGCAGGGACAAGCGTCCCGTGACGAGCGTCACAGAGAGCCTCTCCTCGGCTGAAAGAGAGGTACGCGGCGGCGGAAACGTACCACCCGGCGAAAAGCACGTCTTGCCGAACGAATCGGCTCAATGAGATGCGGCGAAAGCCGTGAAGTAAGGTGGAACCACGCCAAGGCGTCCTTGCATATGCAGGGGCGCCTTTTTTGGAGGAATATATGATCAAAGTCACTTTGAAGGACGGAAGCGCGCTCGAGTGCGCGGAAGGTGAGAGCGTAGCGCAGATCGCGGCGCGCATTTCGGAAGGGCTGGCGCGTGCGGCGCTCGGCGCGATCGTCGACGGCAATGTCGTCGAGTTGGGCTATGTGCCCGAAAAGGACTGCTCGTTGCAGATCCTGACATTCAAAGACCCCGAGGGCAGGCGCATCTATCGTCACACCTGCTCGCACGTTCTCGCGCAGGCGATGAAGAGCGTGCATCCGACGGTCAAACTCGCGATCGGTCCTGCGATCGACGAGGGATTTTATTACGATTTCGACTTTGCGACGCCCATCTCGTTCGAAGAATTGGAGATGGTCGAGCGCGAGATGGCGAAGATCATCAAGGCGGACTACAAGCTCGAGAGATTCGTGCTGCCGCGCAAAGAGGCGATCGAGTTGATGCAGAGCTACAACGAGCCCTACAAGGTCGAGCTGATCAACGATCTGCCCGAGGACGCCGAGATCTCCTTCTATCGTCAAGGCAATTTCGTCGACCTGTGCGCAGGTCCGCATCTGCCGTCGACGGGCATGATCAAGGCGTTCAAGCTGACGTCGCTGACGGGCGCGTATTGGCGCGGCAACGAGCACAACAAGATGCTCTCGCGCGTCTACGGCACCTGCTTTGACAAAAAGAGCGAATTGACCAAGTATCTCGCCGCTGTCGAAGAGGCGAAAAAGCGCGACCACAACAAGCTGGGCAGAGAGCTGGGCATCTTCATGACCGACGAGCGCATAGGGCAGGGCTTGCCGCTGCTCATGCCCAAGGGCGAGCGCATCTTCCGCACCCTCGTCCGCTTTGTCGAGGACGAAGAGGACAGGCGCGGCTACGTCCGCACCCGCACGCCGTACATGGCGAAGTCCGACCTCTACAAGGTGTCAGGGCACTGGGACCACTACAAGGACGGCATGTTCGTCATCGGCGACGAGAGCAAGGACGACGAGGTCTTTGCGCTGCGCCCGATGACCTGCCCCTTCCAATACACGATCTACAACAACGGGCTCAAGAGTTACCGCGACCTGCCGATCAGGTACGGCGAGATCTCGACTCTGTTCCGCAACGAGAGCAGCGGCGAGATGCACGGTCTCATCCGCGTCCGTCAGTTCACGATCAGCGAAGGGCACATCGTCTGCACGCCCGAACAGCTCGAAGAGGAGTTCAAGGGCGCTGTCGACCTCATCAAGTTCATGCTAAAAGCGGTCGGCTTGCAGGACGACGTCACCTACCGCTTCTCCAAGTGGGACCCGAACGACAAAAAGAAGTATATCTACGAACCCGACGTCTGGGCAAAGGCGGAGGCGACGATGAAAAAGATCCTCGACCACCTCGGTATCGAGTATACCGAAGCGGTCGGCGAGGCGGCGTTCTACGGCCCCAAACTCGACATTCAGATCAAGAACGTCCACGGCAAAGAGGACACGATCATCACCGTTCAGGTCGACATGTTCCTCGCCGAGAACTTCGACATGACCTACGTCGACGAAAACGGCGAAAAGCGCCGTCCCTACATCATCCACCGCACGTCGATAGGCTGCTTTGAGCGCACGATCGCATTGCTCATTGAGAAGTACGCCGGCGCGTTCCCGATGTGGATCGCCCCCACGCAGGTCAAGATCCTCAGCGTCACCGAGCGCAACGAGGAGTATGCAAAGAGCATCTCCGACGCGCTGTCGAGACGCGGCATCCGCTGCGAGGTTGATTCGCGCAACGAGACTATCGGCTACAAGATCCGCTCCGCACAGCTCGAAAAGGTGCCGTATATGCTCGTCGTCGGCGACAAAGAGGCGCAAGAGGGCAAAGTCTCCGTCCGCAGGAGAGGAGAGGGCGTGATCGGCGAGATGACGCTCGACGAGTTCGTTCAAAGAGCGGTCGAAGAGATCGAGACGAGAAGTTTGCTTTGAGGGGGCACCAAAGTGCTCATCGCTTGAATCAAAGGCGCACCGAAAGGCGCGCCTTTTTCATACAAGCGGCACTTGGGTTCCCCCTCAATACTCCCCCTCCGACACGACAAGCGCTCGCTCACCGCTCGCGGTCGTGCAAGGGGAAGTCCCCGAAGAGCGCGGTCGTTCGGGGACTTCGTTATCGAGTCGCGCGAGAAGCGCGGTTTCGCGCGACAGGAAGCGCTACCTTGTCAACAAAATGTGACTTCACGTTTTGACTTTTGGTATGTGGATAACGATATAATACTCGACGCTGCCGCCTCCGCGAGGCAGCAAAATCATCGCAAGTCGTTCGCTTAAAGCTGCTTGGTACTGTTTATCGAATATCTTCTTTACTATTTTGAATTATTCAATGCGGATCCTTGTCGATCCGAAAATAATGAATCGGATAAAAAACGGGCGCGTCCGAGTTGCGGACGCGCCCGAGTGGTATTTTGCCGGTCAGACCTGTTTTGCGGTCGCGGCGACCTTGGTCGGCGCCTTTTCGGTCACATAGCCGCTCATGCCGTTGAAGAGGTTGCGGATGTGGTCGCCGACGCGTTCGAGATCGTTGACGAGGTGCAGCCACACCGCGCCCGAGTCGGCGGAACATTGTCCTTTGGCGAGACGCTCGATGTGCGTCGCCTCAAACTTGTCCTTGCAGTCGTCCACCGCCTGTTCCGCCGCGTCGACCTCGGCGCGGAGCGACAGATCGCGGTTTTCGAACGCGCGCATGACCAGCGCGTACAGTTCGTTTATGTCGGCGGTCATCTCGTCCAGCTCTTTGAGCGCGTCGGGGGAGAAGGACGACTTTTGCTTGGCGAGAAGGTCGGCGTATTCGCATATGTTTTCGGCATAGTCGCCTATGCGTTCGAGGTCGGAGATCGCGCGGTAATAGCTGCTCAATTCGCGTTCGCTGTCAGCGGTCAGGGGATTGGTGGACAGCTTGACGTTGTAGGCGGTCAGCTCTTTGAGCAAAAAGTTGAGGTGGTTTTCGCGCGAGCGGAACTTTTCGCGCTTCTCGAATTTGCCGTCGCGGACCGCGCCGATCGCCCAATCCAAATTCTTCTTGGCGATCTGCGCCATCAGCTCTATTTCTTTGCGCACCTGCGCAAGCGCGATCGTCGGCGTCGCGAGCAGTCTTTCGTCGACGTACGCGAACTTGTCGGCGACGATGCCGTCCTCGTCCGGTTTTTGCTTTTTGTCGCGGACGATAAGCTCGGAAAGCCTTGTGATGTATTTGATGAAGCCGACCAGCAAAAGCGTTGTCGTCACGTTGAATATCGTATGGAACATCGCTATCTGGGTCTCGATCTCGGGGAACGCCGCGGCAAGCCACTTGTCGATCGGCAGACACAGCGCGAGAATGAAGAACACTATCGAACCGAACACATTGAACATGAGGTGGATCACCGACGCGCGTTTGCCGTTTGTCGTCGCGCCGATTGACGCGAGCACCGCGGTCACGCAGGTGCCGATGTTGATGCCGAGCGTGAGGAAGATGGAGCTCTTGAGGTCGATCAAGCCGACGCCCGCCATCGTGATCAAGATGCTCGTCGTCGCCGAAGAACTTTGAATGATCGCGGTGATCACAAGTCCTATGAGCAGCAGAAGGAAGGGGTTGCTCACCGCCGCGATCGCGTTGCGGACCGCCTCGGAGTCGCTGAAACTTTGCATCGACGCGCTCATCACTTCAAGCCCGACGAAGATCATACCGATGCTGCCCATCAATTGACCGGCGCGGACGACCTTGTCGTTTTTGGACAGCATCGTCATAAACGCGCCCACGCACGACAGCGCGCCGAAGAACGCGGTGATCGGCAGGAATTGAAGCGCGACGATCTGCGCGGTGATCGTGGTGCCGATGTTGGCGCCCATAATGATCGCGGTCGCCTGGCGAAGGGTCATAACGCCCGCGTTGACAAAGCCGACCACCATGACCGTCGTCGCCGACGAGCTTTGGATGACCGCCGTCACCCCCGCGCCTACCGCGATGCCGGCGAAGCGGTTTGAACTGATCTTGTTGAATACGTCTTTGAGCTTGTTGCCCGCAATGGACTCCAATGTCTCGCTCATGATCTTGAGCGCGATCAAGAAGACGCCCAATCCGCCCAGCAGGGTGAGTATCATTTCAAGTGTCTGCATTCGTCCTCCTGCGGCGCGCGGCGCCGTAAGACCTTTATAACAAATTACGGCGCACAAAGTCAAATAAATATAGACAGAAAGGGGAAAATAATGTATAATTAAAGGAAGAAAAACGCGTCGACATCGGGGCATATGAAGTGCGCAAGTGCGCGCAGATGACGTTATTGTCGCAAAGACGCGTTTTCAAATCAAATATCGGAGAATTGCCATGCCGACGCTCGTTCTGCTCGATTCCAACTCGCTGCTCAACCGCGCATATTACGCGATGAGCGCGCTCACCGACCGCAAGGGCCGTCCCACCGGGGCGATCCACGGATATTTTACCATGTTCGCCAAGCTGATCTCGCAGTTCAAGCCGGACAGGGTCGTCGCCGCGTTCGACCGCAAGGCGCCCACATTCCGCAAGGAGATGTACGACGGCTACAAGGCGACGCGCAAGCCTATGCCCGAAGACCTCGCCGCACAGTTGCAGCCGGTCAAGGATATGCTTTCGCTGATGGGCGTTCCGGTGTGCGAAAAGGACGGCTACGAGGCTGACGATCTGATCGGCACGCTCGCGCGCAAGTTTGACGGAGACGTGCTCATCGTCACAGGCGACCGCGACAGCTGGCAGCTGATCGACAGCCGCACAAAGGTCGTGTTCACGATCAAGGGCATCACCGAGATCGCATTGATGGACGAGGCAAAGCTCAAAGAGGATCACGGGCTCACGCCGTCGCAGGTCATCGACCTCAAAGCGCTGATGGGCGACGCGTCCGACAACATCCCCGGCGTGCCCGGAGTCGGCGAAAAGACGGCGAAGGGCTTGCTGGACAGCTACGGCACTTTGGACGGGGTGTACGCCCACTTGGACGAGGTCAAGGGCAAGCTGCGCGAAAAGCTGGAACAGAACAAGGACCTTGCCTATCTCTCGTACAAACTCGCGACGATCGACACCGACAGTCCGGTCGATGCCGGAGTGCTCGAGGCGAACTTCAAGCCGGTGTTCCCGGTCGCGCTCAAAAAGGAACTTCTCGATTACAACCTCTCCAAACTCGCCGATTCGTTCGAGTACGACGACGGCGCGGCGGCGGCAGGAGTGGGACTGACTTTGCCCGACGCAGAAGAGGTCAAAGACGAGACGAGGCTACGCGAGATCGCCGCTGCGGCGAAGGGAAGGGCGGCGTTCGACATGTCGGGCGAGAGAATGTTTTTCGCCTGCAACGGCGCCTCCTATTCGATCGCTGTCACCGACAACTTCTTTGACGAGGGCGTGACCTTCGACGGCGCGCTCGCCGCGCTCAAACCCGTGCTCGAAGACGAGGACGTCGTCAAAGTGTGCTTTGACGCCAAGACAATCATGCACAGCTTGGACGGCTACGGCGTCGCGCTGCGCGGCTGGGACGACGTCATGCTCAAAGCCTATCTCTGCGACAGCAACGCCGGCTACAAGAGTGCGTCCGATCTGTTCGCCGCATACGACGTGCCCGGCGGCAATGTCGGCGCGGCGATGCTCGCGGTCGACGGCATGCTCGAAAAGGAACTCGCCGAAAAGGAACAGACCGCGATGTACCGCGACCTCGAAAAGCCGCTCGTGTCCGTTCTCAAAGACATGGAGGACAGGGGCTTCACCGTCGACAGAGGGACGCTTGAATCGCTCGCCGCAAGGTTCGGCGCGCAGGCGGACGAACTCGCCGCAAAGATCACCGAGCTTGCAGGAGAACCGTTCAACCTCAACTCCACCAAGCAGCTCGCGCACATTTTGTTCGAAAAACTCGGACTGAAAACGGGCAAAAAGACCAAGAGCGGCTATTCGACCAACGTCGAAGTGCTCGCCGCGCTCAAAAACGAGCACCCGATCGTGCCGCTGATATTGTACTACCGCGAGCTGTCCAAGCTCAAATCCACCTATCTCGACGGCATGCTGCCGCTGATAGACGCCAAGGGGCGCATACACACGGTGTTCCGACAGGCGGTCACCGCGACGGGCAGACTGTCGTCGACGGAGCCCAATCTGCAAAACATCCCCATCCGCAAGGAGAGCGGCAAGGAGATCAGGCGCATGTTCGTCGCCTCGCCCGGCTGTAAGCTGGTCTGCGCCGACTATTCGCAGATCGAATTGAGGCTTATGGCGCATTTCAGCGGCGACAGGCATATGATCGAGGCGTTCAACGCGGGCGCCGACTTCCACGCCGCGACCGCGGCAAAGCTGTTCCGCGTGCCGCCCGAACTCGTCACTCCCGATATGCGCCGCAGCGCAAAGGCGGTCAACTTCGGCATCATTTACGGCATCAGCGACTACGGACTGTCCGAAGACCTAGGCATCGCAGTCTGGCAGGCGCGCGAATATATGAACAACTATTTCGCTACCTATCCCGACGTCAAGAAGTATATGGAGAGCAGCGTAGAATACGCGAAGGAGCACGGCTATGTGCGCACTCTCGACGGCAGGCGAAGATACATCCCCGAGCTCAAATCGACCAACTACAACACCCGCTCGTTCGGCGAGCGCGTCGCGATGAACATGCCCCTTCAGGGCACCGCGTCGGACATCATCAAAAAGGCTATGATCGCCGTCGACCGCGCGCTCAAAGATGCAGGACTCAAAGCGGGATTGATCATGCAGGTACACGACGAACTCATCGTCGACGCGCCCGAGAGCGAGACCGAAGCGGTCGCCAAGATACTCAAACGCGAGATGGAGAGCGCGGCTTCGCTTGCGGTGCCGTTGATCGCGGACATAGGGATAGGCGACAATTGGTTGGAGGCGAAATGAGACTGATCGCGATCACGGGCCCCATGGGCAGCGGCAAGTCGACGGTCGCCGCATATATCGCGAGCCGAGGCTTCGACGTCTACGATTGTGACCGTATTTTCAACACGGGCGTGATAAATTCGCCCGATTACGTCGCAGAGATCGAGCGGCTGTTCGGCGCGGTCAAAGGCGGCAAAGTGGACAAGAAGGCGCTCTCCGCGCACCTTGCCGCACACCCCGAAGACGTGATCAGACTCAACGCCGCCGCTCATCCGCGAGTGGTCGCAAAGCTGCTCGAACTCACGCGCGGCAAAGACGTCGCGTTTGCCGAAGTCCAGGTGCCCGACGCGCTGGACGGCGTCGAACACGAACTGTGGCTGGTCACCGCGCCGGCGGCTGTCAGGGCAAAGAGAGTCGCCGCGAGGGACGGAAGGGGCGAAGAGGAGATCGCCGCGATGTTCGCGCTTCGCAAGACGGAAGAGCCGAGGGCGGACGAGGTCATCGACACCGACTGTTCGCTCGAAGAGCTGCGCCGCCGAGTCGACGACGTGTTGAAGAGAGCGAAATTGATTTGACGCAATGCGCGGCAACGGTTGCTTTGCGCGCGCGTTTGAGCTATAATATATCCGATATGTTCTATTCGATCACCGGTAAAGTAGTTTTTTATGAAGAAGGCAGGCTTGCTGTCGCCACCCCGGGCGGTGTAGCGTACGAGCTGCTGGTCAGCAATGCCACGCTCGCCAAGCTGGGCAGGCAGGGCGAGACGGTCACCGTCTATTGCCGTCTTGCCGTCGCGCAGGACGACGTCAGGCTGTTCGGCTTCTATTCCAAAGAAGAGAAGGCGATGTTCGAGAATTTGACTTCGGTCGGCGGCGTCGGCGGAAAGCTGGCGTTGCAGATCCTGTCGTCCGTGGACGTCTCGACGCTTGCGATCGCGATCGTCGGCGGAGACGCGGCGACGCTGTCCAAGGTCAAGGGTATTGGCAAAAAGACCGCCGAGCGCATAATCCTCGAATTGCGCGAACAGGTCTCGTCGAGCGCGACCGCGATCGCCCCGACGGACATCATGCCGACTTCCGCGGTCGGGGACGCGACCGCGCAGGACGCGATCGCCGCGCTCGTTTCGCTGGGCATCTCCAAGACGGAAGCATACACCGCCGTCGCAGCGGCGATGAAAAAGACGGACAAGCTCGAACAGATCATCGGGCTTGCGCTGAGGAGCTTTGACAAATGAGCGATTTCGACGAACGCGAACCGAGATTTATGTCATCGTTGCAGACCGCGGGGGAGAGCGACAGCGAAAACACCCTGCGCCCGCGCACGATGGACGAGTATGTCGGTCAGGACAAGATCAAAGAAAATCTCGAGATCTACATCAAGGCAGCCGTCGCGAGAGGCGAGCCTCTCGACCATGTGCTGCTGTACGGTCCTCCGGGGCTGGGCAAGACCACGCTCGCGCACATCATCGCGTCCGAGATGAATGCGCAGATCCGCATCACCTCGGGCCCTGCGATCGAAAAGGCGGCGGACCTTGCAGCGATCCTCACAAACTTGGGCGAGAACGACGTGTTGTTCATCGACGAGATCCACCGCCTCAACCGCAACGTAGAAGAGGTGCTCTATCCCGCGATGGAGGACTTCGCGCTCGACTTTGTCGTAGGCAAGGGACCGTCCGCGAAGAGCATTCGTCTCGCGCTGCCCAAGTTCACGTTGATCGGCGCGACGACAAAGGCGGGTATGCTGACTTCGCCGCTTCGCGACCGCTTCGGCGTCAATTGCAGGCTGGAGATGTACACCCCCGAGCAGCTCGCCAAGATCGTCCGCCGTTCGGCAGCCATTTTGGGCGTCGAGATCACCGACGACGGCGCGGTCGAGATCGCAAGGCGCAGCCGCGGCACTCCGCGTATCGCCAACCGCATCTTGAAGCGCGTCCGCGACTTTGCCGAGGTCAAGGGCGAGGGCGTGATAGACTATGAGGTCGCCGACCATGCGCTCGGCAGGATGGAGATCGACAAGCTGGGGCTCGACTCGGTCGACGCCAAGATCATCTCGACGATGATCGACAAGTTCGGCGGCGGACCGGTCGGTCTGGACACGCTCGCCGCGTCGATAGGCGAGGACAGCGGCACGATCGAGGACGTCTACGAACCCTATCTCATGCAGATCACCTTCATCGCGCGCACTCCGCGCGGCAGGGTCGTGCTTCCCGACGCATACAAACATTTCGGCAGAGAGGTGCCTCAGGCGGCGATACGCCAAATGAGCATGCTCGACGTCTTTGACAAAAAGGACTGATGAAGACAAGCGATTTCGACTACTATTTGCCCGAGAGATTGATCGCGCAGACTCCGATCGAGCCGCGCGATCGTTCGCGTATGCTCGTCTATGACAGGGCGAACGACGTTGTGCAAGACCGCATATTCCGCGATCTGCCCGAGTTTTTGCGTCCCGGCGACGTGCTGGTCATCAACGACACAAAGGTCATCCCCGCGCGCATTTACGGCAGGCGCGTCGGCGACGAAGGCGATGAGGGTGCACACGTCGAAGTGCTGCTGCTCAAACGGCTCGACTACACGCGCTGGGAGTGCATAGCCCGCCCCGCGCGCAAACTTCTTCCCGGGCGCAGGATCAAGTTCTCGGACGACCTGTCCGCGACCGTGCTGTCGACCGGCGAAGAGGGGATGCGCGTGATAGAATTTGAGTTCGACGGCATCTTTGAGGACATCTTGGACAGAGTGGGCAACATGCCGCTTCCGCCGTACATTCACGAGAAACTCAAAGACAAGTCGCGCTATCAGACGGTGTATTGCCGCGAAGAGGGCTCGGCGGCGGCGCCGACCGCGGGGCTCCATTTCACCCCGGAATTGCTCAAAAAAATAGAGGATATGGGCGTCGTCATCGCGCGCGTCTTGCTGCATGTGGGGCTGGGCACATTCCGCCCCGTCAAAGAGGAGACGATCGAAGGGCACAAGATGCACAGCGAGTATTACGAGGTGACGCAGCAGAGCGCGGACATCATCAACGCCGCCAAGCGCGAGGGCAGGCGTGTGATCTGCGTGGGCACGACGTCGGTGCGCACCGTAGAGAGCGCGTCGACCGACGACGGAGTTTTGCATCCCGGGCACGGCAACACCGAGATCTTCATCTATCCCGGCTACAAGTTCAAGATCGTCGACTGTTTGATCACCAACTTTCATCTGCCGCAATCGACTTTGATCATGTTGGTCAGCGCGCTGGTCGGAAGGGAGAAGACCTTGGAATTGTACAGGCACGCCGTCGAGGAAGAATACAGGTTTTTCTCGTTCGGCGACGCGATGTTTATATATTGATCATCGACACGGGTACGAAAAAAAGGAGTTATTTTGGAAAACGCTTTCAGATATGAAGTAGTCAAGGTTTGCCGCCAGAGCGGCGCGAGGATAGGGCGGCTGTATACGCCGCACGGTGTGATCGAGACCCCGGTATTCATGCCTGTCGGCACCAACGCGACGGTCAAGTCTTTGACGCCCGCCGCGGTCGAGGAGACGGGCGCGCAGATCGTGCTCGCCAACACCTATCATCTCTATCTGCGCCCCGGACACGAACTCGTTCAAAAGGCGGGCGGCTTGCACAAGTTTATGAATTGGGACAAGCCCATCCTGACGGACAGCGGCGGCTTTCAGGTGTTCTCGCAGGCTTCTATGCGCAAGATCAGCGACGACGGCGTCAAGTTCTCGTCCTATATCGACGGCAGCAAGCACTATATGACGCCCGAGTTCGCGATGGACATTCAGCACGCGCTCGGCGCAGACATAGTGATGGCGTTCGACGAGTGCACTCACGGCAAGACGGACAGGCGCAAGTCGGAGGCGGCGATGTACCGCACGCTTCGTTGGCTCGAGCGGTGCGCAAAGCGGCACGAAGGGCACGACGAGCAGATGCTCTTCCCGATCGTGCAGGGCAATATATTCGAAGATCTGCGCGTGGAGAGCATCAAGGGCGCGCTCGAATTTGCCAAGTGCGGCTTCTCGATCGGAGGACTTTCGGTCGGCGAACCCAAAGAGGTGATGTACCGCATGCTCGATGTGCTGAGACCCTACTATCCCGACGATCAGCCGCGCTATCTGATGGGCGTCGGCAGCCCCGACTGTCTGATCGAGGGGATATTGCGCGGCATCGACATGTTCGACTGCGTGCTGCCCACGCGCATGGCGCGCAACGGCACGGCGTTCACGCCGTACGGCAATCTGACCGTGCGCAACTCGACTTGCCGCGAACAGTTCTTCCCGGTAGACGAGGAGTGCGACTGCTATTGCTGCCGCAACTTCACGCGCGCGTACATCCGTCATTTGATCGCGAGCGACGAGATCTTGGGCGGGGAATTGCTGTCCATGCACAACATCCGCTTCCTCATCCGTTTGACGGAGCAGGCGAAGCAGGCGATCCGCGAGGACAGATTCGGCGATTTTGCCGAGGAGTTCCGTCAAAAGTACGATTGGGGCAAGAAGGTGAAGTGACCGAATTTGCGCGATATGCGCAGATTTTGCACATTTCATCTTCGATTAACAGAAATTTTACACAAAAAACAGCATTTTGACCGTCAAGTCGCTTGCTATTTTGTAAAAATTTATATATAGTATTATGTAGCGCGCCGCGTATGCGCGCAAACAAAAGGAGTTACCATGAAAGAATTGCTCATATTGGCGGCAGACGCGGACGGCGGAAACAACAAATCTTCCATCATCATGCTCGTCGTGCTCGGCGCGTTGATGATCGGCATGATGCTCTTGTCCATCATCCCCCAACGCAAGAGACAAAAGAAGGCGCAGGAAATGATGAACAGCATCAAGACCGGCACCAAGATCAGGACGATCGGCGGTTTCGTCGGCATCATCAAGGCGATCGACAATCAGCAGAACGTGTTTGTACTCGACATCAGCGCCAATCTCGACGGCTCCATGCTCGTCACGATCGACAAGGGCGCTGTCTACAACGTGATCGCGACCCCCGACGGCGTACCGGTCAGCAACGAGACCGCTGTCGCCGCTCAGAAAGAGGCTCCCGTCGCGGCGGACGATGAAGTCGCCGACGCCGAGAGCGCGGAGAAGAAGGCGAGAAAGCGCGGCCGCAAGTACAGAGAGGCGGCGGAAGGCGAGAGCGTCGAGGACACCTTCGAAGAAGGCGATGTCGTCGACAACGACTCTTCCGACAGCGAGAGCAACACCACCGGCATCGACGGAGACAACGATCTCAAATTCTGAGTTTGACCGAAGAGCGGGCGCACGACGCGCCCGCTTTTTTCATGCCTTTTCTTTGCCTATGTTGACAGCGAGTATGCCGCTCAGCACGCCGGAAGCCGCGCAGGTCAGAGCGTCGAATACGCTCATGCCGTTGCCCTCAAACGAGCCGCTCGTCAACGAAAAGATCAGATAGGTCGCGCCGGCATAGAGCAGACCCGCGATCAGACCTTTGAGCAGTCCGTTGCTCTTTTTGCGCATTCCGATCACCGAAGCGAGCGCGATAGCGACGATCTTGATCGCGATGTTGATCGGCTCGATGAACTTCTCAGGCACTTCCGCAAAGCCCACCACTGCGGCGAAGATCGCCACGCCTATCACCGAAAATATCACCGACAAAAGCGTCACGAGGACGACGTCGGCGATGTCATGCTTGTCCGTCTTGGTCATATTTCACCTCCGACAAAGCATATGCGGATATACAGAGCATAATGCCTCATTGAAGACAATGAAATAAGATATTGACATGTGACATAATTTAGTATATAATTTAGACAGAATAATATTGGAGGAGAGCTATGACCATCATTCCGATGAGAGATCTCAAAGATACCGTCGAGATCGAGCGCAAGTGCCGCGAGGCAGACGGTCCTGTTTTCGTAACAAAGAACGGTTACGGCAAGTTGGTAGTGATGAGCATCGATCATTATGAAAAGCTTATCGGTGAATTGCGCGAAGCCAAGGCGGTCAACGAAGGGCTGAAGGATATCGCAAGCGGAAACATCGTTGACGGAGACGAGGTCAAAACGCGCATTTCTGACAAGTATGGACTGTAAACTCGGCTGTCGTTTTACTTCGAGGGCGGAAAGAGATATTGATTCTATTTTGGAATATATTTCGGAAGAACTCTGTTCGCCGAACGCTGCGGCAGCTCTCGGACGCAAGGTTTTCGATTGTTTGGACAGGCTGAGGATGTTCCCGAATTCAGGCAAAAAGGTCGATAATCCGTATATCAACGATGAGTCTCTGCGCAAAGTCTTCATTGACGAGTATGTCTTGTACTATAAAGTTTCGGAGACAGACATGACATTATATGTAGTTGCTATGATCTATGGCAGGCGAGATCTCGTCCATGCGTTGCGCGACCTCGATCGCGGCGATTGACGGCGCGATCAGGAAAAGTTGCGCAATCGCTTGCATTATCCGCTGCGATATATTACAATAGTATTACCAAAACAGACATCGGAGGTGTAGAATGAAACACATCAACAGCATAGTCAAAGACGGAATGAAGAAGAGCGGTCACATCGGCTGCGGCGAGTGCCAATCCAGCTGCCAATCCGCTTGCAAGACCAGCTGCACGGTCGGCAACCAGAGCTGCAAGCAGCGCGACGAAAAGGTCAACACCGTCAAAAAGCCGTTGCTTTGATATGACGCATCCGTTTTGTTTCCGTTTCGGGGACAGGACGTATAGCTTTTTGTACGACACCGAAAGTGGCAGTCTCCACAATGTGGATCATGTCACTTTTTTATGCGCAAAAGAGCGGTACGGCCTCGATTTTACCGAACAAGAAAAGAATGAATACGCGCGCGTTTCTCAAACGGACAGGGATGAGATAAACGCCGAGCTCGATTCGCTCGCCGCAGAGGGCGCGCTTGACAGCCCATGCACCGTGACGATGAACAAAAAGCGGATCGGCGAGGTCAAGGCGTTGTGTCTGCACATCTGCCACGACTGCAATCTGCGCTGCAAATATTGCTTCGCCGACGAGGGCACCTATCACACCTCGGACAGGGCGCATATGCCCGTCGAAGTGGGCTTGAAGGCGGTCGACTTCCTCATCGCCAACAGCGGCAAGAGGCAAAATCTCGAGATCGACTTTTTCGGCGGAGAGCCGTTGATGAACATGGAGACTGTCAAGGCGGTCGTCGAGTACGCGCGCTCGCGCGAAAAAGAGACGGGCAAGACATTCAATTTCACGATGACCACCAACTGCCTGCTCCTCAACGGGGAAAACCGCCGCTGGCTCAACGACAACATGTACAATGTCGTGTTGTCCATCGACGGCAGGCGAGAGGTGCACAACCGCGTCCGCAAGACCCCGAGCGGCAAGGACGTCTTTGACGTCATTTTGAACAACGCGCTCGAGTTCCGCAAGATCCGCGGCGACAAGTCTTACTACGTCCGCGGCACTTTCACCGCGCAAAATCTCGACTTTGCCGACGACGTGCTCTTCCTCAACGACTGCGGCTTTGACCAGATCTCGATGGAACCGGTCGTCACCGACATCCCCGAGCTTGCGATCAGACAGGAGCACATCCCGACCATACTCGCCGAGTACGAGCGCCTTGCGCGCGCCTACATCGAGCGCCGCCGCACGGATAAGTGGTTCAACTTCTTCCACTTCATGATCGACCTCGAGGGCGGTCCGTGCGTCATCAAGAGGCTCACCGGCTGCGGTAGCGGCTGTGAATATCTCGCCGTAACGCCGAGAGGGGATATCTATCCATGCCACCAATTCGCCGAGAACAAACCCTACCTCATGGGCAATGTGCTCAAATCTACCGAGTACGACATGTCCGTCAGCGAAAAGTTCGCCTGCAACATCGTCACCCGCAAACCCGAGTGCGCGAACTGTATCGCCAAATACTATTGCTCGGGCGGATGCGTCGCCAACAACCTCAACTACGCCGGGAGCATGGACAAGCCCTACGACATCTCGTGTCAAATGATGCGCAAGCGTATGGAGCTCTCTATGGCGATATATGCTTTGGAGACCGCCCCTCGGGGGTGAGGACAAGGTTGAGGCGGCGGCTTTTACGCAGGGGCTTCACCCCGCCGCTCGCTAAGACCCAAGGGTATTGACCTTCGCGGTCGATGGTTCGCCCCTGCGCAAAATACGCTCGCCTCAACTGCGAGCACCGACAAATAATGCCGACAGCAAGAAATGCTGTCGGATATTTTTGTCGGCTTGTCCTCACCCCCGAGGTGCGGTCTCTGTTTGTGCATGTCAGCAAATTACAGCTAAATAATAGAATTGATTGGTTAAAGTTTCTTTGCCTCAATTGTGGGCACCGACAAATAATACCGACAGCCAAATGCTGTCGTATATTTTTGTCGGCTTGTCCTCACCCCCGAGGGGCGGTCTATGTTTATGTATGTAATCGAATAATTGTTATGTCGAGGACAGTATTTTCATAAAATCACTTCGACAAAACGCTACGCACCGAAAATGCCGACAACGAAATGCTGTCGGCAATTTTTCGGCACATCCTCACCCACGAAGTGCGGTCTTTGTCTTGCGAGAAGAGAGTGCATTTTTGATAATTACAATGTACAAAGCAATATTGCGCCGCAAGCGCGTCTTGTTTGGCTCCGCATACGCGCGGCGCGGTCTAAATTGCCTTTGGTGAGAGTATTTATCTGAGCAAATTTATTCGGCATATCCTCACCCCGAGGTGCGGTCATAAAAGTTCGTGTACATCGTGTACGATATCGGACGGTTTAGAGCGATTTGTAGAATATTGAAAATTTTTTCGACTTGAACACATTTATTTTTATTAAAAATAATAGTTTCGTGAAAAATTTAACGCATTCCCGATAATTGTCGAAAAATTGAGTATTGACATATCTCCATAATTTTATTATAATGAATTTGTACAGGTGATATCTTTCAGTGGAGATATCGTTCTTGCTTTGCGTTTGACTTGGAGGGAAATATGAGAAAAATTTTTAAGAATCGACACATTATTGTTTTATTGCTTGTCGCCTTGATCGGGGCGACCTGTCTTGCGGCGTGCGGCGGAGACGAAGTCACGACGACCGTCACCTATTACGTCAACGGCAGCGTGCACGGCACGGCGAGCGTGACGACAGGGATGACCTCATCCGGGGTCGCCGATCCTGCGGTCGACGGCTTTACGTTCGGCGGCTGGTTTACGGACGAAGCTTGCACGACGCCGTTCGATTTTGCCGCATACGCCTCCGACGAGGGGCGCGCGGACATCTCCGTCTATGCCAAAATGGTCGCGAGCGGTGAGCCGGCGCAGGTCAACACGATCACCTACTATGTTCAGGGCAGCGTATACGACACGGTGACCGTCGAGGGCAACGTGCTGTCCAAGAACGTCGCCGATCCCTCTCTCGACGGCTATACTTTCGGCGGCTGGTACACCGATCGAAGCTTTTCGACGATGTTCGATGTTGCCGTATATGTCAATTCGGCAGACCGCGCCGACATCTCTGTGTATGCGCGTATGATCGCCGAGGGCGACGATGATCCGGCTCCCGTCAAGGTCAAGGTGATCTTCAATGTCAACGGCGGCAACGGAAGCTATCCTGCGCAAGAATACGAATCGGGAGCCAGGCTTGCCGATTTGCCAACTCCCGAACGCGAAAACCATACCTTTGCCGGCTGGCAGACCGCCGACGGCACCGTCTATGAGGACGGCAGCGTCGTCCCGGCAAGAGACCTCGAATTGATCGCGCAATGGACGCCGGATCCGTCAACGGTCACGCTGACGTTCGGTGACAAGACGATCGGCACGATCGAATTGACGCAGGGCGAGGACTACGTCATCGACCCGATACCGGGATATACGCTCGTCGATTGGAAATTGGCGGGCAAGCCCGTCACCGATGCGGACGGCGTAAGCCTTGCGCCGTGGCAATATGTCGGCGGCGAGTACACGCTGACTGCGACCGCGAACGCGACCGTCTATCAGGTCACTTACGAGCTCGGCGGAGGAGAAAACGCCTCTTCCAATCCGGCAAGCTACTCGATCGAAGATATGGACGGCGACCTCGAAGGCGCGATCGAACTTGCCGACCCGTCGTTCGATTCAGACTTCATCGAGGCGACCGCAGCTGCGGACGGTTCGATCGCAGTCAAGAGCAACGGCAAGCAGTTCCTCGGCTGGTTCACCGATCCCGAGTTCACCAACGAGGTGACCGCGCTCACTCTCTCCCTCGGCGACGTCACGCTGTACGCCTCGTGGGGCGAGGATGCGGTCGTCACGCGCAACGTGCCCTATCTCAGGGTGAATTCGAGCAATGAGCCCGACGCCGACGGCATCTATCTGCTTATGGGCGTCTATCCGCAGGATTACGTCTCCAAGCCCGCGATCACCGGTACGGCAGGCAACTATCAGACCGATGCGGACGGCAATCTGTATCAAGCCGTGGGCGCGCGATACTATCTCGTCAAGCCGATACGCTGGCGCATCGTGAGCGAGAGCGACGGCTTGTCCTATCTGCTTGCCGAAGACGTGCTGTACGGCGGTACGTTCGGTACAAGCACGTCGTATGCGTCCTCGCGCGTCAGGACGTGGCTGAACAATGATTTCCTCAATGCCGCATTCAGTCAGCAGCAGCGCGACCTGATCTCGACGACGACCGTGGACGGTGCGGGAGACAAGGTGTTCGTTCCGTCGAAAGCCGAGTTGACTTCGCTGGTCAGCACGGCGAGGAAAGCGACCGATTACGCTCTGACATCCGGTATGCGCAACGAGAGCAACGGCTATGCGTATTGGTGGACGAGGACGGCGCATTCGAGCGCGGGTAATTTGATCGTCATCACGCAGGGCAACGGCGAGTCGCCGTGTGCGCCGACAAAGAGCGACATCGGCATAGTACCTGCGTTGAACATCAGGCTCGACTGAGAAAACGGATCGCGCTTTTGATCCGTACGGACAAGACGAAAGCGGTTTTGAACTTCATCGTTCAAAACCGCTTTTTGATGTCAAAGAATATTCAATTTTATGCAGCCGTCACGCCAAGCCCTTCCTTCATAAACTTTGCAAAAGCGGCTTGTCCTTTGTCATTGTTTTTGAACACGGCGGTGTATTCGAGGATGCGTACGCAGGCGTCGTTGACATAGTCGGTGACGGCCTGTTTTGCAGACTTTTCGCTCAAAGACGAACCGTTTGCGGCGATCAAAGCCTCAATCATACCGGCATGTTTGTGCATGGGATGATCTTCGGCTGCGAGCGCGGCTTTGTCGAACCTGACCTCGCCGGTCAAGTATCTCTCGACCTCGGCAAGCTCCTTTTTGAGACGTCCCGGCAAAATGAACAAGCCCATGACCTCGATGATGCCGATGCCTTCCTTTTTGATGTTGTGCAGACACTCTTCGGGGTGGAAGATCCCATAGGGGCGCCTCTCGTCCGTGCGGTTGTTGCGGAGGATCATATCGACGATATATTCGCTGCCTTCTTTGCGGACGATCGGGGTGATCGCGTTGTGCTGTTCGGTCGTCTTGCAGATGACCTCGACCGACTCGTCTGTCCAACCGTTCCATTTTTCGAGCACAAAACTTGCGGCGGCATGGATCTGCGCCTTGTCTTTTGAGGTCAGCCTTACGACGCTGTTGTACCAATCTGCGACCGCAAACTTGACGGCGGGGAACTTGCCGCTCGAATATTCGGCGCGTGCGCTCACGCTCATCATCGGCAGCACTTTGAGTCCGCCTTGATAGTGGTCGTGCGTGAGTATCGAGCCGCCGACGATCGGAAGCGCGGCGTTGCTGCCCATAAAGTAGTGCGGAAAGAGGTCGACGAAGTCAAGCAGGCGCGCGAAACTCTTCGGTGTGACCGACATCGGGCGGTGTTCGTCCGAAAACGCGATCGCGTGCTCTTCGTAGTATTGATAGGGGGAATATTGCAGCCACCAATCTTCGCCGTCGAGGGTGATGGGAATGGTGCGCAGTGTCTGTCTTGCCGGGTGATTGAGGTTGCCGGCAAAGCCGACGTTGCTTTCGCACAGCATGCATGCGGGGTAGCCCGACTTGGGCTGCAATTTGGCGAGCGCGATCTGCTTGGGGTCCTTTTCGGGCTTGCTGAGGTTGATCGTGATGCCGATCTTACCGTACTTGCCGGTGTGTTCCCACTTGATGTTCTTGTTGATGTCCGTCATGCGGACGTAGTCGTTCGCCTTGGACAGCGCGAAAAGCCAATCGGTCGCCGCCTTGACGCCTTTTGCGTCTTTCAGAGCGTAAAATTTGTCGGTGACGGCGGACGGAAGAGGGGTGAGAAGTCCGAACATGCGCGTTTCGAAAAGAATGCGCGACGCGTCATCGGTGATGCCTTTGTCCACCGCATACTGCACGAGCGGGTCGGCTATCTCGGTCTGAAAGTCGCCGAAATCCGGGGTCTCGTCCGCAGGGGCGGATTGACCGAACAGGTCGAGAAGTGTGTTGAGTTTGAGCATGCGGTCGCGCGGATCGAGATCGAGCGCTTTTTGAGCATAGTCGAGAAGTTGATTGATCTTTGTTCTAACTTGTTGATCGGTGAGCATTGTTGTCCTCTCGTATTGTCGATTGACTATATTATACAACAATTGTGCGCGCGTTGCAATTGTCTTGCGGCAAAAGTGAACATATTTGCGAGTGACAGAGTGTTCAAAACGGTCGGAGCGAAGCGCGGCGCGGAGACGACAGACCCCCGGTATCCGGATGAGTAAAAACTGCGCAAAGCTAGCAAATTTGCCTGTCGGCGGGCATACGATCGCAGAACGACAAGCTTTTGCACGAAACGCGAATATACTGTCAAGATAGAGAAAAGTTATACGTCTTCGGCTTTTTAGACGCTTAGCGCTGATCTGAGCACATAAAAACGGCAGATAAAATGCGAATATTAGTAATTATTATCAATTATTTTCAATTTCGCAAAATGAATATAAGAATACAAATAACAATCCGCGGTCTGTCTTCGGCGCACGATCTTTGTTTTGGCGACAAGTTTGAGATGCGTCCAAAGACCGCGTCAATATTTTCGGCGCAAAAAAGTTTTATATAGCGCTGTGCGGCGGTAAGAATGGCTCCGCCGGATCATCCGGATTGATTTCGGACAGACAAGTGGGCGGCGTACCGAGGCTTTTGTTCGCGGCATTTGAATATTTTACTTGTAACGCGCCGAGGCGTGTGCTATAATGTTTATAAACTAATGCGTGAGCGCATACGGAGGTACTCACTATGGCATTGACCGCAAAGCAACTCAAAGACAACAAGCAATTTTGCGAAAATGTCGCCGCTCTCTACGGGGGCGGTCTCGACTATCAGGCGCAAAGATACGCCATGCTCTACAACAAGCATACAGCCGACTTTGGCAAGGGCGGCGCATTCTTTTCGTCTCCCGGCAGGATCGAGGTCATCGGCAATCATACCGATCACAACAACGGTAAGGTGCTGTGCGCGTCGATCAGCGTGGACAACCTCGGATGTGTGACTCCGCTCGAAGGCAAGATCGTAGTCGCCTCGATAGGCTATCCCGTCGTCGAGGTGGACATTGACGACCTCTTGCCCAACGCCGACGAATACGGCAAGAGCGAAGCGCTTGTGCGCGGCGTCATAGCCTACTACAAGGAGCACGGCTACAATGTCGGCGGTTTTGCCGCGACGACGACTTCGGACGTGTTCAACGGCGCGGGCGTCAGCTCTTCGGCTAGTTTTGAGCTGCTCATTTGCGAGATCCTCAACGTCATGTACAACGGATCTTCCATCGACGCCGTCACCAAGGCGAGGGCGGCGCAATATGCCGAGAACGTCTATTTCGGCAAGCCGTGCGGTTTGCTCGATCAGAGCGCGATCTCGCTTGGCGGGGTCAGCTACATCGACTTCAAGTCCATCGAAGATCTCGAGATCGCCAACGTCGAGTGGACTTTCTCCGATCTCGACATCGTCTTGACCAACACCGGAGGCGACCATGCCGACCTCACCGATCAATATGCGTCCATCCGTTCGGAGATGGAGGACGTAGCGGCGGCGATGGGCGCAAAGACGCTTCGCGGCGTGGACGAAGGGGAGTTTTGGAAGGACATCCCTAAGTTGCAGCGCAAGGTGAGCGGCAGGGCGATCTTGCGCGCGATACACTTCTTCAACGAGAACAGGCGCGTCGAAAAGGCGCTTGACGCCGTCCGTACATGCGACATCGTCAAGTTCGGCGAGATGATCGGCGAAAGCGGCAGAAGTTCCTACCAACTGCTTCAAAATTGCTATCCGCTCGGCGACACCGCCCAGCGCATACCTTTAGCGCTTGCGGTCGGAGGCAGGATGCCCGGCGTGCTCGCGACTCGCGTTCACGGCGGAGGTTTCGCCGGAACGGTGATCGCCTATGTCCGCCGCGCGGACACCGCCGCATATGTTGACAGGATGAAGTCTGTGTTCGGTGACAAAAACGTGTTCGTCATCGGCGTTCGCAACAGCGGAACGAGGACGGTGAAGCTCGATGTATAATATTCTGCTCGCTAATATTTTTGACAGCAGTATCGCATTTACGATCGGCAATATAACAGTCAGGTGGTACGGCATCTTCGTCACCTGCGGTATAGTGCTCGCATACTTTTTGTACCTCTTCCTCTCGCACAAGCGGGGGATCGACCTCGACTTTTCGCTCGAAGCGTTCATATGGGTGCTGTTGTGCGCGGTGATATGCTGCCGTCTCTTTTATGTTCTTCCGCGCGAAGAATACTATCCGATAGACAGTTGGGACGCATTCGTTCGCTTTTGGGACATCACCCAAGGCGGTCTCACGATCGTCGGCGGCATTTTCGGCGGCGCGATGGGATTGCTGTTCTGCTGTCTGCGCAACGGCAAGTATTCGTATGCCAAGGTCGCCGACTGCGTCGTGCTTTGCGTGCTCGTCGGTCAGATCGTCGGCAGATGGGGCAACTATGCAAATCAAGAATTGTACGGACAGGTCGTCACGGACCCGGCGTTCCAAAAGTGGCCGTTTGCGGTGTTCATCGACAGGACGGGACAGTGGCACCAAGCGCTGTACATCTATGAGGGCGTGCTCAATCTGATCGGTTTGGTGATCGGGCTTGTGCTCTTTTTCAAGTACAAGAAGCTGCGTAATTTCACCATCTCGGTGTACTACATCTTTTGGTACGGTGTGGTCAGGGGCACGCTCGAATTCTTCAAGATCGAGCACGTCACATTCCCCGGGACCGAGATCGGCGTGATACAGGTGATCTGCTATTGTGCGGCGCTCGTTGCGGTGGTCGTGATGGTGCTCAATCAAAGGGGCGTCGTGCGCTTTCAGAGCAAGTGCTTCACCGTCGACGGCGACCTGTTCAAGCCGACGGTCGTCCCCGACGACTATCTCGAGCGCAGGGAAGAGTATCTGCGCGACGGCATCCCGGGCAGTTCGTTCGCGGGGGTCGGCAAGCCCAGAGTTGGCGCCTATCCCGAAAAGATCGTCCCTACGCGCGTGCCCGAGGACTATCTCAAACGCAGGGAATACTATCTCGAGCACGGCATCCCGGGCACGTCGTTCTACGGCGAAGGCAGGGACCGCCACGGCGCGAAGGCGGAATGACGACGGCAGCCATGGGCGCCGATCGAGGCAAGGAGACGGACGACCGCTCCGCTTACAAACGACAACAAGGACAAAAAATGAGAAATCTTACACTTTTGACCGACCTCTATCAATTGACGATGATGTACGGTTATTCCAAGAGCGACTTGATGAACAAGACGGCGGTTTTCGACGTCTTTTACCGCGGCGTGGGCAACAATTATGCGGTCGCGTGCGGACTTCAACAGGTGATAGAGTACATCGAGGGTCTGCACTTCGACGAGGAGGAGATCGCCTATCTTCGCTCGCTCAAATTGTTTGACGAGGACTTCCTCGGACTGCTTGCGGGGCTGAGGTTCACCGGTGACATCTACGCGGTGCCCGAGGGGACGATCGTCTTCCCGCAAGAGCCGATACTCACCGTCAAAGCGAGGCTTTTCGAGGCTCAGCTGATCGAGACGGCGATCCTTTGCATCCTCAACCACCAGACGCTGATCGCGACCAAGACCGCCAAGATCGTCTATGCGGCGAACGGCGCGTCCATCGCGGAATTCGGGCTGCGCCGCGCGCAGGGTCCGGACGCCGGAGTCTACGGCGCGAGAGCGGCGGTCATCGCGGGCTGCGCATCCACGTCCAACGTGCTTGCGGGGCAGATGTTCGACGTGCCCGTCTCGGGTACGCACGCGCACAGCTGGGTGATGAGTTTCGACAGCGAGATCGACGCCTTTCGCGCGTATGCAAAGTTGTATCCGGACAGCTGTCTGCTGCTCGTCGACACATACGACACGCTCAAAAGCGGCGTTCCGCACGCGATCGAGGTGTTCAAAGAGCTGCGCGCCGCAGGGCACGAGCCGCTCGGTGTAAGGCTGGACAGCGGCGATCTCGCCTACCTCAGCCGCGAGACGAGACGCATGCTCGACGAGGCGGGCTTCCCCAACGCGAAGGTGTTCGCGTCGGGCGATATCGACGAATATGTGTTGCAGTCGCTCGCGTCGCAGAACGCGCGCATCGACTGTTACGGCATCGGCACAAAGCTGATCACTTCAGCCGACTGTCCGTCGCTGGGCGGCGTCTATAAACTCGCCGCGATCGAGAAGGACGGGGAGCTTGTGCCCAAACTCAAAATGAGCGACACTCCGGCAAAGATCACCAATCCGGGGTTCAAGAAGATAGTGCGCATTTTCGACAAAAAGTCGGGCAAGGCGCTCGCCGACCTGATCGCATTGAGAGAAGAGAATTTCGACGGGCTGGACAAGTTGGAGATCTTCGATCAATACTTCACCTGGAAGCGCAAGACGATCACCGACTTCTTTGTCAAGGAGCTGGACGTGCCCGTCGTGCTCGGCGGAAAGACGGTCTACAAGTCGCCGTCGGTCAAGGAGATCGCCGCCTATCACAAGAGCTGTATGGCGTCGTTCTGGAACGAGTACAAGCGGCTGCTCAATCCGCACATCTACAAGGTCGACCTGTCGCAAAAGCTGTACGACCTCAAACAGAGTTTGCTGGACGGCAAAAAGAAGTGAAACACGCCCGATCCGGGCGTAAACCGCAAAACGGAGCGCAATCGCATGCGCTCCGTTTTTTGTATCGAAAACGCGGCTTTGCGGAAGTTTTGTGAAATTATGGGCGAAAACGGTCGGAATTTTGTGAAAATTCTCCCTAAAACAATCGGAATTTTGTGAAAAACATGCTTGATTTGTGCGGAATTATGTGACGGACAAACAATTCTCGATGATCGCAGGTTTTGACGGGAGATATCCTTATCGCACAAAGCAAAGCAGCCGGGGTCGAAGCCCCGGCTGTTTGTCATTCTTCGTCCGTCGTGTATTCGCGCGAAGATTTGGTTGTCTTTTCGACCTCGTTGCGGATGTCGGAGAAGTCGATGAAGTGCATGCCGCAGACATACCGTATCTCCTTTGCGACGCAGGCGGCGGTGGAGAAGACCTTGAACTTTTTGCCTCTTGCGCGAAGCATTTGAAGCGCGCGTTCAAAGTCGCTATCGCCGCTGACGAGCACCGCCATGTCGTAGGTGTCGATCGTCGAGAACATGTCCATCACGATCTCGATGTCGAGGTTTGCCTTGGCGGACGAGGTGCCGTCGTCGTTGTAGTAGTGCTTGATGGGCTTGGTGACGATCGCAAAGCCGACCGAAGTCAAAAAGTTGAAAAAGGAGCGTTGATTGTCGTTGTCGCCGTCCGAGCCGTTGTAGTAGTAAGCGTCGGTGATGTCGCCCCATTGGGAGCAATAGTCGAGGATCTTTTTGACGTCGACCTTCCATTCCAATTTCTTTTGTGTGTAATAAAAGTTTGAACCGTCGATGAAAATAGCAATTCGCATAAATATACCTCCGAATATATTATAGCGCACAAAAGCGGACTATGCAACGCATTTGGCAAGGATGGCGCGTTTAAGGTTTGTCAAATATAAGAATCGAAAATCGAGTTGTCGGTCGTCTGCGGGACGCGGAGCGGCAGGAAAACGATGTCCGGGGCGGCAAAGCGGTTTTGACAAATTTCGACCGACACCGACGCGAAAAGACATTTCAAGCCACTGCGGATGCGGTATATTGATCGACGGAGGCGATCATGGCACTGTTTGAGACAAAAAGAAGAGGATATGACAAAAAGCAGGTGGACGACTATGTCTTTGAGACAGGCAGCCGCAACGAAAAGACGATCTCGCAATTGCGCGAACGCATCGCCGAGACCGAGAGTGAAAACGAGCGGCTGAGGGCAAAGCTAAACGCCTGTCTTGCGCGCGAAGACAGCGTGTCAAAGGCGTTGATAGGCGCGATCGACAAGGCGAAAGAGATAGAGTACGCGTCAAAGGTGCGCTATGCGCTCGAGGGGGAGCGGCTCAAAGAGTTTGAGCAAAAATGGGTCGCATATTGCAACAACAAGGTCAACGGCGTCGCACCGTCCATCCGCGACGAGACAAAGGCGTTCGTCGCGGCGATGAAGAGGTCGCTCGACGAAGTGATGACCGCGTCGCTCAACCTCGGGACGTATGTCAACGAGGCGGTGATAGATCACGAAAACGAGGAAGTGAGATTGAGAAAACAAGGGGCATAAATCGAGGAAAATTTTATGAGCCGTGCGGCAAGTCGAAAAAATTTTAAGACAAAAAACAGCAAAATTTTGCAAGAAAAATGTATGCGAACGAACTGAATTTTTCTCAAAAACAGAAATTTTGTCAAAAATTGCCGATTTTTGTCTTTACGAGGATTTTGAATGCTATGCGCCGTTCAAAGGTTGCATTTTGCGGTGAAAATCTGTTATAATAATATACGGATGTGAATATTTGTCGGAAATACGCACAAATTTGACAAATACTAAGTCGAGGTGAAGTATGAAAAAAGAAGAATTTGAAAAGATCGCCGAAAGATGCGCTCAACTTGAAGCGAACAGAGATAAGAGTTTTGAAGATGCGGCGGAGCTGTATGTGCTGGAAAGATTTTTGGGCGAAGAGAGCGCAGTCGATTCTCCGTTCGACGCCGAAAGATATTTTTCGAATGCGGTAGAGTGCGCCGCAGCGCTCGCGAAGATCGACGAGTCGCATGTTTTGACGCATGCAAAGGCGATGGCCAAACTTGCGGCGTTCTATGCCGGCCGCGCAGATCTTTTTTATGACAAGGCGATCGAAAGCTATCATTCGGCGCTTGCCATCGCGCAGAACATAGCGGACGAAGACAGCCGCACGATGATGATCGCAGAGATAGAGTTCGGTATGGGCAGGATGTACAGCGACAGAGGAGGCGTGCCGGTTACGGAATATTTTCAAAGGGCTTTCGACGCGTGCGATTCTCTTGCTAAAAAGGGCGTAAAGCTGGAAGACGACGCCCTGAAGGTGGTCATGCTCTGTTCCACGCTTCTCCAAACGGTCTATGAGGAAGCGGGCGACCATGCGGCGGCTCGCGATATAAGGATGAGAAGCAGAAAGTTCTTGTTATGACGCGCCGGGCCTGCCGCCGCGCAGATCGGATCGGGACCGACGCCGCAGGAGAGATCATGAAAAAAGACAAATTGCAAGAGCAGATCGAAGAGATGACGGTCGACAGCGAGAGGGAAGAGCTCGTTGCGGTCGATCTTCTCGACGTGCTTCTCGACCCGGACAACAGAGAACCGTTGGCTTTCGTCGACGAGGACGGAAAACTGCTCACATTCGAACAAGTCGCGGTCATACCTCACGACGACAAGAACGGCGAGAGGCAGCTTTTCACTGTGCTCAAACCGCTCGACAAGATCGAGGGCGTCGCGGACGACGAGGCGATCGTGTTCCGCGTGAGCGTCGGCGACGACGGCAACACCTCGATCAAGCCGGAAGAAGACGACGAGACAGCGCTCGCCGTATATGACGAATATATCAAACTTCTGAAAGCTCACGGCGTCAAGACCCCGGACGAAGATTGAACAGGGGTGACGCCCCGGCTGCGCGCTGAAAGAATGCGTGAAAGCGATCGCCAAAAAGGAGGGAGGTCATGAAAGGCAAGGACATCGGAACTGCGGACGACACATATGTCGATCTTTTGGACATGGTAAAAGACGAAAATGTTTACGGCATAGTCGATGACGACGGCTGCCGGGATTGCATACTCAGGCTGCCCGACTACATAGGCGGGGACAAGGAGGAGCAAGAGGTCTCGCTCGACGTGCTGTTCGATCGGGGCGACAAAATGACGATCGAATGGACGGACGAAAACGGCAAGGCAAGGTCGTTTGCGCAGCTAGCGGCCGTAGTCCTCGAACGGGGCGGGAGAGCAAAATTCTGCGTCGTGGCGGCTCCGCTCGGCAAGACCGACGGCGCGGGCAAAGACGACTTGACCGTGTTTTCGATCGCCAAGAACGAACAGGGAAGATTCACCCTCAAAAGGGAAGAAGACGAAGAGGTGTCAAGAGCGGTTTTGGACAAATACCGCCAAAAGACGGAAGAGGCGCGCAAAAATTCCTAGCAGGAGAGGCAAAAATCCGTCGTCACAAGCCGGCGTTTGCCGCATTTGAGGGCAGTGCCCGGAGTACCGAAAAACAGCAAGACAAAGAGGGGCGCATCCGTGATTCGGATGTGCCCGTTGCGATTCGAAGCGTTAATTTTTGTGTCCCAAGAATCCGCATAAATTGATTTGCAATCGATAGCATGATTAAAGTTGGCAAAGAACCAATTGGATAAACAGAACCACGGAGTATTGGGCGAGCGACTTGCGATGATTTTGCGGTGAAGAGGTTGTCCGCTGTACCTCAATGGTACGCGGACGTTCTCTGAAACGCAAAAGCGCGCAAACGAGCCGTCCAAGACGTGAACAGGGCCGCACCCCAAAGGAGGTGCGGAACAGAAAAGGACCGTGAGCGGTGAGCGAGCGCTTGTCCCGTGGGAAGGGGAGCATTGAGGGAAAAACCGAAAACAGCGAGTATGAAAAACCGCGCACTGTTTGCGATGCAAACGCGCGCGGTTTGATTCGAAGCGTCAATTTTTGGGTTGCCAAGATTCCGTATTAAAAAGTCAAAGACAAAGCTCTGTTTAAGCGGATAAAACGGCGACAATCGTCGCGCGGAACCGCGTTTCCCGCGCGACTTGATAAGCAGTCCCCGAATGACCGCGCTCTTCGGGGACTGCCCCTTACGGGACCGTGAGCGGTGAGCGAGCGCTTGTCCCGTGGGAAGGGGAGTATTGAGGGGAAAACCAAAAATAGCGAGTATGAGTAACGGGCATATCCGAAATTTGGATATGCCCGTTGCGATTCGAAGCGTTAATTTTTGGGTTGCCCCTCAAAAAAGCGAAGCGCTTAGTAGTCCATCTGCGGATTCGCCGGCGCCGCCGGAGCGGGCTCGGGGATATCGGTGACCAGCACTTCAGTGGTCAGCAGGGTAGCTGCGACCGAAGCTGCGTTCTGCAAAGCGCTGCGGGTGACCTTGGTCGGGTCGATGATGCCGGACTCGATCATGTCGCAATACTCGTCGGTCAGCGCGTTGTAGCCGAAGTTGACGCCGCGCTTGGAGGAGAGGATCTTGTTGATGATGACTCCGCCGTCGACGCCTGCGTTTGCCGCGATCTGCTTGATCGGCGCTTCGAGCGCTTTGAGGACGATCATGCCGCCCGTCTTTTCGTCGCCTTCCATCTTTTTGACGACGGGCTTTACGCGGTCGATCGCATAGAGCAGAGCGACGCCGCCTCCGGGGATGACGCCCTCTTCAACGGCTGCGCGCGTTGCGGCAAGCGCGTCTTCGATGCGAAGTTTCTTTTCTTTCATCTCGATCTCGGTCGCCGCGCCGACGTTGATGACGGCGACGCCGCCCGCGAGTTTGGCGAGGCGCTCTTGCAGCTTTTCCTTGTCGTATTCGCTGGAAGTCTCCGCGATCTGGTTGCGGATCGCATCGACGCGAGCCTTGATCGCGTCCGCGCTGCCCGCGCCGCCGACGATCGTGGTGTTGTCTTTGTCCACCTTGACCTGCTTTGCTCTGCCGAGCTGGGCGAGGGTGGCGTCTTTGAGTTCATAGCCGACCTCGCTGCTGATCACGGTGCCGCCGGTCAAAATGGCGATGTCTTCGAGCATTGCCTTGCGGCGGTCGCCGAAGCCGGGAGCCTTGACCGCAACGCAGTTGAGGATGCCCTTGAGTTTGTTGAGAACGATCGCGGTCAGCGCTTCGCCCTCGACGTCCTCGGCGATGACGAGCAGTTTGAGCCCGTTCTGGACGACCATCTCGAGGATGGGCAGGATCTCCTTGCCGGACGAGATCTTTTTGTCGGTGATGAGGATGTACGCGTCGTCGAGGACAGCCTCCATCTTGTCGGTGTTGGTGACCATATAGGCGGAGGTGTAGCCTCTGTCGAACTGCATTCCTTCGACGGTGGTCAGTTCCGTCTTCATCGACTTGGACTCGTCGATCGAGATGACGCCGTCCTTGCCGACCTTTTCCATCGCCTCGCTGATCAGCTCGCCGACCATTTCGTCGCCTGCGGAGTTGGACGCGACGTGCGCGATCGCGGTCTTGGAGTCAATGGGTTTGCTGATCTTTTTCAGCTCTTCTACGACGGCGTCGGTCGCGGCTGCGATGCCCTTTTTGAGCACCATCGGATTAGCGCCGGCGGCGACGTTTTTGAGACCCTCTTTGATGATCGCCTGGGCGAGCACGCACGCGGTGGTGGTGCCGTCGCCTGCGACGTCGTTGGTCTTGATCGAGACCTCTTTGACCAGCTGTGCGCCCATGTTCTCAAAGCCGTCGGGGAGTTCGACCTCTTTGGCGATGGTCACGCCGTCGTTGGTGATGAGGGGAGCGCCGTATTTCTTGTCGAGGACGACGTTCCTGCCCTTGGGGCCCAAGGTGATCTTGACGGCGTCCGCAACCGCGTTGACGCCGACTTCGAGGCTCTTGCGCGCCTCTTCCGCATATTTGAATTTCTTAGCCATAGGTGTGCCTCCTTATTGCTCGACGATCGCGAGCACGTCGCTCTGTTTGAGCACGGTAACTTCTTTTTCGTCCAACTTGAAGTCGGAACCGGCATATTTGTTGTAGAGTATGACATCGCCGACCTTGACCTGCATGGTCACTTCTTTGCCGTCCACGAGACCGCCGGGACCGACCGCGATGACGCGGGCGAGCTGGGGTTTTTCCTGCGCGGACGAGGGCAGGAAGAGACCGCTTTCGGTCTTTTCGGGAGCGTCCATCGGCTCGATGACGATCCTGTCGAACAACGGTTTGATGTTCATGATTATACCTCCGAATGATTTCGATGATTTGGTTTGGCAGTCAAGCCTCTCGACTGCCAACATTGCATATTATAACACGCCAAAGCGGGTATGTAAAGACTTATATGCAACTTTTTTGCGACATTTTACCAAATTTTTTCATTTGGCGCCCCAACTGTTAAACTACGGTGAAAAGCGCGCCGCGCGCGGCTTGCGGGCGCCGCCGAAAAAAGTGTTTTGTCGCGGCTTTTCGGTGCGTTTTGAAGTTGCTTTGCGCGCGCGTTTATGGTATCATATATACAATAGGAGTTTACCGTATGAACAAATGGGATCAACGTTTTATGGATATGGCAGAGCAGGTCGCGACTTGGTCGAGCTGCTTCAAACCCGACAGGCACGTCGGCGCGGTCATCGTCAAGGACAAGCGTATCTTGACGACCGGCTACAACGGCGCGAGCAGCGGCGTCAAGAGCTGCACCGAAAAGGGGGAGTGCATACGCATCAAGCTGGGCATCCCCTCGGGGACGAGGCATGAGCTGTGCTATGCCGTGCACGCCGAGCAGAACGCGATCATTCAGGCTGCGAAGCTGGGCGTGAGCGTGGACGGCGCGACGCTGTATTGCACGCATCAGCCGTGCGTGATCTGCGCGAAGATGATCATCAATGCGGGCATCAAGCGCGTCATCTACAAGTACGGCTATCCCGATGAGTTCAGCATGCTGCTTTTCAAAGAGGCGGGGGTCGAGGTGTGCGATTTCGCGTCCCTTCAAGATTGAGATAAGGTGAGGAGAAAATTATGTCCGAAGAAAAGAACGTGATCTTTGTCAAAGAGGGTGCGCTCGAGCTGACATTGGAGTGCGCCGACACGATCGGCTACTACGCGCTTCAAAACGGCATCAGGCTCATCAAGCGTTTCTATCTCAAAAACACTTCCGAAAACGACATCGAGGACATCCGCATCAAGGTGACCTCAAAGCCCGACTTCATCGTGCCGTACGAGTTTGTACAGCAGGTGATACCGCGCCGCACGACCGCGAGGTTCAACCTCGACGTCAATTGTTCGCCGACCTGCCTCGTCTCGATGGACGAGCGCACCGAGGGCGATCTCGACGTCGAGATCTTTGTCGGCGAGCAGTCGGTGATGACCGCAAGCGTCAAGACGGACATCCTCGCCTTTGACGAGTGCGACTTTGCCGCTTCGCCCGAATCGCTCGCCGCGTTCGTCAAGCGCACCGCCGAGGTCAACAAGACGGTCGCCGACGCCGAACAGCGCGCCCGCGATTGGAAGCTGACGATCTCCAAGGGCTACGGTTCGCGCAACGGCGTGCGCAACTATTTCGCCGCATGTTACAGCGTGATCGCCGAGGAGAAGTTCGTGCTCGAAGACACCCCCGGCGACGACTTCAAGGTGGTCTCGCACAAGGAGCTGTTCGAGTCGGGCATCGCGACGGGCCCCGAGCTTGCGCTGTTCATGGCTTCGCTTGCCGAGAGCGAGGGACACAACGCGGTCGTCGGCAAGTTCGGCGGCAAGTGGTACGCAGGCGTATTCCTCACCGACGAGTGCTGTCCGTCCACGGTATGGGACGACGCCGATTTTCTTGCGAAAAAGACATCTTCGGGGGTCAACGACTTCACGCTCATCTGCATGGACGACATCTCCGAAGGTTCGTCGTTCGAGAAGGCGGAACGCAACGCCAAAAACGCATTGAAGCGCGCCGACGACGGCGTGTTCATCGACGTCAAGCGCGCGCGCATCATCAACATCAAGCCGCTCCCCGAGCGCAAGCGCAGACAGGGCGGCGGATACGACCTCGAAGAGAGCCGCGATTTTGCGCCCGAATCGCGCCCGTCGCAGATACGCGAGTTCAAGGGCGCGGTCGAAGGGGACAAGGAGACGGGCAAGATCGCGCAGTGGGAGCGCAAGCTGCTCGACATGGACATGCGCAACGCGCTGCTCAACTTCAAGATCTCGCGCGCGGCGGTCAAATTGCTGACGCCGTCCCTTCAAAATCTGTTTTCCGCGCTCGACCGCAACAAGACTTTCACCGTCGAGGCGGGAGCGAAAGAGGCGGAAAAGGCGGGCATAGAGCTTGCCAAGGACTTCGCCCACATCGGCTACACAAAGCCTTTCACCGACTTTGTCGGGTATGAATATTCCAACAAGCGCATGCTGTCCGTCTATGACTCCAAGGAGCACGAGGGGACGCTGTTCCGTCTCTTCCGCAAGGAGAGCAGCGTGCAGGAGGAGACGGGCACTACGTCGCTCTATCTCGCCGCGGGGTTCTTGCGCTGGAAGGAGGAGAGCGCAACCGAGTTCAAGTACGCGCCCCTATTCCTCTTCCCGGTGAGTATGACGCGCAAGGGGCTTGCCGCGCCGACCTATACGGCGGAGGTCAACACCGACGACGTCAGGCTCAACTCCACGCTTTTGGAGTTTTTGTACCGCCAATTCAACCTCGACATCAGGGGGTTGGGGACGGTCGCTTTGAGCGGCGAGCAGAGTTATATGTCCGTGATCGCGCGCATAAAGCGCGAAACGGTGGACATGAAGGGCTGGGAGGTGTTCGGCGACGCGTTTTTGGCGAGTCTGTCGTTCGCCAACTATCAGCTTTGGTACGACATCAAATACCGCACCGAGAAATTCCGCGAACATCCGATCGTGCGCTCTCTTCTCGACAACAGGCTCGAACTGCCCGAGGGCGCGTTCGACCTGTCCGACCGCAGCAGCGACGAGGCATATGTCGGGACGGAGAGGATGTATCTGCCCATCTCCGCCGATTCGTCGCAATATTCGGCGATCTATGACAGTTTGAGCAAGAGCTTTGTGCTGCACGGACCTCCGGGCACCGGCAAATCGCAGACGATCACCAACATCATCGCCAACAACATCGTCCGCGGCCGCCGCGTGCTGTTCGTCGCCGAAAAGAAGGCGGCGCTGTCCGTCGTTCACCGCAGGCTCAAATCGATAGGGCTTGCCGATTTCTGCCTCGAATTGCACTCGGGCAAGACAAACAAGACCGCGGTGCTCGGGCAGATCGTCAACACGCTCGGGCTCAAGTCGGGGACGACCGATGTCGACATCAACGAAAAACTCGACGAGATCAAGGAGAGCGTCGACGCGCTGTCGGGCGAACTCGAAGCGATGCACCGCAAGCGCTATCTCGGCATCTCGCTCTATGAGGGCATCCTCGAATATTTCGAGAATCAGGACGCGCCCGACTGTTTGAGGATAGACTCGCTGTTCTATGAAAAATTGACGGCGGAGTCCTTCCGCGGCTATTTGCAGATCCTCGGCGAACTGTCCGTGCGCGCCAAGGAGTGCGGCGATATCCAAAAGACGCCGTTCAAGCGCATCGGCGGCTTCGAATACGACGACAAGTGGCGCGCGAGCGGCGAGCCGATACTCGAGATCGCGCTCGACCAATTGCGCAATCTGCGGGCGTGTGCGCGCAATCTTTTGCCCTATTACAGCGTGCGCACGGTGTCGCTGACCGACCAAAAGCTCAAGGCGCTCTACAAGCTGTCCAAGGGGCTGGAAAAGGAGTATGCGGCGCACTATTTCGCGCTCAAAGACGGGGGCAAAAAGGACCTCGTCGACAACTATCTCAACCTCAGCAACAAGGCGGCGATGATGATGACCGACTACCGCTCGCGGTACGGCGCGTATCCGGCGGAAGTGCCGCAGGACGACCTCGCCGAGGCGGCTGAGAGCAAGAGCCCGTCGCGCAAATTGCGCAAGATCATGCCCGACGGCGTCGCAAAGGAGCAGAGGCAGTCCTTCTTCGGCTATCTCGCTCGCTGCGAGCAGACGCGCCGCATGGCGGGCAAGCTGTACAAGGAGTTGACCGCGGTGTTCGGCGCGCAGAGCGCAGACCCCAAGACGATCGCCGAGTATTGCGACTCGATCGAGGAGCTTTACGGCGCGGCGGCGGATCTTTACGCCGACCTCGACGTCAGGGTGTTCGAGGAGAGCTGCGCGGCTTTGACCAAGTACGGTCCCAACCTGCACGGACAATATTACGTCTATGCGTACGAGAACTACGAGCGCGCGATCGCGACGTTCTGCGACGTCTACCGCACGGACGGCTGGTGCGGCGGCGCGGAGCTAGGTGCGAAGATAGAGTATCTGTCAAACATTCAAAAGAACTTCGATTACGTCCCCAATTGGTGCCGCTATCAGGAGATCGTCAAGAAGTGCCGCGAGAGCGGTTTGGAATTTGTGCTGGGACCGCTCGGCAACGGCGAGATCACCGCGCAGGACGTGCTCAGCTGCTTCAAAAAGTGCGTATATTTCAACTTTGTACGCAGCGAACTGCTGCTCGACGAGACGCTCAGCCGTTTCTCGGGCATGTCGCTCGAAGAGACGTCCGCCAAGTTCCGCGAGCTTACGGACGAGTATGAGAGGCTGACGAGGGCGGAGATCTACAACCGTCTCGTCGCCGCGCTGCCGCGCCCCGAGGACGAGGGCGAGCAGAGCACCGAGCGCGTACTGCTGATGCGCGCCGAAAAGACGGGCATGAAGGGGATGACGCTTCGGACGCTGTTCTCAAACATCCCGACGCTGCTCAAAGCGTGCTGTCCGTGCATGATGATGAGCCCGTCGTCGGTCACGCAGTTCCTCGACGTCGATCTCGACAAGTTCGATCTGGTCATCTTCGACGAGGCGTCTCAGCTGCCGACCTGCAAGGCGGTGGGAAGCATCGTGCGCGGCAAGTCGCTGATCGTCGTCGGAGACCCGCAGCAGCTGCCGCCGACCACCTTCTTCAACGCCGACGTGCGCGACGAGGACAACTACGAGTCGGAGGACATGGAGAGCATCTTGGACGATTGCCTCGCGCTGGGCATGCCGCAAAACAGACTGCGTTGGCACTACCGTTCGCGTCACGAGAGCCTGATCGCGTTCTCCAACGCGACGTTCTACGACAACACGCTGCTCACGTTCCCGTCGCCCAACGAGCTCAACAGCAAGGTGACTTTCCGCTATGTCGACGGCGTCTACGAGAGGGGCGGCGAAAAGTGCAACAAAAAAGAGGGCGACGAGCTTGTCGCCGACGTCATCAAGCGGCTCAAAGACCCGGTCAAGAGCAAGGAGAGCATCGGCGTCGTCACTTTCAACATCGCTCAACAAAACTACATCGAGACCGCGCTCAACAAGCGCATCCACGAAGAGGGGCTCGACTCGGCGGCGTTCGAGCGCGAAGAGCCGCTGTTCGTCAAGAACCTCGAAAACGTGCAGGGCGACGAGCGCGACGTCATTTTGTTCAGCGTCGGCTACGGTCCCGACAAGAACGGCAAATTGTCGCTCAACTTCGGACCGATTAACCAAAACGGCGGTCAAAAGCGTCTCAATGTCGCGGTTACGCGCGCCCGTTCGGAGATGTGCGTGTTCAGCGCGATACGCGGCAATATGATCGACCTCAGCCGCACCAACAGCAAGGGCGTAGAGTGTCTCAAATACTTCCTCGAATACGCCGAGCGCGGCAAGGATATGCTGGCGATCAGCAACACCGACATCGGCAGGACGGACGAGGGCATCGGGCAGCAGCTTGCGCGCGAGCTCAAAGACAGAGGCATCGCGTGTGAGAGCAACGTCGGCGTGTCCGACTTCAAGATCGACGTCGCGATCGTCGATCCGCGCAATCCCGACCGCTACATCCTCGCGGTGCTCGCCGACAGCGAGAACGACCTCAAATTCAAGGGCGTACGCGACCGTGTGACGATGCACTCGCGCATATTGCGCAGGCTCGGTTGGAATACTTACCACGTCTGGTGCGTAAATTACTTCAACAACCCCAAGCGCGAGATACAGCGCATCAAGGACGCGGTGTCTGCGCTGGCGGAAAAGCGCGCGCTGGGCAAAAAGGCGATACGCGACATCGTCGCAAAATACAAAGAGCCGTACAAGGCGTACGCGGTCAAGCCGGCGGCGAAGGCGTCGGGCGCGGACTATGTGCTCAACCCGGCGAGCAAGGACAAGATCGTCGAGAAGATACGCGCGATCATCGAGCGCGAATCGCCGATCGAACAGCGCACGTTGCTTGCGCGGCTGTGCGCGCAGTTCGGCGTGCCGGCAACCGCGAAGAGAGCGATCGCGCAATTGACCGCCTATGCGGACACGTTCGTGTCGTTCCGCAAAGAGGTCGAGGACAGGGTGTTCTTTGCCGACAAACCGGTCGAGACCTTCCGTCCGTCCGACGCAAAGAATGTCCGCGACATCGCGCGCATGCATCCCGACGAGATCTTCGCCGCGATCAAGTGTGCGCTCGAGTGCGGAGGTAAGCTCAGCCGCGACGACGCGGTCAAAGAGGCGGCAAATCTGCTCGGCGGAAAGAAGACGAAGGCGGCGCTCGATTGGATAACCTTTGTGCTCGACGGCGCGATCGCCGAAAAGAGGGTGATCGTCAATGTCGAAGGTATGCTGTCCGTTTGATTGACAGGCGGGCGCGCGTCTGCTAAACTATATCAATGCGGCGTAAGGGAGAAGAAGCAGGGAAGATATGCTGATAAGTTTGATAATGTCGCTGGTGTCGTCCGACGACCTTTTGCTCGGCTTTGTCGCCGTCATCGCCTATTTGATAGCGATCTGCGGCGCGATCGTGTTGCATGAACTTGCGCACGGGCTCGTCGCGTATTGGAACGGCGACTACACCGCGAAGGCGGCGGGCAGGTTGACCCTCAACCCCGTCAAACACTTTGATCTGATAGGCTTTTTGATGCTTGCGGTGATAGGTTTCGGTTGGGCGAAGCCCGTTCCGATCGACAGCCGCAACTTCCGCGACTACAAAAAGGGAATGATCACGGTCTCGCTCGCCGGGGTGATCTGCAATTTTTTGCAGGCGTTCCTCGCGACGGCGTTCCTTGCGATCTTGGCGGCGATCGTCGGCGACACGATCGTCTTCGAGTCAAAGAACGCGGGCTACTATTTCACGCAATTCTTCGTGATGTTGCTCAGCTATTCGGCTACGGTCAACCTGACGTTGATGGCGTTCAACCTCATCCCGATCTTTCCGCTTGACGGCTTCCGCGTCGTCGAGACGCTCGCCAAGCCGTACAACAAATACGTCGAGTTCAACTATCGTTACGGACAGCTGTTGCTGCTCGGGCTGCTGATCTTGGGCAACGTGCTCGGCAGGTTCAGCCCCTATCTCGACATCCTCGGGCTGTACATGAACGCGGTACAAAACGCGATGTTCAAACTGTTTTCACTGATATTGGGGGTATAAACCGACTACATGGCAAACTTTTTCGATTATCACGCAAGCGAGGTCATCAAGCTCAAGCTGACCGATTTCGAAGGTCCGCTCGACCTCTTGTACACATTGATCAAGGAGAGCAAGCTCGACATCGCGACCTGCCGTCTTTCGGAGGTCACCGGGCAGTATCTCGCCTATATGGATCAGATAGGCACGGTGGACATGGACGTCGCCAGCGACTTTTTGGTGATGGCGGCGACCTTGCTCGACATCAAGGCTAAGAGCCTTTTGCCTCAGCTCGACGCGGAGGAAGAGGATTTCAGCGACCTCGGCTACGATCCCGAAGAGGAACTGCGCCGTCAATTGCTGCTGTTCCAAATGTTCAAAGAAGAGGCGGACGAGCTGCGCAAGAGCGAGGTGCTCAACCAATTTTACCCCCAGCCGCAATACACCGAGGACGACGCCGAGATCGTCGTCAAGAGCTTTGACATAGGCAAGCTCGTCGACGCCTACGGCAAGATCTTGCTGAGGATCTCGCAGCGCGACAAAGAGCTCAGCACCAAGAAGATACGCAAAGACAGATACACCGTCGCCGAAAAGATCGCGTTGATCTCGAGGGTGGTCATGGACAGGAAAAAGGTCAACTTCTGCGACCTGTTCGAGGAGGACGCGAGCCGCTCCGAAGTGATCGCGACCTTCCAGGCGTTGCTCGAATTGATGAAGAAGCAGTTCGTCAAGGCGACGCAAGAGACCGCCGAGGCGGACATATACATCGAGCTCAGCGAGGAGCAGGAGGGCAAAGAATACGACCTTGCGGAGCTGACCAAGACGGAGGACAAATATGACGAAGAGTGAGATATTACATACCGTAGAGGCGTTGATCTTCGCCTCGGGGGTGCCGATCAAGCGCAGCGAGCTGTACGACAGCCTGCCGCCCGAGGTGACCAAAAAGGACATCAACGACGCGATCAAGGCGCTCGATCAGACCTACCGCGATCCGCGCGGGATAGTGCTTTTGCACATCGACGACAAGGTGCAGTTCGCGACCAATCCGGCATACGGCGACGCCGTCGCAGGCGCACTGAGACCGATCAAGGAGAGGGAGCTTTCGCGCACGCTGCTCGAAGTGCTCGCGATCATCGCGTACAAACAGCCGACCACGCGCGGCGAGATCGAAGAGGTCAGGGGCGGCGTCAGTTCCGACTATGCGATCTCGACGCTGCTGCGCTTCGAACTGATCGAGGACTGCGGCAAAAAGAACGCGCCCGGGCGTCCGACGCTCTATCGCACCACGGACAACTTCCTCAAAAAGTTCGGCTTGCACAGCATCGACGAATTGCCCGACTACGCCAAGGTAATGGACAGGCTGGTCGAGTCGGGCGGCTACAACAACCTCTCCGAGGGACTCTATCGCGAGGTGGGCAGTGACGGCAGCGGCGAATACGACAAGCGCATGCAGGAGAAGCTGATCTCCAAGCAGCTCGACAGAGAGATGAACACGTCCGAGGTGCCCGACTTCCTCGAAGGCGAGAAGTTCGATGTCATAGAGGGCGGCGAGGGCGACGACGTTGACGAGTTTCCCGATTTGAGTGACGATCTTCCGGACGGAGCGGAAGAGGTTGCAGCCGACGTCGTCGGAGACGAACTGCCGGACGACGGAGACGAGCCGCAGGACGACGAAGATTGAACAGACAAAAATACGGCGAATGCGCCGTATTTTTTTGCGAGAAAGGCAGGTGCTGCCTGCATTGGGCGATATCGACCCGATATAACTTTTATAGGGGTGTTAAAAAGGTATCGCTTACATGTTGAGAATTTGTCAAGACCGTTTTTGCCGAATACAGTGCATTATTATTCGGCGAAGAACAACTTTTTGAGCAATTTGCGGTTGACGTCCGAGACAGAGCTGAAACATAGTATGTAGCATACGGAGAAGACGAGCGCGTCGCGTTTTGTGCTGTCGGGCAGACTGTCGAGCAACGTCTTTTGACGTTTTACCGCGTCCTCGATGGACTTTTCTTTGACCAGCTTTTCGGCGTTGGACTTGACCCGCGACGCCTGCGTAGGTTCAAAGACGTACGACCAAATGTCGCTCTCGGTCTCGTAATAGTGTCCGTCCTCGGCGGCGATGATCGCCGGCAGCAGCGCGGACAGGTCGAGATAGAGCTGTTCGGGCATGCCGCGCCTTTCGGCGAAGTCGAACAGCGCGTTGTCATAGTCGCGGAATCGAGCATATGCCTCGGGCACGAGCTGTGAGCGTTCTTTGGAGCCGTATTCGGCGAAGTAGCTGTCAATATCCATAATTGTCCTCCCGTCAAGGCGACATACGCCTTGATTCAATTATACAACGGGCGGGCGGATATGTCAATATCGGTTTTGAAAAAGGCGGAGATATCGGCAAAAGGGTCGTAAACGCACGACGGAGCAGGCGCGAACTATCCGTCGTTCGCGCCGGTATTGCGCTTTGCCGCCTTTGCGGCGGATACGCAGCGAAGCGCGCAGTCGAGAGCGTTCGCGCAAGAGAGGGTGATCGAGCCGTAAAACGTCGCATGTCCCACATCGGCGACGCGTAGGTCGCAATCGCACTCGCGAGGGGACAGGATCGCGATCGCCGCAGACATCGCGAAGTTTGCGGTAAGAAGTTTGATCTCCGTCTCGGGATGGTCGCCGAGAGGGATCGCGAGCCTCACGGTCAATCGGTCGCAACACAAATTCCATGAGGCAAGCGCGGCAAGAACGGGGCGAAGAGACAGGCGCTCCTTTGGAGCGTGCGAAGTCTCGCCGCCGTCTTTCGGGGCGGGCAGGCGAATCGGGTCGCCCTTGCCCAGTTTGAGACAGACTCCGTCCGAGACCGTAAAGAGCCTCGCCTTGACAGAGTGGATCCCCGGCGTAAAGACGTCGACGCAGAGCGCGGCGTTTTGGGCGTCAAGGATGAAGTTGAGCCGCAGCCTCGCTCCCAGCAGCGCGCAACCGAGCAGCGCGACAGAGAGGAAAGAGAGGGACAGCGCTAATACCGTCATGCGGATAGTATGCGCAAAAGAGCAAAGGAAACGCAATACGAATAACGAACGCGCCGCGGCGCACACTATCGCCGAGGTGAAATATGAAAGAAGATCTCAACGCAATGATATGCGCGACCATGGAGAGCCTGAAAAGCGCAGGGGCGGTGGACAACGCGATAGGCGCGCCTATACATCTGTCCGACGGGTCGGTGTTGATCCCGATGAGCAAGATCTCGATAGGCTTCGCTACGGGCGGAGGAGACTATACGCAGGGACAGAGGACGCCGATGCCGATACAGTTCGCAGGCGGCGGAGGAGGCGGTGTGACGATCACTCCGATAGGCTTTTTGTGTTGCAGCCCCGGCGAGGAACCGGGCGTGTTCAAGATGGACAAAGAGGAGAGAAAAGAGCTGTTCGAAAAGCTTTTGAGCGTTGCCGCAGGGGTGTTGAAGCGATGACATATAGTGATAAATTGTTCTCAATTAGTGCGATTTTGATAATAATATTGCTCATTTCAGCCACTGAGAGTCTATTTAGCGCTTTCGGTGTCAGCGCGCAGACGGGCTCGGGATATGTGCTCGTCGACGCGCTGTCGGGCGTCGTTTTGGACGGCGACAACAAGGACATGAGGCTCGAAGAGGCGAGCACGACCAAGGTGATGACCGCGCTCGTCGCGATCCGAAAACTCGACCCATCCGACATTGTGACGGTCAAGAGGGAGAGCGTCGGCATAGAGGGTTCGTCCGTCTATCTCAAAGAGGGGGAGCGCATTTCGGTCAAAACTTTGCTGTACGGTCTGATGCTCCGCTCGGGCAACGACGCCGCGCACGCTCTCGCCGTCGCAGCGTGTGGCAGTGAAGAAAAGTTTGTCGAGGCGATGAACGCGGAGGCGGAAAGGCTTGGACTTGTCAACACACACTTTTGCAATCCGCACGGTCTGCACGCGGAAGGACACTACACGTCGGCTTACGATCTTGCGATGATCACTCGCGAGGCGTATCGTGAGCCGCTTTTTGCGGAGATAGTTGCGTCAAAGTCCTATCGTTCGGACGACCCGCGCGAGAGCGAGGCGCACGTCTTCTACAACAAAAACAAACTTCTCTCGACCTTGGACGGCGCGAACGGCGTAAAGACGGGCTATACCACCGCGTCGGGCAAGTGTTTCGTAGGCGGAGCGAAGAGGGGCGGGATGCAGCTCATCTGCGTCGTGCTCAACCGCGGCGACATGTGGCAAAAGGCTGCGGATCTGCTCGAATACGGCTTTGCGCACTACGAGCCGACGCTCGTCGGCAGGTCGGATGTGCCGCTGTTTGACTACGAATACGGCGGCGAACGCATTCAGCTTCGACTTGCCGAGAACGTCGTTCTGCCGACCGAAAAGGGCGAAAGGGCGGAGCTTGGCTGGGAATTTGTGCCCGTCGAGAGGGTCGAAAAGGGCTTCGCCGCCGGGGATACGGTCGGATTTGTGCGCTTTTGGCAGGGAAATCGCTTGATTTTTGAGGCAAAAACGGTTACGATAAAAGCGATATCAAACAAAGGAGCAACTTCGCTGCGCGGGCTCGCGGCGGAGGATACGATCGATTGGAAAGGCTTAACAAGTATCTCGCCGCTTGCGGCGTCGCCTCGAGAAGGGGCGCCGACTTACTGATCGCGGACGGCAGAGTCAAGATCAACAACAAACTCGTCACCGCCCTCGGCACCTCTGTCGGGGACGGCGACGTCGTCTCGGTGGACGGCAAGATCGTCCGCCCCGTCACCGAGTTCAAATACATCATGCTCTACAAGCCCAAGGGCTGCGTGACCACGCGCAGTGACGAAAAGGGGCGCAAGACTGTTTACGACTATCTCAAAGATCTCAAAATCCCGCATCTCGTGCCTGTCGGCAGGTTGGATTACGACACCGAGGGGCTACTTCTTTTGACCAACGACGGCGACGCGGTCAACGCGTTGACCCACCCCAGCCACGAAGTGGAGAAGACCTATCTCGTCCACGTCGACGGCGAGGTGCCCGAGCACAAACTCGCGCAGCTTCGCAAGGGCGTGGTGCTCGACGACGGAGTCAAGACGTCGCGCAGCAAGGTCAAATTGATCGAATTCAAGGACGGCGTCAGCAAGTTGCAGGTCGTCATCTCCGAGGGCAAAAACCGCCAGGTGCGCCGCATGTTCGCCGCAGTTGGCGAAGAGGTGACATTCCTCAAACGCGTCGCGGTCGGAGCGATACGTCTCGGAGGGCTGTCTCGCGGCGCGTACCGCTATCTCAACGATCGCGAGATCGCCTACGTCAAATCGCTGTAACATCCGCCCGAAAGGGCGCGATATAGGAGAAAATTATGAAAAACGCACTTCGCATCACGCTGTGTCTCTCGCTCTGCATCGCGTGCGTATTCACGGCGGCGGCATGTCAAAACAACAGCGTTGAATCCGCGCCCGTTCTCAATGGTTTCGACACGACTTTGCCCGATCTTTCGGGGCTTTCGGCTGATAAATATTTTTTCGGCTATGACGAGGGCGTCGACGGCGACCGCGCCGCGGTCGAGGCTAAGCTCAAAGCAGACGGCATAGCCGCGACCGAGGACGGGTGGTATCCCACTCTGATCGACAACTTCGACTACAACGCCGACTATGCGGACAACATGGGGCTGGATCCCGAGATCTGGACGTCGTCCGTTCACGGCGTGCGCTGGGCGTCGCAGGACGACAAACATCCCGAGTACGCGTGCTATTGGTGTCCGGAGATGGTCTCGGTCAGCGCGGACGGTCATGCGGTGATACGTTCCGAGTACATCGCCGACCACGACTGCGAGGTCTGCAACGCCAACGCCGCCTATTTCGGCGGCAGCGGCGCGGGAAGATATACCGGCGGCTTTGAGACGCGCGTCGAGACGCCGCTCACCGACGATGACGGCAACGTGCTCTACAACGAGTCCAACGACCGTCCGCAGACGGACTACAAGCAGGACGAATATCTGTTCCGTCAGGCGTACGGCTACTACGAGACGAGGATACGTCTGCCGCGCAAGGAGGGGATGTGGTCGGCATTCTGGCTGCAATCGTCCTATCAGCGCATGGTGGACGGCAGCGGGGAGGACGGCACCGAGATCGACGTCTACGAATCGGCGTTTTTGACGGGCAACGACGACAGCCACCGCATGGGGCACGCGCTGCTTTGGGACGGCTACGCCGAGGGCGCGCAGGTGTCGTCGCTCGTGTTCGACCTCGGCGACAACGACCTCTACGACGGCGAGTTCCACACGTTCGCGCTGCTTTGGACGCCCGAGTATTATGTGTTCTATGTTGACGGCAAGCCCAATTGGGCGACTGCGGACGGCGGAGTCGCAAAGGTGCGCGAGTTTTTGCGCTTCACCTGCGAGATCGACGCCGGCGACGAGTGGGGACCGCACGGACAGAAGATAGGCGCGTTCGACCATGACGGCGGAGTGGGGCTGATGGAGATAGATTACGTCCGCGTCTATCAAAATCTCAATTGGCTGGACGACATAGAGGACGACAGCGGAGAGGGAGAATATTCGCCTCAAAATTGAGTTTTCGTTACGCCGCGCCTTCGGGCGCGGCATTTTTTATGTTCAAAACGGCAATAATCGCCTCGCGTGAAGAGCGCGGAGGTGAACGGTGGTCTATGCGATCGTGGCATTGCTTGTATTGATATTCGTGACGCTTGCGGCGTATGCGCTCGCGTCGCCTGGGCGGAAAAGGGGACGGAGTTTCGGAGAACTGACCCCTGCGGCTGTGGACGAACTCGCGCTTGAACTTCGAGCCACCGTCGCGGGCGGCGCAGCTCCGTCGCGGGCGGCTTACGCGTTTGCGGCTGCGCGCGCATACCGCCGCATAGTCGCCGCCGACAGAGCGGGGATCGCGCTCGAGGAGTGCGAAAAGGTGTTTGCGGAAAAATATCACACGCTCCGCGCGCGGCTCAACCGAGGTTTCGGTGCGCTCGCCGCGCTTCCGCATACGGACGGAGAGGCGAGGATATTGACGCTCGCAACGGCGATATTGTCGTCGGCGGAGCTGTGTTCCGACGCGGATAAATTGCAAAAGACGCTCTTGAGATTCGTCTCCCGCACTCCGCTCGATCATGCCGAAGTCGTCGCGCTGCCTCTCGCGATAGAGGCGGCAGGCATGCGGCTCTGGGCGGACGTCGCTCGCAGGCTCGTCGTACTTTCAAAGTCGCGCGAGGCGGCTCAAAGCGACGTCGTGCCCGACAGGCGCAGGGCAAAAAAGGACGGCTATGTCTACTACTTCGTCAAGAGCGGCAAGCGCGTCGATCCGCGCTATGCCGAGGGCAGGGAGTTCGATCGCGGCGGCGCGTGCGTCGCGTTTGCCGCCGAGACCGCGGGCTATGCCGAAAAGACGGAGCGGATACTCGCGCTTTTGACGACCTCTCGCGAGGCGCTCGACGCAGAGTTTTCGGCGTCGATATGTCCCGGAGCGGCGGCAGCGGCTCGGGACGCGGCGTTTGCGGCTACGGACGTCGGCTCAAAGCTCGCCTATTTCGCCGCCGCGGCGACGATCGCACGCCGTTTGGGGACTTCCGAACGCGCGGTGATCGAGGCGGCTGTCGCGCTCGGAGAGGACAGAGGCGTACATTTCGGGACCTATCTGTTCGACCGTCCCGACCTGCTCAGGGCGAAGCTGCTCGGCAAACGCCCCAAAAGGTCGCATGCGGGCAGAAACACTGTTTTGTTTGCCTCGGCGGTATTCTGTTCGAGCGCCGCACTCGGCGCGCTCGCGGCGGTGTTTTCCGGCGCAGTCGCCGCCGGTGTTGCGGTCGCGATATGCTGTTTTTTCGCCTTCTTTCCCGTCTGCGATCGGGCGGCGCGCGTCGTTGCCGCCAGGCTGTGCATACGCCGTCCATGTCCTCGGCTGACCTGTCCGCGCGACGAGTCCTGTCGCACCGAATTGGTGATGCCCGTCTTTCTCAAAGGCGAAAAAGAGGCGAGGCAGGTCGCCGATCGATTGCTTTCGATCGCCGCGGTCAACGAGCGCGAGTGTTGTTCCTATCTGCTGCTTTGCGACTTTGCGCCGTCCGACGCAGAGTGGGACGGCAGCGACGACGGCTTGCTCTCCGTCCTCGAAGAATATGAGAAAAGGGGGTTGAAGATCGCGGTGCGCCGACGCGTGAGGGAGAGGGGAAGATGGCGCGCCCGCGACCGCAAGAGAGGCGCGATCGCCGACTACAACGCCGCGAGAATGAGCGGCTGCGACGGCGCGTTCGTAAAGTTGTCTCCCTCGGACGGCAGGGTGAGGTATGTCATCGTCGTCGACGAGGACGACCTGCTCGCGCCGGGGACTGTCGGAGAGGCGATCGACGCGCTCCGTCATCCGCTCGCGGCGAAGTACGACCTGCTCACGTTCGGCGCTTATGCGGACGGCGGCAGGGCGCGCACCGCGTATGCGCTCGACAATTCGGGCGGAGGAGTCGCCTACGCCGGACACTCGGACATATTTTTCGATCTTGCGGGCACGGCGGTGTTTTGCGGCAAGGGGATATATCGCCTCGACAGCTTTGCGCGAAAGACCGCGGCGTTGGAGGGCAAACGATTGCTCAGCCACGACATCGCCGAGGGCGCGGTGATGAATACCGGCGCGGCGGACGTCGCCGTCTCCGAGATCCCTCCCGAATGCCCGAGTGCGGACGCGGCGAGAGCGGCGAGGTGGCGGAGAGGGGATCTGATGCTGCTGCCTCTGCTCGGCGGCACGGTCAAAGACCGCGCCTACGCCTACGTCATCCTGTCCAACGCGATCGCGGCGCTCGCGCCGATAGCGGCGTTTGCGCTGGTCGCGGCGTTTTTCGCGACGGGGAGCGCGGTGCTTGGGATAGCGGCTGCGCTTGCGGTGTTTGCGTCTCCCGCTGCTCGAATAGCCGAGAGCGCACTGACGTCAAAGGGCAGGCGAGCGGCGGCGGTGCTGTGCGAGGCGGCGCGGACGGTCGTCGGCGCGATGATCGATCTCGCGTTGCTGCCCATGCGCGCGGCAAATTGCGCTTTGACCGCGCTGTCGACCGCGCTCTTCGCGCTCGTTGCTCCGCACAGGCTGTGCGAATGGAAGACGTTCGCTTCGTCGGAGAGTGAGAGCGCGGCGGCGTTTGCCCGCGTCGCGCTCCCCGGGGCGGTGCTTGCGGCGGTGTTCGCGGCGGTGTTTTGGCGCGGCTTCGCTTTTTCGATGTGGGCGGCGGCATATCTCGCGGCAGCGGCGGCGATGTTTTCGCGCGCGTTCGTCCCGACCGCGACCGTCCGCAAAGCGAACGAAAGAGACGAGCGCAGATTGAGGAAGTACGTCGCAAGGACGTATGAGTATTTCAAGGCGCTCGACGGCTTTTTGCCCTGCGACAACATCCAGATCTATCCGCCGGTCGGACACAGCGCGACCGTGTCGCCGACAGATCTCGGCTTTTGGCTGATCGCCGACGTCTGCGCGGCAAAGTGCGGATTGATCGCCGAGGACGAGGCATACGAAAACATCGTCTCAAAGCTGACGCGCGTCGTCGGTCTTCCCAAGCGGAGCGGGCATCTCTACAATTGGTATCGCCGCGACGGCAGCGTCGCTCCGCCCGAATACGTCTCCTTCGTCGACAGCGGCAACTTTGTCGCCTGCGCGGAGACGGTGCGCGCATTTTGCGCGGCGATGGGCGGCGAAGAGGGCGAACTGCTTGCCGCCGAGCTCGTCGAAGGGGCGGATTTTGAGGTGTTTGCCGACAAGAAGAGGGGACTTTTCGTGCGCGGTATCGACGCGCGAACGGGCGCCGCGGACGGGCATTACGACCTGCTCGCGTCCGAGGCGCGGCTCGCGGTCGCGATAGCGTGCGCGCGGACATGTTCGTCTCGCGAGTGGACGTCTCTCGACGCAAGTCGGCTCGGCGCGCTGATGCCGGCGCTCGCGTCGTGGTCGGGGACGGCGTTCGAGTACCTGATGCCCGAGCTGTTCGTCACTGCGCCGACGGGGAGCGAACTTTGCCGTTCGGCGCGCCGCGCGCTGTTCAAGATGAGGCGGGTGCGCTGTCACGGCTTTTGGGGGATCAGTGAGAGCGGCTACTTCGCGTTCGACAAGCAGGGCAACTATCAATACCGCGCGCACGGGATAGATGCGCTTGCGCTGTCGGGAGAGGGCAAACACAAAGTGATCGCGCCCTACGCCTCCGCGCTCGCCGCGACGATCTCGCCGCACGCCGCCGCAGCCGAACTGTCGCGGCTCGAAGACGCCGGCTATCTGGGGCGGCTCGGCTTTTACGAGGCGATAGACTTCTCTTGCGGCGAAAACGTCGTCTATTCGCACATGACCCACCATCAGGGGATGATCTTGGCGGCGCTGACCGAGGCGCTCGCGCCGGGGGCGATCAAATCGCTGTTTGCCGCATCGCCTCGCTTTGCGGCGATCTGGATGTTGATGTCCGCGCCCAAGAGCGACTGCAAAGCGGTCGCGCGGATGAGGCAGCGCTTTGTCTCCTGCCGCGTGGCGGAGGACTACCGGCTCGAGCGCACGCCGTCCGAAATGCCGTCCGCGTGGGCGGCGAGCGGCGGTGAATACCGCATTATGCTCGACGAGCGCGGCTGCGGCTTTGCGCAATTTTGCGAAGCGAGGATAGATGTCTTTCACGGCTGTCCCGAGATCGACGAGGGTGCGTTCGGCGTCTTTATCGACGGCGAAGACGTCGTCTCGCCGACATATGCGCCGCTGCGCAAAGACCGCGGCGCAAAAGCCGTTTTCACACCTTACGGCGCACATTACGAGTCCGGTGCGTGCACTCTCGACGTGACCGTCCCGACGGGGATAGGCGGCGAGGTGCGGAGCTATCGCGTCCGCAACGACGGCGCAAGTGCGAGGGAGTATCTGTTCGCGTTTTGCCGCCGGGTCGCGCTGATCGCGGACGGAGACTACCGCGCCCATCCCGCGTTCAACGACATGTTCGTCGAGACCGAATACTCGGACGTCGAGAGGGTGCTGACCGCGCGCCGAGTGCCGCGCGAGGGGGCGGGCGGAATGTATGTCGCGCTCAAAATAGAGGGCGGCGCGGACGTCGTGCCCGACTGCGATTTCAAACATTTTCGCGATCTGTCCGAGGGTAAATACGCAAGGTGCACCGGCTTAGGGCGTACGCTTGCGCCGTGCATAGGGTTTTCGTGCAAGGTGACCGTCCCTCCCGGCGAAGAGGCAGAGGTCAAATTGACGCTGCTGTGCGCGCACGACAGGCAGTCTTTGGACTCCAAGCTGAGTGCGCTCGGCGAGGGTGCGAAACTGTCCGAGACGCGCGATCGAGGCGCGTTGTCCAAATACGTCGAAGGAGAGCGCGGCGCGGAGATCTTTTCCGACCTTGCGGCGAGGTTGGTATTTTTGCCCATGCCGTCCAAGGCGGTGAGGGCGCGTATGTCCGCGCGCGGACGCTCCGCCGAGATCGAGGAAGGCAAGCGCACCGTCATCGTCAAATACGGCGGCACACCCGATTTTGCCGCATACGTCAAGGCATGCACCGCCTGCGCGCTGGCGGGAGCGGACTTTTTGATGTGCGTGCTGTACAGAGAAGAGGACACATACGCCGCGCCGATACGGCGTGCTCTGATCGAAGAGAGCGGCATCTCCGACCTTGAAAGGCTGTCGTTCGTCAGGCTGATAGACGTGTCTGCGGACGGAGAGACGGAGCGCGGGCTGATCGCGGGCGCGTGCGTTGTAGCCGGCGAAGTGTACGCCGAGACGTTCTTGTCGGGCATGACGGCTGTCAAGTTGCCTACGCTCGGGCGGCGCGAACGCGCACCGCTCACGCCATGCGGCGCGGGAGGTTTCGATCCGTCGGGCGATTACGTCGTCGAGCGCCGCCCCAAAAAGCCCTATTCAAATGTGATAGATCTGCCGCGCGGCGGAGCGGTCGTCACCGAGACGGGCGGCGGCTTTCGCTGGTCGGGAAGCGCCTATTTCGGCAAGCTGAACGCATGGTTCAACGACGCCGCGCTCGATCCGCCGTGCGAAGAGCTGTTTGCGCTCTCGGGCGGCGGTGCGGTGAGGATAAACAGGCTTTGCGAGGGCGGATATGTCAAGCATTCGCCCGGTGCGACGGTGTTTTGCTCGCGCGTGGACGACGTCGATTGGGATGTCAAGACATGCGTGTTCGCCGATGGCAAAATGACCGCGACATTGGTGCGCGCGGTCTCGGCGGATGAGCGCTCCAAGAACGCGTATTGGCGGATGTTGCCTTCGCTCGCTCCGCATGACGGAAGGGCGTTTTGCGCATGCGCGGCGAGGGACGGCGTCATAGAGGCATTCAATTGCGCGACGGGCGAGAAGATGTATTTCGCGTGCGTCGGCGCAAAGTTCAAGTGCTCGACCGACGCCGGGGCGTCGCGGCTGTCGCATGGGCTGAGTCTCGGCGCAAAGACGCCCTATCCCGCCGCGGCGTTCGAGATAGAGACCGAAAGAGAGCGCGAGAGCGTGTTTGCGGTCGTAATGAGCGCGGACGAAGAGGCGTTGAGGGCGCTGACGCTCGGCGACGTGTCGAACGGCTGTCGTGGGACGGAGGAGTTTTTCCGTTCGCTCAACGCAGTGACGGTCGACAGCGGAGAGCGGCTTTTTGACAATTTCTTCAACCGCTGGCTGTGCACGCAGTTGTATTCGTCGCGGCTGTTCGGCAGATGCGGTTACTATCAGGCGGGCGGCGCGATAGGCGCGCGCGACATCTTGCAGGACGCGCTCGCGATAATTCCGACCGATCCCGAGAGGGCGAAGAGCGTCTTTCTCGACGTGTGCGCGCATCAATATCTCGAAGGGGATGTGATGCATTGGTGGCATCCTCCGCGAACAGGGGTGAGGACGAGGATATCGGACGACAAGCTGTTTTTGCCGCTGTTCGCCGCGCGGTGGGTGGCGGTGACGGGAGACGCGTCGCTGCTCGAAGAGCGCGTTCCCTATTTGAGTTCGCCTCCGCTCGTAGGGATCGCCGAGGCGAGGTACGAAACGCCTAAGCCGAGCAAAGAGGGTACGGTGCAAGAGCATTGCGAAAGGGCGATCGCGCACGCGCTTGCGCGGAAGGGAGAGCACGGATTGCTTAAAATAGGGTGCGGAGACTGGAACGACGCGCTCAACGCGATCGGCACGCGCGATCGGGGCGAGAGCGTATGGCTGACGATGTTCGCGGTGCGCGTATTGCGCGATTTTGCGGCGGCGGTGGGCTACGAAAAGGGGCAGCGCCATCTCAAAGAGGCGGAATCGCTCGCTGCGGCGGCGGCAAAGACTTTCGACGGCGAAAAGTTCGCGAGGGCGTTCACCGACGACGGCGTATGGCTGGGGACGGGCGAGGGCAATTGCGCGCTCGATCTCATCTGTCAGGCGTGGGCGCAGCTTGCAAAGATAGGCGACGAAGATATGCGCCGCCGCGCGCTCGACAGCGCCGCAAAGCTGTATGATAAAGAGTTCGGGCTCGTCAAGCTGTTCGATCCGCCCTTTGAGCCGAGCGACCGCGTCGGCTATATCGGCGCCTATCCCAAGGGCGTGCGTGAAAACGGCGGACAATACACGCACGCGGCTGTCTGGTATTTGATTGCGCTGTTCGACTCCGGCAGATATGACGAAGCGAGGCGTCTGATGTTCGACATCTGTCCGGCGACGGCGGCGGCAAGATACGGGGATATACGCGGGGGCGAGCCTTACGTTGTCGCCGCGGACGTCTATTCAGCCGAGGGCAGGCGCGGCGAGAGCGGCTGGACGTGGTATACCGGCAGCGCGGGCTGGCTGTACACCGCGATCGTCGAGAAAGCGCTCGGCATCACGATGTCGCGGGGGCTGGTGCGCATAGGCAAACCGCGCGGTTTTGATACGCAAAGGCTCAAAGTGACGTTGAAGATCGGCGGCACGACCTACAAGATCTCATATCAAAGAGGGGACGGCGACTATATCCGCTCGGGAGAGTTGAACTATCTCAACTGCACCGAGTTTCGTCCGGACGAGAAAAAAGGATCGGTCGAAGTCGTCCGGATATACCGCGGCGACTGAGGGCGGCACAAAAGACATCCCGAGCCGCAAAGCAAAAATCGAGCAAAGAGGGGCAGAGGTTGCCGCGTGCAAGTGCGCAAATAACGTTGTAAATCGTTTGTTATGACTGTCAAAAGGCAGACGCGCAAAAGACAGAGCTTTCGGGCGAACGGTTTGAGGGCGGACAAAAGCGGAGACGCGGCATCGCGCGCCTCCGCACAAATTCAGCCGCGCGGCTGATTGGGGCAACGCGGCTCAACGCCCATCTCCTGCGGATAGAGCGGCAGATCGGTCACTCCGCCGCACACCTGTTCGGTGAACTCGCGGCAGGGCGGGATGTAGCAATAGCCGTAGCTGGGGACGAGCAGTTCGACCGGCATCGTCACTTTGAGGATGGTCGTCACGCACGCAGTGACGACGAAGGTGTTGCCCGAGGTATAGACGCCTTTGGGCGAGACCATGCCGGCGGTGCAACGGACGGAATAGGGGATCACGGACGGCGCGGAGACATGCATGATGACGTCGCGCGACAGATTGATGACCGCATTGCCCGTGCCGGTCACGCCGTAGGCGTCGGTGAAGACGACTTGGACGGGCACGCCGATCGTGCAGGTGATGCGCGCATAGCAAGGCGCGTCGGGCAGTTCGGTGACGACGAGGTCGGACACGATCGCCTCGGTCGAAGAGGAGCGCGCGCTGACGAATCTGTACGGTTCGGTCAGCCCCGGGGTGACGTCCGTCAACGTCAGCGAAAGGTCGGTGAGGCTGTCTTGGCGCATGCATGCGTCAAAGACCTTTTCCGCCTGGATGCAAACCTTTTCGCAAAGACCGGCGGTCGCGTTGCCCCTGATCGGACCGGGGATCTTATCCGATTTGCAGTTGTTAGAAAATGACATATATGTATTCCTCCTTAACGCCGAAAGTTGCATTTTTTGCACTCTTACGGCAGCTATACATTGATATGCGGACGGCTTGATTTTTGCGACAATGCCCTCAAATTGCTCTCAAATAGCCAAAATATCATAATAATCAACGGCAAAACAGTACAAAAATTATTCTATGTGTTCGATAAAGGTCAAATGTGTACAAATTTCAAAATATTGCAAAAAATAACATATCGAGATATATCCGATTTGCATCGAATGGCTATCCCGCATTCATGGTATGCAGCTGTACTACACGGTGTGAGCGCTGCTTGGGCAAACTCGCGCAAGAGAGAGGGATAGAGATCGATCGCGACTGTCCGAGCGATTGTCTGCGGCTGCCAAAATACGGCTTGACGCCACTGCGCGTGAGAGGTTGCAAACTTTTCTCGGATGAGTTATAATTGTGCCATGAAAGTTTTTGCGATCAGCGACCTGCATCTCGACAGCACCCTGTCAAAGCCGATGGACATTTTCGGCCCCGGCTGGGAAGGGCATTGGGACAAGATACGCGACGATTGGCGCTCCAAGGTGGGTGCCGACGACGTCGTCTTGCTTGCCGGCGATCTCTCGTGGGCAATGTCGCTGGACGAGGCTTTGCCCGACATCGCCGAGGTGGGGGAGCTGCCCGGTGTCAAGTTTATCTTGCGAGGCAACCACGACTATTGGTGGAGCGCGATCGGCAAGGTCAGACAGTCGCTTCCCGAAGGGATGCATGCCGTTCAAAACGACTGTATACGCTGCGGCAAGCTACTTGTCTGCGGCAGCCGCCTTTGGACGATCGGCTCTTCAACGGAAGAGGACGTCAAGATCGCCGAAAGGGAGTTTTTGCGCCTAACGCTCAGTCTCGACGCGATGCGCAAGATGAGGGAAGAGGGCGACAAAGTGGTCGTGATGACCCACTATCCGCCGTTCGACGCGACATTTGCGGACAATCGCTTTACAGACCTGATCGCTACTTATGCGCCCGACGCGGTCGTGTACGGGCATCTTCACGGCAAAGACGTACGCGCGCGCCTCGTCGTAGACAAAAGGGGGATACCTTACTACCTGACTTCGTGCGATCTTGTCGGCAACAAATTGGTGGACATACTCGAGGTTTGACGGCGCATATTATCGAAAAAAATACAAACTGTCGCGGAGCGCGGATGCGCTCCGTTTTGTTTTAACGGTCTTCGATCGCACACGGTATGCGCATAGGTCAGGGACGGCTATCCCCGACGGCGGCGTTTGCATTGCAGTCTTTTGACGGCGCGGAAGCGTTCCGGTTCTTGCGAGCGGTTTTCGATCGCGCACGGCAGGGACGGCGTACCTCGGCAAACGCCGGCGGCTTCATGAGGTCGCTTTTGTGTTCGAGATTTTTCAAAGTATGCACATATGCGCAGGGAAGACTATCCCCGGCAGAAGGGCAGGCCGCCGGACCACGAACGTTTGAGGGCGCGGACGGGAGCTTTTATATGTACGGGCGCTGTTCGCGCGAACGGAATGAGCGCACCGGGCAGGGACAGCTTTCCCCGGGGTGGAGCAGAGGCGGCTGCGGCGGGTGTGTTTTGATGCAGTTTCGTGCGCGAAACAGGGAAGAGGTCGCGCGCTTGGGCGTTTGTTGTCCACCGAGCGGCAAAAAGAGGGAATATTTGATGACCATAAGGCATATACGAGCCGGCTGAACGCGAAATTTCAAAAAATATAGGGAGAGTTTTCCACAGCTTTCTCCACTTTATCCACAATCGCCGATTTTCGGTTAATTTTTATTATTTTCCATTAAATAAAAAGTTTTACGCACGCGGGACGCCGCATTTTGCCGATGTTGCGTGTAGCCAAAAAAGTGCGATGAAACAAGGAATATGAACAAGTGTTTGCTTTTTCGTGGAAAAAATTGGAAATTTGTGGTTGACATAAACGGTAACCTATTGTACAATAGAGGTACGAACGAACAAGGAGGCACAATTCGATGGTACTCGGCGGCACAGTCGATCTTCAAATCGATGACAAGGGCAGGATCCGGATCCCCGGCAAATTCCGTCCCTTCTTTGCCGACTGCAAGCAGATATTCTTGCAGAAGGGCAATGGCTGCCTCGAACTCATCAAGGACTCCAAGTACAACGAGGTGATGGGCAAGCTGTCCTCCGTCTCGATGATGGGAGGCGGTCCGCTGTATGAGGCGTTCGTTCTCTATTCTTCGTCGACGTCCGCGATCAACGAGGACTCGCAGGGCAGGTTCACCATCCCCGCGGCGATGAAGGAATTTGCTCACATCGCCAAAGACGTGAGGTTTGTCGGTCTGTTCGACAGGTTGCAGATCTGGGACAGAGACACGTTCGTCTCGAGGTTCGAGCAGAGCGGCGACAGCTACAACAAGGCTCTTGCCGAGATAGACAAGCTGCTCAACGGTCATGACTGAGTTCGCCCACATCCCGGTGATGCTCCGCGAATGTATCGAGGGGCTGGCGATCAAGGGTGACGGGATATATGTCGACTGTACGCTGGGAGGCGCGGGACACAGCTTGGAGATAGCGTCGAGATTGACGACGGGCAAGCTGATCGCCTTCGACAAGGACGCGGACGCGATCGCGTTTGCAAAGCAGAGGCTGGCGCCGTACGCGGAGAGGGTGACTCTTCTCAAAGACGACTTCAAGCGGGCGCCGAGCAGGCTCAAAGACGCAGGGATAACGCAACTTGACGGAGTGCTGATGGACTTGGGGGTGTCGTCCTATCAGCTGGACAGTGCGGAGAGAGGGTTTTCGTACAACGCGGACGCGCCTCTCGACATGAGGATGGACAAGGATCAATACCTGACGGCGTTTAACGTCGTCAACGAATACCCCGAGCAGCGGCTTGCGGACATCATCTTCGAATACGGAGAAGAGAGGTACGCGAGGCGGATAGCGAGGGAGATCGTCAAGGTGAGACAGACCGAGACGATAGCGACAACGGCGCAACTTGCAGAGATAACGGAAAGGTGCTATCCGCCCAAGGAGAGAAAGGGCAGAGCGAGCACTTGCAAAAGGACCTTTCAGGCGATAAGGATCGAGGTCAACGGCGAGCTCGACGGCTTGAAAGAGACGATCGAACAATTGGCATTGATGCTGAGACCTGGCGGAAGGATATGCGTGATATCGTTCCATTCGCTCGAAGACAGGGCGGTCAAGACGGCGTTCAAATTTCTCGAAGCCGACTGCATATGTCCGCCGAGGCAGCCGATATGCACATGCGGCAAGAAGAGAGAGGTCAAGATCTTGACAAAAAAACCTCTTGTCGCAAGCGAAGAAGAGAGAGAAAGCAATTCGCGCTCACAGAGCGCAAAACTCAGGATCGCGGAGAGGATCCGAGCATAGGAAGAAGGAGAGAGCCATATGAATATCTTGAAGGAAAGAGAGAGAGTCGACGAGCGGAACGATTACGACTTCCGCACGGACTATTATGCCGCAAGACGCGAGGACGCGGTCGAGAGATCGATGCGCGATCGCGGATATGACGATCTTCGCACCGACTATGCCCGCCGCGACGACTATGACCGCCGCGACCGTTCCGACCGTCGTTATGACTTCGCGGACATGGGCATGCGCCGCGAAAGCGACGTGCGTGAGCGCGAGTACGAGGACTATGCCGCGCCGCGTTACGACTATCGTGACTACTATCGCTCGGACTACGACGACGAATATCGCTACGAGCAGAGGAGTTCTTTCGAGCCGATCGAATTTTCCGCTCCCGCTCCGGCAAAGAAGACGGTGCGCCACGCAAGATCCAAGTTTTTGATCGCTGTCTACTTTTTGCTGGTCGCGCTGATCGCGTCGCTGGTCATCACCAACGTGGTGATGTTCAACGAAGAGCCGATCGTCGAGGCGGAGAGCGCGGCGGAGCCCAACGACGAAGCTGTCTTTTCGGCGCTCACCGAGGACGGAACGACCGAGAGTTTGACGACCGACAGGCTCACGGGCTACAACTACGACACGACGACCAATTGGTTCGACGAGTTCTGCGACATGTTGTCGCGGTGACGCATACATCGCAAGCGAAGTATGCTTGATTGATCGATTATACCAAGCGTAAGCGCCTTCGGTCACGGAGGTAGCCATGCGCAATATTTCCCACATCACACTGAAAGGAAGGCTATCTGCGGCAATGCTGCTGATAGCCCTTCTTTTTTGCGCCCTTTCGGGCAGATTGTTCTATTTGCAGGCGATAGAGGGCGAGAGTTTGACAGACAGGGCGTTCGGGCAGTGGACGCGCGGACTTCCGATGCGCGCCGCAAGAGGCGAGATCGTCACTTCTGACGGAGTGACGCTCGCTTCGTCGTATGACGTGTTCACCGTCTATGTCCGTCCCGTCGAGACGGAAAGCGTCGAAGAGACGGCGCGCGCGATCGCCGAGACTTGCGGAGCGGAGTACGAGCGCATTTTGGCAAAGATAGACAAGACGGGAGTGTCCGAAGTGCGCGCCTTGACGGGCGCGAGCGAGGCACAGGCGCTTGCATTGAGGTCGAAAGGCATAGCGGGCGTATATGTCGTCGCGGACAGCGCGCGTTATTACGACATGGGCAATTTCGCCACACAATTGCTGGGTTTTGTCAATGCGGACGGCGTCGGACAGAGCGGCGTCGAGATGTATTACGATCGCTATCTCAAAGGGACGGACGGCGAGGCGTACACCGAGACGGACCTGATCGGCGACAAGCTGGAAGGTTCGCACACTTCATATCTGTCGCCGATCGACGGGGCGACGCTGACATTGACGATCGATTTCACTTTGCAGAGCCTTGCCGAAAAGGCGGTGCGTGACGCGGTCGAAAAGTATTCTCCGCTGTCGGCGAGCTGTCTGATGATGGACGCGGACACGGGCGAGATCTTGGCGATGGCAAGCGCGCCGACATACGATCTCAACGACCTGCCGCGAGACGATCTCGCGCTGTTGTTGCAAGGGGCGAAAAACACTTTGGTCGCCGACGTCTACGAGCCGGGCTCGACGTTCAAGATACTGACCGCGGCGATGGGGATCGAGGAGGGGCTGATCCGCGATTCGTACTATTGCCCCGGCTATCGCGTCGTCGACGGCACGCGGATACGCTGTTGGCGGAGCATAGGGCACGGCAGTCAGGACTTTGCTCACGGCATCATGAACTCGTGCAACTGCGTGTTCATGGACATCGCGCTGAGCGCGGGAACGGAGACGACGTACGACTATCTCGAAAAGTTCGGGGTAGGTTCGCGCACGGGCGTCGATCTGCCCGGCGAGGGCGCGGGGATATTGCTGTCCGAGGAGTCGGTCAAGTCGGTCGATCTGGCGAGGATAGGCTTTGGACAGGCGGTCGCGGCTACGCCGATAGGGCTTGCGACGGCGGTGTGTTCGGTGCTCAACGGCGGCAAATTGCTCACGCCGTACGTTCTGTCGTCGGTGACGACCGCTGACGGCGCGCACGCTCTCGACAATTCGCCGACGATCAAAGGGGCGACCGTGTCCGAGACGACTTCGGCGAAGATGAAAGAATATCTCTATTCGGTCGTAGAGGAAGGGGGCGGCAAGAACGCATATGTGCCCGGCTATCGCGTCGGCGGCAAGACGGGCACCGCGCAGAAATACGAAAACGGCTCGATCGCGCGCGGCAAGTACGTCTCGTCCTTTGTCGGCTTCACCGAGATCGGCGGGCGCACAGTCGTATGTCTGTTCAAGGTGGACGAGCCGCAGGGGTACGTCTATTACGGCAGCATAGTCGCCGCGCCGTATGTGGGACAGATCTTTTCGGGCGCGTTCGCGGCGTTCGGGGTCGAGCCCGACTATGCAGAAAACGAGATCCCCGCGACCGCCGAGATGCCGGGGCTTTTCGGGCTGTCGCTGACGCAGGCGGCGTCCGCGGTCAAAGCGGCGGGGCTTCAATACGAGTTTTCGGGCGATGGGGAGAGCGTGATCTCGCAATTCCCGGTAGAGGGTACGAGCCTGTACGAGGGTGCGGTCGTACACTTCGAGCTGGGCTGAAAATCGCCGCTTTTCGCAAAATTACGCGCTCGGTCGCGCGCAAGCCGGCAGTGCGGCGGTGCGAAAATGCGCAAATAGGCGCGAAGTCGGTCGAAGATCGCCTTTACGCGCCGCTCAACGCCGCGAGGGTCTAAAATTACGGGGCAGGAGGAATTATGCTGCTGAGCGAAGTTTTGAAGGGCGCGGGCGCGAAGTCGCCGCGCGTCGATGTCGAGATCACCGGCATATCGTTCAAGCCGGACGAGGTGAAGCGGGGAGACCTGTTCGTCAGTTTGCACGAGGGGAGCGCGGCGCAGGAATGCGCCGAGGCAAAGAGGCGGGGCGCGGCAGCGATGCTTGCACCCGCCGACGTCGGCTGCGGAGCGCCGTGCGCGGTCGCCGAGGACGTCAGATATGCGTTCGCGGTCGCGTCGCGCAACCTATACGGCGATGCGGCGCGGGGCTTGAAGATCGTCACCGTCGTCGGTACGGACGGCAAGTCGACGACCGCCTATCTCATCCGCGAGATCTTGGAGAGGTGCGGGATGCGCGCAGCTTTGATAGGGACGATGTACAACGAATACGGCGGTACGAGGAGCGAGTCGACGCTCACCACCCCCGATCCGCCGCAGCTGCACGAGCTGTTCGCGCGCTACGCCGCCGAGGGCGCGGAATATGTCGTCATGGAGCTATCGGCGCACGCGATCTATTACCGCAAGCTCGCTGGAGTGCGCGCCGAAGCGGCGGTGTTCACAAACTTGGGACGCGACCATCTCGACTTTTTTGCGGACGAAGAGATCTATCGCCGCACAAAGAAGAGCTGGTTCGATTTCGCCAACTGCAAGTGTGCGGTGATCAACGCCGACGACGCGTGCGGAGCGCAGATGATCGCCGAGGGCAAGGTGCCGTCGATCAGTTACGGGCTGGACAGTCCCTGCGACGCGTTTGCGGTCAACTGTGAGCGCACGCCGCGCGGCACGTCGTTCGTCATCAACATGATGGACGAGCTGATCTATGCCGACACGAGGCTGTTCGGACGATTCAATGTGCTCAACTGTCTCGCCGCATGCTGCACGGCGCGGCTGATGGGCGCGTCGGTCGCGGGGATAGAGGCGGCGCTGCCCAAGATCGCGCCTCCGCCGGGCAGATACAACGTCGTCTCGCGCGGCGGAGTCGATTATGTCATCGACTTTGCGCACACGCCGGGCGGACTTCGCAACATTTTGACCGAGGCGCGAAGGGGCGCGAAGGGCAGGCTGATCTGCGTGTTCGGCTGCGGCGGAGACCGCGACAGAGGCAAGCGTCCCGAGATGGGCGCGGCCGCGGCGCGGCTGGCGGACGAAGTGATCGTCACGTCGGACAATCCGCGCTTTGAGGACAGGGCGGCGATCGCCGAGGACATACTTTCGGGCGTTCCCGAGGGCAGTGACGTCACGGTGATACTCGACAGGGCGACCGCGATCAAGAGCGCGGTCTCGAGGGCGGAGAGAGGCGACGTCGTGGTGATAGCGGGCAAGGGCGACGAAAGCTACATCGACGAGCTCGGGGTAAAGACGGACTACGACGACATGTCCGCGCTTCAAGCGGCGTTCGAGGCAAAGAGGCAGGCGGGATGAGCGAAGACTCGTTGCTTATCGTCGCCGCGCTGACCGCGTTCGCGCTGTCCGCGTTGTTGTCCGCGGCGGTCTTGCCCGTGCTCAAAAAGCTCAAAGCGGGGCAGACGGTGCTCGGCTATGTCGAAAAACACGCGGCAAAGAGCGGCACGCCGACGATGGGCGGCACGGCGTTCGTACTTGCCGCGGCGGTCGTGACGTTCGCGTTTTGCCGCACGCACGTCGCGAGGGTCGCCGCCGGCGCGATGCTGGGATATGGGCTGATAGGTTTTCTCGACGACCTGATCAAGGTCGTATTCAAGCGCAATTTGGGGCTGAAAGCCTACCAAAAGATAGTCGGACAAGCCGGCGTGACCGCGATCTTGGTCGCGTACGGCTACCGAGTCGACGGCGGCACCATCGTCCACATCCCGTTTTTCGGTGCGGACGTCGATCTGGGCGCATGGTACATCCCGCTTGCCGCGTTCGCATACGTCGGCACGGTCAACTCGGTCAATCTCACCGACGGGCTGGATGGTCTCGCCGCAGGCACGGGCACTGTGTATTTCGCCGTAATGGGCGTGATCTGCACGATGACCGCGGCGACGACGGCTGCGGACGGCGATCTTGCGTTGATGTCATTTGTGCTTGCGGGCGCGCTGACGGCATTTTTGTGGTTCAATTCCCATCCGGCTCGGATGTTCATGGGCGATACGGGGTCGCTCGCGCTGGGCGGCGCGGCGGCGACGGTCGCGATCTTGTCGCACAACGTGTTTTTGATCCCGCTGATCGGCATAATGTACGTCGTGTCCGGCATATCCGTAATAGTGCAGGTGGCGAGTTTCAAATTGACGGGCAAGCGCGTATTCGCGATGGCGCCGTTTCACCATCACCTGGAATACAGAGGAGTCAAGGAGAGCAAGATCGTCGCTCAGTACACGATCGTCACCGCTGTTGCGGGTGCGGTCGCGCTGCTTGCGGCGGCGATATGACGGGAGCTATGAGCGGACTTACGAGACAGGACATTGCAAAGGCGTTGGGGACAAGCGTCCCCGAGGGCGGACGCGCGCTGATCGTCGGCGCCGGCGCGAGCGGCGAAGCGGCGGCGAAACTGCTGCGTGCGTCGGGCGTAGAGTGCGCGCTCTATGACGACGGCGCGCACGCCGGGTGGAGCGACGACAGGAGCGGACTCGACTTCGACGGCGTCGCGGACGGTATAGCTTTCGCGGTCGCGAGCCCGTCCGTTCCGTACTCTCATCCTTTGCTGACCGCGCTTCGAAAGAGGGGAGTTTCGGTGTTTTCGGAGTTGCAGCTTGCCGCCGCGGTCTGTCCTGCGCGGAAGATCGCGGTCAGCGGGACCAACGGCAAGACGACCACGGTGTCTCTGATCGAGCACATCTTGCGTGCAGCAGGAGTCAATGCGCGCGCCTTGGGCAATATAGGGGTGCCTTTTTCGGCGGAGGGGGCGGACATGCCGAGTTTCGGAGTCGCGGTCGTCGAGGTGTCCAGCTTTATGCTCGAATACGGCGGCATAGGCTCGGACATCGCCGTCCTTCTCAACGTCACGCCCGATCATCTGGACAGGCACGGGAGTTTTGCCGAATATGCGCGCGTCAAAGCGCGGCTGTTCGAGGCTCAGAGCGGAGGAGATCGGGCGGTGTTCAACGCCGACGACGCGATCGCAGCCGCGATAGCGGGCAAGGTCGCGGCGAGGGCGTATTACTTTTCGACTCGAGGTAGGTGTCGCGGCGCGTACGTCGACGGAGCGGACATCTTCTTCGACGACGGCGACGGAGCAAAGCGGGTATGCGGGCTGGACTGCGTCAAGCTGGTCGGAGAGCACAATCTCGCCGATTGTCTCGCTGCGGTCGCGGCATGCAAACTGTATGGGGCGGGCGACGAGGCGATCGCGCGCGGCTTGTCTACTTTTCACGCTCCCAAATATCGGCTCGAACATCTTTGCGACTATCGCGGGACGTCGATCTACAACGATTCCAAGTCGACCAACATCGACTGCACGATAAGTGCGTGCGAGGCGATGAGAGGAACGACTTGCCTGATCGTCGGCGGCTACGACAAGCGGCTGTCCTATCACAACTTCTTTTCGCGGCTGCCGTCGGGGGTCAGGTACGTCATATGCTGCGGCGACAACAGTTCGAGCATCCTCGAATGCGCGCCCGAAAACGACGAGAGGGAGCTTTTCCGCACCGCGACGCTCGAGAGAGCGGTGATGCTCGGCTTGTCGTTCGGAGCGGACAATCTGTTGTTTTCGCCGTCGACGTCGAGCTATGATGCCTACCGCAACTTCGAGGAGAGGGGGCGGCATTTCGAACAGACGGTGAGGACGTTTTGCGCCTAAGCGGAAAGAGCCGCGCGTTCGGGTGCGCGCCGCTCGTCGCGATCGCCGTCGGACTGTCCCTCTTCGGTCTGCTGATGCAGTATTCGGCGAGCGGTTACGCGGCGCTGACTCGCTACGGCGACGAATTTTTCTATCTCAAAAAACAGTCGATCGCTTTGGTCGCGGCGGTCGCGTGCATGTTGTTTTTCTCTCGCGTCGAACCACGCTCGCTCGCCAAGCTGTCGCCCGTCTTCCTCGTCGTCTCGATAGGTCTGCTTGCCGCGCTCTTCATCCCGGGTCTCGGGGTGGAGATGTACGGCGCGACGCGTTGGCTCGACCTCGGTATAGGCACCGTTCAGCCCTCGGAGTTTGCGAAATTCGCGCTCGTGCTTTTCATGGCGTCGGTGCTGGCTGAAAAGAGGGAGATAGGCTTCGGACGATTCGCGCTATGCGCGTTCGCCGCCGCGTCGGTGTGCGTGCTCATCATGCTCGAACCCAACATGTCCATCGCGGTACTTGTCGCGCTTGTCGCGATGTTCATGCTGTTCGTATGCGGCGTCAGACTCAAATGGTTTGCCGCGCTGTCCGTCCCTGCGGTCGCAGGAGCGGTGCTGCTGATCGTCGCCGAACCCTATCGTCTCAAACGTCTTCTCGCGTTCCTCGATCCGTGGGCGTCTCCTCTCGGCGAGGGCTATCAGCTGATACAGTCCTATTATGCGCTCGGTTCGGGCGGGATGTTCGGAGTGGGGCTCTTCAACAGCCGGCAAAAGTATCTCTTTTTGCCGTTTGCCGAGAGCGACTTTGTGTTCTCGGTCGTCGGCGAGGAGCTGGGTTTTGTCGGCTGCGTCGCGGTGATCGCGGCGTTCTGCGCGCTGATTTGGTACGGTTTTCGCACCGCGTCGCGCGCCGAGGACGCGTTTTCGGCGTTCGCCGCCGCCGGGCTGACCTCGGTGATCGCCTTTCAGACATTGCTCAACATCGCCGTCGTCACGGGCAGCATACCGCCGACGGGGCTTCCGATGCCCTTTCTCGGATACGGCGGCAGTTCGCTGGTCACGTTCTGTTCGGCGGTGGGGATGATCGACTCGATCGCCCGACGCGCGCCCGAACGGCTTTGCCCCGTCCCGATCCGCGCCGTCGGCTGAGCGCGAATTTTCGCCGTTCGGCATACATTGTATTAGTGATTCGTCCCTCGGACGACAGGAGACAACGATGGGGAAATACATAATAGAGGGAGGGCGCGAACTCTACGGTTCGCTGACAATAAAGGGCGCGAAAAACTCGGTGCTGACGCTGCTTGCGGCGTCCATTCTGACGCCCGAAAAAGTGGTGTTGCACGGCTGTCCGGACATAGGCGACGTCGCGGTGATGCTGCGCATATTGCGCAAGCTCGGCTGCAAGGTCGAGAGGACGGGCGACATCGTCGAGATAGACAGCTCGGGGCTTCACTCGTACAAGATCGCCTGCGATCCGGCAAAGGAATTGCGCTCGTCGGTGTTCATGCTCGGGTCGCTTTTGTCGCGGCTCAAACGCGCCAAGGCGGTCTACCCGGGCGGCTGCGATATAGGCTTGCGACCGATCGACATACACCTTGCCGGGCTGCGCGAGCTCGGCGTAACGGTCGGGGAGAGGCACGGGCACATCGACTGCGACGGTACAAACGCCGAGCCTGCGGACATAATGCTCGATCTGCCAAGCGTGGGCGCGACCGAAAATCTGATGATGGCGTGTGTGTTTTTGAACGGCGTCAGCATCTTGCGCAACTGTGCCAAAGAGCCCGAGATCGTCGACCTTCAAAATTTTCTCAATGCGATGGGCGCAAAGGTGCGCGGCGCGGGCGGCAGCGTGATCACCGTCGAAGGGGTGAAGAGACTGCACGGCGTGGAATACACGCCGATACCGGACAGGATCGTCGCGGGGACATGGGCGATAGGCGCGGTGATGTGCGGAGGCAAGCTGACCTTGGAGAACGTCATTCCCGAGCATCTCTCGTCCCTTCTCGCCAAATTGCCCAAAAGCAGTTGCAAAATATACCCGCGCGATGGTAAAATAACAATCGAGAGCAAGGGCAGACCCCGCGCAGTCCCCAAGACGGAGACCATGTACTATCCGGGGTTCCCGACAGACTTGCAGGCGCAGATGACCGCGCTTCAATCCGTCTCGGACGGGACGGCGGTGATCGTCGAGAACATCTTCGAGACGCGGTTCCGTTCAGCGGTCGAGCTTTGCAAGATGGGCGCAAACATCACCGTTTCGGGCAATACCGCGGTGGTCAGAGGGGTGCCCGAGCTGTACGGTTCGCGCGTCGTCGCGACCGATCTCAGAGGAGGAGCTTCGCTCGTGCTCGCCGCGGCTGCGGCTGCGGGCAGGAGCGAGATCGACGAAATACATCACATCGACAGAGGTTACGAAGACCTCGCGGCGATCCTGCCGCAAGTCGGTGTGGACATCAAGAGAGAGTGAAGTTATGAACAAAAGGCTTGTCATCATGTTTTCCGCGATCGCGGCGGTCATTGTGATCGTCGTGGTCTGTTGCGTGCTCTTCATGGTCGGCTCGGTCGGGGTAGAGACGGTGATAGGGCTGGAGCTTACGGACGAACAGGAGGCGGGCGTGATCGCCGTCTCGGGCATAAGCAAGGGACAGAGCGTGTTCTCGGTCGACGAGAGCGCCTCGGCAAGCGCGATCGAAAAGGCATATCCCACGCTCGCAGTCGTGACGATCGAGCGCATTTTTCCCAACAAGGTGGACATCAAGATCGCCTCGCGCACCGGCGTCGTCGCGGTTGCGATAGAGGACGCCGACTACTACGCGGTCGTCGACCGCGACCTCAAGATCGTCGGCTTTGCCCAAGTCGACGAGTTGGACTCAAGATCGCTCTCGTTGCTCGAAGGCTACGCGGTTTCGGGCAGCGACGAACAGCTGCTCGGCGCGTTCCTCGACCGCAAGAGCGCGGGCTGGCTCTACGAGGTCATCGACGGGGCGGAGCAGTGCCGTCTGACAGGAGTCAGATTGGGCGAGTTCGCGCCGCGCATCGTCTATGCCCGTGCCGAAGAAGGGCAGGGGGACGGTCATGTCACCGTGGTCACGGTGTCGGGGTGCGATCTTGTCTTGCCTCTCGGCGGCGACGTTTCCGAGCATTTTGTCGGCGCATATTCCGCGCTGGACGCGCGCTTTACTCACGAGGGCGGACCTCTCGACACAGACGGCACGCTGCGGCTCGGCGAGGACGGATGGGTGTTCACGCCGGCAGCGTGAGCGCCGCACAAAACCTCTTTTCACGATCCGTTCGTCGCACGGGCGCGACATATGCGCATATGCGCATAATAAATATTAAAATATTTAATTAAATTATTGACATTTCGTCGCGGCTTCTTTATAATTGAACTATGAAGGAAATTTGGGTCCTCGACATCGGGTCGGGCAAGCTGACGTTTCTGTCCGGCAAAAAGACCGTTTCGGGACTGTATTCGGTCTCGAGTCTCGTCTGTGAAGACTATGACGGTTTTTACGGCGGGGAGTGGCTTTCGCCCCAAACTTTGGCGGAAGACATCGCCAAGGTCATGCCCGTCGGGGGCAGGCGCCCGTCGACGCTTTATGTCGGCGTGCCGGGCGACTTTCTTCATTTTCGCAACAACACCGTACGTCTGCGTTTCGACGCGGTGAGGACGGTGACTCGCGGCGACGCGGACGCGCTGTGCGCAAAGGGCAACATCTACGGCGCGGACAGGCTTCGCACGGTGATCGCTTCGGCGATGTGCGGATGCCGTCTGGACGGAGGGGAGTTCGTCGCCGATCCGGTCGGCAGGCAGTCGTCGTCCGTCGAGTCGGACGTGACCTACATCCTCTGCGACGCGGAGTTTTGCGAAAAGGTGACGGCGGCGCTTGCGCCGTACGGGTTCAAGAACGTGTGTTTCGTCTCGTCCTTTTGGGCGGAGTGCACGACGATGATCGACCGATTTGCGCGCTCACGCGGCGCGGTCGCGGTCGACGTGGGCTATGCGTCGACGTCCGCGGCGTTCGTGTTGGGCGACGGCTTTGACGGCGAGACGACGATGGAGACGGGCTATGCCACGATCGTCGGGGCGCTGATCGAGAGGTTTTCGCTCGACGCCGACGAGGCGGAGCGGCTGATCGAAGAGGTCAACCTCGGCTACGGCGACGACGAGACCTACATGCTCGACGCGCACGACGGGGTGCTGTCCTTCCCGGCAGGCGCGGTACACGACGCGGTGAGGGGAGAATTGGACAAGATCGCGGCGGTGATCGACTCGCTCAGAGACGGTCGCGACGCGGAGATATACGTCACGGGCGGAGGGCTGAGCCGCGTCAAGGGCGCGCTCGCCTACATAGGCGGCGCATTCGACGCGGGTCCGCAGATGTTCGCACCGAGCGTACCGATGTATTCCAAGCCATGGCTCACATCGGCGTTCGGCACGTTCGACGCGGCGTACAAGACCGAGAGGGGCAACACTCTTCTCGGCAGACTACTCGATAAGATACGGAGGTAAACAGATATGCCGGACAACATTACCGGAGCAGCAAAGATCAAGGTCCTCGGCGTGGGCGGAGGCGGCAACAACGCCGTCAACAGGATGATAGACGCGGGGATAGAGAGCGCGGAGTTCGTCGCGATCAACACCGACATCCAGGCGCTCACTCTTTCGAAGGCTCCCAAAAAGATACAGATAGGCGCAAAGGTCACCGGAGGGCTCGGCGCAGGCGCGCAGCCCGAGATCGGCATGAAAGCCGCGGAGGAGTCTCTCCCCGAGCTTCGCAAAGAGCTTGAAGGCGTCGACCTCTTGTTCATCGCCGCGGGTATGGGCGGTGGCACGGGCACGGGCGCCGCGCCGGTGATCGCCAAACTTGCGCGCGATCTCGACATCCTGACGATAGCCGTCGTGACCAAGCCGTTCCCGTTCGAACACCACAACCGTATGGCGAACGCGATCGACGGCATCAACAAACTTCGCAACTATGTCGACACCTTGCTTGTCGTCCCCAACGCCAAGCTGCTCGAGGTCCTGCCTCCGCGCACCTCGGTCGTCGAGTCGTTCAAGAGGGCGGACGACGTCCTCTGCCAGGCGGTGCAGAGCCTCAGCAACCTGATCGCCGTGCCGTCGCTGATCAATCTCGACTTTGCCGACGTGCGCACGACGATGCGGCGCAAAGGTCTCGCGCACATCGGACTCGGCGTGGGCGAAGGCGAGGCGAAGATGATGGATGCGGTCCGCGCCGCGATCCAAAGCCCGCTCTTGGCGACGACGATCGCCGGGGCGACGGACGTCATCATCAACGTTGCGGGCGGCGACGATCTCGCGATCGACGAAGTGGACGAGGCTGTCAGCCGCGTCAAGGACGTCATTTCGCCCACCGGCAACGTCATTTTCGGCGTCGCTTACGACAAAGAGCTCACCAACACCGCCGTGGTCACTCTGATCGCGACCGGTTTTGACGACACACAGCAGGATCTCGCCGAGGGCGAACCCGCACCCATGCGCGAGCACGAGGCTCCGCGCGGCAGCGTCAACGACATTTTCGGACGCGGCGACGACCGCCGTCCCGCCGACTTCAACAACGGTCTCGGGGCGTCCAATCCCGTGCTCGACGACTACAACCGCCGCAACAACGCCGCGGTGGACGCGCTCTACGGCAGACCCAAGGCTCAGGAGAAGCCGCAGCAGCCTGCGCAAAACGACAGATATTCCGACCGCGGTTACGGCGACAGACCGGTCAGAGGTTACGAAGAAAGAGACGCGCAGTGGCAGAACAGAAGCTACGATCAAGGTTACGACCGCCGTCCCGCCGAGCGCACCAACGACTATGACAGACCGGCTCAGCCGCCCAAGGACGACAAGCCGGACAGGACGCCGGCGTTCCTGCGCATGCTTCAAAACAGACGCAACAACAAGTGATCTTTCAACGACATTCGGACGGCTTCGCGCCGTCCGTTTTTTTGCGCCGTTTCCACTTTTTGACAAAATTTCGTATCGCAAAAGAAGTTTTTCGCGCTCGGTGCTGCGTTATTATTTTCATATGTTCGGATATGCGGAATATCACATCGTCTCGTCGGCGTTGACGGGAGCGTTTTGCGGAGCGACGATCGCTGCGATCTTCGGAGCCAAGCGGCTTTTGCCCATGTTGCTTTCAGCTGCGGCGCTCGCGCTGCTCGAATGCGCGAGTCTTTTGTTCGGCACGTTTGCCGAAGGGATCGCGCTTGCCGCGATAGCGCTTGCAGTCGCGGCGACCGCAACAAAAAGCTCACTTCGTTCGACGATCTCGGCTTCGGTCGTATATTTGACCGCAGTCACGCTGTGCGGCGCATTTTTGCGATCGCTCCGTTGCGCCGGACCTCTTTGTATGCTTGTTTCGGTCTTTGCATATCCGCTTGTCTTCGCCGTGATATGCGCGGTAAGAAAGAGACTTATCACGCGCAAGACCATGCGTTCTTACGGGGCGAGCGTCACCTTGACCGTCGGGGAGCGAAGCGTGAGCGTACCGGGGTTTTGGGACAGCGGCAATACTTTGCGCTATCGCGGGTATATGCCGGTGATAGTCTTGGACGACAGAGTTTCCGAAATACTCGAAGACGCGAGGGTCGCCGGTGCGATCTCCGTTTCGAGTGCGTGCGGCAGCCGGGTAAAAGTCGCATATTTTCTCGACCGAGTCAAAGTATCGGACGCAGACGGAATCAAGACATTCGGTGATGTCGTCGCGGTATCTTCCGACGCGCGTTTCGACGGCTTCGATGTATTGCTCAATTGCGGACTTTGTTAGGAGGTTACAATGTTCGAGAGAATAAAAAATTGGCTCAAAAGACTTTTCGGTCTTGTCGACAGCGGCAAAGTGGACTATTTGACGGGCACGGATTCGCTGCCCGGACCGCTTTCGGCGGAGCGAGAGGCGGAACTGACGGCGCGGCTCGCCGACGGAGACGTCGAGGCTCGCAACGAGCTGATCGAACACAACCTGCGTCTCGTGATCTACATCGCCAAAAAGTTCGATTCGTCGGGCGTGGACATGGACGATCTGATCTCGGTGGGGACGATAGGGCTGATCAAGGCGGTCAAGTCGTTCGACGGTTCCAAAAAGATCAAGCTCGCGACCTACGCGAGCCGCTGCATCGAGAACGAGATATTGATGCAGCTGCGCAAGAGCGTGCGCACCAAGGCGGAGATGTCGCTCGACGAGCCGCTCAACGTCGATTGGGAGGGCAACGTACTGCTGCTGTCCGACGTTTTGGGGACCGAGAGCGACACCGTGGGGCGCGATCTTGAAAGGGACGAAGAGAAGAGCTTGCTGATGCAGTGCCTTCAAAACCTCGATCCGCGCGAAAAGCAGATCATCAAGATGCGATTCGGCGTGATGGGCGCGGCGCGCAAGACGCAAAAGGAGATCGCCGACATCATGGGCATTTCGCAGTCGTACATCTCGCGGCTCGAAAAGAAGGTGATGACCAAGCTCAAACGCGATTTCGACGACAGAAGTTGACTCAAAGCGGTTGCGCTTTTCGCCGCGATTTAGTAATATTGACTTATGAAGATATTACTTGTCAACGACGACGGCGTGAGCGCGCCCGGTCTGCACGCGCTGGCGGACGCGCTCTGCGCCGATCACGAGCTGTACATCGTCGCGCCGTCTTACGAGAGGTCGGGGTGCGGGCACAGCCTCACTTTTCACGAACCGCTCAACTTCAAGCCCGTCGCTTCGGACGACGGCAGATTGATATATTCGCTCGACGGCACGCCGGCGGACTGCGTCAAATTCGGCATCGACGTCATTCTCGGTTTCAAGCCCGATCTCGTCATCAGCGGCATCAACAACACCTGCAACATAGGCACCGACATCGTCTATTCGGGCACGGTCAACGCCGCGCTCGAAGCGTGTCTGCACAAGGTCAAGGCGATCGCCGTGTCCTATGAGAACAAGGACAACGACTACGCCTATGTCGCCAAGTTTGTCGCGCGCAACGTCTCGCTTTTGGCGGACATGCTGCCCGGCGACTGCAACACTATCTTCAACATCAATTTCCCTTGTCCGCAGAGCGAGCTCAAAGGGGTCAGGATCGCTCGCACCGGCGACAGGTTCTATTTGGACGAATATCAATATGTGCCCGACAAGGGCTACTTCATCACCGGTCATCCCGTGCCTGCCGAGGGCAACGATCCCGAAACCGACGTCGTGCTCTGCGAGCAGGGCTGGGCGACCGTCTCTCCCGTGAGGGTCTATCTCAACGACGACGCGCTTTGGTCGCGCCTCAAAGAGGTGCGGTTTTGAGAGCGGTCGTCATCGGCGCGGGGGCGTCCGGGCTGATGTGCGCGGCGCTGCTAGCGCGCGGCGGAGCGGACGTGACAGTGATCGAGCGCAATTCCAAGGCGGGCAAAAAGCTGTTCATCACCGGCAAGGGCAGGTGCAACCTGACCAACGACTGCGACGTGTCGGAGTGGCTTGCCTCGACCGTCAACGGCGCAAAATTTTTGTATTCCGCCGCGCATGCATTTCCGCCGTCCGCGGTCAAGGACTACTTCGAGTCGATAGGATTGAGGCTCAAAACCGAGCGCGGCAAGCGCGTCTTTCCGTGTTCGGACAAGTCGTCCGACGTCATCAAGGCGCTCGTCCGCGACTGTGAGAGGGGCGGCGCAAAATTTTTGTTCGACAAGCGCGTGACCGCGATCGAGACCGACGGCGGCAGGGCGGTCGGAGTGTGCGCAGGTCAAGAGCTTTATTTTGCCGACGCGGTGGTGGTCGCGACCGGCGGCGTCACCTATCCCTCAACGGGCAGTACCGGCGACGGCTGCGCCTTTGCGCGCTCATTGGATCTCAAAGTCGTCGACCCAAAGCCTTCGCTCGTTCCGCTGCGGACGAAGGGGACGGGCTCGCTTAGCGGACTTGCGCTCAAAAACGTGCGTTTTGACGTCGAGATAGGCGGCAAGGTCGTCGCGTCCGAGTTCGGCGAAATGCAGTTCGAGCGCGGCGCAGTGACAGGACCGATAGTGCTGACATGTTCGGCGCTGACGTGCAAATACCGCGACAAGAACGGGCTTTTTCCGAGCGGGAGCAAGGGGATCGTCGACTTCAAACCGGCGCTCGACGAGGCGACTCTCGACGCGCGGCTGCTGCGCGAATTTTCCTCCGCGCCGACGGCAAAACTCAAAGTCGTGGCGTAGAAATTGCTGCCGTCCGCGGCGGTTTCGGCGGTGCTCGGATGCGCCCGAGCGGACGGCGAAAAGAGGTCGTCCGACGTCGACAAGGCGACGCGCAGACGCATCGTCGCCGCGCTCAAAAACTTTGACTTCTCCGTTGTCGGCGCCGAGGGCGCGGAACAGGCGATCGTCACCTCGGGAGGGGTGGCGACGGGCGAGCTCGACCCCAAGACTATGCAATGCAAAAAGGTGGGCGGACTGTATTTTGTCGGCGAGGTCATAGACGTCGACTCGTTGACCGGCGGTTTTAACCTTCAAAACGCGTGGGCTACCGCGGCGTCGGCGGCGCGTGCGATTTGCGAAAAGCGCGGATAACATGCTCTCAAAACTTGATTTTGGTGCTCGTCGCGTGTATAATAGTTGATATAAATAAATTATTACGACTTCGGAGATACTCATGATAAACATCGCGATCGACGGACCATCCGGCGCAGGCAAGAGCACGATCGGCAAAATGCTTGCCAAGCGGCTCGGGATCACCTATCTCGACACGGGCGCAATGTACAGGGCGGTGGCGCTGTATGTGGTGCGCAAGGGCGTTTCGCCGCTCGACGAAGAGGCGGTCGTGCCCCTTTTGGACGAGATAGCGCTGTCCTTTTCGGACACTCCGGAGCGCAGCATCATGCTCAACGGCGAAGATGTTTCGACCGCGATCCGCGAGCACGCGATCTCCAAGGCGGCGTCCGACGTGTCCAAGATCCCGGCGGTGCGGCTGTTTTTGGTCGCGATGCAGCGCAAGATCGCGTCCGAGAGCGACGTCGTGCTTGACGGCAGGGACATCACCAGCTATGTCCTGCCCGACGCAAAGTACAAGTTCTTTTTGACTGCCGACGTCGAGGAGAGGGCGAGAAGACGTTTTGAAGAATTGCGCGCAAAGGGCGCCGATGTCGATTACGACACCGTCCTTGCGGACATAAAAGACAGAGATCACAACGATTCGCACAGGGCGTTCGCGCCGCTGACCAAGACGGAGGATTCCGTCCTCATAGACAGCACGGATATGTCCGCGGATCAAGTTGCGGAGGTCATCACGGACTATGTCCTCGGAAAGAAGAAAAAAGGTCAAGAATAAGTACAGCGACAGACCCAATCTGTTCTATCGCGTGCTTGCGCGGATAGGCAGGTTTTTGATGAAGATAGTGTGGCTTCCCCGCACCGTCTATTTTGCCGAAAAGTTCCCCAAAGAGGGGAGCGTGATGTGCATTTGCAACCACTATTCCCCCCTTGACGCATGTGTGATATATCACAAATTGTTCAATTTTCAAGGGCGCATCGCGGTCAAGGCGGAGGCGATGAACAACCGCTTTGTCGGCAACCTTTTGACAGCGCTCTGCCGCGCGATCAGCGTTTCGAGAGGGGATTCGGACATAGGCGCGCTGAGGGAGATGCTCAAAGAGCTCAATTCCGGCGGCAAGGTGCTGATCTTCCCCGAGGGAACGCGTGTCAAGGACGGCAAGTCCAAGACTCTGCTGCCCTTCAAAGAGGGCGCGGTAGCGATAGCGTTGAGGACGAAGACTCAGCTCGTCCCGACGCTCTACTATTGCCGTCAAAAGCCTTTCGGTTTCAAGGGCAACAAGCTGATCGTCGGCGACCCGATCGACCTCAGCCGCTTTTACGACAAGCCGATACGCGACGTCAAGGACGAAGCCAACGCGTATGTCGTCGCAAAGATGAACGAATTGCGCGTTCAGATCGACGAGATCGTCGAGAAGTATCACGGCAAGCTCGACCGCTATCTCGCCGCGCATGCCGAGGACAAGGCTCTGCCGTCGTCCGAAGCCGATGCGGACGCGTCCGGCGCCGGCGCTGCGGAGGATAGGTGAAGCTGATCGTCGCGCACGGCGCGGGGTTTTGCATGGGCGTCAAGGGCGCGGTCGACGCGGCGATGAACACGCCGGGCAAGCGCGTCACTTTGGGCAAGCTCATCCACAACGACTACGTCAACGAGAGGCTCGCCGCAGCGGGCGTAGGCACGATCGATTCGCTTGCCGAATATACCGAAGGCACGGTGATCATCCGCTCGCACGGAGTTGGCGAGGCTGTCTATCGCGAACTCGAAGAGAGGGACATTCCGTATGTCGACGCGACCTGTCCGTTCGTCAAGAAGATACACTCGATCATCAAGCGCGAAGTGGAGAGAGGGAGGCGCATCGTCGTCATCGGCGGCAAGGATCATCCCGAGGTGATCGGGCACGTCGGTTGGGCGGAAGGCAACGCCGTCGTCGTCGACGGAGAAGAGGACGTCGCCGCTTTGGATATCTCGGGGGAATACAGTGCGGTAGTACAGACGACATACAGCGAAAAAAAATTCGAAAATTTGCGTCAAATGCTCGAAAATCGGTGCAAAACGCTTGAAATATACAATACTATTTGCTATACTACAAAGGATAGACAAAGGGGGGCGGAGGAACTCGCGAAAAAGTGCGACGCGATGGTCGTCATCGGCAGTTCGTCGAGCAGCAACACTCTGAAGCTATACGACATCTGCAAGGCGCATTGCGAGGACACCTATCTGATCGAGAAAATAGCCGACGTCAAGTCGGTTGCAGCAAAAAATCATAAACTTCTCGGCGTGACAGCCGGGGCGTCAACTCCGGGTGAGTTGATAGCGGAGGTAATCAAACAAATGAGTGACACTCAAAACACCAACACCAAAGAGTCTTTTGCAGAACTTCTGAAAGAGTCTGAAAGAACCGCCAAGAGGTCGATGGACATCAGGGCGGGCAAAACCTACACTTGCACGGTCATCAGTGCAACTCCCGAAGGCATCTACGTCGGCTTCGGCGGCAAGAAGGACGGTTTCATCGACAAGTCCGAGGTCGAACTCGACGGCGTTACATATGATCCCGCCAACTATACGGCGGGCGACAAGTTCGATGCCATGGTCATCGAAAAGTCGGGCAGAAAGGACAGAAACGACGAAGTCGCGTTCTCCAAGAAAGCGGTCGACAAGCGCGTCAAAGAGGACAAAGAGGCGGAAGAGGCTATCCGCGGCGGCATTTTCACCGTCACCGTCGAGAGGGCGGTCAAGGGCGGTCTCGAGGCGAGGCTGGGCAGCTACAAGATCTTCATCCCTGCGTCTCAGATCCGCATCGGCTTTGTGACCGATCTCGAAAAGTATGTCGGCAAACAGCTCCGTCTGCGCGCCATCGAGCCCAAGAAGAAGGGCGAGCAAGCTCCGGCGGAAGTCGCCGAGCAGGCGCAGGAAGGCGAGGTCGCCGAGGCTCAGACCGAGGCTGTCGAGCAGGTCGAAGCGACCGAGGCTCCCGCAGAGGAGAAGAAGCCGCTCGAGATCTCCAAGAGGCGTTCCATCGTCGCTTCTCAGCGCGTCGTTCTCGAAGAAGAGAAGGCTCGCAAAGAAGAGGAACTTTGGGCGAAGCTCCAAGTCGGCGAGGTCGTCAAGGGCAAGGTCAAGAGGTTGACCGACTTCGGCGCGTTCGTCAGCGTCTACAACTATGACTGTCTGGCGCACGTCTCCGATCTGTCTCATCACAAGATCTCCAATCCCGCCGAGGTCCTCGAGATCGGCAAGACCTACGAGTTCATCATCCTCAAGGCGGACAGAGAGTCGGGCAGGGTCTCTCTCGGCTACAAGCAATTGCAGAAGAAGCCGTACGAGATCGCCGCGGAGAAGTATCCCGTCGGTTCGGTCGTCACCGGCAAGGTCACGGGCGTGTTCAAGTACGGCATATTCGTGTTGATCGAGCAAGACGTCGACGGTCTCGTTCCCGTCTCCGAGATGGCGAACCACTATGTCAAGGATCCCGCCGATCTGTACAAAGTCGGCGATGAAGTCACCGCCAAGGTCATCAAATTCTCCGACAACAAGATCACTCTTTCGATCAAGGCTGTTTCCGCTCAGAGCAGCCCCGAAGTCGAGATCTCCGACGAGGACTATCAGGAAGCGAAGGAGAGAAGGGCTTCCCGCAACGCGAAGAAGTTCGAAAACGCCGCTTCCGGTGCGACGTCCGCTCCTCGCAAGAGACAACCCAAGAAGTCCGACGACCCCAACGAGGTCACTTCGTGGAAGTCCGAGTCCGGCACCGCTACCTTCGGCGATCTGTTCAGCATGATCAATTTGCCCGAGGGCGACGAGGCTGCCGAGGATACGGCTGCTTCCGACGAGGACAAAAAGGACTGACAAGCGCGTTTTTCGGCTCCCCGACTCTGTTCGGGGAGCCGTTTTGCGCGGTGTTCGCCGCACAAAAAAATACTCGCGCGGCATTGAGGTAAGCGCTGCAAAAATATTTTTGCAAAATCGCAAAAAAGTGCCGTCAAATCGTTGACAAAGCCTCCCCCCTTATAGTATATTTTAGAAGTCGCACGGAGCGGTAACAGCGGGGTGTGGCGCAGTTGGTAGCGCGCGTGGTTTGGGACCATGAGGCCGGGAGTTCGAGTCTCTTCACCCCGACCAATGCAATAAAATTGTGGGCCATTAGCTCAGTTGGTTAGAGCAACCGGCTCATAACCGGTCGGTCCAAGGTTCGAGTCCTTGATGGCCCACCACAAACAAGATAATATGGTTCGGTAGTTCAGCTGGTTAGAACGCTAGCCTGTCACGCTAGAGGTCGAGGGTTCGAGTCCCTTCCGAATCGCCAAAATATCTTATGAGTGGTAGCGATATCACTCATAAAAAATATGCCTCGGTAGCTCAGTCGGTAGAGCAGGGGACTGAAAATCCCCGTGTCGGTGGTTCGATTCCGCCCCGAGGCACCAAAGCGAAAGATCGCGATCGGGCTGGTGTAGCTCAACTGGCAGAGCAGCTGATTTGTAATCAGCAGGTTGCTGGTTCGATTCCGGTCACCAGCTCCAACAAGGGAAGATTCCCGAGCGGCCAAAGGGAGCAGACTGTAAATCTGCCGACCATGTCTTCGGTGGTTCGAATCCACCTCTTCCCACCACAGAAAAACGGACGTCAAAGCGACGTCCGTTTTTCTGTGGTGGGAAGAGGTGGATCACCGAACCACGGCGCTTTAGCGCGTGGTTCGGCTGTCCGCCGAAGGCGGCAGCTTTCGCGAAGTTGCTGCCAACTTACTCTCGAAGACGAAAAGCGTGAAGCGAACCTCCACCCCAAATACGGACGTCGATTTGACGTCATTTCTCTGTTGGCAGCAGTGGTAAAATGCTCTATTTGCCTATGTCCCATGAATGCGTTGCAAATCTCTAAGTTCTTTGATAAAATCAAATAGTAAGAGTGAGGTACTATGGCTCGTTCATTTTCTTCCAGGGATACAAATATACTCTTGAACAGGCACAAACGTCTGCTCAACGAATTGCATGCTTCAAAATCTTTGACTTCGATGTATTACGATGATATCCGAGCTGCTGCGGATGAGATGGCGTTATACGAATCTCTTGCCATTTTGGCGGATGTTCCCGTTGAAGAATTGACGAAGCACAAAAAAGGCTTGAAAACAAAACCTCTGCGTGATGCCGGCGTCATGTCGATTGCCGATGTATATCGCATGTCGGCTGACAGGATCGCTTATATTCGAGGCATAAGCGAAGATACGGCATACACGATCAAGGCTATTGCCGGTCATATTTTCATGAGTACGCGCAAAGAGGTAAAGTTGAGGCTTTCGACCGATCAAAAAGACAAGTACTCTACAGCACTGATATGCGCGGTATACAGATTGAAATCAAGCGTTCCGCATATTGAGATGTGCAAGAGTTTATTGTCCGAAAATGAGTCGGAGATCAAACAACTATGTGAACAAGTCAAGCCCGGTAAAAATATCTTGCGTTGGTTGTTTGCCTCGAAAAACAAAAAGAGCGACGCCGAACAGGCATACAAGCGATTGAGTGACATTTTGAATGGAGAATACGGCGTAGCCGCAAATAACGCAATCGAGACACTGAAAGATATTCGTGAGGAGAGGGATGCCGTGGCGTGGGCGGACTTTTCGTTACAATCTGCGACATACTTTCCCATCATCGAGCGCATCTGTCCCGGAATGCTTGGTGGAGCCGATGATATTTACGGATTGCCCAAGGAAATGGCAAAAGCGCTTGCGGAATTGCCTCTCAACCTTGTAGGGCTCAAATGCGTGTTGCGTCGATATCAGGAGTGGGGTGTCAAATACATCATCAAGCAAAAACGCATACTATTGGGCGACGAGATGGGTCTTGGCAAGACAGTTCAAGCGATTGCCGCCATGGTCGCGTTACGCAATCAGGGGGCGACGCATTTTGTTGTTGTCTGTCCTGCCAGCGTGTTGATCAATTGGTGTCGAGAGATCGAAAAGCACAGCGATCTTCGTGCGATCAAGGTGCATGGTCAATACCGTAACGCAGCGCTTGCTGAGTGGAAGGAGACCGGCGGTGTCGCTGTCACGACATACGACACCACCGGACGCTTTGTGCTTGCCCCCGAGTTCAAATATGCTTTGACAGTCGTCGATGAAGCGCACTACATAAAAAATCCGATGGCAAGGCGAACTTACAACACGATCGCGCTTTGTTCGCATTCGGATCGATTGCTGTTTATGACCGGCACCGCGCTCGAGAATAAGGTTTCCGAAATGATCGAACTGATAGACTATCTTCAACCAAAGGTAGCAAAGTCGGTCGGAGCGATCGCATACATGCCTTTCGCTCCGCAATTTCGCAAAAAGATCGCACCTGTATATTTTCGCCGTAAGCGCGAAGACGTGCTTGTCGAATTGCCGAAGTTGATCGAATCCGAAGAGTGGTGCGAGCTGTCGAGCGAAGAGGAGAGGGCATACGAATCGTCATTGGTTTCCGGCAACTATATGAGTGCGAGGCGCGTATCGTGGAATATAGACGATCTCTCGTGCTCGTCAAAGGCGACGCGATTGTCTGAAATTGTTGAAGAAGCGAGGACGGAAGAGAGAAAAGTCATAGTGTTTTCGTATTTTCTCGATACGTTATCAAAAATCGGAGCGTATTTAGGCGACAGATGTGTCGGAAAGATCACTGGGGCGGTTTCACCGGCAATGCGACTCCAAACGATAGATGCATTCGACGCATCTCCGGCGGGCTCGGTGCTTCTTGCACAAATAGTATCGGGTGGAACCGGGCTCAATATCCAGTCTGCAAGCGTAGTGATCATTTGCGAACCGCAATTCAAACCTTCCATCGAGAATCAAGCGATATCGCGAGCCTATCGTATGGGACAGGTGCGCAACGTTCTCGTGTATCGTCTGCTCAGCCCCGAGACCATAGACGAGAGGATCGTCGAAATATTGAAGCACAAGCAACTGCTTTTCGACGCCTTTGCCGACAAATCAGAAGCGGCGCGCGAAAGCATAGAACTTGACAAAAAGGCTTTCGGTGAATTGATAAAAGCCGAAGTCGAGAGGATCGGAGCCAAACACGGCACGAGCAATGTCGTATCGCAACAGGCGATCGATGACGCTTACTCCGAGTAGACGATAGCGATGTTTGAAACGATACGAGATTCTCTCGTATTATATTTAATTTAGCAAATTTATATTTCAAAAGCGGCGGAAATTTTCAAAAAATATTGACACATTATATCATTGCGTGATAATATAGTAAAGAACTATCAGTGTGGTTCAATACTAAGTGGGAGAATGTCTATGGAAAACGATCAGTCCTTTCAAAACGGACAGGGCGTGACGACAGGGCAGCAGGCTCCGCAATTTGTGCAGCCGGCACAACAGCCGATGCAACAGCCGCAATTTGCGCCGCAGCAGCCTGTCCAACCGGCACAACAGCCGACGCCGCAACCTGTCTATCAGCAGCCGGTTCAACAACCTGTCTATCAACAGCCGGTTCAACAACCTGTCTATCAACAGCCGGTGCAGCAAGTTCAGCCTGTCTATCAGCAGCCCGTGCAACAACCGGTTCAGCAGCAATATGTGCCCGCTCAACCGGTCGCACAGTCGCCGCGTCTTGTCAACGGCAAGAATTGCGCCTATTGCGGCACACTTAATGTGGCGGATGCGGTCTATTGCTACAATTGCGGCAACTACATCGACCCGGCGTATGCGGCGAGGACGTGCCAGACGTGCCATACGCTCAACGCTCCGGGTGTTGCCTATTGCGTAAAATGCGGTTCACCGCTTGCGGCGGGACGTCAGGCGATGCCGGCGCAGCAGGGCGCGGTCACGGGCTACAACCCCGCAGAGACGCCCGACACCTACGAGTCGTCCTATGACGGCGGCGCGGTGTCCAACTTCTTGCATTTGCTCGTGGTGATCTTGTTTTCGTCGATCACGTTGTTTTTGGCGATGCCGGCGCTCGTGTGCTGGTATTTCCGTTGGGAGACGTCGCACGTCAGGATCAACGGCAGACAGCTCGAGTTTGACGGCAAGGGCATTCAGCTTTTCGGCAAATTGGTGTTGTGGTCGTTTTTGACGATCATCACGATCGGGCTCTACGGCATCTTCAGAATGCCGCTCAACCTGCAGCGCTGGCGCACGAGCCATACCCACGTTGCCGGATACAGGACTCCCGAAGGCAACAAGGGCGAATCCAAGTTCGATGGCAGCATCTTCGGTCTGTGGGGCGTGAACATTGTAAGGGTGTTGTGCCTGCCGCTGTCCATCATCACGTTGGGCTATATGGGAGCGGTTTCCAAGCGGTACAGGTACGCGTGGTTTGCAAAGCGCAAGATCTACGACGGTCAGCCGATGAAGTTTGACGGTACGAGCGGACAGCTTTGGGGCAAGAGGATCGTTTGGCTTTTGCTCACGATCATCACGATCGGCATCTACACCGCATGGATGATGAACAATGTCAAGAAGTGGAGATACAAGCACACCAAGTTCACTGCGCCCGGAATGTTTCCGGCGCCCGCGATACAGCAGCCTCTTGGCAAATAACAAAAATCAGGCGATCGCCGCAGACGGAATGTCTGCGGCGATCTTTCAACACGGCTTGGGAGAGGGCGGAAGTTCTCTGCCGAGTTCGACCAAGATGGTGTCCTCGCCGATGCGCACGATGCACTTCCACGGCACGAACACACTGTCGCTTCCTGTGATGTTTTTGAGGAATTTGCGGTCGCCGGGCACTATGATCCCGGTGATTTGACCGCCGGGAGTGAAAGCCATATCCAAAATTTTCCCCAGCCGCTTACCGTCGACGACGTTGACGGTCTCTTTTTCTTTGAGTTCGCAAAAGGTCAGATCGTTCAACATATTTCACCTCCGCATATCGTATGACGAGTCGCGCCGTCGTATGACATTTTGACAAAATTCGCCCTGCGGCGCATACGGCAGTCGGTGCGGCATATATTGAAAGCGGTGATATTATGCTCGGATTGCTCGCATTGTTGTCCAACATTTTGTTTTTCAGCGGATTTGTCCGCAACGAAAACCGCTTTCCGCACCCCCTTCCGCGCGAAGAAGAGGAGCGGCTCGTTCAAAAGTATCGCTCGGGCGATCGCTCGGCGCGCGACGAACTGATCAATCACAACATGCGTCTTGTCGTCCACATCGCAAAGAAATATTCGCAGGGTGCGGATGTCGAAGAGCTCGTCTCGATCGGTGCGATCGGCTTGATCAAGGCGGTCGAAAACTACACGCCGGGTCGCGGCACGCACCTTGCGACATTCGCCGCGAAGTGCATAGAGAACGAGATCTTGATGGCTTTGCGCAAGACCAAAAAGTTCAAGGCAGACAAATCGCTTTACGAGCCGGTCGGTTTTGACAAGGACGGCAACGAGGTCGCACTCATCGAATTGCTCGCGCAGGACGAAGAGAGCGTTCTGGGCATCGTCGAGAACAATATATTGCGCGAAAAATTGACCGCATTGATCAAAAAGGTGCTGTCCGGCAGAGAACTCGACATCATCGTCATGCGCTACGGTCTTGGAGACGAAAAACGCTTCACCCAAAATGAGATCGCCGAAAAGTGGGGCATATCGCGCTCATATGTCTCGCGCATAGAGAAAAAGGCGCTTTTCAAACTCCGCGTCCATATCGAGCAAAACGGATTGAGACCGTGAGCGCCGCATTTCCGAAGGGAACGCTCGGTCGAAAATAGATTTTTGCAAAAACTCGGCGCTGTCGCTTGACAATTTTCAAGACAAATGAAAAAATTTTTTCTCATACGATATCGGCATTTTTCAAAGATCGACAAAAAATGTCGTCGCATTCTCTTGACAAGTTAGTTGGCTTTTCAAAGATATTTGCCAATATATTTGCATTGAGAGGCGAGAGAAGTAAATTGACGATATGCAAGCGATTAATGGCTCCGTAAAAGACAAAAAAGTACCGCATCGAAAGTGATGCGGAACAAAATTTGCAAGCGCAGTCTGTAAGCCGGGTTCTGTCGAGGATAAACATCTATCTGAGCCAAGCGTTGCCGCAGGGCTTAAGCGATTGAGGGACGCGGCAGGCGACCGATCCGTCCTTGTCTCTTGCATCGAGTGGGGTTTACAGGGCCTCCCGCGTTGCCGCAGGAGCGGTGAGCTCTTACCTCGCCTTTCCATCCTTACCCTTGCGGGCGGTTTATTTCTGTTGCACTTTCCTTGGAGTCGCCTCCACCGGTAACTAGCCGGCACTCTGCCTTATGATGCCCGGACTTTCCTCCGTAGTCTTTCATACGGCGTTTATCCAACTGCCTTGCGAGAGAATTATAGCATACTTCCATAGTTCTTGCAAGTCTTTGTTTTGAATGTAGTGCTTGCGTTTTTACCTCGACTTATTTTCTTGCAAAAAAAATGATTTTCTTATATAATAAAAAATATGAGACATTTGGGTATAGATCTCGGAGAGGCTCGGATAGGCATTGCGACGTGCGGGGAGAGCGAGATGTTCGCTTCGCCGCAGGAGACTTACAAATGCCGCGGACGCGCCGTCGATCTTGCGTACATCGCCGACTATTGTCGGATGACGGGCGCAGGCAGGGTGGTGATAGGTTTGCCTCTCAACATGGACGGCTCGACGGGTCCGAGGGCGCAAAAGGTGATGGACTTCGGCGATGAGCTCGCGGCGATGGTCGACGCAGAGGTCGTCTATCAGGACGAGCGACTGACCACCGTGACCGGCGAGAACATGTTGATCGAGGCGGGCGTGAGGCGCGAAAAGCGCAAGCAGGTGATCGACAAGATCGCCGCGGCGATCATTCTCGAGACCTATCTCGACTCAAAACATAAAAGCGAAAACAGACAACAATCATAAAGGAGCAAACATGAAAGACGAAGAAAAGAAGATGAAGGACGAAGAGTCCTGTGCGTGCGGTCATCATCATGACGGCGAGTGCGATTGCGGATGCGACCACGGCGACGAGGTCAACATTTTGACCTTGACCGACGAAGAGGGCAACAGCCGCGACTACTACGAGCTCGAAGTGCTCGAAATGGACGGCGCCGAATACACGGTCATGCAGCCCGTCGAGCTCGACGAGGACATGAGCGAAGACGAGGTCTTGATCTATCGCAACGTCTATGACGAGGACGGCGAGTTTGTCAGCTACGATCCCGAGATCGACGAAGCCGTCGCGGACAAGATCATCGACGAGATCAACAAAATGATCGAAGAGGAATCGCTGATCGGCGACGATGATGACGACTACGGCGATCCCGACGACGGCGACTGCGGCTGCGGCAACGACAGATGATCGAAAAAACGCGGCAAAAGTACGCAAAAACGTTTGCGTACATTGACTTTGCTGTGCTATAATCATTCAGGCAAAAAATAAACACTCGGGTCAGTCAGGGGCTGCCAGCTCTAAGAGCCGCTCCAAGCGAAAACCCGGGAAAAGGAGAAAAAATGGCAGTAGTATCAATGAAGAGCCTGCTCGAAGCAGGCGTGCACTTCGGTCACCAGACCAAGAAGTGGAACCCCAAGATGTCCAAGTACATCTATTCTTCCCGCAACGAGATCCACATCATCGATCTTCAGATCTCGGTCGAGCATGTCGAGAAGGCGTACGCCTTTGTCAGAGACATGGCAAAGCAGGGCAAGACGGTGCTGTTTGTCGGCACCAAGAAGCAGGCGCAAGACGCGATCAAAGAAGAGGCTGAGCGCTGCGGCATGTACTACATCAACAAGAGATGGCTGGGCGGCACGTTGACCAACTTCAACACCATCCGCACCCGCATCGACAGACTCAACAAGATCAATCAAATGGAGATGATCGGCGAGTTCGACCTTCTGCCCAAGAAGGAAGTCGCTCTGCTCAAAAAGGAGAGGGACAAGCTCGAGAACAACCTCGGCGGCATCAAGAACATGACTTCGCTTCCGGGCGTGATGTTCGTCGTCGACATCAAGGCTGAAGAGATCGCGGTCAAAGAGGCTCGCAAGCTGGGCATCCCCATCGTCGGTCTCGTCGACACCAATTGCGATCCCGACCTCGTCGACTATGTCATCCCCGGTAACGACGACGCGATCAGAGCGATCAAGTTGATCGCCGGCATCATGGCAAACGCGGTCATCGAGGCAAACGAGGGCATCGCCTATTCGATCGACGAAGAAGAGAAGACCGAAGATGAGGCTCCCGCAGAGGAGAGCGCTCCCGCGGCGGAAGAAGTCGTCGCCGAAGAAGTCGAGGAGATCAAGGAGTAATTATGAACTTCACCAACAAGGATATTATGGATCTGCGCGCCAAGACCGGCGTGGGTATGATGGACTGCAAAAAGGCTTTGATCGAAGCCGACGGCGATATGGACAAAGCGGTTGACATTCTCCGCGAAAAGGGCATGGCTACCAGCGCGAAGAGAGCGGGCAAGATAGCCTCTCAAGGCATCGTCGACGCCTACGGCAAGGACGGCGTTTACGCGCTCGTCGAGGTCAATTGCGAGTCCGACTTTGTCGCAAAGGGAGATCAATTCAAGGCGTTCGTCCGCGAGATCGCTCAGTACATCGTCGACGCGGCTCCGGCAAGCGTCGAGGACGTTGCGGCGGCAAAGGCTGATCTGCTCAACGAGACCGTCGCCAAGATCGGCGAAAAGATCGTCGTCAGAAGGTTTGAAAGATATGTTGCGGCGGACGGCGCGGCTGTCAGCAGCTACATCCACATGGGCGGCAAGATCGGCGTCATGGTCGAGACTGTCGGCGCTTCCGACGAGGTCGCTCACGACGTCGCTTTGCAGATCGCTGCGGCAAATCCCGACTATGTCACGATCGCCGAAGTTCCGGCAGACAGGGTCGAAAAGGAGAAAGAGATCCTCAAAGTGCAGGCTCTCAACGAGGACAAGCCCAAGCCGATGAACATCATCGAGAAGATGATCGAGGGCAGGATCCACAAGTTCTACAAGGAGGTCTGCCTGCTCGAACAGCCGTTCGTCAAGGATCAGGACAAGTCCGTCGGCGCCTATCTCAAGGCAAACGGCGGCGCCAAGGTCAACCGTTTCGTCCGCTTCACGATGGGCGAAGGCTTGGAGAAGAAAGAAGAGAACCTCGCAAACGAGGTCGAGGAACAGATCGCCAAAGCAAAGGCGGGCAAGTGAGCTTGCGGGGGACTTCGGTCCCCCTTTTTTCAACAAAAAAATATAGTCGAATGACAGGGAGGAGTTTATGGACAAAGCGGTCTACAAGCGAGTGATAATCAAGTTGAGCGGCGAGGCTCTCGCCGGCTCGACGGGCTTCGGCATCGACGAGGATATGCTGTCCTATGTCGTCGGTCAGATCAAAAAGGTCACCGAAGAGGGCGTGCAGGTCGGCATCATCGTCGGCGGAGGCAACTTTTGGCGCGGCAGACAGGCAAAGTCTATGGACAGGTCGGCAGCCGATCACATCGGCATGCTCGCCACCGTGATGAACGCGATCGCGCTTCAAGACGCGCTCGAAGCGGCGGGAGTTCCGACGAGGGTGCAGACGGCGCTCACGATCACGCGCGTCGCAGAGCCGTACATTTTGCGCAAGGCGCTCCGTCATTTTGAAAAGGGCAGGGTCGTCATCTTCGCGTGCGGCACCGGCAACCCCTATTTCAGCACGGATACGGGCGCGGCGCTTAGAGCGGCGGAGATCAACGCCGAGGTACTGTTGCTCGCAAAGAACATCGACGGCGTATACGACGACGATCCGCGCAAAAATCCCAACGCCAAAAAGCTGGACGAGATCAGCTACGGCGAGGTCATCCAACGCGGCTTGCAGGCGATGGACGCGACGGCGATCACGCTGTGCATGGAGAACAAGATACCCATCATCGCGTTCGCGCTGCATGACAAAGACAGCATCGTCAGGGCTGTCAACGGCGAAAAGATAGGCACGATCATCAAGTGAGATGCGGGCGGCGCGGTTGCGCCGCCTATTTTTTGCGCAAAAGCATTGTAAAATGCGCGTATATTTGATATAATGCAATCAGCAACATTGCGAGGTAAACTATGATCAACACCGAAAACATCGATGTTTTGGAACTCTTCGACGAGTTCGAAACCAAGCTCGAACACGGCGTTCAAAGCCTTCAAGGCGAATTTGCCAAGCTCAAAGCGGGCAGGGCTAATCCGCACATTCTCGACAAGATCACCGTCGACTACTACGGCACTCCGACCCCGATCAAGCAGGTCGGCAACATCAGCGTGCCCGAGGCGAGGCTTCTTGTCATCAGCGTTTGGGACACGAGCATCCTCAAAAACGTCGAGAAGGCGATCATTGCCGCCAACATCGGCATCACCCCGGGCAACGACGGCAAGGTCATACGTCTCGTCTTCCCCGAATTGACGCAGGAGACGCGCAAGAGCCTTTGCAAGGAGATCAAGGCTTTGAGCGAGAACGTCAAAGTGTCGCTTCGCAACGCGCGCCGCGACGCCAACGACGCGATCAAGAAACTCAAAAAGGACAGCGCGATCACCGAAGACGACGCGGCGGCTTACGAGAAAGAGGTCGACAAGATCCTCTCCGCCAAGATCGCCGAGATCGACGCGATGACCAAGAACAAAGAAGACGAGGTAATGACCGTTTGACAGACAAAGTCACGCCGCGCCACATCGCGTTCATCATGGACGGCAACGGCAGGTGGGCAAAAAAGCGTCTTCTGCCGCGCAAGGCAGGGCACAGACAGGGCGTTAAGGCGCTCGAAAAGGTCGTCGACGCGTGCGAAAAGCGCGGCGTCGAGATGGTCACGTTTTATGCGTTTTCGACCGAGAATTGGGCGCGTCCTCAGGATGAGATCGACGCGCTCTTCACGATGGTCGCCGAGTTTGCCGACACCCGCCTCAAAGAGTATGTCCAAAGGGGTCTGCGCATTTTGTTCATCGGCGATCTGACGCCGCTGCCGCAAAAGACTCGGGACGCGTGCACCCGCATCGTCGAGGCGGCGAAGGGCAACAAGGGGATGATCGTCTGCATCGCGCTCAATTACGGCGGCAGGGACGAGATCGTCCGTGCAGTCAGGACGCTGTTGCAGTCGGGACTGAAAGACGTCGACGTCGAAACGCTTTCCGACTGCATGTACACCGGCGGCTTGCCCGATCCCGATGTCATCGTCCGTTCGAGCGGCGAGAAGAGATTGAGCAATTTTATGCTGTGGCAGGCGGCATATTCCGAATTTGTGTTCAGGGACGAGCTTTGGCCCGACTTTGACGAAAAGATCATTGACGCGGTGCTCGAAGAGTACGCTTCGCGCGACCGCAGATACGGCAGTGTAAAGAGGTTGAACTGATGTTGAAGAGGATCTTGACTGCGGCTGTTTTGATACTTGTGCTCGTCGGGACATTTGCCGCCGGCTTGTTTGTGTCGCCGTACTTCATCGACGCGGTCGTATGGCTGTGCTCGCTCGTCGCTCTGCACGAAATGCACGGCGCTCTCAAAAAAGCGGGTTACGACCCGATCGTACCCGGGCTTGTCGTCGCGGGTGTCACGACCGTACCGCTGGCGGCTTGGCTGGGCGCGCCGGGTGCGATAGCCGGCGTCTCGCTCGGCATGATCGCCGCGCTCGCGGTGTTTACGGCAAAGCACAATTACGAACTCAAAGATCTTGCGACGACCGCGCTCGCACTGATCTATCCGCTCGCGTTGACGAGCATTTTCTCATTGATCAATCACGGGTACGGCGGCTTTCTCGGCTTGTTGCTCGCGATCGTCGTGCCGGTGATGACGGACACGATGGCATATTTTGTCGGCGTGACAGTCGGAGGCAAAAAACTTTGCCCCAACATCAGTCCCAAAAAGACTATCTCGGGCGCGATAGGCGGCATTATCGGTGGCGTTTTGGGCGCGTTTTTGATCTTTGTCCTCTTCGACTGGACGAATGCGATCTCCGAAAGGCATTACCTTACGGACGACCTTTGGGTGTCGCTTGCGCTCTATCTCGTGATAGGCTATCTCGGCGCGTTTGTCTGCGAGGTCGGCGACCTTGCGGCGAGCTGGATAAAGCGCAAGGCGGGCATCAAGGACTTCGGCAAGATCTTCCCCGGGCACGGCGGACTCATGGACAGGCTGGACAGCATAATGTTCATGCTGCCGATCGTCTATCTGCTGTTCGCGTGCGTCAACGCGGTATCGGCGTGAAGCGGTCATGAAGTCGCTGACGATACTCGGTTCTACCGGCTCGATAGGCACTCAGGCGCTCGACATCGTCCGCGCCTATCCTCACGAATTTGAGGTGTACGGGCTGTGCTGCGGCGGCAACGTCGATTTGCTTCAAAGACAGATCGTCGAGTTCAAGCCCAAGGTCGTCGCTGTCAAAGACGAGGAGGCGGCGAGGCGGCTCGACGCGCACGGCGCCGAGGTGCTTTGCGGCAGTGACGCAGCGCGGCTGCTTGCGGCGCGCAAGGTCGACCTTTTGCTCAACGCGTTGGTCGGGATCAGCGGCTTTTTGCCGACGGTCGCGGCGATCGAGGCGGGCAGCGGTGTCGCGCTCGCCAACAAGGAGACTTTGGTCGCGGGCGGCGACGTCATAGACGACCTCTGCAAAAAACGCGGCACGCGCATCTTGCCCGTGGACAGCGAACACAGCGCGATCTGGCAATGTCTGGACAGACGCGCCGAGGACGCGCCGAAATGCGCATCGCTGATCTTGACCGCTTCGGGCGGACCTTTCCGCGGCAAAAAGGCGGAAGAGATCGCCAGCGCGACCCTTGCCGACGCGATCAAGCATCCGACTTGGAACATGGGCGTCAAGGTGACCGTCGACAGCGCGAGCATGATGAACAAGGGCTTTGAGATCATCGAGGCGATGCATCTTTTCGGCGTGCCGGCGGACAGGATCGAGGTCGTCGTGCACAGGCAGAGCGTCGTGCATTCGATGGTGCGCTTTGCCGACGGCAGCGTGATCGCGCAGATGAGCTATCCCGACATGAAGCTGCCGATATCGCTCGCTTTGCTCTATCCCAAAAGGGGGAGCGCATGTTTTTCGCCGCTGTCGTTCGACGGGCTTTCGCTCGATTTCGAAAAGCCCGATCTCGACACCTTCAAATGTCTCAAACTCGCTACGCAATGCGCGGCGATAGGCGGGCTCTATCCGACCGCGCTCAACGCCGCAAACGAAATCGCAGTCGACAAGTTTGTCAAGGGCATTATAAAATTCGGCGAGATACCGTATTATATCAATGAGGCTCTTCAAGCGTTCGTGCCGCAGGGCGACAGCCGCAATGCGGAAGACGTGCTAGCGGCGGACGCGCGGGTGAGGGAGCTGACTCAAAAACTTACGGAGATCTGAAATGTTGCTTTTGTCGGTCGACGCCGCCGAAATTTTCAAGTGGATAGGGTACATCATCGTCGCGATGCTGTGCTTTATGTTCATGATCGTCGTTCACGAGCTGGGGCACTATACCGCCGGCAAATTGCTCGGATTCAAGATCAACGAATTTGCGGTCGGCTTCGGTCCCGCGATCTTCAAAAAGACCAAGAAAAACGGCGAAGTGTTTTCGCTCAGGTGCATCCCCGCCGGCGGATTTTGCGCGTTTGAGGGCGAGGACGAAGAGGAGGGCGAAAGACCGGACGCCTTCAACGCAAAGCCCGTTTGGAAGAGGATCATCGTGCTCGCCGCGGGCGTGACGTTCAACTTTGTCAGCGCGATCGTCATCCTCAACTTTTTCTTCATGGGCTACGGCGAGGCTGTACCGCACGTCGGCGCGGTCTACGAGTACACGGACGGAGCCGAGCAGCAATTTCAAGAGGGCGATCTCATCCTGTCCGTCGACGGGACGAAGATGTATTGCATGATCGACCCGAGCAAGCTCGCGTCCTCGTTCGTGGGCGGCGGAGCGCACGAGGTCGTAGTGCTGAGGGACGGCGAAGAGGTGACGCTGACGGTCGAAAAACACACATACGATCAAGTCGTCACCGACGAACTCGGCGGCGAGGTCGTCACGCCGGCGACGGGGCTTGGGATATCCTTTACGCTATCGCCGTACAAGCTGAGTTACGGCGAGGCGCTGGGCAGGAGTTTCACCTTTTCGGGCGAAGTGGTCAAGCTGACTTTCAAGGCGATAGGGCAGCTTTTCACGGGCGACGCAAAGGTGAGCGAGACTATGGGCGGTACGGTGACGGCGGTGTCGTCGCTCGTACAATTGACGAGTTCGGGCGCGCCGGCGATCGCTTACGGCGTCGCGGTGCTGTCGCTGTCGATAGCGTTGATGAACATTTTGCCGCTGCCCGCTTTGGACGGCATGCGGATAGTGTTCGCCGTCATCGAGGGCATCAGGCGCAAGCCGCTCAACCGCAAGGTAGAGGGCGTCATACACACGGTGGGACTGTTCCTCTTGCTCGGGCTTGCGATCACGTTTGATTTGCTGCATTTTTTCGGATAGAGGTGCATTATGACGCGAAAGATAAAGATCGGAGACATCTTCATCGGCGGAGGCGAAAGGATCGCCGTCCAATCGATGACCAACACCAAGACCACGGACGTAGACGGCACTTTGGAGCAGCTGCGGCGGCTCAAAGCGGCGGGGTGCGACATCGCGCGCTGTTCAGTCCCCGACAAAGCGAGCGCGGACGCTCTCAAAGAGATCGTCAAAGGCTGCGACATGCCCGTCGTAGCCGACATACATTTCGACTATCGGCTCGCGGTCGCCGCGGCGCAGGCGGGCGCGGCGAAGATACGCATCAATCCCGGCAACATCGGCGACAAAAAGAACGTGGAATATCTCGCCGCATTCCTCAAAGAGCGCGGCGTCCCGATACGCATCGGCGTCAACGGCGGCTCGCTCGAAAAGAGGTTTGAGGGACTGCCGCTCGACGACGCGATGGTCGAGAGCGCGCTGTCGCATGCCAAGCTGCTCGAAGACTGCGGCTTTTACGACACCGTCATCTCGGTCAAATCGAGCAATGTTCGGGCGTGCGTTTCGGCATACCGCAAGCTGTCGAAGAGGTGCGACTATCCGCTGCACGTCGGCGTGACCGAGGCGGGCATCTATGAAAAGGGGCTCGTAAAATCCGCGATCGGCATCGGCGCGCTGCTGCTCGACGGGATAGGGGACACGATACGCGTGTCGCTGACAGACGATCCCGTCAAAGAGGTGCACGCGGCGAACGAGATCTTGAAGGCTATCGACCTCTACCGCGGCGCATATGCCGAAGTCGTCGCGTGTCCGACCTGCGCGAGGACGTGCATCGACGTCAAGGGGATAGCGACCGCAATGCAGGAGTATGCGTCGTCGCTCGACTTCAAGTTGAAGATCGCGGTGATGGGCTGCGTCGTCAACGGGCTCGGCGAGGGCAAGGACAGCGACATCGGCGTCGCGGGCGGCAAGGACAAGTCGGTCATCTTCAAGGGAGGCAACATCGTCCGTACCGTCGCAAACGAAGACATTTTGACCGCTCTCAAAGAGGAGATCGAGTCGCTCCGAAAAAATTTTTGAGCTAAAAAAGTCAAGCGCCGTAAGGGTTTTTCGCCATCTTGCGAAAAAAAGTGGCGCGTAACCTTGACTTTGGAGGGGTTGTGCCTTATAATTCGGGTATGGAGAGTTCATCCGAGTTTTTGCGGTATCTCGCATACGTCTATGACCATGCTTACGACATGCTGAGGGTGCGGAAAGCGATCGTCGATCCCCAAAACGATTCGCTGACCGTGGAGTTCGTGCTGTCGTATGAGGACTACGACAAGGTGACCGCCGAGGACAGGGAGAAGATCGATTCCGCCGTCAAATTGATGTTCGCAGACTTCTCGACAGTCAAGACAGTCTATCGCAAAAATCTGCTCTCCGAAGAGGCGGTCGCAGCTCTCGTCCGCCGCTATATCGGCGAAAACAACAGGGCTTTGCTGACAATTTTGAGCAAAGAAAACACCGAGATCTCCGCTTCCGACGACGGGATATCCATCGTGTTTTCGGTGCCGAGCGCCGCGGCGTCGCTGTTGCAGGCGAGCGGCTTTGTCGACGGGCTGAAAAACTATCTCCTGTCCAACTACGACTGCCCGGTCGAAGTGTCGACAACGCTCGTCGAAAACATCACCGTCAACGAGCACGCCGACGAGGAGATCAAGGCAGTCGTCGTCGACGATCACATTGTCGCGTACAAGCTCGGTCACAAGATCTGCGGCGGAGAGATCAGGGGCGTGCCCAAGTATATCTCCACGTTCAAACAGCCGGCAAAGTATGTGTGCATGGTGGGCGAGGTGTCGTCGCTGCTCCGCGCCGTCTCCAAGCGCACTCAAAACATCTACTACGCGTTCACTTTGGGCGACACGACGGCGGTGATGAACTGCCGTTACTTCACGCGCTCAAAGGACAAAGGTCCCCTCGACGTTTTGCAAGACGGCGACTCCGTCATCGTGTCGGGCGACCTCAACGAGGACAGCTATACGGGCGGCTTGACGCTGAACGTCAGGACTGTGTGGACGTGTACGATCGACTATTCGTCCATCATCGTCAAAAAGGACAACGTCAAATTGCCCAAACCGCACGTCGATCTCACCCCTCAAAAAGTGGAGCTGGTCGGGCAGGGCGATCTGTTCGACACGGGCGAAGTCACGCCGATGTTGAAGGGCAAGACCTTCGTCGTCTTCGACCTCGAGACGACCGACCTCGACACCGAGACGTGCGCGATCGTCGAGATCTGCGGCGTAAAGATCGTCGATGGAACGATCGTAGGCTATCTCTCCACGCTGGTCGACCCGTGCCGCCATATCCCCGAAGGCGCGTCCGAGACCAATCACATCTATGACGACGACGTCAAGGACGCTCCGTACATCGAGGACGTGCTGCCTCGGTTCGCCGAGTGGGTGGGGAACGCCGCTTTGGTCGCGCACAACGGCTTTTCGTACGACTTCAAGATCCTCGACAGAGTGGGCGCGGAAATGGGCATATCCTTTGCAGGCAACGCCAAATACGACACCATTTTGATGTCGGTCGCGTGGCACGAAAAAGCGGGCACGAGGTCAAAGCTCAACCTCACCGCGATGTGCAAGGAGTTCGGCATTGAGCTGACCAACGCGCACCGCGCCTACTACGACACGGTCGCAACGGCGCAGCTATTCATCAAATTGAGCGAAAAGATGGACGAGAACAACGTCTCGCCGACAAGATTCAGGCGCTGAACGCACGTTTTGCGAAATATTTTATATATTTTATTATAAAAACGTTGCGCCGAGAGCAAAATTGTGCTATGATGGTATCAACGAAGATAGTGTTGACTATTCGAGCGGCTGACGAAGCCGCTCGAATCATACAGGTCGAAAATCATTCGATAGACGGGAGGAGAGAAACATGTCAAAGATAGCCGACGCGGTCACCGAGCTCGTCAAGCCCATCGTCGAAGGGCTTGGCATGGAGCTTGTCGAAGTGCTGTTCGCCAAGACGAAGGAAGGCGACGCATTGACCGTATTCATCGACAAGGAGGGCGGGGTGAGTCTCAACGACTGCGAGGCGGTCCACAACGCGATCGACGCGCCGCTCGACGACCTCGATCCCACGGACGGCAAGCCGTACACGCTCAACGTCTCGTCGCCCGGTCTCGACAGACCGTTCAAGACGGACAGAGACTTTGCCAAACACATCGGCTTCAAGGTGGAGACGAGCCTGTTCGCGCCGATCGACGGCGTAGGCAAAAAATTCGTCGCAACTCTCGCAGCCTACGATCCGCAAAGCGGAGTCGTCACGCTCGAACTCGACGGCAAGTCCGTCGCGATCGACAAAAAAGATATCGCAATCATAAGAGAACACATCGAGTTCTAGGAGGATAAAATGATCAATCGTGATTTCTTTCTCGCGCTCAATCAGCTCGAGAACGAAGGTAAGATCGACAAGGACCTTGTTATTTCTTCGCTTGAAACGGCGATCGCCCAGGCGTACAAAAAGGAGTACGGCGAGGGGCGCAACATCATCGTTCAGCTCAACGAGAGCCAGGGCATCATCCGCATAATCGCCTACAAGACCGTCGTCGAGACCGTCGAGGATCCCGAGAAGGAGATCTCGCTCGAGGACGCGCTCAAGCTCAAGAGCACCTACAAGATCGGCGACATGGTCGGCGACGAGATCTCCACAAAGGACTTCTCGCGCATCGTCGCGCAGAGCGCAAAACAGGTGTTCACTCAGCGCATCGGCGACGAAAACAAGCGCCGCACTCTCGAGGACCTCAGCCAAAAAGAGGGCGAGATCGTCACCGGAATGATCAGACGTATCGACGGCGACACCATCTATCTCGAACTCACCACGTCGCAGACGTCAAGAGTGGACGCGATCATGCTCGCAGCCGATCAGATCAAGGGCGAGAAGTATACGGTCGGCACCGCGCTCAAGGTGTATATCAAGAATGTCAAGCCCGACAGCAAAGGCCGCGCTCAGGTGCTCGTGTCGCGCGCTCACAAAGACTTCGTCAAGAGACTGTTCGAGATGGAAGTGCCCGAGATCAAGGCGGGACTTGTCAAGATCAGAAAGATCGTCCGCGAAGCTGGCTATCGCACAAAGCTCGCCGTCCATTCGGACGAGCCGAGCGTGGATGCGGTAGGCGCGTGCATCGGTCAAAAGGGCGTCAGGATCAACGCCGTCGTGCAGGAACTCCACGGCGAAAAGATCGACGTCATCGGCTGGTGCTCGGATCAGGCGCTCTACATCGCGCGCTCGCTGTCGCCCGCCCAGGTCACGATGGTCAAGGTCAACGAAGAGGACAAGACCTCGATCGCCATCGTCCCCGACGAAAAATTGTCGCTCGCGATCGGCAAGAAGGGTCTCAACGTCAGGCTCGCCGCAAAGCTCACCGATTGGAGGATCGACGTCAAGCCGATGTCCGCCGCGGCGCAGTTGCTGAGCGAGGAGGACTGACGTGCGCAAACAGCCCGTCAGGACTTGCGTAGCTTGCCGCGAAGGCAAGCCCAAGTCGGAGATGCTGCGTGTGGTCAGGACGCCGGACGGCGAGGTCAGGATCGACCGCACCGGCAAGTGCGCCGGCAGAGGCGCATATGTCTGCAACGAACCCGCCTGTGTGGAAAAGTGCGTCAAAAAACGCATTTTCGACAAGGTGTTCGGCGTAAGACTGAGCGATGACGCATACGCGTCCATCGCCGAACAATATGACAGCAACAAGCCTTGATTCGTACATAGGTTTTGCCGTCCGCAGCCGCAAAGCGGTGTTCGGAGCGGAAGGGCTGCTCGCAGGCAGGACGAAGGTGTTCGTCGTGCTGTACGACGCGGCTCTCGGCAAGGACGGACGAAAAAAACTCGCAAAATTGCGCGAGAGCAGTCGCGTCGAGATGTTCGAGACCCCCGAAGGGTATCTTGCGCGATTGCTCAAACGCGACGGAGTCAAGGTGATAGGGATCGCCGAACAACATCTGGCGCAGGCGATAGTCAACACATTCACGGACGGCACGCCGTCCGACGGAGGTAGATAGTGGAAGGCGAAAACAGCAAACAGACATTCAAGAAAAACATCCTCGACATCCCGTCCGTGTTGTCGGGCAGGGTCAGACCGCTTTTGAACGCGATCGTCGCGAAGAAAAAAGAGGTCGCCGCCACATCGGACAAGATCTCGAAGATAGTCAACGACATATACGACAGGCAAGAGGAGGAGGCGCTCAAAGAGCGCGCCGCCCAAGAGGCTGCCGCGAGAGCCGCCGCGCAAAAAGCCGCCGAGGAGGCTGCAAAGAACGCTCCGGCTCCCGAGCAAAAACCTCAGGTCGCCGAACCGGCGAAGGAAGTCATGCCCGAGCCTGCCGCGCCCGCAAAGGAAGAGGCGAAAGAGCCGGCTGCCGAAACGACCGCTGCCGCTTCCGAAAAATCGGCGCAAGACAAGCCGTCCAAGCCCGAAAAGCCCAAGCAGTCGACCGTATATATCAATCCCGACCTGCTCGGAGGACAGCAGCGTCCGCAAAGACAGGGCGACCGCAGACCTCCGCGGCCCGGTCAGGAGAACAGACCTCCGCAGCAACGTCCGCAGGGCGGCAGACCGACCCCCGGTATGCGCGCCGAGCAGGTCCAGGCTCCCGTCAACCCCGGCTACAACAAGGACAAGAAGAAGTCCAAGCCGCAATCGTCCGGAAGAGACGAGTCCAAAAAGGGGTTGAGCAAGCGCGATCTGTTCAAGAAGGGGTATGTCTACGACGCGACGCGCGAGGACGAGGACGCCGGCGGCTACCGCCACGTCAAGGCGAGAAGAGGCAAAAAGGACGGCGGCGCCCAACAGGCGATCGTCATCGAGCATGCGGTCATCAACACCGATCCCGTCGCGATCAAGGTGCTTGCCGAAAAGATCGGTAAGCCCGCAGCGGAGATCGTCAAAAAGCTGTTCGATATGGGCGAGATGGCGACCATCAACGGCAGCGTCTCCTTTGAGACCGCCGAGTTTGTCGCGCTCGACTACGGCATTACGCTCGAACTCAAACTCGACACCACCGCAGAGGACAAGCTGCGCGAGATCGCCGAGATGGGAAACGAGGTCGAAGCTGTCCGCCGTCCGCCGATCGTCACCGTAATGGGTCACGTCGACCACGGCAAGACGTCGCTTTTGGACTGCATCCGCAAGACAAACGTCGTCAGAGGCGAAGCCGGCGGCATTACCCAGCATATCGGCGCGTATTCGGTCGACATCAACGGCTCCAAGATCACCTTCCTCGACACCCCCGGCCACGAGGCGTTCACCGCGATGCGCAGAAGAGGCGCTATGATCACCGACATCGCTGTCATCGTGGTCGCCGCGGACGACGGCATCATGCCGCAGACCATCGAGGCGATCCATCACGCGAAAGAGGCGGGCGTCGCGATCGTCATCGCCGCAAACAAGATAGACAAACCGCACGCGGACATCGAAAGGGTCAAACAGCAGCTCGCCGCGCAGGACGTCCTCGTCGAAGAATGGGGCGGCGACGTCATGCTTTGCCCCGTCAGCGCAAAGACGGGCGAAGGCGTCAAGGAATTGCTCGAAAGCATATTGCTGCTTGCCGAAGTTCTCGACCTCAAAGCTCCGGTCGACTGCCCGGCGGTCGGCTCGGTCGTCGAGGCGCGCCTCGACAAAGGACTCGGTCCCGTCGCGACGGTCATCGTTCAGCGCGGCACAGTGCACGTCGCCGACTATGCGGTCGCGGGTACGGCGATCGGCAAGATCAGATCGTTGACCGATTGGACGGGCAAGCGCATCAAAGAGGCGGGTCCGTCGCTTGCGGTGCAGATCCAGGGCTTTGCAGAGGTGCCGATGGCGGGCGACAAGTTCGTCGTCGTCAAGGATGAAAAGCTCGCAAAGGACGTCGCCGCCGAAAGAGAGGCGAAGGAGCGTCTCGAAATGCAGACGCGCGTCGCAAGCGCAAAGACGCTCGACGACATGTTCAAGAACGCCGAAGAGGGCGCGGTCAAGTCGCTCGCAGTCATCATCAAGGCGGACGTGCAAGGCACCGCCGAGGCGGTCAAGCAGTCTCTGCTCGAGATCAGCGACAAGATGAAGGACGAGAACGTCCGCATCAGCGTCGTCCACTCGGGCGTCGGCGCGATCAACGAGGGCGACGTCAACCTTGCATACACCGCTAAGGCGGTCATCGTCGGCTTCAACGTCAAGCCTGAACCCAAAGCCAAGGCGCTCGCCGACAGGAGCGCGGTCGAGATCCGCAACTACCGCGTCATCTACGACGCGATCGACGACTTCACCAAGGCGCTCAAAGGCATGCTCGAACCTGTTTACAGGGAAGAACAGCTCGGTCACGCCGAGGTCAGACAGACATTCCGCATCAGCGGCGTCGGACTCATCGCAGGCAGCTACATCCTCGACGGCAAGGTCGTCAGAGGCTGCAAGGCAAGGCTGGTGCGCGACAACATCATCGTCTATGAGGGCAGCGTGTCTTCGCTCAAACGCGAGAAGAACGACGCAAAGGACGTCGCCGCCGGTTACGAGTGCGGCATCGGGCTCGAAAATTGCAACGACATCAAGGTCGGCGACATCATCGAGACCTTGGAAATGGTGCAGGTGAACAAGGAATGAGCAGGCTCGACAGGATCAATTCCGAACTCAAAAAACAGCTCAACGTCATCTTCGCCGAGGGCGGCTTCCGCGATCCGAGGATCAAGGGCATGCTCACGGTCATGGACGTCAGCGTCGACACCGACCTGACGCTCGCCAAGGTCTACGTCAGCGTCTACGGCGCGCCCGGCGAAGAAAAAGAGGTGCTCAAAGGGCTGGATTCGGCGCAGGGATACATCCGTTCGAGACTCAAAGAGCTGATCAAATTGCGCGCTCTGCCGCAATTCAGATTTGTGCTCGATACATCGATCGACTACGGCATGAAGATGGACAAGTTCCTCAAAGAGTTGAACGGACATGGCAAGGATTGAAAATTACATCGGCGACAACAAATTGCTCGCGCTGCGCGACCTGATCGACGGCGCGAAATCGATAGCCCTTTTCAGTCACGTCAACCCCGACGGCGATACATGCGGCAGCGCGCTTGCGCTCGCCGCTGTTTTGCGTAAGTTAGACAAAGACGTCGAACTGTATTGCCCGAGCGAGGTAGGCGGCAAACTTGCCTTCCTCGACGGTTGGAGAGAGTACGCCGCCCCCAAACACCGCGAGTATTACGACCTCGGCATCATCGTCGATTGCTCGGACAGGAACAGGCTGGGGGAGTGCGCCGCAGTCGCCGATTTTTGCCATATGATCGCCGTCATCGATCATCACAAGACTTCCAATTTGCAATGCGACCTCGCGATCGTTCGTCCCGAGGCGAGCGCGACCGCGGAATTGGTCTTCGAGATCATCGACCGGCTCTATCCGCAATTCCTCGGCAGGGACATCGCGCAATTGCTTTTCGCGGCGATCGTCACGGACAGCGGCGGCTTTTCGTTTTCGTCCGTCAGTGCGACGACATACGCGATAGGGGCGGAGCTCATCTCGCTCGGGGTCAAGCCCGCGCCCATCTTCGATCACTTCCTTAAAGCCACGGACAAGAGAGTTTTCGATCTGCGCAACCGCGTGCTGTCGAGGACGAAGTTCTTTTTCGACGGCAGGCTGGGCATGATCGCTTTCTTCCCGTGCGACTTCGCCGCGACCGGGACGTCCGAGCGCGACACCGAGGGCGTCGTCAACTTTGTCCGCGATGTGGTCGGCGTCAAGATCGCCGTCGCCATGACGGAGACCGAAAACGAAAAATTCAAAGTCAGCATCCGCACCGACGACGACGTCGACGCGTCGCGGATCGCCTCCGTGTTCGACGGCGGAGGACATAAAAATGCCGCGGGATGCCGCATCTTCGGTTGCTTCGAAGAGGTCGAAGAACGCCTGCTCAAAGCGTGCGGAGATTGGCTATGAAGATCACCGCGCTCGCCGTCATAGACAAGCCGAGGGGGCTGTCGTCATCCGACGTCGTCGTCAAGTGCCGCGGCGCGCTGTCGCATGCGGTCGGTGAAAGACAAAAGTGCGGGCATATGGGCACGCTCGACCCGATGGCGCAAGGAGTGCTCGTGCTCGGGTTCGGCAAAGCGGCGCGCCTGTTCGACATCATGCAGGACAAGACAAAGGCTTACCGTGCGTCCGTCGAGTTCGGCTATACCACCGACACTCTCGACGCCGAGGGCGAGACAGCGGACACTTGCGATCATCTTCCCGATTGGGACGAATTGATCGCCGCTATTCCCAAATTCGTGGGAAGGATCGAACAGGTCCCGCCCAAATACAGCGCGCTCAACATCGCCGGAAGACGCGCATACGACCTTGCGAGAAGAGGCGCACACTTCGTCGTGCCCAAACGCGAAGTCGAGATCGCCTGCATCGATCCGGGGACGATCGTCGAAGGAGCGAGAGGGGTCTCGAAGATGACCTTTGACGTCGAGTGCGGTTCGGGTACATACATCCGCAGCCTTTGCCGCGACATCGCGCTCGCTTGCGGCTCGCTTGGCTGCATGACGGCGCTTACGCGCACCCGCTCGGGCGTCTTTTCGCTCGACGACTGCACACGTCTCGACGACTTTCTTGCCGACCCGACCGCGCACCTCGTCGACGTCGCGACGACGCTCGAAAAGATGATGCCGCGCGTTGACGTCGATCAAGATACGGCGCGCAAATTGCTGAACGGAAGAGCGGCGGAATTGAATGCGGACGGCGTCGTCGCCGTTTTCTGCGGCGAATTGCTCGGCGTGGCGCGAAAGAAAGAATCGGGATACAAACTTGACATCAGGCTTTGCGAGTGATATGAACAGACTTTTCGGATGCGATGTTTTTGCTTGGGACGAGAGGACGACCGAGAGGGTCGTGCTCTGTCTCGGCTTTTTCGATTGCCTGCACAAAGGTCATGTCAAAGTGATCGGGAGAGCGCGCGACGCCGCTAAGAGCATGGGCGCAAAGGTCGCCGCGTTTACTTTCGACGGCGATCCCCACGCCGCGCTCGGCAGATGCCGAAAACCCATCTTTACATTTGAGGAGCGCGTCTATAGGATGTCGTATCTCGGCGTGGACGAGATCTTTTGCGCGGTGCCGAACGGCGCATTTTTCGCGATCGACGCGCGCGACTTCATGCAAAGGCTGTTCGACGTACACAACATCGCCGCGGTCGTAGCCGGCAGCGATTACACTTTCGGAGCAGGAGCCGAGGGTAGCGCGGATATGCTTGCAAAGATCTGCCGCGAGCGTGGGATCGCTTGCGAGATCTGCGATATGCTTGAGTATGCGCCCGGCAAAAAGATCGCGTCGCGCGAGATCGAACGTGCGGTCGCGGTCGGCAATATCGCCAAAATCAACGAGTGGCTGCCAAAGCCGTATTTCGTGCTGGGAGAGGTCGTCCACGGCAGGGGCGACGGCAAGAAGTTCGGATTCCCGACCGCGAACATACCCTTTCCCCAAGACAAGCTGCGGCTCGCCGCAGGCGTGTATGCAACAGACGTCACGATCGACGGGCGCGCTTATCACGCCGTGACCAACGTCGGTACGCACCCCACGTTCGGCGACGACAGCTACAATGTCGAGAGCCTCGTCATCGGCTGGGAGGGCGACCTCTACGGCAAGACGATCGAGGTCGCGTTTGAGGCAAGATTGAGAGATATCGTACATTTCGACGACCCGAGCGCGCTCAAAGCGCAGATCGACCGCGACGCGGCGCAGGCGCTTGAAGTGCTCGGCGGAGGTGACAAATGATAAAATTCGGACCTAGCGGTACTTGCGACAAGTTCAAAGAGATGGGCTTCACCGCGACGATCCAAGCCGCGCCATGGCTCAAAGAGTTGGGACTCGATCTGTTCGAGTATTCGTTCGGGCGCGGCGTCAGAGTGGGCGAAGAGACCGCTGCGAAGATAGGCGCGGTCTTTGCCGAAAACGGTATCGAGATGTCCGTGCATGCGCCGTATTTCATCAATTTGGCGACGACGGACGAACAAAAGGCGGCGAACAACCACGAATATATCCTGTCTTCGCTCAAAGCGCTGCGCGCTTTCGGCGGCAAGAGATGCGTCTTTCACCCCGGCGCGCCCGCCGGTCAGACGAGGGAGCAGGCAATGGACGTGCTGTTCAGACGGCTCGACGTCTTGATGGAAGACGTGCTGTCGCAAGGCTTCGGCGACCTTTGGCTTTGCCCCGAAACGATGGGCAAAAAGGCGCAGCTCGGCGACCTCGACGAGATCATCGAGATGTGCAAACGCTATGACATGCTGCTGCCGTGCATAGACTTCGGACACCTCAATGCGCGCGATACCGGCGCGATCAAGGGCTATGACGAGTATAAACGCATCGTCGACAGGCTCGCGGACGGGCTGGGCGACTTCAAGACAAAAAATATGCACGTCCATTTCAGCAAAATACAGTACACCGACAAGGGCGAACTCAGACACTTGACCTTCGCCGACGACGTCTACGGCCCCGATTACGAGCCCATGCTCGAGGTCTTCCGCGACTTCAAGCTCGAGCCGTATGTCGCATGCGAGTCCGCAGGGACGCAGACATACGACGCGCTCACGCTCAAAAAGCGATATTTCGAGCTTTGCGGCGACGCCAAATGACGGATAATCACCGCATTTTGTAGACTTTTTTGCGCGATTGTGGTAAAATTTCGGTATGGGCGTATTTGACGTGCTTTTGAATGCCTTGGACGTAGACGCGGCGATCGTCACAGACCCCGCGGATATGACCTATCTCAGCGGTTACGACAATGCGGATTGCGTCATCGTCGTTACGCGGGACAGAGCCGTCTATTTCACCGACGCGCGCTATACCGAAGAGGCGGCGCGCATTGTCGGCGAAAAGCTCGAAGTCGTTGACGGCAGGCTTGCGCCCGACGCGCTCCAAGCGATCGCCGCAAGCGGAGCAAAACGAGTGGCGTTCGATTCGAGGCTGGATTTTGCGTCATATTGGCTCATTGCAGCGTGCGCAAGCGAAGACGCTTTTGAGCTCGTCCCCTGCGACGGCGTCGCCGCAAAATTGCGCATCGTCAAGTCGAGAGCGGAGATAGACGCGATAGAGCGTGCGCAGGAGATCACCGACAACGCGTTTGAAGAGATCTTGCCGCTGATACGCGAAGGGATCGCCGAGTACGAACTCGCGGCAAAGCTGGAATATGCGATCCTGTCCAAGGGCGCAAAACTCGCGTTTGACAGCATCGTCGCGTTCGGGGAGAACGGAAGTTCGCCGCACGCGCACCGCAGCGACAGAAGACTCAAAAGGGGCGACTTCGTCACAATGGACTTCGGCGCGAAGTGGCAGGGGTATTGCTCGGATATGACGCGCACGGTAGCGCTCGGTGAGATCACCGATATGCAGCGCAAGGCGTATCAAAGCGTGCTCGCCGCCAATGTCGAGGGCGTTGCCGCCGTTAAGGCTGGCGTTGCGTGCAGAGACGTCGACGCAAAGATACGCAAATTGCTCGCAAAAGACGGGCTTGACAAGTTCTTTGTCCACTCGCTCGGGCACGGGGTCGGCATCGATATCCACGAATTGCCCAATCTGTCGCCGAGGTCGGAGTTGACGCTGCAACGCGGAAACGTCGTCACGATCGAGCCGGGTGTGTACATCGAAGGAGCGTTCGGCATCCGCATCGAGGACATGGTCGTCGTCGAGGAAGGCGGCTGCATCGACTTGACGCGATCGGACAAAAACTTGATAATCTTGTAAATAATACGGGTTTGACCCGATAGTATACGGAGGTATTTATGGCTGATTTTATTTTGGCCGGGGATTTCAGAAAGGGTATCACCTTCGTCATGGACGGCAACAAAGTCATGACGATCGTCGACTTTCTTCACGTCAAACCCGGTAAAGGTGCGGCGTTCGTAAGGACCAAGCTGCGCAACGTCATCACCGGCGGCGTCATCGAAATGACGTTCAACCCCACGGAAAAGTTCCCGACCGCTCACATCGAGCGCAAGCCGATGACTTATTCCTACCAGGACGGAGATCTGTATTACTTTATGGATCAAGAGACCTTCGACATGATCCCGCTCAACAAGGACGCTGTCGAAGAGGCTTTGCAATTCGTCCCCGAAAACGGCGAAGTGACCGTGTCGTTCTACAACGGAAGCCCGTTCTCGGTCGAAGCTCCCAACTTTGTCGAGCTTAAGATCGTCCACAGCGAGCCGGGCGTCAAGGGCAACACGACCCAGGGCGCGACCAAGCCCGCGACTTTGGAGACGGGCTATACGCTCCAAGTGCCGCTGTTTGTCAACGAAGGAGACACGATCCGCGTCGATACTCGTACCGGAACGTATATGTCCAGAGTTTGAGACGATCATCGCAGAAAATGTGCCGCGCCGCAAGGCGCGGTATTTTTTTGCAATAGAAAAGGGGAGGTAGATATGCTGTTATGCGGCACGAGAGATAGACAAGGAAAAGCAAACAGCTGAAGGTAGGTGTATGCTTCACTATCGAGACAGTCATTTTTGGTCGGGGTATTGACAAGTGAAAATTTGAAACTTTTGCGCGCTCAAAACTCGCGGAGCAGATGTGGTGATAGGCTAAAACAATATGGACAAAATGAGATGTTGTCATACAAAGACAGCAAACGTCTAAAGCGGCGTTTGGTTGTGCGAGCAGGGCAAGAACATTTCGGCGATGAGGATTGCGATGATAGTCAAATGTAGAATATCATACAATATGGTGCAAAATGAACGATGATTTGCCATATTATTCTAAAAATAAAGCTAATTTAGAATAATATATAATTAAAGGAAATCTATTACAGCGATAAATTGTTATGAAATTTGATATTGTTAAATTTTTCACGATCGCATTTTTAGGATCAAATAATTTATTTCCTTTGATCAACATTATGTATTTTTTGGTGTTTGTTTGATGAGGTGGTTTTGTTGATGAAGTTGTGTTGAATGGTAGTTGATTGAGTTATGTTGCGAGAGTAAGAGGAAGATGTTTTGGTGGGTGTTGTGAGTTTTGGGGTGGTAGGTGTGAGGTGAGTGATGTCACGATGTGTTGGGAGACGATTGGTTCGTAGGTGTGGTGTCAGTTTGTTTGTGTGGTGTGTGTCGCTGTTTTGATAGAGTTAGGTGAAGTAAGTTCTGTGGGTTGGGTAGTTAGAGATTTTTGAAATGTGAGTTTGGGTGTGATGATATGTTGGTGAGAGTGTGTTGGTTGATTTAGTTGTATGTTTGTGAATGAGTAGTTGATGTTCTTGGTGTTTGCATTGTGAATTTGGTGTGGCAGGTGTAAGGTGGGTGATGTCACGATGTGTTGAGAGATGATTGGTTTGTAGGTGTGGTGTCAGTTTGTTTGTGTGGCGGGTGTGTTGTTGTTTGTGATAAAGTTGTATGTCAATAAGTTTTGCGGGTTGAGTGATGAGAGATTTTTGAGGCGATATGGGATGGTGATATGTTGCCAAAAGTGTTGTAGTCGATTGAGTTGTGTTGTGAGAGTGAGGGGAGATGTTTTGGTGGGTGTTGTTTGTTTGGGGTGGTAGGTGTGAGGTGGGTGATTTAGTAGTATGTTTTGTAGGTTGGGTAGTGAGAGATTTTGTGATGTGATATGAGGGTGATGCGGCGTTGGAGAGAGTGCGGTAGTTTATTAAATTTGGATTTGAGAGTGATGGGTTATGTTTTGGTGTGTTTTGTAGGTTGAGTGGTGAGAAATTTTTATGATGTGATATGAGGGTGATGATGTGTTGGTGAGAATGCAACAAATGATTGAGTTGTGTTATGAGAGTGAAGGGAGGTTTTTGGGTGGGTGTTGTGAGTTTTTGGGTGGTAGATGTGAGGTGGGTGATGTCACGATGTGTTGGGAGATGATTGGTTTGTGAGGTGGTGGCAGTAAGTTTTGTTGTTGGGTGGTGAGATTTTTTTGTGATGTGAGTTGAGGTGTGATGATATGTTGGTAAGAGCGAGTTGGTTGATTGAGTTGTGGGTTTGAGAGTGCGTGGGCAGTGTTGTGAGTTTGGTGTGGCTAGAGTAAGGGAGTGATGTCACGATGTGTTGGGAGACGATTGGTTTGTGTGGTGGGTGTGTTGTTGTTTTTGATAAGTTGTGTGTCAATAAGTTTTGAGGGTTGGGTGGTTGGTGATTTTTGAAATGAGATTTGCGGACGTAAGGTCGGGAGTTTAGTGAGTATCGTTAAGATGGTGCTTAGATAAGTGTTTCGTGCGGTTAGCCGGTTTGTCGGGGTGTTTAAGCGTAAATTGACTTAACTGTAAAGCGTTTTGATTGTATATAGCGTGGTTGAAGTAAGCATATTTCAAACGACTTAAATTTGAGATACTTCGGCGGTAGCAATTTTTATACCATAAACGGAGCGCGTATGGCAAAACTATCGAACGCCGACAGGGCGCAGATCGTACTGTTAGCAACGCAGCATACTACCCGAGACGCACGGCGGTCTATGAGACGGAAATGGGCTTGACAGAGGAGCGCTATCATGATAAAATCGAATTAAGCAAAGAGTTTGTCGAGGCAAGAAAAAGCGGCAAGATAAAGCCGGGAGTCAACGCCGAGAAGCAAGACGGGCATTATCCCGACACCTCGCGATACAAGGGAGGCAAAAGCCGTTTTACAGCCGATTGAGCCGAAGTCGAAGCGTATATTGATGACAGGCTCGGCAAAGTCCCCATAAAGCGAGGGCGAGGCGGTACTATACGCGAAATAGTTGCCTTTGACAAACCGATAGGCGAATACAAGAACGGCTGACGAAGCGTTTGCCGAAATTACTAGCGCCAAGGCAACAGACCCGCAAGCTATAAGTTGATGAAAAAATATATTCCGAGGACGGGGACTGCGTTCGAGAGTATGTATAACGCAATAAAAAATGGAAAACTAAAACCACGGGAGGTATAAAAATGGAAGAAAGCGGTGCAGCTTTGAGCTTGCTCTACAAAGAAATGTTCGGCAAAGAACCTTCGATACCCTATATGCGTTCCAGCGGAAATGACGAGCGTTTTATTAAAATGGTAACAGAGGCATTGCGGAGAGGCACTCCGCTCACCAAAGAGGACTATGACAAATATTACCCCATAGACCCCGACGCGTTGTATTGACACGCCAAACACCAAAGCTACCACCCAAGCGGTGGTCGCTTTTTTCATGCCAAATTTTTTGCAAAGCGAGCCAAAAGCGTGACGTCCGCAAAGGCGCTGATTTGTTTGGAAAATATGTTCCGCATAACGATAACGGAGACAAACGCGAGCGTCGCAACGGTGGCAAGCGGCAGTCGGTATATGTACTCGTCCTCTTGGGCGGGCGACGCGGCAAATATGAGCGCGGACTAGTCTTTGTCCTTGCTCTCTAACTCCGCAACACGCTTTTCAAGCTCGGCTATGCGCTCGTCCTTGGTAGGCTTGCGGCTTGCCTTGCGCCGCTCGACAGAGGCGACTACACGCGCCTTGGCAGGGGCGTAGAAACGACGAAGCAGGAGATAGAGGACGTAGAGAGCGAAGAGGATAAGCAACACAATACTATTCCAATCGAACGCCGTTAGGTGGGCATAGTATTGCGGATCTGTACTCATTACGATAGGACAAATGATTGTGCCTACAAAAGCCAAAACAAGAGGTATAAGCGGAAACAAGAAGTGTTTTTTCTTTGCAAAAAACATATTGCACAACTTGCTTTTTCGCCGTTTGATTTCTTTAGTTACAATTCCATCACCTCACTATTTGCTTTTTATCAAAAGCAAAAGAACAAAACTCTTTCCAAGTCATAAACTTAATGCCTCTATCCATATAGCACAAATTCAATGACCGAAAATAACAAGTGTGTTCATCACGAAATTTATTAGCCCAATAACGAGCAGAACGAATACCAATACAAATTCTATCCGAAGACTCTTCGGCATTGAACATCTTCCAACAAAAACGCCCCAAGTTTAATTGAATGCGAAGAGCACGCGATACATCAAAAAACGGCAACTCTATTATATGAGTAATAACAGAGTCGCCGAGCATAGAACAAGTATACACGAAATATGCGTGCTGTTGTTTGGTTGAGATCAATTCATTTATCATTTATTCAACTCCTTAAGCTATAACAGCTTTCTATATGAGTATGAAACAATTCACGGCGTTGCGCCGTATACGGAAAGCATATCGTTTTGTTTGACTTTTTTCTGTCTTCAGCGTATAATATTAATTAAGGTTGACGTTCCTTTACGAGGGGTGCGCAAACGGCAAAGGCACCTTAAATTACTCGACCTTTAAGAACGGCGGTTGTCGGAAATATTCCGTAAACCTTGCCAAGAACGGTACGCATGTATCGTTCTTTTTGTCTGTGTCGGCGATTTGGTATTGCTTTGACTGCCGCGAAAACAAGTTTTTGTCATTACGTTGAATCTGTTACATAAAGCCCGTCCGCCACGACCAGGGCGAATACGACTTCCCGGACAGGCTCTATCAAGACCACTTTGACGACGCGACCGCGTACGGCGTGTTCGAAAAGGGCAAGTTGATCGCCGCGATCGAACTCTTCCACGAAAAGTGGGCGAAGCGCATCCGAGTGACCGAACTTTGGGTTGACGAAAATTCGAGAAGACGGGGCATCGGCAGCGAGTTGATGACCTTCGCCAAACAAAAGACGCAAGAGAGCGATTGCCGAATGCTCATTCTCGAAACGCAATCGTGCAATGTCGCGGCGATAGATTTCTATCGCAGCCATGGGTTCGAACTGGTCGGAGTGTTGACATGCGATTATCAAAACGACGACATCGAGCGCAAAGAAGTGCGCTTTGAGATGGGGTGGTTCGTCGAGATCGATCCGCTTTGCCGACCCGACGCAAAGTAACCCGTTGCGTTCTCGTGATATTTCCATGCGCCTTGCCGATCATGCGGCGGGCGTATTTTTTGCTCCTTTCGCGGACGGAATGCAAAGAGGTTGTCCTGATGCTGTCAAAAGAATAAAGTTTTTAGGAGTATTCGGGGCGCTTTGCGATATATCTCACGGGATAGTTTTTGGCGGTTAGACGCAAAAAACAGGTGTTTTTGTCGGCATTTGTATGTTGTTTTTTCGCTATTAGTTCGAGAGTCTTATCCGCAACTTGTCCGCATATGTTATAGCGGTCGCGGTTTCGGACAAGCCGCGACGACGAGAGGTGAGTATGAACGATTGGCTCAAATTGCTGCCCGAAGACATCGCCGCATGCATCCAAGACCCGTCCGGCGTGACCGAGATCAGATTGCGCGCGGGCAAAAAGACGACCGTGTCGCGCGGCGGAGGGTATGCCGCGATCGGACGCGCGGCGACGATCGAAGACGTGCGCGGCGCACTTGCCGTAGCTACGGACAGGTCGGTGTATGCAGCGGAGACTTTGCTTGCTCAGGGTTTTTTGACCTATCGCGGCGGAGTGCGCATAGGCGTGTGCGGCGAGTGCGTCTACAAGGGCGGCAAGCTCGCCGCCTATCGCGAAGTGTCGTCGCTGTGCATTCGCATACCTCACGAGGTCGACTTTTGCGACAGACGGATAGAGGCGATCGTCAATCGATTTGAAAACACTTTGATCGTGTCTCCGCCCGGCATGGGTAAGACCACATTGCTCAGATATATGATCAAGAGGCTGTCCGACAGCGGCAAAAACGTGCTTGCGATAGACGAGCGCAACGAGATCTCCGCGAGCGTCGACGGCGTCCCGACTTGCGATGTAGGAGCAAACACCGACGTAGTGCTGTTCGCGAACAAGCGCGACGGCTATGTCGAGGCGATACGCGCGATGAGACCGGACGTACTCGCGACGGACGAGCTGTTCGGCAAACACGAGGTCGAATGCATCGCCGACGCGGTCCGATGCGGAGTCAAAGTGCTCGCGACCGCGCACTCGGACGGCGCGGCAAGACTGCTCGCCGACCCGACTTACGGCGCGCTCGCTGCGACGATACGATACTTTGTCACGCTGTCGGGCAAGGGCGTCGTTGCGTCCGTCTATGACGGAGCGAAAAAAAATTGTCTTCTTTGATCGTCGGTGCGGCGCTGTTTGTCTGCAGTGCGTATGTTGGCTTCGGGATATGCGATCTGTACAAGCGGAGAAGTGCGTTTTTCGACGCGTTGATCGAATATCTCGACTCGCTCGAACGCGGGATATCGTATGCCAAAACGCCGCTTCCAAAACTCACCGAGGACTTCGCCGCAGACAAAAAAGGAGAGCTGTTCGCGCTGTTGAGAAAGTTCGCCGGCGACATCAGGGCGGGACAAAAGACGGAGTTCAAATCGCCGATCTTTTCCGCATACGAAAGGCGGCGCGTCGTCGAGATGCTCGACTCGCTTGGCAAGTATGACACAGACACTCAATTGACGGAATTGAGACGATACCGCGCGCTGTTCGCGCCGACGCGGGAAATCGCGGTGAAAAAGTATTCGACGACGGGAAAACTCGCGGCAAAGCTCGGCGTGCTCGTCGGCATTGCCGTCATGCTCGCGCTCGCCTGAAGGAGGAATATGGGAGTCGACATAATATTTAAGATAGCCGGAGTGGGGTTGCTCACCGCGATCGTCAATACCGTGCTCAAAAAGAGCGACAAGGATGAGCTCGCGACCTTCGTCACGCTCGCGGGGCTGGCGATCGTGCTCGTCATGGTGCTCGACCTCTTGGGCGGACTTTTCGACAGCGTAAAGTCCATCTTGGAGCTGTATTGATGGACATCTTCAAGGTCATAGGCGTGGGGCTGGTCGGGCTGTGCGCGGCGATGCTGCTCAAGACCACCGAAAACCGCTACGCGATCCTCGCTGTCGTCGCGACCGGCGCGATCATCCTTATCATCACGCTCAACTCTCTGGGCGGGGCGGTCGTCACGCTGCATGAGATCATCGACAAGACGGGCGTCGACGAGTCGCTCTTTGCCGCGCTGCTCAAAATCGTAGGCATAGGGTATCTGACCGAGTACACATCCGAGGTGTGCGCGGACGCAGAGTGTGCGTCGATCGGGCGCAAGGTCGCGTTCGCCGGCAAAGTAGCGATATTCTTGCTCGCGCTGCCCATAGTCGGCGCGTTGATCGACACGGTCGGCGGACTGATCGCGGAGCTGTGATGAAGAGGGGTATATTGGTGTTGTTGCTGATCATCGTCGCGCTGCTTTCGGCGGGCGTGTGCTCCGCCGAAGAGAGCGTGGAAGAGGAGTTGTCCCAAAACGTCGAACAGACGCTTGACGACCTCGACCTCTCTCAGCTCGAAAGGTGGTTCGACTCGCTCGACGAAGAGGCGAAAGCGGCGCTCGGCGGCGACCTCAAAAGCGCGATCGAGGCGTTGCTCGACGGAAGTTATGACGGCGGCGCGGACAAGATCCTCGGCTTGACCGCCGACTTTGCGCTCGGTTCGGTCACCGATATGCTCGCGGTGTGCGTGACGGTGTTTGCTATCGCGCTCTTGTACTCGGTGCTTGCGGGCATGTCCTCGTCCTTCCTCAAAAAGCAGACGTCGGAATTGATCGCGTTCGTCTGCTTTGCCGCCGCCGCGACCGTCGTCTTGGTGAGGGTCGGAGCGGTCGCTAAACGCGCGTTCGACTGCGCAAACTCGCTCAACGCGCTTATGCAGGGCGCGTTCCCGATCGTGCTGACCTTGCTCACCGCGACCGGCGGCACCGCGACTGCTTCGGCTATGGCGCCGGTGATGTCGCTGCTCTCGGGCGCGGTTTCGAGCGCAGTGACCGTGATCGTGCTGCCGTTGTTTGTCGCCGCGACCGCGATCGGTGTTGTCGGCAACATCTCGCCGTCCGTCAAATTGGACAAGTTCCGCTCCTTTCTGTCGTCCGCGGCAAAGACGGTGCTTGCGGCGGTGTTCGGGCTGTTCGTCACGCTCGTCACGATCGGCGGCATATCAGGCTCGATCGCCGATTCCGTCTCGATCAAGGCGGCGAAATTCGCGGTGCAGAGCTATTTGCCGCTGCTCGGCGGCTATCTGTCCGACGGTCTCGACCTCGTGCTCGCGTCCGTCGTGCTGATCAAGAACTCGCTCGGAGCGGCGCTTGCGCTTTCGGTAGTTGCGGCGGTCGCCGTGCCTGTGGTCGAACTCGCTGTGACGTCGCTCGGACTCAAATTGGTCGCGGGGCTTGTCGAACCGTTCTCGGACAGCCGCTTTTCGGCGATGCTGTCGGCGACGGCTAAAAATATTTCCGTAGCCGCCGAGGCGCTCATTGCGTTGGGCGCTGCGTTCGTGATCGCGATGATGTGCGCGGTCGCAAGCTGTAATGCGGGGGTGATCTGATGGCAGAGTGGCTGATGAGCGTTGTCGGGATCGTCGCCGCAGGCGTGCTGCTCGAAATAATTTTGCCGCCGGGCGACACAGCAAAATACGCAAAGGGTGCGTACGCGCTGATCGTCGTGCTCGTGCTCGCGTCGCCCATCGCAAACGTGCTGTCGCAATTCAAGTCGATCGAAGGGGACGCGACGGCGGCAGTGGACGGGGCTTTTTTGAGCGAGGTGTACGATCGCATCGAAGAGAGCGACGAAGAGCGTGCCGAGACCGCTTTGAGCGCGGCAGGGTTTGACGGCTGCAAGGTCAACATCTTTGCCGCGGCGGGCAAGACCTATCGTCCGCAGCGCGCGAATGTCGACGTGTCCGACTGCAAGAGCGCGTCCGACGGAGACAAAGACGAGATCGCCGAGATCGTCAAAAAATGTCTCGGCTGCGAGGAGGTAAAAATTTATGGACAAAGAGAATGACCCGACCGCCAATGCCGGAATTTGGGAAAAGATCAAGTCGATCAAACACATCAGGCTTGTTGCCGCGATCGCGCTCGCGCTGATCGCCGTCGCGTGCGTCGCAGCCTTTCTCGGCGGAGAAAAAGAGAGCGCCGAAGTTGACTTCGAAAGTCGCATCGCTGAAGTCTTGTCCGAGATCGACGGAGTGGGTAAGTGCAAAGTCATGATCACCTACGACGGAGAGGGACAGAGCGAGATCGCTTACGAGCGCGAAGAGGAGAGCAACGTCACCACCGACAGCGACGGCAGCGGCGACCGCGTCGTCGAAAACAGCAATTCACATTCCCGCCCCGTAACTGTGATCGTCGACGGAGTGGAGCAGCCGCTCGTCATCTCCACGTCGCCTGCTCCGGTCAAGGGCGTCGTGGTCGTCGCACAGGGAGGCGGCGACGTGATGACCAAGCTCAAGATCATCGACGCGGTCTGCGCGCTTGTCGACGTCGAGGGGCTTGCGGTCAAAGTGTTCGAGATGAAATAGCGCGAATATGCGCGAATTTCGATAGCCGCTGCATATCGCGCCGGCGTCGCAATATACATATAGCAGACGTGCAAAAAATGCCGCAACATTCCATGGAGGTAAATTTATGGCAGAGCAAACAGTCAAAGTCAAAAAGGGGCTTTCCGCAAACGCCAAAAAGGTCATCGTGCTGTGCAGCATGGTCGCGCTTTTGGTGCTGACGGGCGTCCTCAACTTCGTGCTCAACGGAGATCTGTTGAGCAAAGACGGTCCGACTACGGTGGGCGGAGACGCGGTGACGACCTTCTTCTCCGATTACCGCACCAACAGAGAGACAGCAAGAGCTGAAGAGATGTCCTATCTCGACGCGATAATCTCGTCCGAGGACTCCAGCGCGGAGGCTAAGACCACCGCCGAAGAGATGAAACAGGAACTCCTCGGCAACATCGAGGCGGAACTCGTGATCGAGAGCCTCATCAAGGCGAAGGGCTTTGAGGACGCGATCGTCACGATGAGTACCGAAAACATCAATATCATCGTCGATCAGCCCGAACTCGAGGCAGCCCAGGTGTCGCAGATCCTTGGCATCATCCTCGAAGAGACCGACTATGCCGCAACGCAGGTGGTAGTCGTACCTTATGAGGCTTAACCGCTTGTCAAATGCCTCCGGATATGTTATCATATTAGCGTATCCGGAGGTACGCTATGTCCTTTGCAGACAAGAATGAACAGGCTTTGGAAACCTACGTCAGCATCATAACTTCGGTCGCGACAAGCGCCGCGATGCAGGTCAAAGGCGTCGCATCGGTCTCGTATGACGCAGGCGACGGCTCCAAGCCCGGTAAAAAGAAAAAGAAGAAAAACAGCGCCGTGGAAGTCGAATTGTACAGCGACAAGACGGCGCTTATCGACATTTCGGTCAACATCCACTACGGCTTTGTCATCCCCGAAGTCGTCGCGCAGATGCAGGATAAGATCAAAACCGAGGTCGAAAAGGCGACTTTCTACAAGGTCAAGGCGATCAACGTCGTCGTAGCAGGCGTCGTTTACGCAGATTGACGCGGTGACAGGTACGGTTTTATGAGCAGAAGAACGGCAAGAGATCACGCCTACAAACTCATCTTTCAATCACTTTTTCACGAACAATGCCAAGCGGACGAGCAAGAGGAAAAGCAACTCCTCGCCGACGCGTCCCTCACAGACGACGACAGAGACTATGTACGCAAACTCGTCGACGGCGTCGCCGAACACAGAGAAGAACTCAAAGCGTGCATCGCGCGCAATCTCAAAAACTTTTCTTACGACAGAGTGTTCAAGCCCGATCTCGCGGCGCTTTTGCTTGCGACCTACGAGATGAAGTACGGCGGGATCCCGGCGGCGGTCGCGATCAGCGAAGTCGTCGACCTCGTCAAGGTCTACGGCTCGGAGTCGAGCGGCAAGTTCGTCAACGGCGTGCTCGCGGGCGTGTTCAAAGAAACGGAGGGCAATTGATATGTTGATCCTGGGCAAACAGGTCGCGGCGGATACGCGCGCAAAACTCGCGGTCGATGTCGCCGCTTTCGAGAAAAAATTCGGTCGCAAGCCCTGTCTTGCGGTCATCATCGTCGGCGAAGACCCGGCGTCGCAGACATATGTGCGCAACAAGATCAAAGGGTGCGCCGAGGTCGGCATGGCGTCGCTGTCTTACGAATACGGCGACACGACGCCGCAAGAGGAGATCGCCGCAAAACTTCGCGAACTCGCTGCGGACGACAATGTCGACGGCATCCTCGTGCAGCTGCCGCTGCCCAAGGGATATGACGAGAGATATCTGCTTTCGCTCATTCCCGACAGCAAGGACGTCGACGGGTTCAGCCCGACGAATATGGGACTTCTCGCGATGAACAAGCCGCGCACGATCTCTTGCACGCCCTACGGCGTGATGAAATTGATCGAGAGCACCGGCACTTCGCTCAAAGGAAAGCGCGCAGTCGTCATCGGGCGCAGCAACACCGTCGGCAAGCCGATGGCGATGCTCCTGCTCAACGCAGATTGCACGGTCACCGTCTGCCACAGCAAGACCGCAGACCTTGCAAAGGTCGCGTCCGAGGCGGACATCCTTGTCGCCGCGATCGGCAAGCCGCGCTTCGTCACAGCCGACATGGTCAAAGAGGGCGCGATCGTCATCGACGTCGGTATCAATCGCGTGGACGGCAAGCTGGTCGGCGACGTCGACTTCGACGCGGTCAAGGACAAGGCGTCTTTCATCACTCCGGTGCCGGGCGGCGTCGGTCCGATGACCATCACGATGTTGCTCGCCAACACTTTGCAGGCGGCTGAAAAGGCGGAAGAGTCAAGATAACGTCATGCAGGACAAGTTCATTAGCGTGACCGTACTCAACCAATATATCCACGACGTTTTCGTCGCGGAGGAGATGCTTCGCGGCATCACTCTTTGCGGAGAAGTCAGCGGATTGAGGACGAGCGGCGGACACGCTTATTTTGTTATGAAGGACGCTAACGCGCAGGTGCAGTGTTGCTGCTTCCGCTACGCGAAGACCTACCTCCCGAAAGAGGGAGAGACGGTGCTCGCCAAGGGCAGCGTAGACTACTACGCCAAAGGCGGCAGACTGTCCTTCAATATCGACGAGATCAAGCCGTTCGGAGAGGGGCTCGCGGCACTGAAACTCGCTCAACTCAAACAAAGATTGCTCGAAGAGGGCTATTTCGACGACTCGCACAAGGTAGCGATCCCGGAATTTTGCTCAAAGATCTGCGTGCTGACGTCGGCGAGCGGCGCGGTCATACGCGACATCGTAACGACGGTGAGAAAGGTCAACAACGTAATCGACATCGTCGTCAGAGACATTCCGGTGCAGGGAGCCGCATGCGCGGATGCGGTCGTCAGAGAGCTCGCCGTGGTCGACAAGCTGGGCTTTGACGCGATCGTCATCGCAAGGGGAGGCGGCTCCGCGGAAGACCTGATGCCGTTCAACGAAGAAAAAGTCGTCAAGGCAGTCTATGCGGCAAAGACTCCGATCATCTCCGCGGTGGGGCACGAGACCGACTTCACGCTTTGCGACTTTGCCGCGGACGTCAGGGCGGCGACGCCGACAGCTGCGGCTCAGCTCGTCGCATATGACGTCAAAGATCTGCTCGCGAGGATAGAGGAGTATTTGAGGTCGATGTACGTCTCGGCGGTGCGCAAACAGCAAGACGCAACAAATGCGTTGAGTGTTTACGGCAGCAAGATCTCATCACAGATATTGATAAATTGTTCTAAATTAGAGCGAAAAATAGAAGTATTGAGCCAAAATATGTCTAATTTGACTCAAAACGCGGTCAACGACGCTACGGCGGCACTCAAAGCTGCCGTGACCAGACTTTCGGATGTAAACCCGGCGAACATTCTCGCCAAGGGATATTTCGCCGTCTCAAAGAACGGTAAAAGATTGTCGGGGGTTGCCGAACTCGTCCCCGGCGACGAGATCGAAGTGAGGGGCGCGGACGGACAAGCCCTCGCCAAGATCGAGGAGGTCAAAAAGATATGAGCGAAAAGTTTCAATTGGAAAAGGCTCTGTCCGAGCTCGAAGCCATCGTGCGTAAACTCGAGAGCAAGGACGTCACCCTCGACGACAGCGTCGCGCTGTTTCAAAAGGGGGTCGAGTTGTCGCGCAAGTGCACCGAAAAGCTGACCGAGATCAAGGGCAGCGTGACAAAACTTAAAGGCGAACTCGATTCGCTCACAGTCGAAAAGTTCGATCCGGACGAACAATGAAAGAGTTTTTGGCGCGCTACGTCGACGCGGAGGCGTTCGACAAATTGCTTTCGGGCTATTTGAGAGGCGTCGATATCCCCGACGCGCTCAAATTGCCGATCGACAATGCGCTTTTGTCTGTCGGCAAGAGGCTTCGCCCCGCGCTTTGCTATCTCGGTTCGGACTTGGCGGGCGGCGACAGAAGAGACGCCGATCCCTTTGCGGCGGCTATCGAGTGCATTCATTGTTATTCGCTCGTACACGACGATCTGGAATGCATGGACAACGACGCTTATCGTCACGGAAAACCTGCCATCCACGCCCAATTCGGCGAAGATATCGCCGTGCTGTGCGGCGACGCGCTGCTCAACCTCGCGTTTGAGATACTCATCGGGAACGCCGTGACTCCCGAAAGACGCCGCGCTGCGGAGATAGTGGCGCGCAAGGCGGGCGTTTCGGGCATGATCGGCGGTCAGGCGGCAGACGTGTCGGGCAGCGCGCGCGATCTTGCTTCGCTCGAAGAGATGTACCGCAAGAAGACGGGCGCTTTGCTCGCCGCGGCTTTGATGTCGGGCGCGGCGGTCGGAGGCACGGACGATCTGACGCTCAAAAGATTGGAGATCTATGCCTACGACATCGGCGTTGCTTACCAATTCCGCGACGACGTGCTCGACGTCACTTCGACGAGAGAGGAACTCGGCAAGGACATCGGCAGCGACAGCGACGAGGGCAAGGTGACCGCGGTCACTCTGCTTGGCGTGGACGGAGCGAACAATAAGGCGAAGGAATATTTTGAGGACGCGCTGGACGCGGTAGCGCCTCTCGGCGAGCGTTCAAAGCCGCTTTTTGAGCTTGCAGACCTTCTCGGGGCGAGAACTTTTTGACAAAATCAGTTCGCGCAAGCGCTTGATTTTTGCCGAAATATTCTTTCTCACGGCTCGATTTGCGCGATGCAGGACATTTATATCCGTGTGCAATATGCGTTTATTTTCGCCATTGTTGTTGACTTTCGCTACGATTGAAAGTATAATTTAGTTAGCGGCACACACGCCGCAAAGGAGCGCAATGAAGATCATCGATCGCGTCGGATCTCCTTCCGACGTCAAAAAATTGGATAGAGCACAGCTGGACGAACTCGCCGCGGAACTTCGCGAAGAGATCGTCTCCGTCGTGCTTTCCAACGGCGGGCATCTGTCTTCCAATCTCGGCGTCGTCGAGATCGTCGTCGCGATGCACCGCGTCTTCGATTGCCCCAAAGACAAATTCATCTTTGACGTCGGTCATCAATGCTATGCCCACAAGCTCCTCACAGGCAGGCGTGAGGCGTTCGCGTCGCTGCGCCGTCTGGGCGGACTTTCCGGCTTTCCGCAAAGGGAAGAGAGCGTATACGACTGCGCAGACACCGGTCATGCGTCGACGTCCGTCTCGCTGCTTTGCGGCATCGCGCGCGCTTGCCCCGACAGTCAAGTCGTCGCGCTCATCGGCGACGGCGCGCTGACCGGAGGACTTGCATACGAAGGACTGAACGACCTTGTAGGTCTCGGCTCCAACGCGATCTTGATCGTCAATGACAACGGCATGTCCATCTCGCGCAACGTGGGGCTTGTGCCCGGCGTCTTGAACGGGCTCAAAGCGGATGTAAAAAGCGCAAAGGCGTCGCTCGGCGCGCTCGGACTCGACTATATACGCGTTGCGGACGGACACGACATCGACTCGCTGTGCTCGGCGTTCGAAAAGGCAAAACGCGCCAAGCGTCCCTGTATCGTCCACGTCGACACCGTCAAGGGCAAGGGTTATGCCCCGGCGGAAGAGGACAGCGAACGCTATCACGGCTACTCAAAGCCTCAGTCGGACGTCGTCGCGTTTTCGGACGTGCTCGGCGAGACGCTCGCAGACCTCGCGGACAAAAATGCGGATATCTATGCCGTGACCGCCGCGATGAAGGGCGGCACAGGACTTTCGGCGTTTGCCGACAGACACCCCGACCGCTTTTTCGACGTCGGCATCGCCGAGGCGCATGCGGTGTGCATGAGCTCCGGGCTTGCGCTCGGCGGCAAAAAGCCCTATGTCGCGATCTATTCGACCTTTTTGCAGCGCGCCTACGACCAAGTGATACACGACGTGTGCATCAACGATCTGCCCGTGACCTTCTGTGTGGACAGAGCGGGCGTAGTCTCGGGTGACGGACCGACGCATCAAGGGGTCTACGACATCTCGTTTTTGCGCGAGCTGCCCAACATCGCCATCTGCTGTCCCAAGGACACCGAAGAGCTCAAAGCCGCGCTCGAATGGTCGGTCGGCTTCGATCATCCGCTTGAGATCCGCTACCCCAAGGGCGGCGCGCCCGCAGTATATGACAGACATACCCCGGTCGAACTCGGCAAATGGGATTTCGATCCCGACGAGGTCCTGCTTGCGGACAAAGTCGTGCTCGCGTGCGGCGCTCAAAGTTGCGCCGAGGCTGTCAAAGCCGTCCGCAAAGCGAAAGATATGGGCATCAAGACCGCGTTTGTCAACGCGCGCTTTGCCAAGCCGCTCGACGTCGAATTGCTCGATCTGATCGACGACAGAGAGGTGATCGCGATCGAGGACGGAGTCATTGACGGCGGGTTCGGCGAGGCGGTCCGCAATCACTATGCGCGCCGCGACAGCGACATCTTCCCCAAAGTCAAAGTGCTGGGCTATGCCGACGGGCTCTATCCGATGGGCGAAGTCTCGGAGGTGCAACGCCTTTGCAAGACCGACTGCGCGGCGATACTCCGCGCTCTCGAAGAATGAGACTCGACGCGCTCGTCGCCTCCAAGACAGGCGTAAGCAGGACAAAAGCCGCCCGCTTCATCGAAGAGGGGCGCGTTTTTTATCGCGGCGTCTGCGTCGACAAGCCGTCCAAGGACGTCCCCGACGACGCCGAAATAGAGTTGCGCGAGGCGCAAGACTTCGCGTCGGTCGGCGGCGACAAGCTGGAAAAGGCGCTGAACGATTTCGGCGCAAGCGTCGAGGGGGCGATATGCGCGGACATCGGCGCGTCCAACGGCGGCTTCACCGACTGCCTTTTGAGACGCGGCGCGGCGAAGGTGTTTGCGGTCGACGTCGGCGAGTGCGCGCTGCCCGAAAGATTGAAAGACGACCCTCGCGTCGTCGTCAAGGACAGGCTCAACGCGCGCTACATCACGCCAAGCGACCTCGGCGAGCCCTGCGACGTCGTGACGATCGACGTCAGCTTCATCTCACTCAAATTGATCCTTCCACCCGTAAAAGAGCTGCTCAAAGTGGGCGGGCGCGTCTTTGCGCTCATCAAGCCGCAATTCGAGGCGGGGCGGGCGGCGCTGTCAAAGCGCGGGATAGTAACGTCGCAAAAGACGCGAGATCTCGTCGTCAAAGACATACGCGGCTTTGCCGAAAGCATAGGCTTGAACGCGTTCGCGATCACCGAAGCGCCGATCAAAAAGGACAAGAACGTCGAGTACGTTATCGGGTTGGTCAAAATTTGATTTTATTCATTTATGCAAAAATCGTTGAATAATTTTGCGCGGTATTATATAATACCTTTGTATGAAAATAGGCGTTTACACCAACTATAACAAAGATCCGCACGGCATGATCGCCAAGCGTTTTTGCGGCATTCTCGCCAAGCGCGGCGTCGAGTGCGGCTACTTTTACGGCGACGGCGGCTCGGACGCGTCGCGCGATCTCGCCAAGGCGGGCAAGATAGGCGACGTGCTCGTCGCGTTCGGCGGCGACGGCACGATGCTCAACGTCGTCGGCTACTGTGCGCAGAACGAGATCCCTATCCTCGGCGTCAACCTCGGCAGGATAGGCTTTTTGTCCGAAGCGTCAAAGGACGAACTCGAAAAGGTCGTCGACGCGCTCATCTCGGGCGGATGTACTGTCGAACGCAGAGCGATGCTTTGCGCGGATACGGGCAGCGAAAAGATACTCGCGCTCAACGAGATCGTGCTCGGCACGGACAGCAATTCGCGCGTATGCACGATCGACGTCTCCGTCAACGGACACCACGCCGATTCGGTCAGGGGAGACGGCGTGATCGTCGCGACCGCAACAGGCTCGACTGCCTATTCGCTGTCCTGCAACGGTCCCGTGCTCGCTCCCGACGTCAACGCGTTCATAATCAACGCGATTTGCCCGCATTCGCTGCATTTTTGCCCCATAGTCGTCAATTCGGACAGCCGCATAAAGCTGGTCTGCGGCGGCTTAGGCATGCGCCTCACCGCGGACGGACGCATCTTTGCGCTCGGCGACGGCAATTGCGCGATCGACATCGCGCGCAGCCCAAAAGACGCGCTCTTTATCCGCTTCGGCAAACAGAGCTTTTACGAAAAACTCGTGACAAAACTTTCGTATTGGGGGGAGTGACATGGTCAGATCCAAAAGACAACAGATCATACTCGACATCATCGACAAACACGAGGTCGGCACTCAGGGCGAACTCGTCGAATTGCTCCGCAAACAGGGCTTCGACGCGACTCAGGCGACCGTCTCGCGCGACATCAAAGAGCTGGGACTCGTCAAGGTCTCGGGCTCCGAACGTAAATATAAGTACGTCAAAGCGGACGGCGGCGCCCACAAGATCTCCGCAAAGTTCGGCAACATCTTCAAAGAATGCGTGCTCTCGGTGCGCAGCGCGGCGAACATCATCGTCATCAAGACTGTCATCGGCGGCGCGAACAGTGCGTGCGCGTTCATCGATCATCTCAATCTGCCTCAGGTCATCGGCACTCTCGCCGGTGACGACACCATCTTCACCGTCATCGCCGACGGAGAGGACGTCAAAGAGACGGTGAAATTGCTCGAATCCTATCTCGTTTGAGGTGCGCCAATGCTGGTCTCACTCGACATAAAAAACATAGCGCTCATCGACAACCTCGAGGCGGAGTTCGCTGACGGGCTCAACATCCTCACCGGCGAGACGGGCGCGGGCAAGTCCATCATCATCGACAGCCTCGAATTTGTGCTGGGCGAGAGGGCGGACAAGTCGCTCATCCGCTACGGGTGCGATTCCGCTTCCGTCACCGCGCTTTTTCAAACAAGTCAAAATTCCCCCGCCGCGGCGCTTCTCGAAGAGAGCGGCATAGAGCTTGACGGCGGTGAGATATTGCTCGCACGCACGATGTCCGTCGACGGCAAGAACGTCTGCCGCATCAACGGCTCGCGCGTCACTCTCGGCGTGCTCAGATCGATCGCGCATGCGCTCGCGGACATCTACGGTCAGCACGAGGCGACGGGCTTGCTCAGTGAAGAAAATCACATCAAGGTGCTCGACAAGTTCGCCGGAGAGGCTTTGGCGCAAGCGACTGCCGAACGATCGACGCTCTGCGCCGAATATTATGCGACCAAGCGCGAGATCGCCGAGTACGGCTCGCTGACCGACGTCGAGGCAAAGACCGAAGAGGTCAAAGACGCGATCAAAGAACTGCAAGACGCCGCGCTCGAGCCGGGTGAAGAGGACTCGTTGATCGCCGCACGAAAGAAGTTCAACAACGCCGAACGCATCCGAGACGCGCTCTCCGACGCTCAAAACAGTCTGGACGGCGACTCCGCAAGCGCACTTTCACAGATCGTCTCTGCGCGCAGGTCGATGAGTTCTGTCGCCGATTACGACGAAGCATATGCCGAGATCGAGCGCAGGCTCGAGTCGCTCAAGTTGGAGGCAGAGGACGTCGCCGCGACTTTGAGCGACCTCATCGCCTCGGACGATTTCGATCCCTACGCCGCCGAGAGGTGTGAGGAGAGGCTTGCGCTCGTGCGTAAGATCAAGCGCAAATATTCGATCACCGAAGAGGAATGCGAACAAAAACTCGAACAGCTTCAAGCCGAACTCGATTTCCTCGCGGGCGGTGAGGCGGCGCTCGAGCGACTGAACGACAGACTCGACACCCTCAAGACCAAGCTGGCTAAAAATGCCGACACTCTGCACTCGCTCAGGAAAAAGGCCGCGAAAGAACTCGGCGAATTGCTGGTCAAACAGCTCAAAGAGCTCGGGATGAACAATGCGTCTTTCGCCGCAGATATAGAGCGTACGTCGGGCGAACCCGATCCGTCGGGCGAGGACAAAGTCGTCTTCCTTTTCTCCGCCAATGCGGGTCAGCCGCTGCGCGAACTCGTCAAGGTCATCTCGGGCGGCGAACTCTCGCGCTTTATGTTGGCGGTCAAGAACATCATCTCCGACATCGACGGCGTGGAGACGATGGTCTTTGACGAGGTAGACACCGGCATCAGCGGCAAGACCTCGCAAGTCGTCGCCGAAAAACTTTATACGATCGCCAAGGGCAGGCAGGTGCTCGCAGTCACGCATTTGCCGCAGCTTGCGTCGATGGCGGACAAGCACTTCCTCATCAACAAGTTCACGGACAAAGACGGCGCTCACACCGCTTTGACCGCGTTGGACGAAAAGGGGATGCTCGGCGAGATCGCACGGCTCATCGGCGGGAGCGAGTACAGCTCGCACGCGCTGCCGCACGCCGAAGAGATGAAACGATACGCCGACGAATTCAAGAAAAGATAGATCGAGCCGCCTTCGGGCGGCTTTTTCATAATATCTTTCAAGCCGTGCAAACTAACTGCGTGAGGACGGCAATGAAGAGATTTTTGTGCGTGATGATGCTGCTGTTCGTCGCGGTCGCGGCGGTCGGCTATTTCGGCTTGCAACCCGAAGGAGAAGTTTGGGCTGCGACCGCTCTGTGCGACAGCGATCCGGGCGAAGCTCCCTGCGTGACGAGGGATTACGACGACGCAACATGCGAGACCACGGGCAAGTTGTTCGGCATTTTCGAACTCGAACGCAAAGAGGCGCGCCCCGTCGTCGAACACAGCGTACTGCTGGGCGGAACTCCGCTTGGGATCTCGCTCAAACTCGACGGATTGATGATCACCGCAAAGAGCGGAGTCGTCACCGAGGACGGGACCGCGTCGCCTATGGACAACGTCGACGTCACTTTCGGAGACGTCTTGACGACGGTCAACGGCGTAAAGGTCGACAGCGCGGACAGCATCTCCGAGATCTTGGAGATGTCGGACGGAGAGGCAACTCTCGAGATCGCGCGCGGCGCACAAATTCGAACTTTCCGCGTTCAGGCGGTCAGGGACACGCTCACGTCAAAATATAAATTGGGATTGATGTTGCAAGAAAAGATAGACGGCATCGGTACTTTGACCTTTGTCGACCCGGCGACCGCGCGCTTCGGCTGTCTCGGGCACCCGATCGCCGTATACGAAAACGTGCCCGTCGATTGCGTCTACGGCACTGCATATCCCGCGTATATCACGGGCGCGGTCAAGGGCAAGATCGGCAAGGCGGGGCAGCTCGAAGGCTCGTTCACCCGCGCGGACGGTCCCGTCGCCGTCATCGACACAAACAACAAATTCGGCAATTTCGGCTACTACACCGGCGACGCCGACGGCTTGACAGAGATCGCTGCCGCGTCGCGTGAAGAGGTCTCGCCCGGCAAAGCGCAGATCTATTCGACAGTCATCGGCAACGAACCGGAATTGTATGATATAGAGATCATCAAAGTCGAGCGTCAGGACAGCCCCGACGACAAGAGCATGGTCATCCGCGTGACCGACAAAGATCTGCTCGCGCAGACAGGCGGGATAGTGCAGGGAATGAGCGGAAGCCCCATCATCCAAGACGGCAAACTCGTCGGAGCGGTCACGCATGTGTTCACGTCAGACCCGACAAAGGGCTTCGGCATCTTCATCGATTGGATGCTTATGCAATGAAAAAGGGACCCCGAAGGGTCCCGAAATTTTTTCTTGACATCAAACGGACACGACGCCCTTTTGACCGAGCAGATCGGCGTGCTTTGCAAGTATCGGATTGATCTCCGCAGAGATGAACTCGACGACTTGCTGAGGCGCTCTGCCGACAAAGTTCTTGGCGTCGAGGACGCTGTCAAGCCTGTCTTTGACCGCTGCGAACATCGCGTCCGCCTTGATCAGTTCGATCAAATTGTTGTCCTTGCCCTCGACCTTGACGTTGCGCGACGCCTCCATCGACAGCACGCGTATGCGCTCGTGCAATTCCTGACGATTGCCGCCCGCTTTGACACATTCCATCATGATGTTTTCGGTCGCCATGAAGGGGAGCTCGGCGTCGATGTGCTTTTTGATCACCTTGTCATAGACAACGAGATTTTCGGACACGTTCAGATAGATGTTGAGGATCGCGTCGACGGCGAGGAACGCCTGAGCGATCACTATGCGCTTGTTCGCGCTGTCGTCGAGCGTGCGCTCGAACCATTGCGTCGCCGCGGTGAACGCGCAATTGGTCGGCAACGACAGAACATATCTCGCGATCGAACCGATGCGCTCGCTGCGCATGGGGTTGCGCTTGTAAGCCATCGCGGACGAGCCGATCTGAGTCTTTTCGAACGGCTCTTCGACCTCTTTCATGTGCTGCAAAAGCCTGATGTCGTTGGAGAAGCGATAGCAGCTTTGCGCGATCTGCGACAGTACGCAAAGCACGTTGTAGTCGAACTTGCGCGGATAGGTCTGTCCGGTCACGCCGTAGAAGGACGAATAGCCCATCTTGGAGACGACCTTGCGTTCCAGCTCCTTGACCTTTTCGCCGTCGCCCTCGAACAGATCGAGGAAGCTCGCCTGCGTACCCGTCGTGCCCTTGACGCCGCGCAATTTCACGCTGTTTTTGAGATTGATCAGCGAGACGTAGTCCATCTCCAGATCTTCGAGCCAAAGCGTAGCACGCTTACCAACGGTCGTCAGCTGCGCGGGTTGAAGGTGAGTGAAGCCCAGCGTCGGCAGATCTTTGTATTTGAGCGCGAATGCCTTCAACTTGTCCATCACGTTGACCAGCTTTGCCAGCACGAGATCGAGCGCGCGGTCAATGATGATCACCTCCGCATTGTCGGTCACAAAGCACGACGTCGCGCCCAGATGTATGATGGGCATTGCCTTGGGCGCCAATTTGCCGTAAGCCTTGACGTGCGCCATAACGTCGTGACGCACCTCTTTCTCGAACTTCGCGGCGTCTTCGTAGTTGATGTCGTCTTTGAACTTTTTCATCTCGGCGATCTGCTCGTCGGTGATGTTCAGTCCGAGCTCTTTTTCCGATTCGGCAAGCGCGATCCACAGCCGTCTCCAAAGACGGAACTTCGCGTCGTCCGAAAAGTTCGCCGCCATCTCTTTGCCGGCGTATCTTGTGATCAGGGGATTGACGTAAATATCGGTCTGCATAGTTATCTCCGTGTTTTGATAGAATCATTATACAATATTTCGCTGCGAAACTCTACTGTTTTGAGCGTTGTTTGAGCAATTTGACGACGACGGATCTATTTTGAGGAAAACCGATAAAATCATTTGACTTTTGATTGTACGCATAGTAAAATAAATGGGCAATTTAGGGGAGTGGCTCAACGGTAGAGTAGTGGTCTCCAAAACCATTGGTTGCGTGTTCGAATCGCGTCTCCCCTGCCACAAAAAAAGAACGGTGGACCCGTTCTTTTTTTGTGGCAGGGGAGACGCGATTGCATTCGCAAGTTTTTGCGAATGCAAAAGTTGCGTGTGACGCTCGCATTTGTTACAGCTCGCGACCTGCAT
>ERZ1090879.12-NODE-12-length-154567-cov-37.782949_pt1 | contig 154567 bp, 144 predicted proteins | sample MGYA00478472_ERZ1090879 | MGnify/ENA primary metagenome ERZ1090879 (study PRJEB33644, sample SAMEA5815723) | chicken gut metagenome | biome: Chicken; feature: Gastrointestinal Tract; material: Caecum | place: Ireland | collected 2019-01-01 | study: A study of... | reverse complement strand
AGAAACGATGGTACTTTTTGACCGCTTGATTTCAAGCGCATTTCAAGACCGCCGCTTTCGACCGCTCAGCCAACTTTCCGTGATAAAACTGCCGAAAAATCGACAATTTTCTTTTCAAATTTTTGTTTCTACCAATTTTGATCGCTTGTTTTGGATGTTGTGAAAAACCTTTTAGATTCTGCGGCGTTTGCAAATGGTTTGTGAAGAACCGACCTGCCGATCGACCGCTTTGACAGTAGATATCTTACCAAAAACGCAGAATAAAATCAATTGTTTTTGAGGCAAAACTACCGACAGTCTGTTTCCGTTACATATTTGAAGGAGAATTTTGATTGCTTGATTTCAGGGTATCTCCGACCGCCGTTCCGAGAGCGAAACCGTTTTTCCGGCGGCTGACACAGCGCTGCGGCGTTGTTACGATCTGCAGATTTCCTCAATGGCAGCCAGTTCTTCGGCGGAAAATACGGGATTTATCTGAAGATTCTCCAAAATCTGTTCGGAGGAGGAAGCTCCGATAATGACGCTGGGAACGATATCGTCTTTTAATACCCAGGAGAGGGCGAGGGCAGGAAGCGACTGGCCGCGTGCTGTTGCCACGTCCCGCAGTTTTGCAAGTTTTGCAAAGAAAGAGGGTGTCAACGTCTCTTTTTTGAGGGTAAAGCTTTTTTTAATGCGGCTGTCTTCCGGGATGCCTTGTACATAGCGTTCGGTCAGAAGCCCCTGCGCGAGAGGAGAGTATGCGATCAGCCCGAAACCGTTGTCCGCGGCAAAACTTTTGAGACCGTCTTCCTCGATATGTCTGTCAAGCAGATTATAGCATACCTGATTGAGGACGAAGGGCGTTCTGAGTTCGCGGAATACGCGCACCGCCGCCTCTGTTTGTTCTCTGTTATAATTGGAAATGCCGATATACAGCGCCTTACCGCGCTCCACGAGCTGGTGAAGAACGTAGCAAGTTTCTTCGATCGGCGTTTCGGGATCGGGACGGTGATGATAGAAAATGTCCGCATACTCGATTCCCATGCGCTTTAAAGAAGCGTCCAGGGAGGCAACGAGATATTTTCTGCCGCCGCCTTTTCCGTAAGGCCCGCCCCACATGGGGAAACCGGCCTTTGTGGAGATGAGCATTTCGTCGCGGTGCGCCGAAAAATTTTGTTTTAAAATTTTGCCAAAATTTTCTTCTGCGCTTCCGCCGCGGGGACCATAATTGTTGGCAAGGTCAAAGGCGCAGATGCCTTTGTCAAATGCAGTGAAGATCATGTCTCGCATGACTTCAAAGTTATCGAAGCTGCCGAAATTCTGCCAAAGTCCCAGGGAAATCGCAGGCAGTTTTAAACCGCTGTTTCCGGCACGGCGATAATCGACGGCTGCATTTTTATAGCGCATCGGATCAGGTTTTCTGTTTTTGTTTTCAATAAGCCGTTTGAACGTGCTTTCGTCCATCGTCATATCCTTCTCACATAAAACTTCGCTCTATTGTATCATAGTGAAAATAAAAATGCAAGCAATTGCAAGCACCCGATTTCTTCTTTGAAGCATAACATGGAAAAAAGGGGGCATGATATGGAAAACCGGTTACAGATTATTCGCGCGATTTCACCCGCCTACGCGGGAAGGGAAGGGGAGTTGACGGCAATTTTGCAATATGTCTATCAAAGCATTCTTTTGGATGGTTGCGGAAAATCCGAAGAAGCAAAAAAATTGCTTCATATTGCGGTGGAAGAGATGCATCATCTTGAACAGATCGGCTCCTTGCTTGTCACATGCGGAGTCCCGCCGATATATACTTCCTGTCCGCCCTATCCTGTAGGATATTATTCGGCATCCAATGTTGATTATGTCAAACCCTATCCGCAGATGCTGGCAGCGGATATTTGTGCGGAAAAGGAAGCGATCGCGTTTTATTCACATGTGTTGGAATGCGTGAAAGACGAACAAGTTTGTGCCGTGATCACGAAGATCCGAGCGGATGAAGAACGTCATCTCCGCATTCTTTATGATTTGCAGGCGGCTCTCTGACGGGAAGGTCGCCTGTCGCGGCGGCAGGTTTTTCCGGCATGAATTTCCAATAACGCACAGGCATATATCCTTTCATCTGTTTCAGGCGCTTGCGCGACGGAATGTTGACGCTTGCATAGTATCTGCGCCAGAGTGACTGCCAGCTCTGTTCATCTGCGGAAAGGACGATCTCCGCCCGCTCGAGCGGGGCGGTAAAACTGTGCGAACCGTCCCAAACCGCTGCTTTTGCGCGGCGGACATCGTGGATGACGAACGGGATTTCCGGGATACGCTCGCGAAAATGGGGGAGAAGCAGATCGCATATATCATTGTCGGGCGAAACGGGGGCATAGAGTGCTCCGCTTTCGCTTTCCATGAAGCGGACAAAACCTTTGAAGCGGTGTACTTCGTAAGTGACGCGACGCATGCATTCGGTTGCGGCTATTACGGCGTCCTGAGAAAGGTCGCCGCGTACGGGCTGCTTGCGCTTGGCGATGAGCTTCAGATAATCGAATGCAATCTGACTGCGTTCTTCTTCGCCGCTGCGAAGAAGAAGGGTCAGTTCACGGATACAGTTTTTATCCAGTTCCATGAGCCTCTTTTCGCATTGCAGTGCCTTTTGCGGGTCTGTGCGCACAAAGATACTCTCCTGCCCCAAAGAGAGTTGGCGGTTCCCGGCGGTAAATACAGCGCTGTCATCCCGGAAGGCGAGAAGGAATGCGGTAAGAAAGGCGTCTTTGCTTCCGTCGAAAAAATAGATCATAGTTCCCCCGTGAGAGCAGAGAGTGCCGCTTCTCGTCCGCTCGGCAGGGAAAAAAGCACGGAAGGAGCGTCAAACAAAGAGAGTTGTTTGGCGTTTTTCGGCTGTTCCGCAGCTGTCAGCAGACCGCGTACAGTGGCGGTATCGTCCGATCCATAAAATTTTCCGCCCGCCGTGATGAAATGCCTGGCGCGTTTTAGCACAACACGCATTTTTTTAAGATGTTCAAAGTTGAGTGTCGTATACCGTCGTGCCGTAAGAATTTTTTGTGCGCTTTTTGCTCCTATCCCGGGGACGCGCAGCAGCGCTTCGAGAGGGGCACGGTTGATCTCAATGGGGAACAAATGCATGTTTCGAAGCGCCCAAGCGCATTTCGGGTCGACGTCAAGGGGGAGATCTTCTCCCTCCGGCACAAGCTCCTCCACGTCGAAGCCGTAAAATCGGAGCAGCCAGTCGGCCTGATACAGTCTGTGCTCTCTAAGGGCAGGGCTTTGCATCGCGGGCAGCATGCTGTCCTCTACGACAGGGATGTAAGAGGAATAATATACCCGTTTGAGTCCGGTCACGCGGTAAAGACTCTGAGTAAGCCGTAGGATCTGACCGTCCCGTTCGGGGGACGCACCGATGATCATCTGTGTTGTCTGTCCTGCGGGCAGAAAGAATCCCCTGCGTTTTTCTGCGCTGAATTCCGCCTTCTCGCGTTGCAGCAGCTTCATGGGCAGGAGCAGACTTTCTTTACTTTTTTGCGGCGCAAGGAGCCTTAGGCTTTTTTCACTCGGAAGCTCGACATTATAGCTCATACGGTCGGCGTACTTTGCTGCTTCCGTAACCAGTTCATAATCTGCTTTCGGGATCCCTTTCAGATGGACGTACCCATGGAAATTGTATTTCGTGCGCAACAGTTTTACTGTGCGGACAAGCTGTTCCATTGCATAATTCGGAGACTTTTGTACGGCGGAAGAGAGAAACAAACCTTCAATATAGTTGCGCTTATAAAAGTCGACGGTAAGTTCGCAGATTTCCTCGGGCGTTGCGCCGGCGCGCGGCACATCGCAGCTGCGGCGGCTCATGCAGTATTTGCAGTCAAATATACAGTCGTTGCTCATGAGGAGTTTGAGTAACGAAACGCATCTTCCGTCAGGCGTAAACGAATGGCAGCATCCGTCAGGCATTCCGTTCCCGATGCCGCCTGTGTTTTTTCTTCCGCTGCCTGATGAGGAGCAGGAGACGTCATACTTGGCGCTCTCTGTGAGGATTTTCAGTGTCTCTTCCGCGATCATGGTATCATTATATCACATGAGAGCACAAAAGTCAAACATTCGTTTGAAAAATCCACAAAAAAAAGTCTTAGAGGAGATTGTCAAATGGTCTGAATTTGTGGTATAATAAATTTACGTTAGCAAGTCAAGGATTTCACGAAAATTTCACGCAACGATAAAAAGAGGATAAAGGAAGCTTTGTATAATCGGATCGATCAGACAAAGGAGGGTGCCATGAAAATATTGATCGTTGACGACGAGGAGATGATCCGCGCCGTTCTTCGCGAATATATCGAATTTGAAGGCGGTGAGGCTGACGAAGCATGCGACGGGATGGAAGCGGTAAAGCTTTGCCGTGAACGGGATTATGACGTCATTCTGATGGATGTGATGATGCCCCGTCTGGACGGCTTTTCTGCCGTGAAAGAGATCAGAAAATTCAAGCAGACTCCCGTGATCATGCTTTCGGCGCGCGGGGAAGAGTATGACAAACTGTTCGGATTTGAGATCGGCTCGGACGATTATGTCACGAAACCGTTTTCGCCCAAAGAAGTAATGGCGCGCATTCATGCCGTGATGAAGCGCGGCAAGGGAGCGCAGCAGTCGCAGGAGGTCTATGAATTCGAAGGGCTGCGCATCGATATGGAAGGGCGTACTGTGACGGTAGACGGAGTCAAAGCGGAACTGACCCCAAAAGAGTATGAACTGCTCTTTTATTTTGTACGGCACAACGGTGTTGCGCTGACGCGGGAGCGTCTGCTCAACAAAGTCTGGGGATATGATTTCTACGGGGATGACCGTACGGTGGATACACATGTCAAAATGCTTCGCGGGAACCTGAAGGAATACCGTAAATTTATCGTGACGCTCAGAGGACTTGGGTATAAGTTTGAGGCGTGAACTTGATCGGGGCAGATCAATGGGCAGCGAGAGAAAGAAAGGGAGAGAAAAATCTAAAAAACAGACCGCGGGGATCAGTTTAAGTTTTTTGCTGTGGTTTGCTTTTTCCATGTTTGCACTCATGGTCGTCGTGGTATTTGCGCTCGTGCAGAATGTGCTTGTGACCCGTCAGTATCGGGAAAATGTGCTCCGGTATATGGTTGAAACCGGAGCCGAGATGATCCGAGAGATCGGAACGGGGCAAAATACGGCGTCTCTGGAAAGGCGACTGCTTTCCATTGCGAACAGCAACGGCTGCACGGTGCAGCTTTTTTTTGAGAACGGTGCGAGTGCATTTGAATTTACCTCTCAGGGAGAGGACTTTTCCGATCTTGCCGGATTTTTGATAGAGCAGCGCGAAGCGGGTAATCTTCCCGGTTTTTTGATTTCGGAAAATGACGAGATCATCTTTGCACAGGCGGCGGAAGTGGAAGGCCGCCCCGCGTTTTTATATCTTGCTGCGTCCACACAGATGTACACTGCGCTGGAATCGGGGATGCGCTGGATGTCTCTGATCACTGCGTTGGCATCAGTGGTGCTTGCATTTGTCGTGAGCGGTATTGTGACCCCTTTTATCACGCGCCCGCTGACCGAAGTTACCGCACGCGCAAAGGAGATGGCACGCGGGAATTACGATATCAACTTCAAAAAAGATTATTATTGTGCGGAAATCAGCGAATTGTCGGAGGCGCTCGATTATGCACGCACAGAGATATCAAGAGCAGATGTCGTACAAAAAGAACTGATTGCCAATGTTTCGCATGATTTCAAGACCCCGCTCACCATGATCAAGGCATATGCTTCCATGATCAGGGAGATTTCCGGCGACAACAAACAAAAGCGGGATGCGCACGCGCAGATCATCATCGATGAGTGCGACCGTCTCACGCTTCTGGTCAGCGATATGCTCGATCTTTCCAAGTTGCGCGCGGGCATCGTAAAAGAAAACGTCGTGCATTTTGATCTTTCCGAGGAGGTGCGCGCCGTTGCCGAGCGATTCTCTTATTTGAAAGAGACGGAGGGGCTGACGGTAGAAACGGAAATTGAAGACGATGTCTTTGTCGATGCCGACAAGGAGCGGATCGCACAGGTCATGTACAATCTCATCGGCAATGCTGTCAACTATACGGGAGAAGACGACAAGCGCGTGCGGATCAAGCTGTTCAGAAAGGAACGCTGTGCGCGTTTTGAAGTCATCGATACGGGAAAGGGAATCCCTGCAGATGAAGTGGATACCATATGGGATCGATATTATCGGTCGGGCAAAACGCATAAGCGTGCCGTCAACGGGACGGGACTTGGATTGTCGATCGTCAAGAATATTCTGTTGCAGCACAATTTCCCTTTTGGTGTTGTTTCCGAAGAGGGGAAGGGAAGCTGTTTTTGGGTAGAATTTCCGATGCCGGGCGCACAGGAAAAAAAGCGCAGCGGCGATAAGTGCAGAAAGGAGGAGTGAAGTCTCAGTATGAAACGCAGATTGAGCGCCGTTTTGCTGCTGATTCCTATTACGGCGGCAGGCGGCGTATCTCTGACATCCGGGCGCGTTGCGGCATCTGCCGGAATCGCTCCGCCATATTATCAGGGGTCACAGGGCTCCGGCATAGTCTCGCAGACGCAGACTGCCGTCAATGTCGCAAGCGAGACCCTTACCTTCCGTATCGATTCTCTGCCGAAAGGGGAGTTTGGTACGGCGGAGGATTTTTTCGGCGCAACGATGACGGCAGAGTATCGGCTGCAGAATGTTTCTTCCGAGGATGTGAAACTCCGCTTGTTTTTCCCTGTCGGAACCACAACGGACTATCTTTCGTCATTGCCGGACGGTTCTCTTTGCACGATCACCGCTGGGGGTGAGGGTGTGGAGACGATCATGCGCTATACCTATTGTGCGGATGAGGAGAACGCCAAATTTTACGGTACCTACGATGTGATGGATGCCATTCCCAAAAACGATTATGACGAGAGCGTATATGCGCACGATATGAATGTGTATATCTATCGCTATGCCGTCAGTATCCCTGAAACAGAGACTTCCACCGGTTACTTTCATTTTTCTTATGACTGCAATACGCGCAAAACGCAGGTGGTCAATCTTTCCGGCATGGGCAGTTTTATCCGCAACGGGCGTGGATACAGCGAATGTGCTCTGCCGACCGGAATGAAAAGCGAGGTTACCGTCGTTGCATTTGGTGAAGCCCCCGATGATATCCGTACGGAAGTATGTCTGTCTTGGTATGACGGAGAATGTGTCCCCGGTGCTCAGATCGAAGCAGAAGAGATCCGTACGCTGACTTTTGAAGAATGGGCGCTTTCTATGTATGAATTGGCGTGCGAAACGGCGCCGATGAGCGAAACGGACTGGTACAACGTTGTTTCCGAGATCATGGCGGACGGAACGTATCTGAGTTATCTTCCCGTCACGGATCGGGGAGGAGAGTCGTTTGTCGATTGCCTGCGATGCTGGTGCGAGTATGAGGTCACGGTTCCCGCAAACGGAACCCTTGTCAATACCGTTTCCGCGCCTGTTTTCCCGACCTATATGGGCGGGAGCCGCAGCCTTTGGGCGTTCGATTATGACCTTTCTTCCGATCAGTGCTGGGCGGGTTTCGGGGAAATCGCCATTCACATTGAGACCGATTATTTGTTGGAAGAAAGTGCGCTCTCCTTTACGAAGCGGGAAGGGGGTTACACGTTTACGATGGACGGGCTCCCCATGGGCGATCTTTCATTTACGCTCGCGGAGACAGAGGACGGCGCAACCGTCTACGATCCATATGAGGGCGGTGTTTCAACGCTTCATTCCGTACTGATTTTGTTGGGCGTTGTTGCGGGAATTGCGGTCATTACGGTGGTCGTCGTGTTTGTCATCCGCCGCCGCAATCGAAAGGCTGTCGAAGAACAGCAGCGCCGTTTGGACGGAATGCATGCGCAGCAGGGGAAAGTGGATATTGATCCTCCCGTGCGAGGCAACGATGAAGATGCGAAATAATTGGTCGGGATGCGAAAGAGTTATACTGAAGAAAGGGACGCGCGGCGTCCCTTTTTCATATATGCAAATTTAATGGACATATTGCGCAAAATGTGCTATAATGTCCCAAGCAATCAGACAAGATATAGAACAGACGCTCTTCGCGGACGTCTGTCACGGAGCAAATATATGTTAGAAGTACAGCACATCAGTTTTGTCGCGGCAGACGGCGATACGGATAAAGAAATCCTCGACGATGTCTCTTTCTGTGTGGATGAGCCGTTTGTCGCAATTACCGGTCCCAACGGCAGCGGTAAAAGTACGCTTGCCAAGATCATCGCGGGCATTCTGACGCCTTCCGGCGGGAAGATCCTTTTGGACGGAGAAGATATTACCGGGCTTTCCGTCACTGAACGCGCTCGCCGCGGTATCTCTTATGCCTTTCAGCAGCCGGTCCGCTTTAAGGGGCTTACGGTCAAGGATCTCGTCTCTTTGGCGGCGGGGAAGCGCCTTACGGTGAGTGAAGTTTGTTCCTACCTCTCTGAGGTCGGACTGTGCGCAAGAGACTATATTGACCGCGAAGTGAACGCTTCGCTCTCCGGCGGAGAACTCAAGCGTATTGAGATCGCGACCGTCCTCGCAAGAGAAAAGAGTCTTACCGTGTTTGACGAGCCTGAAGCCGGCATTGATTTATGGAGTTTTCAGAGCCTGATTACGGTGTTCGAAAAGATGCATGAGCGGACACAAGGGAATATTCTCATCATTTCCCATCAGGAACGCATTCTCAATATTGCGGACAGGATCATTGTCATTGCAAACGGAAAAGTACAGAAGAACGGCAGCCGGGAGGAGATCCTCCCCGGACTGCTCGCGTCACGGGCATGTCCCGCGCTCGCAAAGTGAGGAGCATATGGATGAATTGGAAAAAATGCTGCTGATGCAGATCGCCGACCTGCACAAAGTGCCGGACGGCGCGTATAATATCAGAAAAAACGGTGAAGCGGACGGACGCCGCAGCACGCCGCACATCCGCATCGAGAGCAGAAAGGACAAAAAGGCAGGTATCGATATCTTTGTTTCCGGCGAGACGAAAGGGGAGAGCGTACACATCCCCGTTGTCATCACCGAGACGGATTACAAAGAGCAGGTCTATAACGATTTCTATATCGAGGACGGTGCGGATGTGCTCATCATTGCAGGTTGCGGTATTCATAACTGCGGACAGGCGACGAGCGAGCACAGCGGGATACACACGTTCCACGTCGGGAAGAATGCCAAAGTCAAGTATGTGGAAAAGCACTACGCATCCGGTGACGGCAACGGTGAAAATGTCATGAATCCGACAACGGATATCCGCATGGAAGAGAACTCCCGTTTGGAAATGGAGACAACGCAGATCAAGGGCGTGGATTCCACTGTCCGCACGACGCGCGGCGTACTTGCGGCGGGCGCGGAACTTGTCATCCGCGAGAAGATCTATACGCACGGCAAACAGTTTGCCAAGACGGATTTTTCCGTCGAACTGAACGGCGACGGTGCGGGGGCGGACGTGGTGTCGCGTTCTGTCGCTGCGGATTCATCGCGGCAGGAGTTTTATCTGCGTATTGACGGCAACGGCAAGTGTCACGGTCACAGCGAATGCGACGCCATCATTATGGATGAAGCAAACGTCGTGGCAATTCCTGCGCTTGCGGCAAACAATGTGGATGCGGAACTCATCCATGAGGCTGCGATCGGGAAGATCGCGGGCGAGCAGTTGTTGAAGCTTATGACGTTAGGATTGACCGAACAGGAGGCGGAGGAACAGATCATCAAGGGATTCCTGAGCTGAAACAAAAAAATGTCCGAAAAACGGGAAAAGACTGCCGGTGCGCGTTCTTTTTCCGTTTTTTTTGCACAGAGGAATGTAATTTTGCCGAAAAATGGTCAGTAAAGAAAAATTTACATGCTTTTTTCGCAATTATATTGACAACGCTTGCGCGATGGGATATAATGTTAGACAGAAAATAATGTTCAGGAGGAATTCATGAGCAACGAAATCATTCCCGAAAAGAAGCCTTTGACGGAAGAGTATCTGAAGAAGATGGATGCTTATTGGCGTGCTGCAAATTATCTCGCTGCCGCACAGCTTTACATGCTGAAGAACCCGCTTCTTCGCGAACCCTTGACGCGTGACCAGGTCAAGAAGAAGATCGTCGGTCACTGGGGTACCGTTCCCGGACAGAACTTTGTCTATGTTCACCTCAATCGCGTCATCAAAAAATTTGACCTTGACCTGATCCTTCTTTCCGGTCCCGGTCACGGCGGCAACTTCTTTGTCGCGAACTCTTACCTCGAAGGCACTTACAGCGAGGTCTATCCCAATGTCTCCGAAGATGAAGTCGGCATGACCAGGTTGTGCAAGCAGTTCTCTTTCCCCGGCGGCATCTCCTCGCACGTTGCGCCCGAAACGCCCGGTTCCATTAACGAAGGCGGTGAGCTTGGTTATTCCCTTGCGCACGCGTTCGGCGCGGTCTTCGATAATCCCGATCTGATCGCGGCGACCATTGTCGGCGACGGCGAAGCCGAGACCGGTCCTCTTGCGACGGCATGGCATTCCAATAAGTTCCTGAATCCCGTTACGGACGGCGCAGTTCTGCCGATCCTTCACCTTAACGGCTTTAAGATCAACAATCCTACGGTGTTCGCCCGTATTCCCAAGGAGGAGCTGAAGAGCTACTTCCACGGCTGCGGGTACAAGCCCTATTTCGTCGAAGGCTACGAGCCGATGGAAATGCACAGAAAGATGGCGGAAACGCTTGATAAGTGCATCAAGGAGATCAAGGAGATCCAGAGAAAGGCAAGAGAAGAGGGTTGCACCGATCGTCCTGTCTGGCCCATGATCGTTCTCCGTACGCCCAAGGGCTGGACCGGTCCCAAGGTCGTCGACGGCAAGCACATCGAAGGCAGCTATCGTGCGCATCAGGTTCCGATCACGATGGAGAAGCCCGAGCATCTCGACCTGCTCAAGGAGTGGCTGCTCTCGTATCGCCCCGAAGAACTCTTCACGGAAGATTACAAACTCAAGCCCGAGCTGCGTGAACTTGCGCCCAAGGGAGACAGACGTATCTCCGCGAACCCTCATACCAACGGCGGCAAGCTCCTCAAAGATCTCCGTCTGCCCGACTTCACGAAGTACGGCGTCGAGATGAATGCGCCCGGAACCGTCAAAGCGCAGGATATGCTTGTCCTCGGCTCCTATATCCGCGATGTCCTTAAGCTCAACGAGGAGAGCCGCAACTTCCGTATGTTCGGTCCTGACGAATCCATGTCCAACCGTATGTATGCGGCGTTTGAGGTTTCGTCCCGTCCTTTTGAGGCGAAGATCTACGATAAAGCTTGTCCCGAAGAGTGCGTCTTTGTCGAAGACGATAACGTCGCGCCTCAGGGCAGAATCATGGACGCATATCTCTCCGAGCATATGTGCGAAGGTTGGCTGGAAGGCTACATTCTTACCGGTCGTCACGGCTTCTTCGCATCTTATGAGTCCTTCATTCGTGTTGTTGACTCCATGGTCTCCCAGCATGCAAAGTGGCTGAAGGTCACCAATGAGCTTCCTTGGAGACAGGATATTTCCTCCCTGAACCTCGTTCTTACTTCCAACGTTTGGCAGCAGGATCATAACGGTTTCACGCATCAGGATCCCGGATTCCTCGATCACGTTTCCACAAAGAAGTCGGATGTCGTGCGCTGCTATCTCCCGCCGGATGCAAACTGCCTGCTCTCCTGCTTCGACCACTGCGTCAAGAGCAAGGGCTATATTAACGTTATCGTTGCGTCCAAGCATCCCACATATCAGTGGCTTACGATGGATCAGGCTGTCAAGCATTGCACGCAGGGTATCGGCGTCTGGCCTTGGGCATCCAATGATGCAGGCGAAGAGCCCGATCTTGTCATGGCATGCTGCGGCGATACGCCTACGATCGAAGCGCTTGCAGCTACGACCATTCTGCGCGACTATATGCCCGATCTGAAGATCCGTTTCGTCAATGTTGTTGACCTAATGAAATTGGATTCTCACGAGAATCATCCTCACGGTCTGCGTGACAGCGCTTTCGATGCGATCTTCACCAAGGATAAGCCTGTTATCTTTGTCTACCACGGATATCCCAAGCTCATCCACGAGCTGACCTATACCCGCCACAACCGTAACATCAAGGTGTTCGGTTACATGGAAGAGGGTACGATTACCACAGGCTTCGATATGCGCGTTCAGAACCATATCGACAGATTCCACCTTGTCCGTGAGGCAATGATGAGTCTTCCTCAGTTGGGCAACAAGGGCAGCTTCCTTGTTCAGATGATGAACGATAAGCTCGTCGAGCACCGCAACTACATTGCAGAGTACGGCGAAGATCTGCCCGAGATCCAGAACTGGAAGTGGCATACGCCTGAGCAGAAGTAAACAGCGATACAATTCAGAAGAGCGTCCGCAAAATGCGGACGCTCTTTGCATGTCCTTCGATTTTGGAATGCGGGTATCATAATTCGGTACACGCTCTTTCAAATTTGTCCCAAAAATAAAAATGCATGGTTAATTCAATATGAATTTTTTGGGGATTCTTGACAAGGCGCCTATCGTCTGTTACAATGTATTCACAAAGGAGAAAAATATGTACGATTATCTGATTGTTGGCAGCGGTCTGTTCGGTGCGGTCTGCGCTTATGAGCTTTCTCGCGCCGGGAAGCGCGTGTATGTCATTGAAAAGCGTAAACATATCGGCGGAAATATTTATACGGAGAGCGTGGAAGGCATCAACGTACATCGTTACGGTGCACATATCTTCCATACGTCGGACAGAGCGGTCTGGGACTATATCAGCCGCTTTGCCGAATTCAACCGTTATGTCAATCAGCCTGTCGCGCGCTATAAGGATGAATGTTATAATCTTCCTTTCAACATGAACACTTTTACAAAGCTTTGGCGGGACGTGTTCACACCTGCCGAGGCAGAGGCGCGTATCGCCGAGGAGCGTGGCAAGGACTACGTCGCGGAGCCGAAGAATCTTGAAGAGCAGGCGATCAATCTCGTCGGCAGGACGATCTATGAAAAATTGGTCAAGGGATATACGGAGAAGCAATGGGGGAGAAAGTGTACCGAACTTCCTGCCTTCATCATCAAGCGGCTTCCCGTGCGCTTCACCTTCGACAACAACTATTTCAACGATACCTATCAGGGCATTCCCATCGGAGGATATACCAAGATCATAGCAAAATTGCTCGCCAATGTCGAGGTGGAGCTGAATTGCGATTTTTTGTGTGATAAAGAAAAATTTCTTTCTATGGCGCATCGAATCATCTATACAGGACCGATTGATGCATATTACGATGAGTGCTTCGGTCCATTGGAATATCGCTCTGTGCGCTTTGAGACGGAAATATTGGATATGCCTAACTATCAGGGAAACGCGGTCATCAATTACACGGCGGCAGACGTGCCGTTTACGCGTATCATCGAACATAAGCATTTCGAATTCGGGACGCAGCCGAAGACAGTTATTTCACGCGAGTACTCTGCCGAATGGAAACCTGGGGACGAACCGTATTATCCCGTCAACGACGAGAAGAACAGTGCGCTCTATGAAAAGTACCGTGCTCTTGCCGAACAGGACAAAAACGTGCTGTTCGGCGGCAGACTGGGACAGTATAAATACTATGATATGGACGATACGGTCGCTGCGGCACTTGCGGCAGTCAAAGCCGAGCTGGGGCGCTGAAATTGTCCATTTTGTAAAGTAATAAATTTTTTTAAAGAAATTTTCGGAAACCGCTTCCAATTCTCCGCAATCTATAGTATAATAAATAAAAATACAGAAAAGGAGAGAAAAATATGGCAAAAAGCGTAAACAAAGCAAAAAAAGTTGGGCTGTTGGATCTGATCAAGATGGTAGCGGCAGCGGTCGGTCTGGTGCTGGCAGTCGTAGGGCTTTGCGTCCCGTTCTTTGCGCAGGTAACGACCAGTATTGTCGGGGACAACACGCAGACGGTTGGCTTGTTCGGGGATTATGAGGCGCTTGAGGCACTGATGGAAGGCGGTATCACGATTGTAGTTATACAGTCAATTGCGATCATTTCGCTTATTTTCACTGTTTTTGCTTCCGTCCTCGTTATCCTTGGAAAACTTGGCATCATTCGTATGGGGGCTATCGTAAAGCTGATTTTTGCAGTCGTGACGGTTGTCCTTGCCGTATTGGTTATGTCGCTGGCGGTCGCCTATGCCGCGCAGTCTCCGCTGAATCTGGACGGCGGTTCACTTGGAAGTACTTCGTTTGTGGCTGCTGCGGGCGCCTATCTTATGATGGCGGGCGGTATTGTTTCCGGTGTAACGCTGGTTCTGTCCAAACTCAAATAATCGCAAGTGAGGAAATGCGCCGCCCGGTCGGGCGGCGCATTTGTTTTAAACCCCGCGCCCCGCTCATTGAGCGGGGCGCGGGGTTATACAAATCATCCCTTCTATTTAGTTTACAAATTGTGCGAGCAGGTCATTCATGTCGTACAGTCCTGCGGGCTGTCCGATCAGCCACTGCGCCGCGCGGAGCGCACCGACGGCGAATACCTTGCGGCTGCGCGCCGAGTGCGAAAGGGTGACGATCTCGTCCTCTCCCGCAAACATGACCTCGTGTTCGCCGACGATCGTGCCGCCGCGTACGGCATGAATGCCGATCTCGCTTTTCTTGCGCTCACCGATCATGCCGTGTCGTCCGTAGACGTTCTCCTTGCCGCCGCCCAGCCCCTCGTTCACGCTCGAAGCGAGCATGAGCGCCGTGCCGGAGGGGGCATCCTTTTTGGTGTGATGATGCCGCTCGATGATCTCCGCATCGAAGTCGTCGCCCAGGACCTGCGCCGCCTTTTTGACAAGCATCTGCAAGAGGTTGATGCCCAGCGAGAAGTTGCCCGTCTTGAACACGGGAATGACCTTTGCCGCATCGTCGATTTTTGCAAGATCGTCCTGCGAAAAACCCGTCGCTGCCAGAACGATGGGAAGTTTGTTTGCAAGGCAGTAGGCAAGGTGCTCTTCCAGCCCCGCCGCGGAGGAGAAGTCTACCACGACGTCCGCCTGTTCATTGACTTCGGCAAGGGAGCGATAGAGGGGATAGGGCAGGGGAGCATCCACAATGTCAACACCTGCAACAATTGTTGTGCCGCGTTCCGCCGCAGCCTCGGTCACGTTTTTCCCCATGCGTCCGCACGCACCGCAGAGAATGATCTTCATGCCTTCACCTCCGCAAATCGCGCGAGTGCCGCACGCAGAACGTCCTCGTGCTGCTTCTCCAGCGGGGTGAGGGGCAGGCGGGGAATGCCCGCATCGAAGCCGAGCATTTTCATGCCGGCTTTGGCGGGAATGGGATTGACTTCGATAAAACAGGCGTGCGTGAGATCAAAGAGCGCGTCGTTGAGCTCATTTGCCCGTGCAAGGTCGCCCTTCAGTGCGCAGCCGACCATCTTCTTTACCTGCGCGGGGACGAGGTTGGACAGTACCGAAATGACTGCCGTCCCGCCGACACAGAGGATGGGCAGATTGAGCGCATCCTCGCCTGAATATAAGTCGCATTTGCCGCGGATGCGGCGTGCTGTATCCAGGACCTGTGCCATATTGCCGCTTGCTTCTTTGATTCCGGCTATATTCGGGATTTCTGCGATGCGTTCCATTGTTTCCGGCAGAATATTTACACCCGTACGGCTCGGAACATTGTAGCAGATGACGGGAAGATGCGTCGCGCCGCAGATCGCCTTATAATACTCCACAAGCCCGTTTTGCGTGCACTTGTTGTAGTAGGGCGTTACGGCGAGGATGCCGTCCGCGCCCAGCGCCGTCGCAAGCTGCGTCATATGTACTGCCTTTTGCGTACAGTTTCCGCCCGTGCCGAAAATAAGTTTGACGCGACCCGCGTTCTTTTTTACGGAATAGCGCATCAATGCCTCTTTTTCATCTTCAGTCATTGTGGCAGGTTCACCCGTCGTGCCGAGCACGACGAGCGCATCTGTCCCGCCTGCGATCTGATATTCCATCATTTCGCCAAAGACGTCAAAGTTGATGCCGTCCTCGGTGAAAGGGGTGATCATGGCAGTTGCACTGCCTCGCAAAAATCCGGTCATATCGTCTCCTTGCCGCGCTTCATCCTATGATGCGCGCCGCTTTTTTGTCAATCAAAATAGCCCTTTGCGGCGAGAAGTTCTGCTAACAGTACAGCACCGCCCGCTGCGCCGCGCAGTGTATTGTGCGAAAGTCCGATGAATTTGTAGTCGAACAACACGTCCTCTCTGAGGCGCCCCGCGCATACCGCCATGCCGTTCTCCGTCATGCGGTCAAGCTTTGCCTGCGGGCGGTTATCTTCCTCAAAGTAGTGAATGAATTGCTTGGGTGCGGAGGGCAGGGAGAGCGCCTGCGGCGCGCCCGAAAATTCCTTCCATGCCGAGAGAATTTCTTCCTTGGAGGGTTTGCGCTCAAAGGACACGAACACTGCCGCCGTGTGACCGTCGGAGACGGGCACGCGCAGGCATTGCGAGGTGATGACCGGACCTTTCGCGTTGACGATCTTGTCGCCTTCCACGCTGCCCCAGATCTTGAGCGGCTCTTCCTCGCTCTTTTGCTCCTCACCGCCGATAAAGGGAATGATGTTGTCCACGATCTCGGGCATGGTTTCAAACGTCTTGCCCGCGCCGGAGATCGCCTGATAGGTCGTGACGGCAGCGCACTTGATGCCGAATTTCATCAGGGGGTGCAGGAGGGGGACATAGGACTGCAGCGAGCAGTTGCTCTTGACGGCGATGAAGCCGCGCTTTGTCCCCAGCCGCCTGCGCTGCGCGGCGATAACGGCGAGATGGTCGTCATTGATCTCGGGAATGACCATGGGCACGTCGGGCGTCGCACGGTGCGCCGAATTGTTGGAGACGACGGGCACTTCGAGCTTTGCATACTTTTCCTCGAGCGCCTTGATCTCCTCCTTTTTCATGTTGACGGCGCAAAAGACAAAGTCCACGAGGGACGCGAGCTTCTCTGCATCCGCTTCCGCGTCCAGAAGCACCATGTCCTTTGCATAGGCGGGCATGGGGACGCTCATTGCCCAGCGGCTGCCAACGGCTTCCTCATAAGATTTCCCCGCCGAGCGCGCGCTTGCCGCGAGCGCTACGGGCCGGAAGAGGGGATGCCCGTCGAGCAGAGTGACAAAACGCTGTCCGACCATGCCGGTCGCGCCGATCACGCCGACTTTATATTGTTTCTGCATAATAAACTCCTTTTTCAATAGATGTGTTTTATAGAAAAAGAAGGCATGACCGCCTTCTTCGCCTTCTTCGTAACTTCTGCCGAAAAAGCGCTTCACCGTGGCGGTGACAGGACTGCGGGTATTCTCCCGTACTCCCAGCGCAGCGCCAAGGTCCTGCTGCGCTTCGGCGGCGATACCCTTTTGCGTGCGCTTTGTGCAAAGATCCCTTAACCATCTTCTCGGCGCGCGGTACTCATGTTCTGCCGCTCCTCTTTTTAGCGAAATAATTTTACCATACCTGCACAGAAAAATCAAGGAATTTGCCTGATTTCTATTGAATTATTTTGTGTTTTGTAGTACAATATCCGCATGGGCTGTTTCATGGTTCGTCAAATATGTGTATATACGGAGTAAGTTGATGGCAGATAAGGAAAAAAGAGGATTGATCTCCCGTTGGCTGATCGGGAAAGAGCGGAGTGAAGATTATGCGCGCAGTACTCTTCCTACCAGCCGTTGGTCACTTTTTTGGGACATTTTGAAGGGAAGATTCGGGAAGCTCGTTCTCGTCAATCTATTTATGGTCGCGACGATACTTCCGATCGCCGCGTTGGTTTTCTTGCGCACTTTCGATCTCGGCGTGTCGGGGGCGACGGGGCCTTACGGCGCGGGTTTGGGCGTCGGATATCCGGTTTTGCCCGATCTGAGCGGTTATGCAGAAAGCGCGGTCTTTCGTTCCGATCTTATCTGGTTTGCGCTGATGATACCTGCCGCGGCGATCGCCGCACTCGGTATTTCTGGCGGCGGCTATATCATCCGAAATCTTATCTGGACAGAGGGGATCTTTGTCGCAAATGATTTCCTGCGCGGGATCAAGCGGAATTATCTGAATGTGCTTGAGGCGGTACTTATCTTTACTGTTGTGCTGTTTGTGGCGCGGACGATGGGGAATCTTGCCGACATGCTGATCGCGGATCCGGTGTTTGCTTCAAACGGAACATTGGCAGGCTGGCTCGTGGCTTCCAAAGTCGTCGGATATATTCTTGTTTCGTTTGCTTTGCTCTTGATGCTCTGGATGATCTCGCTCGGCATCAGCTACAAACAGGGTCCTTGGGCACTCTTCCGCAATGCGGCGATCATGACGATCGGTACGTTTCCGCAGACCATTCTTTTTGCGGCATTCGCTACATGGCCTGTTTTCCTTGCTCTGTTCGGCGGTCAGATTTTGGGTGTGATCGGCATTCTGATCTTGCTTTTGATCGGCGTATCCTATCTTCTTCTTGTGTGGCTGGATTATTCGCAGTGGGCGTTCGATAAGTTCGTCAATCCCAATATGGGATATGCAACGGGGCGCGGACTGTATGATAAAAATGCTTCCCATAAGAAGGCGGAGTCGTCCTCTACGGTATCGGAGAGCGAGGCGATGCGCGAATATCGCCGTCAGATCGTGGCTATGGGAAAAAGCAAGCTTGTCTGTCGTCCCATTAAGCCGATTGACGATGATCTCGAGGTCTATCAGTTGCCGGAATCTTTCTCGCGCGACGACTTGCAGCGCCTGAAGGACAGCAAGTCGGCGATTGAAGAGGATACGAAGGCCTACGAGGAAGAGCATAGAAATGACGAACGCTATGTAGAATACAACCGTCAGTTTGAAGAGCGGGAGCGTGCGCTGCAAGAGGAAGACATCGGCGGCAAAAAGAAGAAAAAGAAGGCGCCAAAACCTCCCAAGATGCTCAATAAACGGTGATGTATGGCACAGGCTTACGAACACCTTTCCCAATGGTTCGAGCGACTCAATGATGACTGCGGCTATGAACAATGGTCGCAGTATTTTCTTTCGGGGCTTGCGGCTTTGGGGGCGGGGAGCAGGGGGCTTGAAGTAGGCTGCGGCAGCGGTGCGTTTACGCGCGTGCTCACTAAGGCGGGTTATGTAATGACGGGGGCAGACCTTTCCGTCCCCATGCTTTCGGAAGCGATGCGTCGTGCAAGAGAAGAGGGGCTTTCGATTCGCTATGTTCAGGCGGATGCGGCGAAGCTCAATCTTGGCGATAAGTTTGATTTTCTGCTCTCGCCCAACGATTGCTATAACTATATCTCGCAGGAAAAACTGCTTGCTGCGTTCCGTCATGCGGCGGCGGCGCTCAGAAAAGGCGGACTCTTTTGGTTCGATCTTTCCTCCTCATACAAACTTCGCGAAAAAATTGCAGATAATATTTTTGCGGACGACAGGGACGATGTGACATATCTTTGTTTTACGCATCTCTTCTCCGACCGCGTTGAGATGGATGTCACGCTCTTCGTGCGCCGTACGGACAGCGCTTTCGAACGTTTTGACGAACAACATGTCCAGTATATCCACGAGACACAGGACGTCGTCGGGAAGCTGGAACAAGCAGGATTTACCGTGCTTCGCGTCGAAGGGCATCTCGGTGAAGAAGTCGCGAACAGCGACAGGGTGAATTATATATGCCGGAAAGCGTAAGTAAACTATATCGGGCGCTCGTTTTTAACGGACGGGTGTCTCTTGCTGTGCTCGACAGTACCGCCATCGTCAACGAGGCGATCAAACGCCATCATCTTACGCCCGTCGCAGCGGCGGCGCTGGGACGGACCATGTCGGCTGCGGTATATCTTGCGGGCTGGCTGAAAGAGGAGACGAGTTCTCTTTCTCTGTCCGTCGACGGCGGCGGTGCGGGCGGTAAAATCGGGGTAGCGGCAGACGGTGCGCTACGCGTTCGCGGTTATATTGAGCATCCGGAAGCGGAGTTGCCTCTGCGCGCGGACGGAAAACTGGACGTGGGACGCTGTGTCGGGAGCAACGGGACGCTTACCGTTGTCCGGGATGACGGGGAAGGAATTCCGTTTGTCGGTACGAGTGCGCTGGTTTCCGGTGAGATCGCCGAGGATATTTCGGCCTATTTCCTTACGAGCGAACAGCGACCCACTGCAGTCGCGTTGGGCGTCAGAATTGGAACGGACGGGACATGCGTGGGGGCAGGAGGACTTTTTTTACAGCCTATGCCCTATGCGGGTGATGCGGCGATCGGATTTGCCGAGGAGAAGATTGCAATTTATACCGATCTTTCCCATGTTATCGAGACGCGCGGCGCGCAGGGCATCTTGTCCGACTTCGGCGCAAGGGATATTTCCGTGCGAGAGACACGTTTTGCCTGCCATTGCTCGCGCGACCGGGCTTCCTCCGCGGTCCTTGCGATGGGAAGGGAGGAGGCTTATGCACTTCTTGTCGAGCGGGGCGAGATTGCAGTGCATTGTCATTACTGCAATACCGATTATATATTTGGCGAAGAGGACTTGGAACGCCTTTTCGGGGAGAACGAATGAAGGACGAAAGCGTACAGAAACTGGATTTCAGCGATGAGTTTATGCTGGAGAGCGTGGAGAAGCGATTTCAGGACGGAAATTATCTCGGAGCTCTGAAATTACTGAATAAACGCAATAAGATGTACGGACCGAGCGCGGATGCACAGGCGCTTGCGGCGGATATTTATGAAGCGATGGGCTTGTGGCAGCAGGCGGCAGACGCATGGTTCCGATTTTTGGATACCTGTAACGAAGCGGACTTCGGGGAAGGATACGAAGGACTTGCCGTCGCCTTCATGAACATGGGGAACGATGTGCAGTCTGCGCTCTATTATCACCGCGCGTTCGCGCAAGAGGGTGAGTTTTCTTCAGAGGGTCTAGCCGGAATCGGAAGCTTTGTGCGTCGTATGGCTGCCCCCCACCTGCATTTTGTGCCTGATGATGATGCCCCTTGCCCGGAATTGCTTGCCGAAGGGCTTGCTTGTCTAAAGGCGGGTGATTTGAAAAAGGCGCGGGATAAGTTTTCCGAAGTCCCGGAAACCAGTTCGGATTACCCTTCCGCGGCAGGGCTTTCCGCAATGTGTGCTCTCATGTTGGGCGATGAAGAGGGCGCACAGAAAGAGTGTGAAGCTTTGTTGACGGAGCATCCGGACAACGTGCAGGCGCTTACGACGTATTGCGCGGTTCTTGGCGCGCGTGAGGATAAGGAGGGCGCCAGAAAGGCGGCGCGGAGACTTGCTGAGATTCATACGGATGCGACGGACGATCTGTATCGGATTGCCACAGCGCTGTGCGAGACGGGGCTGGACGAGGAAGCGTATGAGAAACTTTCGCTTTTGAAAGAGCGGCTGGAATACGATGACAATGTGCTTTGGTTCCATGCAGTTGCAGCATATAAGACGGGGCGCATCGATGCGGCGATCGAATCCTTGGATCTGCTCACAACGATCTATCCGCGCAAAGCAGTTGCTTCATATTACCTGGAACGCATGCGTGGGCTTGAGGATGGCGGCGACGGTTTTTCCATGAGCTATTATTATCGTGTTCCGGAGGAAGAATATTCGACGATCGCCAATTTTCTGCTCGCTGCATCAACGGTGGAGGAGCAGGATGCGCGTAAAATTTCCGCATTGCCTGAATTAGACGAGTTTTTTCGCATCGCTTTCGATGAAATGGAGGGGCGCGACGAAAAATTGCAGGCACTTGCCGTGCGGGTTGCCGTACGTTCTCATATGGATGCAGTGCTGCGCGAAGTCCTATTGGACAGCACGCTGGAAGAATATGTCAAGATATCCATTCTGCACGAACTGACCATGCGCAATGCAGAAGATTCGTTCGGCGTAGTTGTGTGCAATGTTTATCGAGAATTTTTTACGCATAAGATCGAGGTCGGTGATAAAAAACAGGAAGCGTTTTTAAAGGCGTTTGCAGACGTCTATGCCAAATTTGCACTTTTGGGGGATGAGAACGAAGGAAAGATTTGTGCCGCTGCGGAGGATATTTATCTTACGCTTGAGGAAGCGGGCGCGCTCGATTACTGCGATGAACGCGCGGCGCTTGCGGCGGCGATCTACCGCGAAGCCCGCATTAAGGGCGGGGAGCGTTCTCTTGCCAAGATCGTGGAGCTCTTTGATGCCAATCGATATACGACGCAGGCGATCCTGGATTTTATGATGTGAGGAGAATATAATGAGTAAGAGGGATCTCATTGATTTTGACGGACTGTTTGAGGAAAAACTGTCCGAATATATCCGCATGAATGCGGGAAAGTATTCCGAAAAGCAGTGGGAGAACATCATTCCCAAGCTGTATCAACAGTTCGGAGACATCTACGTCGCAAAGGCCGGCGCTACGCCCAAGGGCTATTATGCCGCAATGTCAGACGAGGAACTGTGTGGGATGCTTGCACGTCATGTGGAGGAGGGGGTTCCGGTTTCGGACTTTTTGTGCCGAGAGCTGGAAGCTCGCGGCTGTCCGGACGCATTGGTCAGCTTGCTCTCCCGCAGAGACGAGGAGATTCTCACGCTCGCCGTCAATCTTGCAGGAAGCAGCCCCAAAGCTTTTCCCGCCTATTTTGACCTGTTGACCGGTGATGTGAGCGAAGACGTCAAAGAGGCGGCATGCGATCAGCTTAAAAACAATGCGGATGCCGCCAAGGAGCGCGCTCTCCTCTGTTATGAGGCGGGCGTTGAGCGTGAACTGATGCTGGAGATCCTGTCCCGTTGCAAAGAGCGCGACGATCGGATCTATGATATTCTTATCAGAGAATTCCGTACGGGGGACGAGGTCCCGATGCATGCAAGTTATCTCGCCGCCTACGGTGATGAGCGTGCATTGCCTGTGCTTCTCGAATATATCGACCGTGACGATATCAACTATTTGGAGTATCAGGAACTGAAATATGCCATCGAAGCACTTGGCGGTGAATACACCCGTCCGAGAGATTTCAGCGAAGATAAATATTATCAAGAGATCATGGAGCAATCTTCTCTCCGACCCGAGGATAAGAGATCGGAAGCTTGAATCGGGGAAAAAGCGGCGCGCACTTTTGCAGGAGTGCGCGCCGCTTTTTTGCAACTTGATTATTTGATCTCGATCTGATCATGCATCACGATAATTTCGTGCGAGAAGAAACTCCTTACGCCCGCTACAAGCGCAGTGTAGTCGCAGTATGCCATCGTTTCTACAGCGGAGTGCATTGCAAGCTGCGGAATGCCGAGGTCGGCGCAGAGCATGCTTGCGTGTGACAGGCTGATCGCGCCGAGCGTGCCTCCGCTGCGCATGTCAGAGCGATTGTAAAAACTCTGCAAAGGCGCATCTGCCAGCGCGAAGAGTTTTCGGACAGCGGCAGCGGAGAGCGAATCCGTCGTGTATGCTCCGCCTGCATGCCGCTTGAGCGCTGCACCTTTGCCGAGAAATGCACGTTCCCGAGGGTCGTACTTTTCGGGATGATTGGGGTGGAAACCGTGTGCGCCGTCCAGCGAAAGACAGAAGGAATGTGAGAGCGCAAGAGAATATCCCTGCGCATCCAGCCCCTGTGCTGACGCGATACGTGTCAGAACCGTGGAAAGAAAGTCGCTGTCTGCGCCCTGGCGGGTGAGGCTGCCCACTTCCTCGCTGTCAAGACATGCTATGACACGCATTCCCGTGCCTTGTTCGGCAATCGAGACGAGAGAGGCGTAGACACTTGCCAGGTTATCGATGCGCGGCGCGCTGAGCAATTCGTTTTCCGCGCCCCAGAGATAAGGTTTTTCTGCGCACACGGCAAACAGATCAAAGTCTACCGCATCTCTGACGATGTCCGCAAAATTTTTTGCGCCGAGACTGAGCAGGGGAAGATCGGTCTGTTTATCAGGCGCAAATCCTGTGTTTGCGTCACGGTTGAGGTGGATGGCGATGGAAGGAAGGGTGACGAGAAAGTCGCTGACAAACGGTTCGGAAACAAGCGTGTTCCCTTTTTCGCGGATGACGCGTCCCGCAAGGCGCAGCGGACGGTCAAAATAGCTGTAATACAGCCCGCCGCCGTATGCTTCGGTATTGAGACGGGTGTAGTTTGCATCGGAGAGCGCGGGAGAACTTTTCAGCTTGAGGGCGGGAGCATCGGTATGGCTTGCGGCGACTTTAAAGCCCTGAACGGCATCGCCGACGCAAAAAGCGATCAGGGCGCTGCCGCCGCGCGTGACGAAATACTTTCCGTGGTCTGAGAGCGACCATTTCTCCTGTTCGGAAAGCTCGGTGAATCCGTTTTGAAGCAAAAAGGCGCGCGCGTTTTCCGTTGCCTGATAGGCAGTGTAAGATGTTTCAAGGAATTGCAGAAGATCTTTCATGAAAGCCTCGGATGAAATTTCTTTTGTGGTATTATAGCGCGTCTTTGCACAAAATGCAATATAAATGTTGCGAAAAGTGAAAAAAGGGTATTGTCAAATACGATGTATTGTGGTACAATTTATGGAGTGACCTATAGGAGATGACACAAAATGTGGTTTGACGAAAGTGTATTTTATCAGATTTATCCGCTCGGGTTCTGTGGCGCGGAGCGGCAGAATGATTTTGGCGAAGTGCATCACCGTCTTTCGCTCGTCGCGGAGGAAATCCCACGGTTAAAGGAATTGGGGGTCGGTGCCGTTCTGTTCAATCCTCTTTTCGAGAGTGAGCGTCACGGCTATGACACGGTGGATTTTTACAAGATCGACAGACGCCTCGGGACCAACGAAGAATTCAAAGCGCTCGTTGCGGCGTTTCATGCGGTCGGCATTCGTGTCGTGCTTGACGGCGTGTTCAATCACGTCGGAAGGGCGTTCCCGCCCTTTCGGGAAGTTCTGCAAAAGCGTGAGGGGACGGATTACCGTTTTTGGTTCAACATTGATTTCCGCGGTAATTCCGCCTATAACGACGGGTTGAACTATGAAAACTGGGAAGGGCATCCGGAGTTGGTCAAGCTGCGTCTCGATAATCAGGATGTGCAGAACTATTTGATGGATGCTGTGCGTTTCTGGATCGATGAATTCGGGATCGACGGGTTGAGGCTGGATGTGAGTTACCTGCTTCCGCCTTGGTTTATGGAGCTGCTGCGTCGCACGGTCAATGAGAAGAAACCAGATTTTTTCCTGGTCGGCGAAGTTATCCACACCAACAATTTTCAGCAGAACGTCTGCTCCGAGCGCCTTAACTCCATTACCAATTATGAGGGGTTCCGCAGCATGCTCTCGGCGTACAATTCCGGGAACCTTTTTGAGATCGAGCACAACATGTCCCGCCTGTTTGCCTCTACGCCGTGGGCGCTCTTCCCGGGAAAAAATCTCCTGAATTTTGTGGACAATCATGATGTCGAGCGCGCCTGTACGGCGCTCAGGAATAAGGAGAATCTGTGCAATCTCTATACGTTGCTGTTCACGATGCCCGGTATCCCTTGTGTCTATTACGGATCGGAGTTCGGCGCGGAGGGGGATAAGTCCGATCTCGACTACAAACTCCGTCCGTTTATCGGCGATATTGATAAGACGTCGCATCCGGAGTTAGTCGCGCATATTAAAAAGCTTGCCGCGATCCGTAACGGCTCATCTGCCCTCGCGTACGGAACGTATACCAAAGCGACGTGCATGAACACCAATTTCTCCTTTGTACGGGAGTATCGGGGGGAGAGAATCATCGTCGCGATCAACATCGGCGACGGCGACTGCACCGTGCGCGTCGAGGAGGCGGAGGGCGTCAACCTCTTGGACGGGCAGGTGCGCAATCTGAACGATATCTATCTGCCGCCGCATACGGCGTGTATTTACAGGAAAAACTGAGCGTAGAACGGAAAGCGCCTTCCCGTGGGAAGGCGCTTTCCGTATTCAGATTTTTTTTACATAGCAGCGGCGGCGTTTGTGCAGAACGTTGCCGAAGTTTTTCCACAAATTGAGGATGTCATGATTCTCCTCAAGATTGAGGTTTGTTTCGCAAAACTTGATATTCCCTTCGCGCAGCATGCGCTGAAGTTCGTCGATGAGGACGATGCTCACGCCGCGGTAGGATGGCAGAACGCCGATGAGTGCGAGGTCGATGATCTCGGGATCCTTGACCGCCTTGAGGATGCGCAGGATGGCGGGAAGGGTCAGTCTGCCTCCCGATTTTTGTACGGCGCGTGCAATGGATGGGAAGCACAGTCCGAAACACACCGGTTTTTCGTTTTTATCGAGTATCATTGTCACGAAACGGACGTCAATAATGAGCTTAAAGGATTTTACCAGCTCATTTTTCATCTTGTCGGTGAAGGGAACGGTTCCGTAGATTTCCGCGTACGTCGTGTCCAGCAACTCGAAGAAATCGTCTTTATATAAACGAATGAATTCATCGGCAGTCTTTGCTGTGCTCAGATGCAGATCATAGCGTTTTAAGATCTTTTCATGCATTTCGTGCATGCGTGGATCGGACTTCTCGGGCAGGTAGAGCTTGTGTTCCAGCCAGTCGACTTCCTTCTGATAGCCCAGTCCTTCGATGAGCGTCTGATAATACGGATAATTGTATTGTTCTTCAAAGGTGGATAGCTCGTCAAATCCTTCGATGAGAAGTCCCTCACGTTCCAGGTCTGAGAATCCGAGCGGCCCGACCATTTCCTCCATGCCTTTGGACTTTGCCCAGTTCTCGACCGCCGAAAAGAGGGCGGCAGCAACCTCTTTATCCTCTATGCAGTCAAAGCGCGTAAAACGAACGCGTTTCTGGTTCCATTTTTTATTGCTCATGTGGTGCAAAATGCCTGAAATACGTCCGACAACTTTGCCGTTCCTGTAGGCAAGATAGTATATTGCCTCGGCGTCGTCGTAATAGTGATAGTTTTTGCGAAATAATTTTTTTTCATCACCGAAAAGAGGCGGGACAAAACAGTCGTTCCCCTTGTAGAGCTTGAGCGGAAATGTAATGAACTGTCTTTGCTGAAAGAAAGTTTTTACTTCTTTTATTTCAATCATAGTTCTCTCCTGAGGTCGGTGTTGCAATCTGAAACAATCAACCTGTTTAACAGTATAATACGGTTTGCGAAATTTGTCAAGGGCGGAGTCATATTGTCGTATGACAAATTAATTTTACTGATTGACAATTACACATTTGTGCGGTATAATGAACGGGAATGATTGAAGAATTAACCGTAACATTGCCTGCACCTTCAGGTATGCAGGGAAGAAACGCTTATGTCTACCGCCCGGATTTCGGCGGTCGCTTTCCCGTACTCTATCTCTTTGACGGACAGACTGCGTTTTGGGACGAGCGTGCGCCATATGGGGCAAGTCTGCGTCTTGGGGAACTTCTGGATGCGATGCGTGCACCGCTCATCGTCGCGACAGTGGAGTGCGATAAGCACGATCGGCTGAGTGAGTATTCGCCTTTTGCGTTTACCTCACGCTTCGGAAGATCGGCGGGACGGGGCAAACAGTTCATGGACTGGATGACTGGTACGTTCAAACAGCAGATCGACGGTGAATATCCGACGCTTTCTGACCGTGCACATACCTATCTTATGGGCAGCTCGATGGGTGGGCTCATGTCGCTCTACGGGCTTGCGCGCTATCCGCAGATCTTTTCGCGGGCGGCGGCGCTCTCGCCCAGTCTCTGGACGGATCCCGTCGGTTGTGAGGAACTTTTTGACGCACTTTCCGCAGATGCCCGTCTTTGGCTGGACTACGGCGAAGTGGAGCTTCGTCAGCATGGCAAGAACCAGGCGCGCGCCCTTCGTATGGCAGAGGAAAAGCTTGCACGCCGCGCGGGGTGTGAATTTCACATCATCGGGGGCGGACGACACGACGAGGCGTCCTGGCGTGCGAGGCTACCGCAGGTTCTTGCTTTTTTGGAGATTACGGCAAACGAGCCGTAGGGAGAATCAAATGAAAAACTTTATCTTTATTTCACCTAACTTTCCCGAGAGCTACTGGCGGTTCTGTGCCGCACTGCAGCGCCGCGGCTTCCGCGTGCTCGGCATCGGCGACTGTCCGTACGCAGAACTCAAGCCCGAGCTTAAGGTTGCTCTGACGGAATACTATAAGGTGGAGACGCTGGAAAATTACGATGAAGTGTATCGGGCAGTCGCCTTCTTCTTACACAAGTACGGCAGGTGCGACTGGCTGGAGAGCAACAACGAGTATTGGCTGGAGCGGGATGCGCATCTCAGGGACGACTTCAATATCTCCACGGGCTTTCATTCGGCGGACATGGCGCCCGTCAAGTATAAGTCCAAGATGAAGGCGTGCTATGAAAGGGCGGGCATCCCCGTTGCACGTTACTGCATGGCGGATGATTTCGAGAAGTGCCGCGCCTTTTTAAAGAAGGTGGGGCGCGCCGTCGTCAAGCCCGATAACGGTGTCGGGGCAAACGCGACCTATCGCATTGCGAACGAGGCGGATTTACGCGCTTTCTTTGATGCGGAACATACGGACTATATTATGGAAGAGTATGTGGACGGTACCGTCTGTTCGTATGACGCGATCATCGACGCAAAGGGAGAACCTGTATTTGAAACGGGCAATGTTACGCCCGGATCGTTGATGGACGTCGTCAACGAGCGGGAGGACAGCTGCTTTTTTATCCGCAAATCTCTCCCGGACGCTGTGCGCGAGCGGGGCAGGGCTGCGGTCAAGAGCTTCGGCGTCAGAAGCCGTTTTATCCACTTCGAGTTCTTCAGCCTGAATGCCGATTGTCACCTCGGAAAGAAAGGGGACATTGTTGCGCTGGAAGTTAACATGCGCCCCTCGGGCGGCTGTTCGCCCGACATGATGAACTATGCCAACGGCGTGGATGTCTATGAGATCTGGGCAGATATGATCGCGGGCAATACGCCGGATATTCCCGCCAATCCGCACACTTTCTGCGCATTCATCGGGCGCAGGAAAGAAAAGACCTATGCGCTCTCGCACGAAGAGATCCTGCAAAAGTATGGCGCGCACCTCGTGGAATACGGCGAAGTGGATAAGGCGCTTGCTCCTGCAATGGGCGACTACCGCTATAACGCAAAATTCATGACCGAGGAAGAGGTCTACGCCTACTTCCGCGATCTCGCCAAATAACGTCTGACGCCGTACACGATATATGGCAACGAACTAAGCTATTTTGACCCTGCAATACGGGGCGGTATCTGCCGCTCCGTATTGTTTTGCGCATGAAAGAAAAATTTTGTGCGGAAAATTTGAAAATTGTGCATTCAAACCATTGACAGTATTCCTGCGACGTGATATAATGATGACAGTTCGCAAGAGCGAACAATTTTTTCGGAAGAATAGTTCGCATATGCGAACAGCGCCGTGGAGAGCGGCGGGAAGGAGATTGTTATGCCACTTATTTTAGCTCCGATTGGGCAGGAAGTCCGGATCGTGAAGATCGTCGCAGACGAAAAGACAAAGAAACATCTTGCCAATCTCGGGCTTTTGGTTGACGCGACGGTGACGGTCCTCTCTTCGGCAGGCGGGAGCACTGTGTGCCGCGTCAAGGAGGGGCGGCTTGCGCTTGACAGAAATGTCGCGGCGCACATCTATGTTGCTTAATTTTTGACAGCATTGCTGTAAGGAGTAAGATATGACAAAATCGTTGGAGGAATTTGTCCCGGGCGAAAAGGGTGTGATCACTGCTGTCGCCGGGGAGGGGCGTATCCGGCGGCGGCTGTTCGATATGGGGGTTACGCCCGGGGCAGAAGTCGTCATGCGCAAAAAGGCGCCGCTTGGTGATCCCATCGAGATCACCCTGCGCGGTTACGAACTTACGCTCCGCAAGTCGGAAGCGGCATGCGTCACGCTGGAGGTGAGGAAGTGAAACAGTTTGCTTTGGCGGGAAATCCCAACTGCGGCAAAACCACGCTCTTTAACCTTCTCACCGGTTCCACGGCGTACGTCGGCAACTGGCCCGGCGTCACGGTGGACAAAAAGGTGGGTACATACAAGCGCGGCGAAGAGCCTGTGCAGATCGTTGACCTGCCCGGCATCTACTCACTCTCGCCCTATACGCCCGAGGAAGTCGTTTCGCGCAACTTCATTCTCGATGAAAAGCCTGCGTGCGTCATCAACATCGTCGATGCGACCAATTTGGAGCGCAACCTCTATTTGACCACGCAGCTTATGGAGATCGATGTTCCCATCATTATCGCGCTCAACATGATGGACGCGGTGGAAAAGTCGGGAGACGTCATCGACGCAAAACTTCTAGAGGAGAAGATCGGGCTGCCCGTCGTCGCCATTTCCGCGCTCAAGGGCACGGGTATTAAGGAACTGATGGATAAGGCGATCTCTGTCTCCAAGAAGGGGCGGCAGGGTGAAACCGTGCTCAGGGATTCGCCCATTGCGCACCTTGTGCAGGACGTGAACATTGCTCTTCGCGCACAGGGTGTTGAGGCGCCGCTCTTTCATGCCGTCAAGCTTTCCGAGATGGACGAGATCGAGACCAAAATGCACCCTGAACTCGTCAAAATGGTGGATGAGTTCAAGGCGACCTTTAAGGATGATACCTTTGGGACCGATCTTGAGGCAGTCGTCGCAGATGCAAGATATAAATATATCTCTGCCAATTATTCGACAGCGTATCATCATACGGGCGTCCAAAAAGGGGAGAAGCTCACAAGGAGCGATAAGGCGGATAAGGTCTTGACGCACCGCATCTGGGGTATCCCGATCTTTATCGTCATCCTGTTCGCGATCTTCCATCTGACCTTTGCAGAGGATCTGTTCTACATCAACGCTATTTCGGGCGGAAACCTGCCCACGCTCTTCGATCCCGTCGGAGAGGGCGGCCTCGGCATGGAGGAAAACGGCGCGACAACGCTGCTCGCCTGCTTCTATGACGGCGCGGTGTTCTCCCCGGGCGTGATCCTGACCAACCTGCTCAACTGGTGTCTGGAATGGATCAACGTGCTTGCGGGCATGGCATTTGAAAATGCCCCCGCATGGCTTTCCGGACTTGTTGTGGACGGTATCTTAGGCGGTGTGTTCGCTGTCCTTGGATTCATCCCGCAGATCCTGACGCTTTTCCTGTTTTTCTCCATTCTGGAAGATACGGGATACATGGCGCGAATTGCGTTCATTCTGGACAGGATCTTCCGTAAGTTCGGGCTTTCGGGCAGGGCGTTCATGCCCATGATCATGGGTTTTGGCTGCTCGCTTCCGGCTATGATCAACACGCGAACACTCGCCGATGAGAAGGAGCGCACCTCGACCATCCGTGTCATTCCATTCTTCTCCTGCGGCGCAAAGCTGCCAATCCTGACAGCGATCGCCGGTGCGATCGTCTATCAGCTCGGCATCAGCAACGCCGAATTTATTACGCTGGGCATGTATCTTCTGGGCATCATCGTCGCGATCTGTACCGTCATTCTCATGCGTTCGACGACCATGCGCGGCGAAGTCCCGCCCTTCATTATGGAACTTCCCGCATATCACGCGCCCCGCTTCCAGAGCCTGATGGTGCATTTGTGGGATAAACTCAAGCATTATGTCAAGAAGGCGTTCACGATCATTCTGGTTTCGACTATTCTTGTCTGGTTCCTGTCTCACTTCAGCTGGTCGTGGCAGTACCTTGAGGACGAACAGATGAATCTGAGCATCCTCGCAAGCCTCGGCATGCTCATTCAGCCCATCTTCACGCCGCTCGGTTTTGGGTCACAGCTGCAGACGTACGGCTGGATCTTCGCGGTCGCCGCGATCAACGGTCTGATCGCAAAGGAGAATGTCATTTCGACGTTCGGCACGATCGCGACCTGCCTTGCGCTCACGCTGCCCACGGGTGAATTTGCGGAAGGTGTTCCTGAAGCGATCGCCATGGCAAATGCGACCGGTATTACCGTTCCCGCGATGATTTCCTTCATTGCCTTTAACATGCTCACGATCCCCTGTTTTGCGGCATGCGCGACGGCGAAGGCGGAACTTCCCAAGGGCAAGTTTAAATGGACGCTTCTGTTCTGGCTTTCTACGTCATATATCGTCTCCACGATGATCTATCTCATCGGCTCGTGGTGGTGGACCTGCTTCATCTTTGCGGCGCTCATCGCTGCGGCGGTCGTCGGGATCGTCATCTGGAATAAGAAGCACCCCGTCAAGCAGGAGGACGTCGCCGAACAGGTGAATGAAGCATTTGCCGAGGCAGCTACCGCGGAGGATAAGAAATGACCTGGTGGGAGATCCTCATTATCGTTCTGATCGCCGCTTTTGTCGTCGGATACATCGCCTATGCGATCGTCCGCAGAAAGCAGGGGAAGGGCGGCTGTGATTGCTGCGGCGGCTGCAGCGGATGTTCGGATTGTTCCGCATGCCGTCCCAAACCGGAGGATGATACACAGCAGAGCACACACAACAATCTCCATAAATCTTGAGAAAAGGGGAGCCGTTCGGCTCCCTTTTTCTGTGCCGCAAAGGACGATGCGGGATGAAAGTGCGGCATGTCAGATAAATCATTGCAATGCAAAAGGCGCATGGGCGATCACATGCGCATTGCTTGACAGAATGCGGTCATTTTGGTAAAATATATAGAATGAAAACGGCGCGCCGCATCTTTGCGCGCAAAGGAGCCGCTATGATCTATTTCAATAAAAAATCCAACCTGCTGGAAGATACCATCTATCATTATGAGTTGCAGGATGTCAAGGAACCCGAACTCTTCCGCGAACTTTTTGACTATGAGAGCATCCCCAAGGTTATGTTCAACAACCGTCACGTTCCCATCAGTATGCCTGACGAGATCTGGATGACGGATACGACCTTCCGCGACGGGCAGCAGTCCACATCTCCTTTTACCGTCAAACAGATCGTAGACTTGTATAAGCTCATGTCTCGTCTGGGCGGTCCCAAGGGGCTTGTCCGCCAGTCGGAGTTCTTTGTCTATTCTAAAAAGGACAAGGAAGCGTTGCAGGCATGTCAGGATACGGGACTGAAATTCCCGGAGATCACGACGTGGATCCGCGCCAACGAAAAAGATTTTGAGCTTGTCAAGCAGGCGAACGTCGCCGAGACGGGGATTCTTGTGAGTTGTTCGGATTATCACATCTTCAAAAAGATGCACTTGACGCGCAGGCAGGCACTTGACCAGTATCTTGGCATTGTCAAGAGTGCGCTCTCGCACGGCATCCGTCCGCGCTGTCACTTTGAGGACATCACCCGCGCGAGCTTTTACGGCTTTGTCGTGCCGTTTGCGACCCAGCTCATGCGTCTCTCACGGGAGAGCGGAATCCCCATCAAGATCAGAATGTGCGATACGATGGGCTTTGGCGTCTCATTCCCGGGCGCGGCGCTTCCTCGGAGCGTGCAGGGCATCGTCTACGGGCTTCGCCACTACGCGGAGATCCCGTCCGAGCTTTTGGAATGGCACGGCCATAACGATTTTTATAAGGTTGTTTCCAATGCTTCCACGGCATGGCTGTACGGGGCATCGGCGGTCAATTGTTCGCTTCTGGGCATCGGCGAACGTACGGGCAACTGTCCTTTGGAGGCGATGGCGATGGAGTACGCCTCCTTCCGCGGTACAATGGATGGAATGGATTTTACTGCGATCACGGATATTGCCGATTACTTTGAAAAGGAGATCGGATATAACATTCCGCCCAAGACGCCGTTTGTAGGGCGCGCCTTCAACTCCACCCGCGCGGGTATCCATGCGGACGGGCTGTTAAAAGACGAGGAGATCTACAACATCTTCGATACCGCGAAGATTTTAAAGCGTCCCGCGCGTGTCTCCGTCAATAAGACGAGCGGGCTTGCGGGCATTGCGTTCTGGATCAATGACTATTACAAGCTTCCGGAGGAGCACCGCATTGCCAAGACCGATCCGCTCGTCGTCAAGATGAAAGAGATGATCGATGCGGAGTACGAAGAGGGTCGCAACAGCTCCTTCGGGGACGACGAGCTCGTCAACCTCATTTATGCCATCGACTTCCACAGGATCCGTGAACTCGAGGCGTTCAGCCTGTAAGGAGGAGATATGCAGACGGTCAGACGTACACTGCAGTGGGGCAGACTCATCCCCATGGTTTGTACTGTGCTTATGGCGGTATTTCTGTTTACGGTATCGGTCATGCCTGTGACGCCCTTTGCCGTTCTTGTCGGTCTGTTCGCGCTTGCGGCGGGCGCAGTGACGGCGGTCGCATACTTTCTCGATCAGCGTGTACATTTTCTTCGTATGCTCTCGGGCGTGGTACTCGCCTGCGTCGGCGTTTGGGCAGTCATCTCCTGTACGGATTTCTCCTATTCGGTGCTCATCCTGGGACTTGGCATCCTGTTCGCTTTCCGTACAGCGGAGGAGGCGGCTACAGCGTTTATCAGACGGGCTGAGCGCGCAAAGTGTGTTTTTCATGCGCTTTATGCGGCAATCTTTGCTGTCGTCGGTGTTTTAATGATCGTGCAGTTTTTCACGCGCGTATTTCCCACGGCGTCGGCGGCGATCCAGACGGCAGCGGCGCTCATGCTCCTTTGGAGCGCGGAGGGCGGCGCAATGCTGTGGCGGGAGGGGATTTATCTCGAAGGGGTTCTTGATTACCGAAAGGTGGAAAAAGAGGAACAAGAACAGAAGTAAACAACGGCAATAAACAATATCAGCGGGCGGCGGACTGAAGAGGTGCGCCGCCCGCTGTTTCCTAATTGGAAATTTTGCAAAACGTCTTGAAATTATTTGTCATTTGTAGTATGATAGCATCGTACAAAACTGTACGATGGGGGAGTTATGCAGGAACAAACGAAGAAACGCAGTCATCTTTGGCGGATTCTGATCAGTGCGACTTTGGCGATCCTTGCCTCGGGCATTGTTCGCGCATTGGCGATCTATATCTTTGTCACGCCGAATGAGTTTGCGCCCGGCGGGATCAATGGCATTGCCGTACTGTTGGAAGCGGTTACACGCGTCAATTCGGGCTATTATCTCATTGCGCTCAACGTGCCTTTGTTTTTTGTGGCGTTTTTTCTGCTCGGAAAATCGGAGGCAATCATCTCCACGCTTTCCATGCTGTTGACATCGGGGCTCCTTATCGTCTTTGATTACATTCCGGGAATGAATGAGATCCGCTATGCGCCTGAATATAATGCCATTCTTGCATCCATTGCGGGCGGCGTGTTGTTGGGACTGGCGCTTGCGATCATGCTTCGAAGCTGTGGCACGAGCGGCGGCACGACGGTGCTTGCCTCCCTCGTCAACAAAAAATTCCGCAATTTGAGCGTCAGCGCCATGACGTCGGCATTTGACGCCTGCGTCGTATTTGCGTCCTTCTTTGTCTATCATCAGGGTGAGCCGTTCACGGCAAAACTCGATCCCGTGTTGCTGGCGCTCATCTCTTTACTGGTCACGAGCAAGATCTGTGATTTTGTGCTGCAGGGCTTCAAGGTCGCATACCGCTTTGAGATCATCACCGACCGCGCGGAGGAGCTGGCAAAGGAGATCATGGAAAAGACGCATCACGGCGTTACCGAAATAAATGCGACGGGCATGTATTCGCATGAGGGCAGGGCGCTTCTGGTCTGTGTCATCCGCAAGCGTCAGATCGGTGAATTGCAGCGCATTCTGCGCCGTTATCCCGGGACGTTCGCCTCCTTCTCGCCCGTCTCCGAAGTTTACGGGAAGTTCTTAAAGTAAGAACGTTCAGTCGTTCGCTTGAATCAGGATTTTGTATAGCAGAAAAACAGGTCGGGATCGGCTGGAAAAGCGCGGTCCTCGACCTGTTTTTAAGCTATAAATTTACTTCTTTCCTTCTGTGGTGTAGGGTTTCAAAGCCTGCGCGAGCTGGTCGGGACAGGAGGTGTTCTGTTTGCAGCGGATGCCCGAGAGAAGTGAGACGATCTCGTCTGCCGTTTTTCCCTCCACGAGGCGGCTGATGCCCTGAAGATTCCCGCTGCATCCGCCGATAAATTTTACGTTGTGTACTCTGTTCTCTTCATCCAGTTCAAAGATGATCTGCTTTGAGCAAGTGCCTTTTGTGGAATACGTTACCATATGATTCCCTCCTTTGAGTGAGCGGTTCAGTCGACCAATGTTTCATAGACGACGGAATAGAGTTCGGAGGCCTTGTCCTCCCATTTTTTGTAAATCATATTTGCCGTTTTTTTATCGGGAACGACAAACTTGAGTTCCAACATGGGCTGGACGGCTGCCAAAATCTTGAGAAATACGGTATAAGTACCGTCTTTATTCTGAAAGTAATCCGCTTTGCATTCCTGCCGCATACGGAATTTGTCGCCGTTTTGCTTGATGTAGCGGGAGATCTCTTCGCGTGCGCTTTTGGGAATACTGATATAGTAACTGGCAAGTGCTTCACGTCCTTCGGTCGTGAGGGAGAAGAGCGGATCGTCGCCGCCTGGGATTTCGCAGATAAAACCATCCTTTTTGAGCTTGTGAATGAGGACGGTGCAATCCATATAGTTCAGCCAGTCATTGGACGAAGTGCACATATCCACAAGCGTTCTTTCTGACAGCGGACTTTCCATTTTATCGAACACAAACAGCAGGATGAGTTTGTTGACCGATGTTTCTCCTTTGACTTGCATAGGCGTACCAACCTCATTCGTACAATGTGCCGGTCAGTTCGGAAAACAGAATAAACAAGCCGCTCAAAATCTCGAGCGGCTCGTTTCCGAATTTACCGAGCGGCGGAATTACTTTGCAAACTTTGCAAGCTTTGCAACAACGTCTTCGCAATTATCGCTGTAGATCTCTACCGTAAGGGGTTTGGAAAGGTCAAGGCTGAAAATGCCGAGGATAGACTTCGCGTCAACAACGTATTTTCCGCTCTTGAGCAGGATCTCGCACTCACAATTCTGTGTCACGGCAACAAACTCTTTTACGCGCTGCGCCATTTCCAAAGAAATCGTCATGGACTTCATAATACTACAATCCTCCGAATCATATTACTTTACCCATATTATACATAAAATGCGAGATAAAATCAAGATATTTCGGAAAAATTCTTTAACTATTTTTTGTTTTGTGCTATAATATACAGGATGACGTACCGGCTCATGCCGAAGGAGGTATTATGACGGAAAGAATTGAGAAGATCGGACGCTTTCTTACGGTGTGCGATGAGCTTGTGGACGGCTCTTACGTCAATGCTGACAATAAGATATCAGAAGCTTTGCAGTGTATTGCAACGTGCCGTGAATTGACAAATCTGTTTGCCGCGGTGACGGACGGGTTTGATTACCCCGCAGCCAAACTAGCCTATCTGCGCGAGAATTCGAACAAAGGCGGGACAACTCGGATCGCGGCTTACTTGCCTGCCGAAAGGGCGGACGTCCTGGCGTTCGTATTTTGTCTGTTTGTCGAGATCGACGCGGGCGCACTGCGGCTTAATGATTTCCTTCTCCGTTATTTTTATGTGGACGGCAGCTACACGGCAAGTTACGGCGTATTCGCCGGCAGGATGATTAAACCGTTTTGCGATATCGTGCGCGGATGTTTCCCGGAATGCAGCAAACATGGAAAGATGCTTGTGATGCGGCAAAAGAGCGAGGCCGCCCTGCACGATTTTATTCAGTATCTTCCCAATGAGCGCAAGCGTGTTATGGAACGTAATCTTATGAAAGAAGAAAAAGATGCGGGCGAGGAGATCTTTGCCGAATTGTCTGCTGCAGCATCCCGTCATGATGTTACGGAGGTTCGTGCTTTGCTTGCGGGATATCGTTATTTTCTTCGCTATATCTGCGCCGAGAGCAGAGAGAGTGAAAAACTTTTTGCTCTTGCGCAGGACTTGTAAGGAGGAGTTATGAAGCTTACCGAAACAACTGTAAGAAAAAATTTCATTTACAGGGGAAAGATTATCAATCTGCGCTGCGACGATGCCGTGCTTCCGGATGGGAAACCTTGCAAGAGAGAGGTGATCGAGCATCCGGGCGGGGCGTCTGTTCTGTGTGTCAGAGATGGGAAGGTCGCGCTCGTCAAGCAGTTCCGTTACGCTTATCAGGAAGAAATGTACGAGATCCCTGCCGGGAAACTCGATGCAGGGGAAGATCCCTTGCTTGCGGCAAAACGGGAATTGGAGGAAGAAACGGGGCTTTGTGCCGATTCGCTCAGGTGCATGTTTGTGCTCTATCCGACGCCGGGGTATACCAATGAAAAAATATATATTTTTGAGGCTATGGGCGTGCATCCGGGGAAACAGCATCTGGACGAAGGGGAATTCCTCAATGTGGAGTATATCCCTGTGAATGAGGTTCTTGCAATGATTGACGAAGGCAAGATCCGTGATGCAAAGACTATCGTCGCAATGCTGCAATATCTCAGGGGAAGACATTGAACGTTTCATAAGAGGAAAGCCGTCCGCAGCCATGCGGACGGCTTTTGCAGTATGGTACGATGATCGGATTCAAAACTTGCGGCACAGCCGCACGGGGTCAGTTGCAGCCGCAGCCGCAGCTGTCGCCGCCGCAGACGCTGGAAGCCAGCGACTGAAGCGTGCCGTTCTTGCACATGCAGTATACGAGCGCGGCAAGGATCGGCCAGCCGCATCCTTTGAACACGCTCGAAGAAAATACGTTTCCGCATGTTCCGAGAATGAGCAGGATGATGAGAATCCAGAGACAGTTGTTGCCGCCAAAACAGCAATTCATAGTTTTTCCTCCTATCAGCATTTCCGCAATGCGCTTGCGGGTGACGGCCGCAGGTATGTATTGGTCGATATTTCTGCGGTCTATGTTACATATTATGAGTTTTTGCATGTATTTGTGCTTCTGTAGCGAGCACGATGCGTGGTTTTGCAAATCTTTTTGCCCGACTTGCGGTCCATTTGGTTGCCAAATCAGGGTAAGTTTGCTATAATGATACACGGACTTCCGTCAGACGGCGGAACGGTACGCATGCGGCTGTATCTGCGCGGGGAAGTTCGAAAATACATTTTTCTGCGGATATTGCTTATGCAAATCCGATGGAGGCAAAACAATGAAATATCACAAGATTCAGGATCCGTCCGAATCCGTTTCGGATGCTGCGGCTTCTCCTGCGGAAGCGGCGGCCGAAGACCGGACACCGCGGCGTCGGCGTTTTTTTAACGCAAAATCGGTCGCATATTTCGGTGTCCTCGTAGCATTGGAGATCATTCTGCTCGTCTGGGGCAGTGCGATCCCCGTAGGCCCGAGCGGCGCGATGCTCAATTTTTCTCTGCTCCCCATTGTGCTCGGCGCGATCCTTCTGGGTCCTTTTGCGGGAATGGTTCTCGGACTGGTTTCCGGGATCGTCATTCTCATCATGGTGGCGGCGGGAGCGCAGGGCGTATTTTCTGTCCTGTTTCTCGAACAACCCGTGATGATTGCGCTCATTTGCATTATCAAGACGACGGCGGCGGGTTTTGTGAGCGGATTGCTGTATCGTGCGATTGCCGGGAAAAACGGGAAAGCGGCCGTATTTACCGCTTCTTTGGCGGCGCCGATCGTAAACACCGGCGTGTTTATCCTCGGTTGCCTGTGTATCGGCGGAACGATCGAAAACTGGTGGCTGGGAACGAACGGTTTTGCTTCGTCGGCATTCAGCATCATTATTTTTTCATTTGTAGGAATCAATTTCTTTATTGAGTTTGCAATTAACCTTATTTTAGCGCCCGCGCTTTCCACGGTGATCCGTGTCGTGGAAAAACGTTTTCAGAAAAAGAGGAAAGCATGATTCTTTGCATCGACGTCGGAAACACCAACATCAAATACGCCGTATTTGACAGGAGCGAATTAAGGGTTTCTTTCCGCGTATCTACCGATCTAAAGCGCACATCCGATGAGTATGGTGCGCAAATCACGGATATGCTGTCTGTGAACCATATATCGGCAATGGAAATCAAGGGCGGGATTTTTTCTTCCGTCGTGCCTTCGCTCGACTATACCATTGAGCACATGCTTCGGGTCTACTTCAATATCGTGCCGAAGCAGATCGCGCCCGGTATGAAAACGGGACTGAGAATGCGTGTGGACAATGCGCACGAAGTGGGGGCGGATCGCATCGTCAATAACGTCTCCGCTCTCAGAAAGTACGGATGCGGCAAGCCGATGATCGTCATTGATTTCGGGACGGCTACGACGTTTAATATCCTTGGATCGGATGGGGAGTTTATCGGCGGCGTCATTGCGCCGGGGATTAAAGGAGCGCTGGACAGTTTGGTTTCCGGTACTGCAAAACTTCCGCGCGTGGAGATCGAAGCGCCCAAGAGCATCATTGCAACCAATACTGTCACCAATATGCAGGCAGGAATTGTGTTTGGGTTTGCGGGGCTTGTGCAATATATCGTTAAAAAGATCAAGAAAGAACTGAAGACAAGCGATGTGCTGACTGTGGCAACGGGCGGTTTTTCCGAGACGATTGCCAAAGAAACGGATTGTATCGATGTCATAGACAGGATGCTCACGCTTGACGGGTTAAAATATTTGTATGATCTGAACAGTTCGGAGGAAGTCGTATGAAAAAAGTCGGTGTTGCGATTCTCGGTCTCGGTGTGGTGGGAGGCGGTACTTACCGGATCCTTACGGAGCACAGGGAATTTTATCAGAAGACCCAGGGAGTGGATATTGTAGTTGAAAGTGTACTCGAACTGAATCGGGAACGCGCGCTCTCTCTCGGTGTTCCGGAAGAGAAGATTGCTTCCAATATAGCGGAGATCGTTTCCAATCCCGACGTCAATATCGTTGTCGAAGTGATCGGCGGCATTGCTGCGGCTCGTGAGTTCGTGCTTGCGGCGCTCAATGCGGGCAAAACGGTCGTTACTTCCAATAAGGAGCTGTTCTGCAAATATTCTCATGAGCTGGAGCGCGCGGCGAAGCGTCAGAACGCCGGGCTTTATTTCGAAGCGAGCTGCGTGGGCGGCGTGCCGATCATCCGCACCCTTCTGGACGGTGTGCAGGGCAATAAAATTTCCTCGATGATGGGTATCATCAACGGGACGACCAACTACATCCTCACCAAGATGACAAACGAGGGGTCCTCGTACGAAGAATGCCTGAAAGAGGCGCAAAGACTTGGTTATGCCGAGGCGGATCCTACGGCGGATGTGGAGGGATTTGACGCAGCATATAAGCTGTCTATTCTTTCTTCGCTCGCGTTCCACACAAAAGTCCCGTTTTCCAAAATTTACCGTGAGGGGATCACGGGGATCTCCAAGGATGACATTCTGGACGGGAAGGCGCTCGGATATGTTTTGAAGCTGCTCGCCATCGGCAAGCAAACGGAGGCAGGCATCGAAGTGCGTGTGCATCCTACGTTTGTCCGCCAGGGACATCCGCTTGCTGCCGTCAATGACAGTTTCAATGCCGTTTATCTCACGGGCGATTCGGTGGGTGACGTCATGTTGTATGGAAGAGGAGCGGGAGCGCTTCCGACGGGCAGTGCGATCGTCTCCGACATTATTTACGCGGCGACGCACAGTGAGAATAAATATTCCACCTTCAAAAATACGGCCGGTGCCGATAAGGATACAAAATTCATCAGTGATTTTAAGAGCGCATATTATCTGCGTATCATGGTAGAGGACAGAGCCGGGATTTTGGCGAAGATTGCAGCGATTTTCGGCAGGAACAATGTGTCTATTGTTGAAATGATCCAAAAGCCTATCGGCACAGACGGAAGAGTGCCGCTTGTTCTCATCACGCACGAGACGCGGGAACTTGCAGTCCGCAGTGCCGTTGCGAAGATCAATGCGTTGGAAGGCGTCGGACATGTTGAGACGGTTCTGCGCGTCATCTCTTAATTTCTTGAGGACAGGGATCTCCTGTCCTTTTTGCATATTTTAGGGCATTTCATATGGCTCGTCCGCATAGAATAACTGCATGAAGAGAAGTTTTTTCTATCGTCATCGTGTTTTGTTCGGAGCGGCGGCGATCTTGCTTTCCATTGCCGTAACCGTTGGGGTATGCCTCTATGCTCTTGTGCAGACGGCGGCGGTCAGCATACGGCTGACGATCGTCATTGATGCGGGGCATGGCGGCATAGACGGCGGCGTGGTCGGGGTGAAGACAAAGACAAAAGAGAGCGATATCAATCTTTCGATCTCCAGATTATTGCAGGCAGAGTTTGAGGAAGCGGGTTTTCTCGTCGTGCAGACGCGTCCGACGGAAGCGGGACTGTACGGCGCGGCGACGGCAGGCTATAAAAAGCGTGATATGCAAAAGCGTGCGCAGATCATCGCGGAGAGCGAGCCGGCCGCCGTCATTTCCGTGCACCAGAATTCTTTTCCGGTGTCGTCGCGGCGCGGTGCGCAGGTTTTTTTCCGTGAGACGAGCGATTCCTCTCATACGCTTGCCTGTTCCATTCAGACAGCGCTCAATTCCATGCCGGAATGTGTCCGAAAAAATGAGGCATTAAAAGGCGATTATTATGTGTTGAATTGCAGCGATTATCCCTCCGTCATCGTGGAGTGCGGGTTTCTGACGAATGCCGCGGACGAAGCGCTTCTTCTGACGCAGGAATACCGTCGGCGGCTCGCTGAAACCATTTGTGCGGGGACGCTTGCATATCTTGCTGCAATGTCTTTGGGGGATGCGCCCTGATCGGCAAAAATCCGTTTGACTTTCCTGCGTGCGAGTGATATACTGAATATGTATGAGTGATTACTGCAATACAACTTCCTATTATTTGCCTTATTCTTTTTTTGATTTTAAGGATGAACTGAAACCTTCCGCGCTGCTTGATCTTGCACAGGAATCCGCAACGGCGAGCGCGGACGAGCTTGGTTTCGGCTACGCCGATTTAAAGCCTAAGGGTTACGGATTTATCATCGTCAACAGCTATTGCGAATTCAGACGCCCCGTTGTGTTGGGAGAACGCGTCACAATGCAGACATGGCCGCTTCCGCCCCGTCATGTCTTTTTTGAGCGCCACTATCGTGCGCTGGTGGAAGAGGAGGAAGTCGCTGCGATCGCTTCACGCTGGTGTCTGGTCGATCTGCAAAATTTCTCGTTGCTCCCGCCCGAGGCAATGGGGGAGGCGCATGCGCGCTGTCCCTACCGTGCGGAAAAAGCGGTGCAGCCGCCTGCATGGAAGATCCCGCACGTCAAGGATGGGAGGGAAGTCTATCGTATGCGTGTTGGCGTCAGTCATTGCGATCACTATTTGCATGCCAACAATACGAAATATGCGGATTTCTTTTTTGACTGCTTCACAATGGAAGAGCTTCGTGCGCGACCGATCAGGGCGTTTCAGATCACCTACGGCAAACAGGCAAAGCCCGGAAGTGAGCTTTCTCTCGTGCGCGAAGAGGTGCAGGACGGCGCAGTCTGTGAAGTTCGCTGCAACGGAGAGACGCTCACACAGTTCCGCGTCTGGTTCGCATGAAGGTCGTGTCCGACTGACTGCGGTGTTTGAAATAGGGTATAGGAGTTTTTATGATACGAAAACCGCCTCTTCTTGAAAAATATGTGAAGCTCGTTAAGAAAGCGTTTGTGATTTTCAGTTGTTTTGCCTTTCCTGTGATGATGGTGTGCGCCGTCTTTGCGTTTTTGGGATATGCGGCATTTTGGTTTATTCTCCCTGCGGTGATCATTGTATACCTCGTTATATACGGCTATTATGCGATGTATGTTTCAATGGGTACAGTCATAAAATTGGAGGTCAACGATCAGGTCGTTCATCTTACGACCAAGCGTAAGACTTTTTCATATGACGTGAACGGCGGATGTGTCGGGCTCAAGGCAAAGAACGGAAAATATGTCGCAACCTTCCGGACGCATGACTCTCAGGATTCTTTTATCTTTTACACGCATGTTCCGTTTACCAAGCGATACGAAACGGCATTTTCCAAGGAGGATCTTCGAGCCTTCTATCCGGCAATAGATGATGTGCATAAAGATGATTAATATACAAAAATTAATGAATATTCAATGAATATATTCATATTATAGAATAAATATGCAAAATTTAATCAAATTATTTCAAGAACGGGGGTGCAAATGCTTGACTTGCATTCCCGTCGTTTGTATAATGTCGTATGAAAAAATCCGAGAGAGGAATTCAACATGGAAAAGAAGATCAAAAAAGTCGTTCTTGCATATTCGGGCGGACTGGATACGTCCATCATCATCCCGTGGCTGAAAGAGAACTACGACAACTGCGAAGTGATCGCGGTGTCGGGCGATGTCGGGCAGGGAACCGAGCTGGACGGTTTGGAGGAGAAGGCAAAAAAGACGGGCGCATCCAAGCTGTATGTGCTTGATCTGAAGAAGGAGTTCGTTGAGGACTATATCTTCCCGACCATGCAGGCGGGTGCCGTCTATGAGGATAAATATCTGCTCGGCACGTCGTTCGCGCGCCCCGTCATCGCAAAGGCGATCGTGGATATCGCGAAGAAAGAGGGGGCGGATGCCATCTGCCACGGCTGTACCGGAAAGGGCAATGATCAGGTGCGCTTCGAGCTGACCATCAAGGCGTTCGCGCCCGAGATGACCATCATCGCGCCCTGGAGGATCTGGAACATCAAGAGCCGCGAAGAAGAGATCGAATACGCTGAGGCGCACAACATTCCTCTCAAGATCAACCGTGAGACCAACTATTCCAAGGACAAGAACCTTTGGCATCTCTCGCACGAGGGGCTGGATCTGGAGGATCCCGCCAACGAGCCGCAGTATGAAAAAGAGGGTTTCCTGGAAATGGGCGTTTCTCCCATGCAGGCGCCCGACAAGCCCACCTATGTGAGCATCCATTTTGAAAAGGGCGTTCCCACCGCGATCGACGGCAGGGAAATGGGCGCGGTCGAGATCGTCGAGACGCTCAACAAGATCGGCGGCGAAAACGGCGTCGGGTTGGCGGACCTCGTTGAAAACCGCCTCGTCGGCATGAAGTCGCGCGGTGTGTACGAGACGCCCGGCGGCACCATTCTCTACGAGGCACACAGGCTGCTGGAGACGATCACGCTCGACAAGGCGACAATGCACTACAAGCAGATGATCGCGATCAAGTTCGGCGAAATGGTGTATGACGGGCAGTGGTTCACGCCCCTTCGCGAGGCGCTCTCCGCGTTTGTGACCAAAACGCAGGAGACTGTCACGGGCGATGTCAAGCTGCGCATCTACAAGGGCAATGTCACGAGCGCGGGCATCACCTCTCCCAATTCCCTCTACAGCGAGGACATCGCGACCTTCTCGGACGACGGCGGCGCGTACTCGCAGAAGGACGCGGAGGGCTTCATCAATCTGTTCGGGCTTCCCCTCAAGGTCAAGGCGATGCTGGATGCGAAGAAACTCAAGTAAAACATGATCAAAGTATTTATTGACGGAAGTGCGGGGACCACCGGTCTCCGCATTCGTGAAATGCTGGGAAAACGGGAGGACATCTCTCTCATCGCGCTGCCCGAGCAGCTGCGCAAGGATGTCGCGGCGCGCAGGGACGCCATCAACGGAGCGGACGCCGTGTTTTTGTGCCTGCCTGACGACGCGGCGCGCGAGGCGGTCGGGCTGGTCGAAAACGAGAATACGGTCGTCATTGACGCTTCAACGGCGCACCGCACTTCGTCCGGCTGGGCATACGGCTTTCCCGAACTCTCCGCAGGGCACCGCGCGGCGATCGTGAACGGCAAGCGCATCGCAAATCCTGGCTGCTATGCCTCGGGATTTCTCGCACTCGTCTACCCGCTCGTCGCGGCGGGCGTTCTTCCGAAGAACTATCCGCTCGTCTGCCATGCCGTCAGCGGCTATTCGGGGGCGGGCAAGAAGGGGATCGCGGAGTACGAGGCAAAAGACCGTCCCGCCAACTACGATACGCCCCGCCTGTATGCGCTCACGCTCGCGCACAAGCACCTGCCCGAGATGCAGGCGGTGTGCGGTCTGACGCGGACGCCCGTCTTCAATCCCTATGTGTGCGACTATTACTGCGGCATGACGGTCAACGTCCCGCTCTTTGTCGACATGCTCGTCCAAAAGGTGAGCGTCGCAGACGTCAAAGAACTCCTGCGCGCGCACTATGCGGGCGCACATTTCGTGACGGTGGGCGAGGAGCCGAGCGGGTACGTCTCGGCAAATCTTTTGAACGGCACCAATCGCATGGAAGTGCTCGTCAACGGCAACGAACGGCAGATTTTGTTGACGGCGCGCTTTGATAATTTGGGAAAAGGCGCCTCGGGGGCAGCGATTCAGAACATGAATCTTGCGCTTGGGCTTGACGAATGCCTTTCTTTGTGATATAATCGTAAGGATAGTGAGATATATGGTACAGCAGATTTCGGGCGGCGTATGCGCGCCCAAAGGATTCCGCGCCAACGGCGTACATTGCGGGATCCGCAAAAACAAAGGAAAGAAGGATTTGGCGCTCATCGTTTCGGACGTGCGTTGCGCGGCGGCGTGCGTGTACACGACCAACCTCGTCAAGGGTGCGCCCATTCTCGTGACGCAGAAGAACGTCGCGGACGGCTATGCGCAGGCGGTCATTGTCAACAGCGGTAACGCCAATACCTGCAACGCGAACGGCGTGGAGATCGCCGAGGCAATGTGCGCGCTCGTCGAACAGCACACGGGCATTGCGGCGGGCGACGTCGTCGTGGCGAGCACGGGCGTCATCGGTCAGCCGCTCTCCATCGATCCCATCGCGGGCGGCATGGAGGAGCTTACAAAGGGGCTTGGCGACAACAGCGGCGCGGCGGCAGAAGCGATCATGACGACGGACACCGTCAGAAAGGAGATCGCGTTCTCCTTTGAGCTGGACGGCGTGACGTGCAGAATGGGCGCGATCTGCAAGGGCGTCGGCATGATCTGTCCCAACATGGCGACCATGCTCATGTTCATCACGACGGACGCGGCGATCAGCCCCGCCATGCTGCAAAAGGCAATCTCTGCGGACGTTTGCGATTCGCTCAACATGCTCTCCGTCGACCGCGATACCTCCACCAACGATACGCTCGCGATTCTTGCGAGCGGGCTGGCGGGAAATCCTGCGATTACCGAGGAGAATGAGGACTATCAAACCTTCTGCGCGGTATTGCACGCCGTGACGACGGCAATGTGCAGAAAGCTTGCTTCCGACGGCGAGGGGGCGACCAAACTTATCGAGTGCCGCGTCAAGGGCGCAAAGACCAAGTGGGACGCAAGGCTGGCTGCCAAGTCCGTCATCAACTCCAACCTTGTCAAGGCGGCGATGTTCGGCGCGGACGCCAACTGGGGAAGGGTGCTGTGTGCACTCGGCTACGCAGGGGCGGATCTCGACGTGGACAAGATCGAAGTCGTATTCACGTCCGCCGCGGGGAGCATCCTCGTCTGCGAAAAAGGAAGGGGCGTGCCCTTTTCCGAGGAGGAGGCAAAGAAGGTGCTCTCCGAAAAGGAGATCGTCATCGCGGTGGACTGCAAGGACGGCGATTCCGAGGCGACGGCATGGGGCTGCGACCTAACTTATGACTATGTAAAGATCAACGGAGATTACAGAACGTGACGCAAAAGGAAGCACAGGCAGAGATCCTTCTTGAGGCGATGCCCTACATCGAGAAGTATCAGAATAAGATCCTCGTTGTCAAATACGGCGGCAACGCCATGACGGACGAGACGCTAAAAAAGCTGGTCATGCGTGACATGACCCTTTTGCAGTTCGTCGGCATCAAAGTCGTTCTGGTACACGGCGGCGGTCCGGAGATCTCCCAGACCCTAAAGCGCATGGGAATCGAATCCCGTTTTGTGGGCGGTCTCCGTTATACCGATGAAGAGACGGCGGAAGTCGTGCGCATGGTACTTGCGGGAAAAGTCAATAAAGGACTTGTTCATATGCTCGGCGCACTGGGCGCGCGGGCAGTCGGGCTTTCCGGCATCGACGGCAGGATGCTTCTTTGCAGCAAGGAAAGCGAGGCGCTCGGCTTTGTCGGCAAGATCGATAAGGTCGATACCCATATTATTCTGAGTTGCCTGGAATCCGGATATCTTCCCGTTATTTCCTCCGTCGGATTTGACGACGCAGGCAATATTTACAACGTCAACGCCGATACGGCGGCTTCTGCCATTGCGGGCGCGCTGAAGGCGGAGAGCCTCATTCTTATGACGGATGTGCGCGGGCTTCTGCGTCAGAAGGACGATGAAAGCAGCCTCATTAAAAAGGTGTATGTCTCGGATATTCCGTCGCTTGTGAAGGAAGGTGTCATTTCCGGTGGCATGATTCCCAAGATCCATTGCTGCCGAGACGCCATCCGCAACGGCGTGAACCGCGTTTTCATCACGGACGGCAGAGTCAAACATTCCATATTGCTCGAGCTTCTCTCCAACGAGGGGCAGGGTACGATGTTCGTAAAAGGTGACTGATCGCAGTCGCCCTTTTTGCGATATATAAGGAGAGAACATGGACTTCAATGAGATAAAGGCGCTTGACGGGGAATACCTCGCCAAGACATACGCGCGCTATCCCGTTGCGCTTGTCGGCGGCAAGAACGCCACGCTTGTGGACAATAACGGGAAGCAGTATATCGATTTCGGCTCTGGGATTGCGGTCAATATTTTCGGCGCAAACGACGAGGAATGGAAGCAGGCGGTCATCGAGCAGCTTGGAAAGATCCAGCACGTCAGCAACTACTACTACGCAGAGCCGCAGTCCCGCCTCGCGCAGATGCTGTGCGTAAGAACGGGAGCAAAGCGCATATTCTTCTCTAATTCGGGCGCGGAAGCAAACGAGTGTGCTCTGAAGGCGGCGCGAAAGTATTCCTTTATGAAATACGGTACGGGAAGGAATAAAATCGTTTCCCTAAAAGGGAGTTTTCACGGCAGGACGCTTTTTACGCTCACTGCGACGGGGCAGGACGAATTTCATAAGTACTTCGATCCGTTCGTGCCGGGCGTTGCCTACGCCGCGCCTGACATGGCGGACGTCAGAAAAGCTGCGGGCACGGACGCCTGTGCCGTGATCATCGAATGTGTGCAGGGCGAAAGCGGCGTCAACGCGCTGCCCAAGGCGTTTGTTTCGGCGCTGGAGAGCTGGTGCAGGCAGAACGACGTTCTGCTCATTTGCGACGAAGTGCAGAGCGGCAACGGCAGATGCGGTACGCTGTACGCCTATGAGCAGTACGGCATCACGCCGGACATTGTCACGACGGCAAAGGGGCTTGCGGGCGGGCTTCCCATCGGCGCATGCCTCTTCTTTGAAAAGACGGAAGATGCGCTTTTGGCGGGCGATCACGGTTCGACGTTCGGAGGTAATCCCGTTTCGTGCGCCGCGGCATGCAACGTCATCGGTCGGCTCACCAAGGAGTTCTTGCTCGAAGTACAGGGCAAGGCCGCCTATATGCGCGCCAAACTCAAAGATTTTGACGGCGTGAAGGAGGTGACCGGGCTTGGTCTGATGATCGGGCTGACGGTAAATAAGCCCGCTAAAGAGGTGGCTTCCAACTGCCTGGAAAAAGGACTTCTCGTTCTCACCGCACACGAGCGGGTACGCCTTGTTCCGCCGCTCACAATTACGAAAACGGAGATGGATGAGGGATTGTCCATTCTTAAAGGAGTGCTTCAATGAAACATTTACTCAAACTTGCGGACCTTTCGCGGGAGGAGATTCTCTCCGTCCTCAACCTTGCCGATCAGCTCAAGTATGAGCGTAAACACGGCGTCTTTAAGGACTATCTTAAGGGGAAAAAACTGGGCATGATCTTTCAGAAGTCCTCCACGCGCACCCGCGTCTCCTTTGAGGTGGGCATGTACGAATTGGGTGGGAATGCGCTGTTTTTGTCCAACCGCGACCTGCAGATCGGACGCGGCGAGCCTGTGCAGGACACGGCGCGTGTTCTTTCGCGCTATCTCGATTGCATCATGATCCGCACCTTTGCCCAGCAGGAAGTGGAGGATCTTGCGAAATACGGCTCCATTCCCGTCATTAACGGGCTGACGGATTACTGCCATCCCTGCCAGGTGCTCGCCGACCTCATGACCATCCGTGAAAAGAAGGGGGCTTTCAAGGGGCTGAAGATGTGCTTTATCGGCGACGGAAATAATATGGCGAATTCCCTGATGGTGGGCGCTGTTAAGACGGGTATGGCCTTTTCGATTGCCTGCCCCGAAGGGTACGAGCCGGATGCACAGCTTATGTCGTGGGCGAAAGAAAACGGTTCGTTTACCATGACGACGGATGTTCTGAAGGCGGCGGAGGGAGCGGACGTAATCTATACCGATGTCTGGGCCTCCATGGGGCAGGAAGAGGAGAAGGCAAAGCGCGAGAAGGCGTTTGCCGGCTATCAGGTCAACGAAGCGGTGATGGCGGCGGCGCATTCCGATGCGATGGTGCTGCATTGTCTGCCCGCACACCGCGGCGAGGAGATCACGGCGGAGGTCTTTGAGGCACATGCGGATGAGATCTTTGAAGAAGCGGAAAACAGACTGCACGCGCAGAAGGCAGTGCTGTGTAAAGTCATGCAATAAAGCGGAAGGAGAACATATGAATAAGAAAGTCTATCTCACGCTGGAAAACGGCAAAGTGTTTGAAGGGTATTCCTTCGGCGCAGACAGGGAGGTCGTGGGCGAGCTTGTCTTTACCACCGGTATGACGGGCTATATCGAGACGCTTACAGACCCGAGTTATTACGGGCAGATCGTCACGCAGACCTTTCCTCTCATCGGTAATTACGGTGTCATTCCCGCCGATATGGAGAGCAGGAAATGCTGGCTTACGGCATATGTCGTGCGTGAGAAATGTGATACGCCATCGAACTTTCGCTGTGAGCTGACGCTTGAACAGTTCTTAAAGGAGCAGAATATTCCCGCCCTGTACGGTGTTGATACCCGGGAATTGACGCGAATCGTGCGCGAAGCGGGTGTCATGAACGCAGCCATTACCTATAAACCGCTCGCCGATCTTGCGGAATTGAAAAAGTATCGTGTCCGCGATGCCGTGAAATCCGTTTCCTCGCATGAGGTTCGTGAACGGGGCGAAGAAAAAGACCTCAGGGTTGTCGTATATGATTTCGGTGCGAAGGGTAATATCGTGCGTGAACTCGTCAAGCGCGGATGCCATGTCATCGAGGTGCCTGCGGAGACCACGGCAGAGCAGGCGCTTTCCTATGCTCCGGACGGCATTATGCTTACAAACGGGCCGGGCGACCCTGCCGAAAATGTGGAGATCGTCGAGAATGTCAGAAAGTTTATCGGTAAAAAGCCCATTTTCGGCATCTGCCTCGGACACCAGCTTTTCGCACTCGCGATGGGCGGACAGACGCGCAAGATGAAGTACGGCCACCGTGGCGCCAACCAACCGGTCAAGGATCTCTCGACAGGGAAAGTGTTTATCACCTCGCAAAACCACGGATACGAGGTCGTAAGCGAGTCCGTTAAAAACGGTACGCTCAGTTTTATCAACGCCAACGACGGTACTTGCGAGGGCGTGGACTATCCTGCCGTCAATGCGACGACGGTGCAGTTTCATCCTGAAGCCTGCGGCGGTCCGCATGACGCCAATTACCTGTTCGATCGCTTTATTGCCAACATGAGAAAGGAGAAAGGATATGCCGAAGAGAAGTGATATCAAAAAGGTGCTCGTCATCGGATCTGGTCCCATCGTTATCGGTCAGGCGGCGGAGTTTGACTATGCAGGCGCGCAGGCTTGCCGCGTTTTAAAGGACGCGGGTGTCAACGTCGTCCTGTGCAATTCCAACCCCGCGACCATTATGACGGACAAGATGCTCGCCGACGAGATCTATCTGGAGCCGCTGACGCTTGATTCCCTCAAGCGTATTATTATCAAGGAACGCCCGGATTCTTTGCTTGCCTCGCTCGGGGGACAGACGGGACTTACCATGGGATGCAAACTTGCTAAAGAGGGCTTCCTGGATGAATGGGGCGTCAAACTCATCGGGACTAAGCTGGATGCGATCGACAGGGCGGAAGACCGCGAGCTGTTCAAAGAAACAATGGAAAAGATCGGGCAGCCCGTCGTGCCTTCGGATATTGCTTATACGGTAGACGAATGCGTTGCGGTCGCCGAAAAGCTGGGGTATCCCGTTATCGTGCGTCCCGCATTCACGCTGGGCGGCGCGGGCGGCGGCGTCGCATACGATGAAGAGGAGCTTCGCCTCATTTCCCACAACGGACTCATGCTTTCTCCCATTACGCAGGTGCTCATCGAAAAGTACATCGGCGGCTGGAAAGAGATCGAGTTTGAGGTGCTGCGTGACAGTGCCGGCAACGTCATTACTGTCTGCTCGATGGAAAATTTTGATCCGGTCGGCATTCATACGGGTGACTCCATTGTCATCGCGCCCGCCGTCACGCTTTCCGATAAAGAATATCAGATGCTGCGTACGGCATCCCTCAATATCATCACCGAACTCGGTATCGAAGGAGGATGCAACTGTCAGTTTGCGCTTCATCCGGATAGCTTTGAGTATGCCGTCATCGAGGTCAATCCTCGTGTATCGCGTTCCTCGGCACTTGCAAGTAAGGCGACAGGATATCCCATCGCAAAAGTGGCAACCAAGATTGCGCTCGGCTACACACTGGACGAGATCAGGAATGACGTTACGGGCAAAACGTATGCATGTTTTGAGCCTGCGATCGATTACGTTGTCGTGAAGCTTCCCAAATGGCCCTTCGATAAGTTTTTGTATGCGGGCAGAACGCTCGGTTCGCGTATGAAGGCGACGGGTGAGGTCATGGCGATCGGTACCTCCTTTGAGCAGGCGATCATGAAAGCGGTGCGCGGCGCGGAGATCTCTCTTGACACGCTCAATCATCCCAAGTTTGAACCGATGAGCATCGAACAGCTCCGTGAAGAACTGCATAAAATGACAGACGAGCGCTTATTTGCCGTCTACCAGTCGCTCAAGAAGGGCATCGCGATCGATGAAGTTTATTCGATTACGAAAATTGACGAATGGTTTCTTGCCAAGCTGAAAAACCTTGCCGATTACGAGGCGGAGATCACGGGTAAGAAAATGACTCGTGCCCAGTATCTTGAGGGCAAGCGCATCGGCTATACGGACAAGGCGCTCGAGCGGTTCTCGGGTGAAAAACTACCTGCGCACAGACGCGCCGTGTTTAAGATGGTCGATACCTGCGCGGCAGAGTTCTCGGCAAAGACGCCTTACTTTTATTCGACATATGACGAGCTCGATCACGACGAGGCGCTTCCTTTTGTTAAAAACAGCACAAAAAAGAGGGTCATCGTCATCGGATCGGGACCTATCCGCATCGGACAGGGCATTGAGTTCGATTATTCCTCCGTTCACTGCGTCTGGACGCTCAAAGAACTTGGATACGAAGTCATCATCATCAACAATAACCCCGAGACGGTCTCTACCGACTTTGATACGGCGGACAGACTGTACTTTGAATCTCTGACCCCTGAGGATGTTCAGAACGTCATCGACGTGGAGAAGCCGTACGGTGTCGTCATCACGTTCGGCGGACAGACGGCGATCAAGCTGTGCGGATACCTCGCCAAGAAGGGGGTGCGCATCCTCGGTACGAGCGCGGATTCCGTCGACATGGCGGAGGACAGAGAACGTTTTGACGAGCTTTTGGAGCGCTTCCACATTGCCCGCCCGAAGGGACTTACGGTCATGACGAAGGAAGAGGCGATCCGTGCCGCAGAGACGCTGGGATATCCTGTTCTGCTGCGTCCTTCCTATGTTATCGGCGGTCAGAATATGACGATCGCCTTTACCGAAAACGATATTTCGCGGTATATGGACGTCATCCTCGCCCAGCACATCGAAAATCCTGTGCTGTGCGACAAATACCTCATGGGAAGCGAGCTGGAAGTGGACGCGATCTCGGACGGCGTGGATGTGCTCATTCCCGGCATCATGCAGCATATTGAGCGTGCGGGCGTGCATTCGGGCGACTCCATCGCCGTATATCCGCCTTATCATCTGAGCGATGCGATGCTGGAAAAAATCGTGGATATTTCCACCAAACTTGCGCTCTCCTTAAAGACCAAGGGGCTCATCAATATCCAGTACCTCATCTATCAGAATCAGCTGTACGTCATCGAGGTCAATCCGCGTGCTTCGCGCACCATTCCCTATATCTCCAAGGTGACGGGGGTGCCCATGGTCGAACTTGCGACCAAGATCATGGTGGGCGCCAAGCTGAAAAAGCTCGGTTACGGCACGGGGCTGTATCCCAATTCGCCCTATGTCGCGGTCAAAGTTCCCGTTTTCAGCTTTGAAAAACTCAACGATGTCAACAGCCAGCTGGGACCCGAGATGAAGTCGACGGGCGAGGTTCTGGGAATCGGCAAGACCATTGAAGAGGCGCTCTTCAAAGGACTTGTCTCCGCGGGCTTCAAGATGTGTCATCCCACCGCGCAGAAGCCCGTCGGCGTGTATTTTACCGTCAATGATCAGGATAAATTTGAGATCGTCTCCATTGCCAAAAAGTTCGCCGACCTCGGCTGTAACCTCTATGCCACGGCGGGCACGGCGAAGGTCATCTCCGATCTGGGCATCGACGTAACCATTGTCGATCGGCTCAAGGCGACCAAACAGGTTTCAAAGCTCATGGATGACGGCAAGATCGACTATATCATTTACACGGGCAAGACGGACGTTGACTCCATCAACGATTATATTGAACTGCATCATCACGCGATCCTCCTGGGTATCACGGTGCTCACGTCCCTGGATACGGCGAATGCGCTGTGCGATATTATTGCGAGCAAGTTCACCGAATACAACACCGAGTTGGTGGATATCAACAATCTGCGCACCAAAAAGACGGAGATCTCCTTCGTCAAGATGCAGTCTTGCGGCAATGACTATATCTACTTTGAAGATTTGGACGGCAAAATTACCTGTCCCGAATCGCTTGCAGTCAACTTTGTCGACCGGCACTACGGTATCGGCGGTGACGGTATCGTGCTCATTGAACGCTCGGAAATTGCCGACGCCAAAATGCGGATCTTCAATCAGGACGGCAGCGAGGGACAGATGGCGGGCAATTCTATCCGCTGTGTTGCGAAATATCTCTATGAAAAGGGCATTGTCCGGAAGGAGACGATGACCATTGAGACGCTGAGCGGTGTCAGAGAAGTGAAAGTGTATTCTTTCGGCGGCATCGTGACGTCGGCAAGCGCGGACCTCGGGGAGGCGGTGCTGGACGGTGAGAAGATCCCTTCCGTATGGAAAGGGGAGAAGGTCGTCGGTCAGCCTATGGAGATCGACGGGACGACCTATCATGTGACGCTCGTCAACATGGGCAACCCGCACTGCATCATCTTCTGCGACAAGGTGGATGATGTTCCCGTGGAGACGCTCGGACCCAGGATTGAAAACAGCGAGTATTTTCCAGCTAAGACCAATGTGGAATTTATTCGCGTCGTCAACGAAAGCACGATCAAGATGCGTGTCTGGGAGCGCGGTAACGGCGAGACGTGGGCGTGCGGAACGGGCGCAGCCGCCGCAGCAGTCGCATGTGTCCTTAACGGGCTGTGCAAGATGGATACCGATATTACCGTCAAGGTGAAGGGCGGCGATCTTGTTGCACACTATCGCTCGGAAGACGGACATGTCATCCTGTCGGGTAATGTGGAAAAAGTTTACGAAGGCACGGTAGAATTCTGATGGTGCGTTCGACGTTTTATGAAGAGAGCGCCACGCCGATTAATGCGCAGGCAGAAGCAAGAGGCGCTCAGGCATTTCATATTGCAGGTATCGTAGCTCTTGTACTGGCGGGGATCATCGTCTTTCTTTCACTCACTTATATCCCGAGTATGTTCACGGTATATGAGGGGTTGGACCTTGTCATCAACATCGTCTTGTTTATAGCCCCTGTTCTGGCATTGGTTGGAATGTTTTTTCTGTTCCGACACTTCAAACGGAAAAAAAATGTCAGTTATGACTATACGTTTGTTGCGGACGAAGTGCGTATAACCAAAGTGTTTAACGGAAAAAGCAGAAAATATCAGCGAACGCTTGCCGCATCGCAGATGCTGAAGATCGGGTATGTGGAAAGAGATTCTTTTCGGCGCACGCTTGAGGGGGTCAGAGACAAAAAAGCGGTTTATCTTACGCCAAACAGAGAGCCTGCAGAAGGGAAGATGTTTATCTACATTCTCTATTCTTCTTCTATCGAAAAGACGTTATATGTAATGGAATGCCGTCAGCAGATGCTGGAATACATTGTGTTGGCGGCGGGCAGAAGTAAATTTGAAACGCAATGATTTATTTGGATAACGCAGCGACAACGCGCCCCTCTGAAGGGGCGCTTGCGCGCGCAGAACACTACTTGACCCAATGTTTCTATAATCCGTCCGCACTCTATCATGGCGGGATTGAGGCGCATCGTGTGATTACCGATGCAAGGCGCGTCCTGCTGTCCTGTATTGCGGATTCGTCGTCTTATGATCTGATCTTTACTTCCTGTGGAACGGAGGCGGATAATCAGGCGATCTTCGGTGCGGGCAGGCGCGGGAACGTCGTCACGACGGCGGGGGAGCATTCGGCGGTCTATGAGAGCTGTAAGGAACTGAAAAACCGCGGCGTGGAGCCGCGTTTTGCTCCGCTGCGTGCGGACGGAAGCGTTGACGTGGTGGCGCTTTTATCCCTTGTAGACGATAAGACCTCGCTTGTGAGCGTCATACATGTCTCCAATGAGACGGGCGCCGTGAACGACATTGCCGCTATTGCAAAGCTTGTTAAACAAAAAAATCCACGCACTGTCTTTCACAGCGACGGTGTACAGGCGTTCGGGAAGATTCCTGTCCGACTGACAAAGGAGATCGATCTTTATACCGTCAGCGCGCATAAGATCGGTGCGCTGAAGGGGACGGGCGCTCTTTTCCGTCGCAAGACATGCGGGACGCTTCCGCCGTATCTGTATGGGGGCGGGCAGGAGGGCGGAATGCGAAGCGGCACGGAGAATGTGTTCGGCATTTCCTGCTTTCGGTATGCTGCCGAGGAGAAGTTCGCAACTCTTGCCCAAGACGGCTCGCGGCTTGCGGACGTGAAAGAACTGATGTGGCAACAGCTTGATCATAAGCTTTTTTCCCGTATTTCTCCATCCGACGGTTCGCCGTACATTCTTACGGTTTCTGCGCGAGGGAAACGGGGGGAGGCGTTGCAGCGTATGCTTTGGGATAAGGGCGTCGCGGTCGGCACGGGCAGCGCTTGCAATTCAAAAAAACCCCACAGCCGCGTTCTGGAAGCGTGCGGCTACGAAGACGACGTGCTCAGCGGCATATTGCGGGTAAGCTTTTCTCCCCGTACGACGGAAGAAGATGTACGCATTGCAGCCGAAGCGATGAATGAGGCCGCACGACAATTCGGAGGACTCTGAGATGGAAAAAGTTATTATTGTTCGCTATGCGGAAATTCACTTAAAGGGTAAGAACCGCGGTTATTTTGAGCGCGTGTTCTGCGTCAATCTGGAAAAGGCGCTCAAGGGCATTCGCCATGAACTGCGCCGCACGAGCGGGCGCTATCTTATCGCTGCATTTGATGATTTGGAAGCAGAGGAAATCTTAAGCCGCATTTCCCGTGTGTTCGGCGTTCATTCCTATTCCATCGGGTACCGTGTTCCCAGCGATCTTGACAGCGTCTTTGCTGCGGCAAGGATCGTCTGTCCGCAGACCGGGACTTTTAAGGTGGAGACACACCGTGCGGATAAGCGCTATCCGATGACCTCGATTGAAATCAGTGCGGCGATCGGCGGGAAGCTTTTAGATGCCAACCCTGCGCTGAAAGTGGATGTTCATGCCCCGCAGCATACCGTCTATCTCGATATCCGTGAAGAGGGTACGGCGCTCGTGTTCGGAGCTTTTGAAGAAGGCGCGGGGGGAATGCCTGTAGGGACCTCTTCCAAGGGATTATTGCTTATTTCGGGTGGAATCGATTCTCCCGTTGCGGGCTATATGATGGCAAAGCGAGGCATGGATGTGGAATATCTTCATTTCCACAGCTATCCCTATACCAATGAACAGGCAAAGGACAAGGTCGTCGAACTTGCGCGTATTCTTTCGCGTTATGCGGGAGGAGAGTCGCTTGCGACCGTCAAGGTGACGCATATCCAGGAGGAGATCCACAAAAAATGTGCGCCTGAGTTGAACGTGACTCTGTTGCGCCGCTTCATGTTCCGTATAGCCGAGCGCGTCGCCAAGAGAAAGGGAGCTAAATGCCTTATCACGGGTGAGAGTCTGGGGCAGGTCGCCTCGCAGACGATGGAGGGGATCGCTTCATCCAATGCCGTTGTGACGTTGCCTGTTTTCAGACCGCTTATCGGCTTTGATAAAGAGGAGATCATTGTTCGAGCCAAAAAGATCGGCACGTTTGATACCTCGGTTTTGCCCTACGAGGACTGCTGTACCGTGTTTCTGCCCGAATTTCCTGCCATCAAACCCAAGCTTTCTTTTATAGAAGAAGAAGAAAAAAAGTTGGATGTGGAAGCGCTTGTCGAAGAAGCGCTCACGACGCTGGAACGAATTTCCATTCACTGATCGGACCACCAATCTTCCGGAAGCGTTATTTTTCCCGGCACGGAAACCGAGGGAAGGACGACGGGCTTACCCGTATAGTCTTTGTACTTCGGGATGACCGTATAGACGTAGGTTTCGCCCGCCTTTACGGAGTTATCGCAAATCGTGTCCCGATACGGACCGCTGTAAATCGTGGCAATTTTGCCGCGGTTTTCTCTTTTTATTTCGTAAACGTAATACTGAGTCCTGGTCAGTGTGATCTGAATGGTCCCGTTACGGAGCTGAATGGACGGCGTCCGGATGCTCGGCTTAGAAAAGCGTGTACTGACAGAAGAAGGTTTGGCGTTTGCGCGAAATAATTCATAAAGGCTTGTTGCAGGCGGTGCGGCGGGGTCGGCAAGCAGAATGGTGTGTTCGTTTTCATATGCTTCCTGATCAAAACTCAGGCGCACTACGTCGTCTCTTTCTTCGAAGGGCGTCGGCGGGCTGTCCCGATAGAGTGACCGCATGACGGTGAGGACGGCATTTGCGGGCAATCCGCCGCCCGTCGTTTCAATAGGGGAGTTATCGGCATTTCCCATCCACGCGGCCACGACATGGTCGCGCGTGTAGGATATGCAATACGCGTCCGTGTTGCCGGCGTTGGTGCCGGCCGTGCCGGTCTTTGCGCACACGGGAAAGGAAAGTGTACGAAGTCTTTTCCCCGTTCCCTCACGTACAGCCGTTTGCAGCATGTCGTTTACGAGATAGCTTACGTCTTCAGAAAAGACGCGGCGTTGCGTTGCGGAATGAGAGTATAAGATATTGCCCCGTTCATCTTCAATGCGGGAGATAAAGCCTGCGGATGAAAAAGTTCCGCCGTTTGCGAACGTGGCGTATCCGTCTGCGAGAGCCGGAAGGGTATAACCGTGTCGCATTCCTCCAAGCGCAAGGGCGAGGGATTTGTCCTCTTCCGGGACCGGTAATTGCATGCGATCGAGATATTTCGTACCATTTTCAATGCCCATTTCGTTCAGGATGCGAACGGCAGGAATATTGACGCTGTGCGCGAGTGCATCCCGTGCGCTCATATATTTGTTCGTTGCGCCGCCGTAATCATCGGGAGAGTATCCTCCGAAGTCTGTTTTCTGATCCAAAAGCGGGGTGGCGGGACTGATAAGATTTTCCTCCAAAGCAGGCGCATAGATCAGGAGCGGTTTGATCGTAGAAGCAGGAAGCCGTGTCAGAACGCCTGCCGTTGCATGGAGTGCGCATATCGCATCACAATGGTTGTCGCGGACAAGCAGACAGACGTCCGAGGACGCCTGCGTCTGCTCCAGGGTTTCCTGTAGTACGGGATCGAACCGGGTATAGACTTTCAGATTTCCCCAATAACCCGTTCCGGCGTCCGGAAAAATCGTATCAAGTTCATCAAAGACACAATCGGTGTAGGTGTTTTTTGTCTGCACACAGGCGGGCGCGGCGGGAAGCGGATCGGAAATCGCCGTACGGTATTCCGTATCGTCCAGATATCCCTGTTGATTCATAAGCTTTAATACCAGATTGCGACGTTCATGGCAAGCTTGATTGTCATGAAATGGAGAATAACGGTTGGGGGACTTGACGATCGCCGCGAGCATGGCGCCTTCGGCGACAGTCAGGTCTGCCGGTTGTTTTCCGAAGTAAAACTGCGCTGCGTTTTCAATTCCGAACGCACTGTGCCCGAAGTAAATGGAATTTAGATATAGGGTGAGGATCTCATCTTTAGAATATGCTTTTTCCAGCTGTTTGGCAAGTTTGATTTCTTTTAGCTTACGGGCGATCGTCTTCTCGCTTGACAAATGCGTATTCTTGATCAATTGTTGCGTAATGGTTGAAGCGCCTTCGGCAAAGGAAAAAGTTGTCAGGTTGTGCCAAAGGGCTGCGAGCATACGCTTCGTATCGATTCCATGATGCTCGAAAAAGCGTTTGTCCTCAACTGCTACGAAGGCCTTTTTGACGGGATCCGGAATATCCTGAATAAGTGAGCGCGCCGAGACCGCGATTTCTGCTCCGTCTTTGTCATAGAGGCGTACGGATGCCGTATCGGGTGTAAGTTTGGAACGATCCAATTTTACGGAAGAAGTTACGTTGAAATAATAGAGAAAAAGCGCTGTAGCGACAATGAGCAGGATTCCGAGTACAACGCCGATCATAGTGAGAGTCCGTTTCATTGTTTACAGTATGCGCTTTCAGCAAGAATTTTTCATGTCGGGAAGCCCGCTTTTGTTGATACCTGCGCTGTTTTATGGTATAATGTGATATCGGAGCTGAATATGACACTCAGAGAAATTATCGAACGGAGCCGGAAAATTGTTTTTTTTGGCGGTGCAGGCGTTTCCACCGAAAGCGGGATCCCTGATTTTCGCAGTGAGGACGGATTGTACCGCCAGAAGTACGATGTCCCTCCGGAGGTTATGCTTAGCAGCACATATTTTTATTCGCACACGGCAGAGTTTTACCGTTTCTACCGCGATAAGATGTTGCCGCTCTCCGCATCGCCCAATGCCGCGCATAAGAAGCTCGCCGCATGGGAGCGTGCGGGTAAGCTTCTTGCAGTCGTTACGCAGAATATCGACGGTTTGCATCAGGCAGCAGGGAGTAAACGCGTCTATGAACTGCATGGCAGTATCCACCGCAATTATTGTCTTGCCTGCGGGAAGTTTTATTCTGCGCAGTACATTGCGGAAAGCTCTGCCGTACCGCATTGCAGCTGCGGCGGGCTGATCAAGCCTGACGTCGTGCTGTACGGCGAACAGCTGGATGCTCTCACCGTGCAGGGTGCGCTGGAGGCAATCGCCTCTGCGGATACGCTCATTGTAGCGGGGACGTCGCTTACCGTCTATCCTGCGGCGGGGTTTGTGGAATATTTCCGCGGCAAACACCTTGTGCTCATCAACCGCGATGCTACGCCCCTGGACGGGAAGTGTTCGCTTGTTTTGCATCAGAAAGTGGGGGAAGTGTTGGGAGAGCTTCCGTCCTTCCTTCCGGGCGAGGAATAAAGATTTTTTACGGGTCACTATGAACTATCACATCGTCACTTACGGCTGCCAGATGAACGTCCATGAATCGGAGAAGATAGCGGGACTTCTGCGTGGTGCAGGGTATGAAAGCGAGAGCACCATTGAGGATGCGGATATCATCGTATTCAACACCTGCTGCATTCGGGAAAATGCCGAGAATCATGCTTTCGGCAATATCGGTGCGCTCAAAAAGATGAAAAGGCAAAAGCGCGGGCTGCTTATTGCGGTCGGTGGTTGCATGGCGCAGGAAGCGGGAAAGGCAGAATTGCTTGTCAAAAAATTCCCCTTTATCGATATTGTATTCGGGACGCATAACGTTGCCGAACTTCCTTCACTCATCGCGCGCAAACAGCGCGAGAAAAAGGTCGTCTCACTTTTGGAAGATCGCGCTGAGACGGAGGACGGGGCGCAACCCTATCGCACAAGTTATCCCAATGCCTGGGTGAACATCACTTACGGTTGCAATAATTTTTGCACATATTGCATCGTGCCCTATGTGCGCGGCAGAGAGAAGAGCCGTTCTGCTTCCATCATTTTGGAGGAAGTACGCGCACTGGTTGCGGCTGGGTATAAGGAAATAACTCTGCTTGGACAGAACGTCAATTCCTATCGCGACGGAGAAATCGATTTTCCTGCGCTTCTCGACATGGTCGCGTCCGTCGAGGGCAAGTTCCGCGTGCGCTTTATGACCTCGCATCCCAAGGACTTTTCCGCGTCGCTCGTCGCCGTCATGAAGAAGCACGAAAGGATCTGCAATCTGCTGCATCTTCCCGCACAGTCCGGGTCCAGCCGTATCCTATCGCTCATGAACCGCCGCTATACGCGCGAAGAGTATCTGGAGAAGGTTGCGCTTCTCAAAAAAGAGATCCCGGAAGCGGAGCTGACGACTGACCTTATCGTCGCCTTTCCGACCGAGACGGAGGAGGAGTTTGAAGAGACACTTTCTCTTGTGGAGGAAGCGGATTTCTCTTCGGCATTCACCTTCATTTATTCCCCGCGCAAGGGGACGAAGGCAGCGGAAATGGAAGAGCAGATCGCGCCCGAGGTCGCAAAAGAGCGCATTACCCGTCTGATCGACCGCGTCAATGAAAATACCCGCCGCAAAAGCGAGCGCTATGTCGGAGAGAGGATCGAAATTCTCTGTGAGGACTATGACAGAAAGAAAGGGCTGTATCTCGGCAGAGAGCCGCTCGGGCGAATGGGCTACTTTGCGGCGGATCGTGATTGTATCGGCGAGTTTGTTCAGATTCGCGTGACGCGTGCCAACGGTATTTCACTCTATGGTGAACTAGTGTAACAGAGGCTGGAAAACGGAGGAAAAACAATGGCGCTTTCGCCGATGATGGAACATTATCTCTCCATGAAGGAGAAGTATAAGGACTGCGTGCTATTTTACCGTCTCGGGGACTTCTACGAAATGTTCTTTGATGACGCGGTGCGTGTCTCCAAGCTGCTCGACCTTACCCTTACGGGGCGGGACTGCGGTTTAAAGGAGCGCGCGCCCATGTGCGGTATCCCGTATCATGCGGCGGACGGCTATATTGCAAAACTCGTCGCGATGGGGGAGCGCGTTGCGATCTGTGAACAGCTTTCCGAACCGGGCGCGGGCAAGATCGTCGAGCGCGACGTTATCCGTATTGTTTCCGCGGGTACGGTGACGGAGGAGAGTCAGCTCGATGAACGGCGCAATAATTTCATCGCCTGCGTCTGCAAACTGGACGGCGGTTATGCACTTGCCTGGGCGGACATCACGACGGGCGAGTTCAACGTCTCCGAGGAGGAGACAAAGGACGCCGCACTCTCTGTGCTTGTCAACCTCTCCGTCGCGGAGGTCATCTGCAACGACGCCATGCTGATGGAAGTCAAGGACGACGTCGAGGCGCAGCGCGGGAGTCTTCCCGCCTTTTCCTGCTATCTGCCGCAGGCGTTTGTCCTGCAGGCGGCAATGCGTTGCGTACTCGATCAGTTTAAAGCGGCGTCTTTGGATGCGCTCGGGCTGTCCGGGCATTCCGATGCGGTCTGTGCGGCTGGCGCGCTTTTGGAATATCTGCGCGATACGCAAAAGCACGCCATGCAAAACCTGACGTCGGTGCGCTTTGTCGATTCCGGCGAAAATATGGAGTTGGACGCGATCGCATTCCGCAATCTGGAGATCCTCAAAAACAATGCAGAGGGCAAAAAGTACGGCTCGCTTTTATGGCTGCTCGATCAGACCAAAACAGGCATGGGGGCAAGAAAGCTCGTTGCTATGCTGTGCGCGCCCCTTCGCAACCGAGCAGAGATAGAGCGTCGCCTGGATGCGGTGGAGGAGTTGTGCAAAGGTACCGTCATCCGCATGGGGCTTGCCGATATGCTGGGCGGCGTGCGGGATATCGAACGGCTGACGGGGCGCGTCTCCAACGGAAATTTGCAGCCGCGGGACTGCCTGTCGCTCGCAAGCTCTCTGTCCGTTGTGCCAAACCTCAAGTTTCAGCTGACGGGCTTTTCGTCTGCGCTCATCCGGAAAATCTCGGACGATCTCATCGATCCGACGCCCGTCGTCAAACTTCTTGAGCGCGCCATTGCGCCCGAGGCGACGACGCTGAAAGAGGGAAATTTCATTCGGCGCGGTTATAATGAACAGCTGGACGAGTTGCGCGCGGTCAAGGATGACGGCAAGTCGCTCGTTCTGGAGCTGGAGACCAGAGAGCGGGAAAAGACAGGCATCCGTACGCTCAAAGTGGGCTACAATCGCGTGTTCGGCTATTATATCGAAGTCACGAATTCTTTCAAGGACAGAGTTCCCTATTCCTATGTCCCCCGTCAGACGCTCGCAAACGGCGTGCGCTACACGACGGATGAGCTGAAGGAACTGGAGACAAAGATCTTAGGCAGCAGCGATGCGGCGACCCGGCTTGAAGAGCATCTTTTCAGCGAGCTTGTGGAGATGCTCTCTAAGAACATTCCTGTCTTTCAGCGCATTGCGGGGGCAGTTGCCATGCTTGATTGCCTTGTTTCGTTGGCGACAGTTGCAAAGGAGAACAAATATTGCCGTCCCGAGATCGCCGAGGGCGGCGCATTGGAAATCGAAGAAGGACGGCACCCCGTTGTGGAGGCGATTTCCAAGGAGCGGTTTGTTCCCAACGACTGCACGCTGGATAACGGCGATTCGCGTACAATGATCATCACTGGTCCCAATATGGCAGGCAAGAGCACCTATCTTCGGCAGGTCGCACTCATTACCTACATGGCTCAAATCGGTTCTTTTGTCCCCGCAAAGCGCGCCCGTGTCCCGCTCACCGACCGCATCTTTACACGCATCGGTGCGAGCGACAATCTCATTCTTGACCGCAGTACTTTCATGGTTGAGATGACGGAAGTCGCCAATATCCTGCGAAACGCAACCGAGCGCAGTCTGCTTATTCTGGACGAGGTCGGCAGGGGAACGAGTACTTTTGACGGTCTGTCTATCGCATGGGCAGTCATTGAAAGTCTCACACAAAAGGTTCGTGCCAAGACGCTGTTTGCAACACATTATCACGAATTGACTGAGCTGGAAGGGAAGCTGGACGGCGTCAGAAACTATAAGATCAATGTGCGCGAGATCGCGGGCAGCATCGTATTTTTAAGAAAGATCGTGCGCGGCGGCGCTTCGCGCTCCTTCGGCGTCGAGGTCGCTGCGCTTGCGGGCGTGCCCGAAGAAGTCACCTCGCGCGCCAAGGTCATCTTGAAGGAGTTGGAGCGCGGCGAAAAGAAGCGCGCCGCTTCCCCGCAGGCGGAAGTGACGGAGGAGGAAGTGACCGAAGAACAGAGTTTGCGGGAAGAACTTGCGGGGATCGACGTTAATCTTCTCACGCCCATGCAGGCGCTCGCGCTCATTTCCGAGTGGAAGGAGAAATATCGTTGAAAATCAATCTTCTGTCGGCAGACGTCTACAATAAAATTGCGGCGGGGGAGGTCGTGGACCGTCCCTATTCCGTCGTCAAAGAGCTGGTCGAAAACGCCATTGACGCGGGTGCGACGCAAATTACCGTCGAGATCGAAAAGGGCGGCAAGAAGCGCATCCGGGTGACGGACAACGGCGGCGGCATTGCGCGCGAAGACCTGCCGCTCGCCTATTCCGCGCATGCGACGAGCAAGCTGCAGACGGCGTCCGACCTGTTCGCCATCCATACGCTGGGATTCCGCGGCGAGGCGCTTGCGTCCGTCGCGGCTGTTTCGCGCATGGAGATTGTCTCGCGCACTTTAGCCGCGGACGCCTTCTCGCTTGCCTGCGAGGGCGGCGTACTCGGCGAAGTCCTGCCCGCGGCGGGTGCGCAGGGGACAGTCGTCACGGTAGACGATCTGTTTTACAACGTCCCCGCGCGCCTCAAGTTTCTCAAGTCGGATACACAGGAGGAGGCGGATATCGGCGGCGTCATGGCGCGCTTTCTTCTTGCCCGTCCCGAAATATCCTTCACCTATCTTGCGGACGGCAAGGTGAAATACCGCTCGTTCGGGGACGGGCTTGCCGCTGCGGTCGTCGCAGTGTATGGAGCGAATACGCTTGAAAACTGTCTGGAGATCCGGGCGGAAAAGCACGGGATCAAACTCTACGGTTTTCTTGGCAACCGCAACTTTTACAAGGCGAACCGCACCTATCAGAGTTTGTTTGTCAATGGGCGGAGCGTTGTCAACCAGACGGTCGGCGCGGCGATCACCAATGCCTACGCAAGCTATCTGATGAAGCGGCAATATCCATTCTATGTTCTTTTTCTGGACGTCCCGCCCGAGGTAGTGGACGTCAACGTGCATCCCAACAAGGCGGATGTGCGTTTTGCCGACAATCAAATCATTTACGGCTGCGTTTACTCCGTCGTTTCCGCGGTGCTGGACGGCAATTCCAAAGCGCTGGAGTATTTGGTGGCTGCACCGAAATTGCAGCCTGAGGCTGGCGCACAGATGCAGAAAAAATTCTCCGCTGATCGGCATGCGCAACCTCAGGCAGGAACAGCATCAGCGGATTTTTTGGAACGGCAGGGACAGCATGTCGAAGTCGATCATTGTATGTCGTATGCGGAGGCGAAAGAGGAACTGGCGTTTGATATCTCTATACCCAAGGACGGTAAACCGCAGTTTTTGGAAGAGGAACATAAGGTACTGGAAGTCCGTGCGCCCGTGTCAATGCAGCCGGAAACAGATGCCTATGAGGAGAATAAAAATTTTCTTCTCTCACGGGACGCCGCGCGTATCAGGCAGCCTCGCATAACGACCGATGCTCTTGTTTTTAAGGGTGAATTGTTCCGCACCTATCTTATCTATGAAGCGGACGACTGCGCTTACATCATCGATCAGCATGCCGCGCATGAGCGAATATTGTTTGACAAACTCAAGGAGAAATGGGAGACGGGAAACGTTGTATCGCAGCCTATGATCGTCCCGTTTGTCTATAACGGCAACAGGCAGGAGTTTGCGTTTCTGGAGCGCAATTTCTCTGTTTTGCGCGAGATCGGGTTTGACATCGAAGCGTTCGGCGATACGAGCGTACGCGTCTCGGCGGTGCCGTCGGAGCTGATGGAGATCGACCTTGTCGGCTTCTTCGGGGATGTTCTCTCGTCTATGGAGAGTCTGCGCGCCATCAAACTTGCCGACATTTTAAAAGATAAGCTTGCGACGGCTGCTTGCAAAGCGGCGGTCAAGGGCGGGGAATTACTGACGGAGCAGGAAGTGCGCACGCTCATCGAGCGTATGAACGGCGATCTTGCGATGAAGTGTCCGCACGGCAGACCTGCTGTCGTCACGCTGAAAAAGACAGAGATCGAAAAACTCTTCAAGAGGATCGTATGAAGCTGATTGCCATTTGCGGGCCGACAGCCTCCGGAAAGACGTCGCTTGCCGTCGCCTGTGCCAGGGCGCTTGGGGGCGAGGTCGTATCCTGCGATGCGCTGCTTGTCTATAAGGGGTTGAATATCGGCACGGCGAAGCCGACCAAGGAGGAGATGGAGGGCGCCCCTCATCATCTCATCGATATCGTCGAGCCGACGCAGAATTTTTCTGTACACGACTTTGAAAGTGCGGCTCTTCCCGTGGTTGAGGATATCCTTGCGCGCGGGAAGGTTCCCGTTCTGTGCGGCGGAACGGGTTTTTATATGAACGCCATACTTTTTTGCAGCGGATTCGGGCATGCGGGCGGCGACGCGGCGATCCGCGAAAAATATGAGCACATTGCCGCCGAGCGGGGCAGGGAATATCTGCATTCACTTTTACGGGAATGCGATCCCGAGAGCGCGGAAAAACTGCACCCCAACGACGTCAAGCGAGTCATCCGCGCGTTGGAGATCTATGCGCTGACGGGCTGCAGGAAATCGTCGCAGAACGATTCTTTTGAGCCGCGCTATCCCTACGAGGCGTTTGCCGTAAATTGGGAGCGTCAGATGCTCTATGCGCGTATTCACGAGCGCACGCAGGCGATGCTGCAGGCGGGATTGGTGGAGGAAGTGAAAGCGCTTCTGGCGTCCGGCGTATCCGAAAATGCGCAGTGCATGCAGGCGATAGGGTACAAAGAGGTCATTGAAATTTTGAAAAATGTCGATTTACACAGTACTATGTCTGACATAATAGAGCAAAATACCCGTCGTTATGCCAAGCGGCAGCTGACATTTTTCAAGAAACTTCCCAACTTACATTGGCTGGAGCCCAATAAGACGGAGACAATGATAAAGGAGATCGAACGTTATCTATGACCATTGAAGAGAGGATCGCTTCGGCGGAGCGTGCGCTTGCGCCCAAATTTGCCGAAATCGATGCAATTGCGTGTTATAATCAGGAAAAAGTGTTGAATGCCTTTCGGGAGGAGCGCATCGCGCTCCGCCACTTTGCGTCCAGCACGGGCTATGGCTACGGCGACGAGGGGCGCGACGCTTTGGGCAGGGTTTATGCCCGCGCGTTCGGTGCGGAGCGTGCCATTGTCTCGCCGGTGCTTTTGAGCGGGACCCACTCGCTGACCGTCGCTCTGTTCGGAGTGCTTCGTCCCGGGGATAAGGTGCTCTGTATCAGTGGAATGCCTTATGATACACTGCAGGGCGTCATTTGGGGCAAGGGAAACGGGTCGCTGTCTGATTTCGGCATATCTTTTGAGGCAATTCCGCTCAACGATAACGGTAAAATCGATCTTGCGGCAACAGAAAGGGCGCTGGCTTCGTCTGCATATGCCATGGTCTATATTCAGCGTTCGCGAGGCTATGAGCTTCGTGATTCTTTTACAATCGAAGAGATCGGTGTTGTCTGCTCCAGGGTAAGGGGACGCGGATTCCGGGGGTGTATATTTGTCGATAATTGTTATGGTGAATTTGCAGAGCGCCGGGAACCGACCGATGTGGGTGCAGATCTCATTGTTGGCTCACTCATCAAAAATCCCGGCGGAGGTTTGGCCCCCACGGGCGGCTATATCGCAGGGAAAGAAAAGTACATTTTGCAGTGCGAAAATCGCCTGACTGCGCCTTCCGTAGGCGGAGAGATCGGCTCCTATGCCTACGGATATCAGTTGTTTTATCAGGGATTTTTCCTTGCGCCGCATGTTGTTGCGCAAGCGCTCAAAGGGGCATTGCTCATCGGACAATGTATGTCCGAATTGGGCTACGAGAACTATCCGTCCGTTGACCGCCTTCCGCCTGATCTGACGCGTGCGGTGCGTTTTGATACGCAAAAGCAGCTTACCGACTTTATCCAGTCCGTACAGGAAGTTTCGCCGGTCGATTCCTATGTCAGGCTGGAAGCCTGGGATATGCCGGGGTACGATTGTAAGGTTATCATGGCTGCCGGTACGTTCAATGCCGGAGCAAGTATCGAATTGTCTGCCGATGCGCCGATCCGGGAGCCGTATGTGGCGTATTTTCAGGGCGGTCTTACATACGAGCATTGTCGTATTGCCGTCCGCGAGATTTTAAAGAAACTTGTGCCGTAAAATGCGGATGTTTCAGATCGATACAAGATTGGAGCGGGTTTTCAAAGTATTTTACAGGTAATCGGATATGTTATATTGAAGTACGGAGTATTTTATCGGTATTTCTGCAATATAGCAAACAAGGGCCGAATGAAAGCGTGCCCTTGTTTATGTTTTATTACTGTTAAATTGAAAAAGGATTCTTTGCGGCTGTCGGAGTTTGGCATCCCGGAGTGGCGGAGGATTCGCAGCTTTCTATAAGCTCGCAGTCATATAATGTGGGATTAAACGCTTTTTCGCTCGGATAGGAGTATTTTTCGCTCAAAATATAGTCATTCGGGAGGCGGGAGGGAGCGCTTCCCGTATGTTCTTTGAAAATGCGGTTAAAGTTTCGTATGGTGGCAAAGCCGCATTTTTCTGCGATTTCCGTCATTGTCATGCGGCTTCCGTCCCGCAGGAGGCGGATGGCATTGTCTGTTCGGATATAATTCAGATACTGTGAAAATGTGGTGCCGGTCATTGATTTAAAGTATCTCGAGAAATATGCGTCGCTCATACCCATAAAATGTACAGCGTCTTCAAATGTATATTCTGCATATCGCTCTCCGACATCCTCCAACAGACGTTTGAATGCCGCTTCTGTGCGGTCGCTTTCCACTCGATGTACCAGCTGTTCACCCCGAAATACATCTATCATCATTTCGCATACGATGCAGCGGGCTTCTTCGCCGTAAAATGGACGGTGCGTGCGAAGTACGTTGCGCAGTCGTTTATAGTATTCGGGAATCGGGTATCTGTTATAAAGCTTCGGGTTCGCAAGCTGATATTTTCCGAGAAAGTCTTGGATGATGTTATAGTCGAATACGATCACGATGAGTACGGTATCCGGTTCACATGCGCGTTGGTAATGGATCTGACCGCTATCTGTAAACAGTGCGTCTCCCTCGTTCAGATGATGCTTCTTTCTTTCGCAGAATACATCAATAGACCCTTGTTCGACATAAATAAACTCGCAGTCATAATGCCAATGCAGAAGATTGTGCGAATTGCGATATTTCCCGGCCCAGACGTTTGCTTCCTCAGGATATTTCCATATTTCTCTTTTAGCTATCATTTTCGTCGCTTCCTTTATTTTATGATAATGTAAAAAGGTTTATTTGTCAAGTGTCCAATATCAATAAATGTCTATAATCTGACAATACATTGCTTGCCGAAAAGGACGGTGTGGAGTATAATAAAAAATGCAAACAGGGACCTGAGAACGTCGGACACCCCAAATCTCCTGAAATTTTTATGTTCCCTGTTGCAAAATATTTAAACTTTATTCCCCCCTATAGTTTGGCGGCGAGGCGATAGATTTTATCGCCTTGTCGTCATATGTAGGAGAATCGTGAGAGGTGGAAGCATGAAAGAAGTGTGTGATGCGCTCGACCGTCTGATATCTTACGCCCGCGAAAAGTTGAGTCTTTCCGATCGTAACGTTGTATATGTGCGTAATACGCTGCTCGAGTTGGTCGGAGTAAAGAGTTACGAAGGAACGGGACAGGGATATGATGGCAGAAGTGTAAGCGATTTGCTTCGCGAACTCGTGAATGCATGCCGACGTGCGGGATTGCATGCGGCGGATTCGGAAGAGGGATTTGCGGACAGTGTCATGGGGGCGCTTATGCTCCCGCCGGATGCAGTGGAAAAAATCTTTGCGGATCATTTGGCGGTTTCTTCGTCGTCGGCGATGAAATGGCTTTATGACTATTGCGTGAATTCTGATTACGTCAAAAAATCAAAATTGGATGCAAATCCCCGATTTACGGCTAAAAACGGGTTGATCATTACCATCAATCGGGCAAAACCCGAGTTTCGTGATCCGAAAAAGGCGGTGAGTGGAAACAGCGTGCAGGGTGGTTATCCGAAGTGTACCATCTGCCGCGAGAATGAAGGATACTTCGGACGGGCGAAGCGTACGCTGAGGACGGTTTCGCTTCAACTCGGCGGGGAGCCGTGGTTTTGGCAGTTTTCCCCATACGGGTATTTTCATGAACATGGAATAGCGGTCAATGAGAAGCATGTTCCCATGCATGTTGACAGGGAAACGTTTGTCAGGCTCATGCAGTTTGTAGATCTGTTTCCCGATTACTTTATCGGATGTAACGCACCGTTGCCGAGGATTGGGGGAAGCGTGCTCGCGCACGATCATTTTCAGGGCGGAGGAGAGACGCTTCCGTTGCATCGGGCGCCCATTTCGATCAAGTTGCGTCATCCGTCGTTTCCGGAGCTGGAAGCGGGTGTGGTTGATTGGCGGGGCACGGTTGTCCGTATTGCGGGAGAGGATGCGCAGCGCATCGCAGACCTTTCGGAGCTCGTACGCAAGGAATGGTGTGTCTATGAGGACGCTGCCCGAGGCATTATACCTTATGATCGGGACGGGATCCACAGTGCGCTCAGTCCAACCGTCATAAAAACACGGAGCGGTTATGAGATGAATTTGATTCTGCGCAACAACATTACTTCAGAGGTATATCCGGACGGGGTGTTTCATGCGCATCCGGAATTTCATGTAATCAAAAAAGAGTCCATCGGTCTGATTGAAGCACAGGGTCTGTTCATACTTCCGGGGCGGCTTGTAGAAGAATTTTCTGTGCTCGGAGAGGTATTGGTGTCGGGCGCTCCGCTTCCGGAGCAATATTCCGGATATGAGTTGATTTTAAGAGAGTTAAAGTCGATGCGTGCTTCATTTTCTGAAGAGACGGCGCGCGAATCGATCAGACTAGAACTGGAAAGTGTCTGCGAGCGCATTCTTGAAAATACCGCTGTTTTCAAAACACAGGCAGAGACGGCGCAGTTTATGACGGAAAAAGTAGGGTTTGTTTATGATAAATGAAAAAAATTATTTGTACAAAGTTTCGGCAGCCGGGCGTGTTAATCTCATAGGAGAACACATTGATTATTGCGGAGGCAAAGTGATGCCCGCGGCACTCTCTCTGAAGAACACGGTTTATGTCCGTCCCAACGGAACGGACCGGATCAACTTGTCATGGACGGATATACCGATTCGAATTACGCTGGAGATAGGGAGGCTCGATCGGTATAGGGATGTCAAATATGCGAATTATCCCGCAGGAAGCGCTCTGATGTGGCAGCGTGCGGGACATACGGTTTCAGGGTGCGATTTATTATATGATTGCAGTATCCCGTTCGGGAGCGGTCTTTCGTCTTCTGCTGCGATCGAGGTTTCCACAATTGCAGCGTTGGCGGTGCTTGCGGGGGAACGGCTTGATCCTGTTGAGATTGCGCTTGTTGCACAACGTGCGGAGCATGAATATGCGGGCGTCAATTGCGGCATTATGGATCAGTATGCCTCTGCCTGCGGCAAAAAAGATCATGCAATCCTTTTGGATTGTAAGACACTTGCTTGTGAGTATGTGCCTATTCTTTTGGGGGACTACACGCTTGTAGTGGCGAACTGTAACAAGCCGCACAACCTTGTGGAAAGCAAGTATAACGAACGCCGTGCCGAAACAGAGCGTGCGCTAGCGCTTTTGAGGACGAGGGCAGATATTTCCTGCCTTGCCGATCTGACTCCCGACGCCTTTGAACGTGTATCGAGAGGATTGTCTTGGCGGGGCGCTGACGAGCAACGCGCCAAGCATGTCGTGTATGAATGTGACAGAGTGCGCCTCGCTGCGGATGCGATGAAAGGCGGTGACGTGAAGGCACTCGGCGAATTGCTTAATGCTTCGCATGCTTCGCTGCGTGATCTCTATGAGGTTACGGGTGCGGAATTGGATGCGCTTGCGGAGGCAGCGCAGGCTCATCCTGCTTGTGTCGGATCGCGTATGACCGGGGCGGGGTTTGGAGGATGTACCGTCTCTATTGTACATAAAGACGGTGTGGAAGATTTCAAGCGCGAGGTCTCCCGCGTCTATTTCGAGAAGATTGGCTATGCTCCTTCATTCTATCATTGCTCAGTGGAAGACGGCATCGTAGTGGTAGAACTCTGACCGGATCGACAAGCAAAAGCGGCAGAAAATTGTTTCCTGCCGCTTTTGCTTATTTTGTTGCTTGGTTTTTTTGATTCCGTGTCCCTGTGTGACGGACGCGGAATGTTTGGCTTAGGCGAGATATTCCCCGCAATAGTCTCCGCGAACACATTCCGAATTGTTTTCCGATATGCGGGCAACCAATGCAACGGGGATGGTGCGTTTTTTCAGTCGTTCTGTGAATTTTGCGGAAAAAACAATAAAAATAAGGTAGATGTAAGGCATTCCCAGGTTGGTTTCCAGCAAAGAATTGGTGACAAGCGTCAATATTTTGTCGGCAAAGTTTTCGAAACCTGCGCTGCGGATTCCGCCGAGCAGCAGGCCCGCTTCCCATCCGAACTGTACCAAAATACCGATGGCAAGAATCCAAAGCAAGGGAACGCGCCGCAATCTGTCCTTTTGGCTGAGATTCCATATGATCGCCGCGCCGTAACCTATGATCAGGATCGCCGCCATCCAACCGTGATAGGAGCTCGTTGTGCGCTGGATGACGATGGGCGCTCCGCTGCCGAAGGTGGAGGTGAGCATTGGGCAGCACAACCACCAAAGCAAAATAAACAGCGACCATTCCAGAAGATGTTTGTCTTTGGAAAGCCAAAGCCAGATCCATGCAAAATTTGTAAAACCATAACTCATCGACATCCAGAGGAGCACCCAAAATAGATCGCCGCCCTCAATGCTGCGTGCATGAAAAACAAGATGGAAAATTCCAAAGTCTACAGCAAAATAGACGATGCCGAAACATAATCCGACGAGAACCGTCATATATTTTTTTCGCCAAAGCAGAAGGCAGGTCAAGACGAGGAGAAAGGCAAGGTCTAGCCAAATATAGAGTGGATAAAATTGTCTGCGTGCTATGATTTCCGGCATTTTTAATACCTGTCATAAAATAATATTACATTTAGAGTATAACGTTTTCTGCTCATAATGTCAAGACCTTGATATCAATTCATCGAAAAATATTTTGTCATGATCTCTTGACAATTATTGGCATGTATGATATCATAATGATATCAAAATAACTCTGATTTTGGAGGAAAAAATGGAAAACGAGAAAATATTGAAGGAAGTTGAAGAACGAAGCGCTCGGGAAAAGAGCGGCTGGGGGATGCTTGCGGTTGTCATCGCGTGTTTTATTGCGGCAATAGCGGGATTTGTCGTGGGTGCAATCGGCGTAGCTTCCGAAATGTCAGGGATTTTTGTGGCAATCGGGATTGTTTTGTTTCTTGTCGCTTGCGTGCTTGCATGCGGGTTCAAGACGCTGCAGCCCAATGAGTCCTATGTCTTTACGCTGTTCGGGAAATATTATGGCTCTCTGAAACGGGACGGGTTTTTTTGGGTCAATCCTTTCTGTTCGACGGTCAATCCCGCCCGCGCCATGATGGGGACGAGCCGCAAGCTCTCCTTAAAGGCGATGACGCTCAACAATGAAAAACAGAAGGTCAACGACGAGGAGGGCAATCCTATCGAGATCTCCGTCGTCGTCATCTGGCGCATTGTTAACACGGCGCGTGCGGTGTTTAATGTGGACAATTACATGGCATATCTCTCCACGCAGTGTGACGCGGCGATACGTCAGGTCGCGCGCCAATATCCGTATGATGTGTCCAGCAACGGAGATGAGAAGTCGCTGCGAGGTTCGGCGCAGGAGGTGGCGGACATTTTGCGCGGCGAGATCCAGGAGCGCGCCGATATGGCGGGCATTGAGATTCTGGAGGCGCGTATTTCTCACCTTGCCTATGCGCCTGAGATTGCTGCGGCAATGTTGCAGCGTCAGCAGGCATCGGCAATCATAGCGGCAAGACAGAAGATTGTTGAAGGGGCTGTATCCATGGTTAAAATGGCGCTCGATAAGCTTTCCGACGAGCAGATCGTTGACCTTGACGATGAGCGCAAGGCACAGATGGTGAGCAATCTTCTCGTTGTTTTGTGTGGAAATAAGGACGCGCAGCCTATCGTTAACAGCGGGAGCATCTACTGACAGGAGAACAATGAGCTGCACGCAATTTATGTGTATTCGGAATTATTCTAAATTATAAAAGTATTGAATCGGGGAGGACGAGATGGACGGGGAAAAACAGCAGAATAAATTGAAAAAGCAGATACCGCTCCGTCTTGCACCTTCTCTTTATGCCGACTTGATGCAATGGGCGGAGGAGGATTTTCGGTCTCTGAATGGGCAGATCGAATATTTGCTCATGGAATGCGTGAAACAACGCAAGAAAAATTCCGAAGAAAAATAGGAAAAGAAAGAGTTGTGTTGAAGCGTGACGGGACAGAAAGACGGAAAGGAGTAAATCATGGAAGATTTGGAAAATCGTATTGAATGCGAAGGAACAGAGACGAAGGACGGCGACAAAGAGCCGTTATCTGACGTTGGAGACGTGGGCGCTTCAATCGGGACGCCGCCGATATTGCTTCATTCTTCCGTGTATACGGACGCGTCTTCGGGGTATGAGCCAAGAAGGCTTCCAACGGCGGCAAACTATAAAGAGTCGGATACGAAGATTTTGCAGTGTTGCAGACTTAATAAAGCCTATTCTCAGACAGTCGCGCTGTATAATGTGGATCTATCTGTGCGCGCGGGCGGGGTTGTCGGATTGTTGGGTCCGAATGGAAGCGGGAAGTCAACGCTGATCAAGCTTGCAATGGGAATGTTGCAGCCGACAACGGGAGATATTTTTATCGGCGGAGAAAGACCTTCGCCAAGGACCAAACAGATGACGGCTTATCTTCCCGATACCCCTCATCTGCCGCGCTGGATGACCGTAGAGCAGGCGTTCAGATATGTGGGAGATTTCTTTCCTGATTTTCGTCATGACCGTGCCGACGAACTGCTATCACGGTTGGGTATTTCTGCCAAGCAGCGCCTGAAATCGCTCTCGAAGGGAAATCTTGAAAAAGTCTGCCTGATTTCAACGATGGCACGTGAGGCGAAACTCTATATTCTGGACGAACCCATCGCGGGCGTGGATCCCGCGGCGCGCGACTTTATTTTGGAAACGATCATCTGTAATAAGCCGGAGGGCTCTACGATTTTGTTGTGTACGCATCTGATAGCGGATATCGAGCCGGTTTTGTCGCATGCGATATTTTTGAATCGTGGGCAGGTCGTTTTGGATAGGGACGTCAAGGATGTGTATTCGCAGGAACATAAGACGCTTGACGAACTTTTCCGGGAGGTGTTCAGATGGTGACAAAACTGATAAAGCACGAACTGTATGCGATAGGACGCGTGATCGTCTATTTTGCGGTCGCGTTGCTTGGGCTTGCCGTTCTGATGCGCATAATGTTTGCCGTCGCGCCTGCCAGCCCTTTTTCCGGACTTTTGCTGCTGCTGTATGTGTATGCGGTGCTCGCGATGCTGATCAGTGCGTTTTGGCTCTCGATAGCGCGATTCTACCGGCCGCTCTTCACCGGTGAGGGATATTTTACGCTTTCCATGCCTGTCACTGCCGATCAGCTCATTTGGTCAAAACTGCTCTCGGCTATTGTCGCAGAGGCGTTTGCCGTTGTGGTTTGCGTCCTCTCAGGATGTATTTTTCTCATTGGACTGGATAATGCGGTTCTGACAGAAATTTGGCTTGTGCTCAGCGAGGCGTTTTCTCAGTTGGGGCTGATCATGCAATACGATCCGTTGTATATCGTCGAAATCATATGTCTGTTCCTGACTTCGCTGCCTATGAACCTGCTTATATTCTATCTGATTCTTTCGCTTGCACAGCTTTGTACGAACCATCGGATAGGAATGGCGTTTCTCATCGGATTTGCTTTTTCCATGGGATTATCGATCGTGAATACATGCATTCTTATTCCTGTTTTTATGGCGATTCCATCGCCTCATGCAGCTATATGGGTGCAAATAATACTCAACCTTGTGGTGGATGTTGCCTGCTTCTTGATCGTGAGATATATTCTGAGAAATAAGGTGAATCTCATCGTATGAAATTCCGCGAATATATTCGGACAGATTATTTTCGGAAAGAGGAGAAAAATGTCCGTCAAGCCAAACGAATGAGCAAGATCGGATTTTCCTTCGGGATTGTCATGTGTGTGTTTCTGGTTGCTGCCGCCATACTGATCGATAAGGAGAAGGGGCTGGAGGCTTGGCAAAATATTCTGGCGGTCTGTCTTTTTGTAGCTGCGGTTGTTATCATGATCGCGATTTGTATCATAGGTGCGAAATATAACAAGCGGGATAACAACGGCAATCTGCGTGCATCTTACCTGATCGCCTTTTTGTTGTGGTCGCGGGAAGAATTTGCGTCGGATTGGATGTCGGAAAACGGTGTAGTGACTTTCTGCCTCGATTCCAGTCAGCTGTCGCCCGGAAAATGCGTCGTATGGCTGGAGCGAGGAGAAGAACGCAGATATGTTTTACCTGATGATTTTGATACGGGCGAGGCTTCCGATGCGCTGATTATTGTTTCGTTCGGGTTGTTCCGATGGATGGAAATGCAATCGCTTACGCCGAATGCAGTCCGTTTTCGCCTGAAAACTGATGGTGAGTTTGCGGACAAAAAGTGGAATTTTCTCTATAAAGACGGAAAGCAGGTGTTCCGTTGGAAAAATCTGGAGTACGCATATCGACGTGCCAAAAGACTTGCGTTGCGAAAGGGTGTCATTGAGAAATGAAAAAACGCGTTCTTTCAAGTGGGAAGAACGCGTTTTTTTGTTCTGCTCAAATCTCATCTGACTTTTGGCTGACTTGTCTATAACCTTTTTTGGGTTTTTTACGGAACTCCAGATGCTTTCCGAATTTAGCGGCGAGGGGAACGGCAATGATAAGAACTGCGGCGGCACACAGAACGGCGATTGCCCATGCATCCAGACTTTCCGCTTTGATTCGCGACCAAAGTTCATTGATATTTTCGTTTGCTGTTTCGCCGTAATAATCCATGACGGCACAGTGCAGCATATCTTCTTGGGTCGGGTATTGTGCATGCAGCTGTCTGGAAAGCGCCTGTTCGGTTTCGGCGTAGAAAGCCGTGTTTTCACCGAAGAAATAGGATAGGTCGTAGAGTATTACATCGTCCGTCTCCTCGGGGTCCGCTTCATAGCATTCTCTTACATAATCCAGAACGGCTGAACCGTAAGTCTCGTCTGCTCGGTCGCCGGAAATGACGCTTGAATAGCCGATATAATACATATTACGCACTGCATTGTCGGGGCGCGAGAGGAAGTTGACAAATGCTTGAGCGGGCTGTTTTTGTGCGCCCTTGGGCATGACCCAGCCGTCAAACCATAGATTCGCGCATTCGTTCGGGATAAAAAAATTGAGAGAGATATCGTCTTCCTCTTCTGCGAGATCCATGGCGTATACAGCGTCGCCGCTCCATGCGAAGTTAAGCCAAATGTTGCCGAGCACCATATCGTTTTTTCCCGTGTCCGTCTCATAGCTGTAAATATTGCCGTCGATTTGACGTAAAATCTCTTCAACTTTTTTGATCGTCTCTTCGTCTGTACGGTTGAGGATAGCGGTGAGTTGTTCGTTAAAGTTTTCGGCGTTTCTGTCAAGAGCTTTGATCTCGTCCCGATAGAGGATAGCCAGTGCGACAAAATAGGTGTCACGAACATTGTCTTTCGTCGTGACTTTATTTTTATAGATATCGGCGGTCATGGCGTTCCAGCCGAGTTCGGCCAGCTGCGTCTCGTCGATCGCTTCTGCGTTATAAATAAATCCCGTCACGCCCCACATATAACCTGCGGCATAGTCGGCCCATGTAGAGCCTGCGTCGTTGTTTTGCCGAACGATCTCATTTCCTTCAAAGATGTTTTGGATGAATGGAGATACGTTGCGGATGTAATAGTTTTCTTCGATCGTCGGATCAAAAAAGCTGTCGTCATAAGGGACGAGGCGGTCTTCTGCCGCGAGTTTCATGATCATGTATTCCGAAGGGCAGAGAAGATCATAGTCTCCTTCGTTGGTAAGCATGAGTTGATTATACATGTCCTCATTGGTGCCGTAAGTCGTATATTCCACACGGATCGGAGTGTCATATGTTTCCTCATACCATGCTTCAAAGCGTTCCGTCATAGAGGGAGCGGCTTCAGTTCCGTCATAAGAATCCTCGCCGCCTTCGTCCATGTATTCTTCCCAGTTGTAAACGCGCAGGACAATGGTGTCGTCGGGAGCGCATCCGGCAACGGCTAAGACGGGCGTCGCAATCAGCGCTGCGGCAAGCGCGAGCGTAGCTGTTCTTTTCAGTTTCATCTGTCTGCCTCCTTCTTTTTGCCGACAAGATTGGAGATAAGTACGATCAGGAGAATCAGGATGAAAATGATGGTCGTCAGCGCCCAAAATGAGGAGAGTGTCTCCGCCGTTTGAGCATTGCCGCGCGTTGTTGCGTTAAACACATAGGTGGAAATTGTTTCAAATCCGTTTGGTCTCGTATAGAATGTGACGATATAGTCGTCTAACGAAAGAGTGACTGCAAGCATGAAGCCGGAAATGACGCCCGGGATGATCTGCGGCAGAACTACGCGGAACAGCGCCTTTGCGGGAGAGGCTCCTAGATCGAGCGCCGCTTCATAAAGGGAGTTGTCCATTTGTTTGAGCTTCGGCATGACGGACAGTACGACAAAGGGTGTGCTGATGACCATGTGTCCGACGAGCAGCGTAAAATAGGACTTTGGAATTGCGCAGACGACAAAGGCGATTGCAAGCGCGAGTGCGGTGACGATCTCCGCATTGATGATGGGGATGCGGCTGACGGCTCCGAGCATTGTTTTTGTGCGGCGCTTGCTGTAATACATTCCGATTGCGCCGAGTGTGCCAAGAATCGTGGAGAGCGCTGCAGACGCAAGCGCAAGGGAAATGGTATTGCCGATCATGGTAAGTACCTTCGGATCGGTAAACAGTGAAACATAGTGGACAAGGGAAAATTCTCCGGAAGTGCCGATGATATCGGTTCCGATGAAACTGTAAACGGCGAGCAGCAGGATGGGTGCATACAAAAAGAGCAACACAAGCCCGATGAATATTGCTTTACAGCAATCGAGCAGAAGATGTTTTCTGTTCATATGTTAGCCCCCCTTACCGTCTCGTCTTCGCGAAAGCCTCCTGTCAGCCAAGTGGTGAGAAAGACGACAATGAGAAGAATGAGCGCGACCATGGACCCCATATGCCAGTTGGAGCCGAAGTATTCGTATATGAATTTTCCGATAATGGTTACCTTGGAGTTTCCAAGCATATCCGATACGACATAATTTGTCATGGAGGGGAGAAACACCATTGTGATCCCGCTCATGATCCCCGGCAGCGAAAGCGGAAGGGTGATGCGCGTAAATGTTTTGCTCCAACCCGCGCCGAGATCGGCGCTTGCTTCGTAAAGGCTGTGATCGATTTTCAACAGCGTAGTATAGATCGGCAGAATCATAAATGGCAGAAAATCATAGACCATTCCAAAGATAGTGTTAAAATAATTGGCTTCTCCCAACAGACCGGTCCAGCTTAGGAGTTCGCGGATTGCATTCACGCGCAGAACGAAATTGATCCACATAGGCGTGACAAAGAGGAGCAGAAGAACAAATTTACGCTTCATGTTGCTGCGCGCAAGAATATATGCGACGGGATAGGCGATGGCAAGACAAATAACGGTCGTAATGAGTGCGATGACCAAAGAATATGCGATCGTGCTGAGTTTGCTCGGATCGGAAAAAAAACGGATAAAATTTCCGAAGGTGAAATGCAATTCTTTGTCCGTGAAAGCATAGAACAGAATAACAAGCATGGGTACAATGACAAAGAAAAGCAAAAAGACGGCATAAGGGATCCCGAGCATCTTGCGTGAAAACTGAAGTCTCATGCTTTTTTATCCTCCGTTTTTTTCAGCGCAAGTTTGATTTTGTCTGCAGGAATAATGACGGAAACCCGGTCGTTCTCATTCCAGAGATCGTCTGTCGCAAAGACAAAATCTTCTTCGGCTTCCCCGTCTGTACGCACGATAAGACGGTAATGGTCGCCTTTGTATATGATCGAAATGATGTTGCCCGTTGTGCCTCCTGCATTCTCGTCGTCACTGATGGCGATATCTGTCAGTCCGACTTCGACGCGCACCTCCGTACCCGTCAGATCGAGTTTTTCTCCGGATGCCGTAACAAGATATTCTTCTTCATCGATATGACTGCCTGGATAGAGCTGTGTGAGATCGCATGCAAATTCGCCGTCTGCAAAAGCAACGGTATTACGTTTTGTGATTGTACCGTCAAAGGCATTGGTCGTATATTTCGGTTTCATCAGATGGATTTCGTCCGGTGCGATATTCATGCCGATCAGGTCACCGATTTCGCGCTTGTCCGTACTTTGGATAACAATTTCATACTTGCCGATCTGCGCGGTGATTTCATAGTGGATTCCCTTGAAGACGACGGAGATCACTTTGCCCTGAAGCTTCCCGTCCTCGGGTGCGCACATGACCACGTCTTCCGGGCGGACGACGACGTCTACGGGCTCGTTTTGTTCAAAAACATCTACGCAATCGAATGTCTTGCCGCAGAATTTGACCTTGCGTTCACCGATGACCGTTCCGTTGAATATATTGCTTTCTCCGATAAAATCGGCGACAAAGGTGTTGGCGGGTTCGTTATAAATGCCGAGAGGGGTTCCGATCTGTTGTACAACGCCGTCCGCCATGACGACGATCGTGTCAGACATCGTAAGCGCTTCTTCCTGATCGTGGGTGACGTAGATAAAGGTGATGCCGAGACGCCGATGGATCTCTTTGAGCTCGATCTGCATCTCTTTGCGCATTTTGAGGTCAAGGGCGCCGAGCGGCTCATCGAGAAGCAGGATTTCCGGTTCGTTGACGATGGCGCGCGCTATTGCGACGCGTTGCTGCTGACCGCCGGAGAGCGTGGAAATGGAACGCTTTTCAAATCCTTCGAGATCGACGAGTTCCAGCGCTTTTTTTACCTTGCTTTCAATTTGCTGTTTAGAGAGCTTTTCCTTTTTCGTATAGCGTTTTCCCCGGTCGTTTTCATAAGTGTTGAGCACGCGTTTGCATTTCAATCCGAAAGCAATGTTTTCGAATACATTGAGATGAGGAAAGAGGGCATAACGCTGAAATACAGTGTTTACCGGTCTCTTATTTGGGGGCAGGGAGGAAATATCTTTTCCGTGCAGAAGGATTTTTCCGGCAGAGGGGGTATCAAATCCTGCGATCATGCGCAATGTCGTTGTTTTTCCGCATCCGGACGGACCGAGAAAAGTAATAAACTCGCCCTTGTTGACATATAAATTGACATTCTCAAGGACGAGTGTGTCGTCATAATATTTGGTTACGTTTTGCAGTTCAATGATGTGTTCAGCCATGTTGTTCTCCTGAATTTCGGATGTTTTCTCAAAAGTTAGGGGGAGTGGAGATCCAAAGGAATTTTGCGCGTCCCTTTCCTTTGTTGACGATATGATGTTCCCGATTTGCCGTATAGTAAAAACTTTCGCCCTTTTTGGCAACGTATGATTTTCCGCCGACAAGAATTGCGATGCGCCCTTCCAGCACAAAGCCGAATTCCTCGCCCTCATGCGGATAATCGTCAGGAGCAAAGGCTCCCGGCTGCAACTCAACGAGCACCGGCTCCATCATATTTTTCTGCGCATTCGGGATAAGCCAGTTCCAGATCATGCCTTCCGTCTGTTTTTCGATATATTCTTCCTGTGAATATACGATTTTTTCCTCCGGTGCGTCCCGAAAAAAGTCAGACAGATTGCTGCCGAGCGCGTTAAGAATATCTGTCAGTGTTGCGATCGACGGACTGGTAAGATCATTTTCCAGTTGGGATATATATCCCTTGGTGAGCTCGCATCTGTCGGCGAGCTCGCCCTGCGTCAGGTTGTACTGCTGGCGTAATTCTCTGATTTTTTTTCCTAACTGCATGCCTTTCCTCTTGTTGAAGTTTTGCTGTACTAAACTCTCGGTAAATTTATACGCAACTTTCGCATAATTAAACGAAAAGTTTAATAAAAATAAACATATAACGACGGGTATGATAATACAACTAGGGCGGAAAGTCAAATGTTTGGGCGATCTTTTTAAAAATTTGTCGAAAAAGGAATCGGAAATACAAGAAAAACCGTCCTTCCCGTACCAACCGGGAAGGACGGTTTTTTGTATAACGAAAACCACGCGATAGTCGCGTGGTTGAAAAGAGGTTTACCGATGAGTCTTGAAAAAAAGACTCCGATTGTGTAAAATAAGAACTGACCTGCCAGTCAGAAAAGGAATACACAATCGGAGGATATTAAAATGAAAGACTCATCTAATACCATAAACAGTTTAGCACATACAAAATGGAATTGCAAGTATCATATCGTATTTGCACCCAAATATCGCAGAAAAGTGTTTTATGATGAACACAGGCTGGAAGTACGGGAGATATTAAGAAAACTCTGTGAATGGAAAGGAGTGGAAATCATAGAGGGAGAAGTGTGCCCGGATCATGTCCACATGCTGGTAAGTATCCCGCCCAAAATGAGCGTTTCGGTATTCATGGGATATTTGAAAGGGAAGAGCGCGACGATTATATTTCAAAAATGGGGAAATATGAAATTCGCATACCGAAACCGCGAATTTTGGTGCAAGGGATATTATGTGGATACTGTAGGGAAGAATGCGAAAGCGATACAAGAATATGTAGCAAATCAGTTAAAGACGGACAAGGAAGCAGACCAGTTGAGCATCTTTGACCCGAGAGACCCGTTGACGGGTAGCAAGTAACCAATGCATGGCTGGCAGGCCAACTAAAAAACGCATTTGCGTTACGCCAGTGAACAAGGGCTATGCCCGAAAAATAAAAACCACGTGCTACGCACGTGGATGATTATTTAGTCGTTTGAAAAGGGAAGATGCTATTTTGTTTCAGGGGGGCTTGATTCGATTTATGTTGCGGAATTTTTACGGGACCACTGAAGGGAAAGGGGGATTTTTTGCGTGCATTCGGCGGGAAGATTCTGCATATAGATAATCGTTAAACTTTTTCATGCAGTTCGGCGAGAAAAGGGGTATTGCTCTCGAATACACGCTCAAAGAAGGCTCAATCTGCTCATGAAAAATTCAGGCTTTGTCGGTTGAGTTCCGGTAGTGGACGATAGAGAGAAAATATGAAAAAAGCACCCGTCACTGACAGGCGCTAATCTGCTCGGTATAGTTATGCAATTGAAGCAAGCTTTTTTGCAAGCTTAGCTTTCTTGTTTGCAGCGTTGTTCTTGTGAAGAATGCCCTTGCTTGCTGCGGAATCAATCGCCGAAACGGTTTCGGGATACAGCGCGTTAGCCGCTTCTTTGTCGCCGGCGTCGACAGCCGCAAGGAACTTCTTGATACTCGTCTTCAGCGCGGACTTGATCATCTTGTTCTCTTTCGTCTTCTTTTCAGTAACCAGCACGCGCTTTTTCGCAGATTTAATGTTGGGCACGATATTTACTCCTTCCATGGTTTTAATCTTGATAACCTTTGTTATTTTAGCATAAAATACATTGATTGTAAACTATTTTTTATGGGGGACGGGATAAAATTTTTCAAAAAGTTTCATTTCCTGTGTCTTGCAGAGGCATGCGGGTCGGTGTATTTGACAGCGGAATCGGCGGATTGAATGTGCTTGCGGCGTGCATGAAACTTCTGCCGCAGTGTACGTTTTTTTATTATGGAGACAATGCGCACGCACCCTACGGTTCCCGTCCGGAAAAAGACATCTTCCGTTTTGTCGGCAGGGCAATGAAAGCATTTGAAAGAGTGAATGCAGACGCCGTTGTGCTTGCCTGTAACACTGCAACGGCCGTCTGCGCCGAGCGAATACGCGCAGCTGTTCCGTTTCCTGTGGTCGGAATGGAGCCTGCGGTACGTCCGGCTGCAGCCGTCTGCCGCAATGTTTTGGTGCTCGCTACGCCGCATACGATTTCCAGCATCCGTTTGCATAGACTTGTCTCAAATTCCCCGCAAAGTCATTTCCGGTTGTATGCCGTGCCTTCGCTTGCCGGTGCGATCGAGCGTCATTTTCAGTGCGGAACTCCGTTGACCCTTTCTGACCACCTTCCGGATTACACGCCCGACGGCGTGGTGCTGGGTTGTACGCATTACGTTTATTTTCGCAGTCAAATTTCCGAATATTACCATTGCCCCGTCTTTGACGGGGTGCAAGGAACAGCGGAACGCCTTGCCGAAGTGCTTTTGCGCCAAGTGATGCGGGAACCGATTGGGATGAGTGACCACTTTTTTTCTCCCCAAAAAGCGAACAATTGTTTGACAAAAAAGTGCAATGAATGGGCAAAAGAGAGGGTTTTTTTTCTTGGAGAGGGCAAAAACATCAATCAAAAGATTTTTTTTCAAACATTTGTTTTACTTTAGATTAAAAAATTTGGGGCATGAGTGGAAAAAAGTGGTCGAAGGTGGTTGACAGTAGACGCAGGTGGTGGTATAATAAAAAACGTAGTACGAGAAATCTAAGATGATCGGGACGGAAACCACATTGCTGAGCGGGAAAGTTGTCCATCAAATGGATGCAAAAAACAGAATAAGAATTCCCGCGAAGTACAAGAGCGCGTTCCCGGATCGGGAGAAACTCTACTTCGTCGAATATGCGCCGGATTGCATTACGGTGATGCCGGAATCGGTGCTCAGTACAAAGCTTGCTTCTTTTGATGAGGTCAATCCGGGAGATCCCGAAATGATGATCGCAAAGCGCAGGATCCTCAGCTCGATCGACGAGGCAACCGAAGACGGTCAGGGAAGGACTCAGATCCCGAAGTCTTTCCGCGATTATGCGAAACTTTCCAAAGATGTCGTGACCGTCGGCATGGGAAATTATGTTGAAATCTGGTCCCTGGAAAAATTTGAGGAGCAGATGAGCGGAATGTCCATCCAGCAGGCAAATACGCTGGCATATAAGAAAAAAGCGGAGCAGTGAGATGAGCGAATATCATCGTCCGATCATGGTGGAGGAAGTATTGGCAGGTTTGAACATCCGGCCGGGCGGAATCTACTTTGACGGTACTGCCGGCGGAGGCGGGCATTCCTTCGCGATTCTTGCATCCGATCCGACGGTGCGGCTTGTAGCGACGGATAAAGACGAGGATGCGATTCGTGAAGTCACCGAAAGGCTTTCCCCTTATGCGGGAAGATTCAAGTTGTATCGGACTGATTTTAAAAACTTTGAAGAAGTTTTTTCCGACGCGGGTGTCGGGCAAATTGATGGGTATTTGCTTGACCTGGGCATATCATCGCACCAGATAGATACAAGTTCCCGCGGCTTCGCATATATGAGCGACGACGCTCCGCTCGATATGCGTATGGATAACAGAGCGTCTCTGACGGCGGAAGTCGTCGTGAACGAGTATTCTGAGGATGCACTCCTTCGCATCCTCAGAGACTACGGAGAAGAAACCTTTGCTCCCTCGATCGTGCGGCGGATCATTATGAAGAGGCAGCAGGGAAGAATTACGACTTGCGGGGAGCTTCGGACGATCATAGAGGCAAGCGTTCCTGCAAAATACCGTTTCAGTGCCTGTGCCCGCAAAACGTTTCAGGCGATCCGAATTGAAGTTAACGGGGAACTGAATGGACTTGCGGAGTGTATTCAGGCGCTGACAAGACGTTTAAAATCGGGCGGACGAGGGTGTATCCTTACCTTTCATTCGCTTGAAGACAGGATCGTCAAGAATGTTTTCCGTTCAATGAGCCAGGGCTGCGTCTGTCCGAAGACTTTCCCCGTCTGTGTCTGCGGTAAGAAGCAGGAAGTTGTTTTGGTCGGCAATAAGCCGCTCACTGCAAGCGAAGAGGAACGGAAGGAAAACTCGCGCAGCAAAAGCGCAAAACTCAGAATTGTTCGAAAAGTCGAATGAACGGGCAAAGAGTCGAATAAAATTGTAAGGAGCAAGACAATGGCATACGCTGTAATATCAGACGAAAACGTCACCCGCCGCGAAGAGCGCCGAGTCACGCAGGAAGAGCGGGAACATGCCAAAAATATTCCCGAAAATTACCGTAAGCTGTTGTTTGACGAGGAGGATGCGCAGAAGGTAACCGATCATTATACGCATCCGTCCTATCCTGCATTGCACGGGAATGCTGCTTCGGCGGCGACGTTGGAGCGTACTGCAGCTCCCGCGCCGCAGGTTCGGCCTGCCTATCAGCCTGCTCCCCAGCCGATCAGACCCGCGCATGTCTCCGAGCCTGTTACGCCTGCGCAGGATTATTCATCTAACACTGCGCGTAGGCTTGCGGATTTTGTCGCGTATGAACCGGCAAAGACCGGAAAGCGCGTATTGTTTGACGATATCACCTATAAAGATTACGAGATCGTTGAAAAGCCTCGGGCGGCTGCAACGGTTGCCGCTCCGGCGCCTGTGCGGCGTGCTGCTCCTTCGGCTGCGCCTGTTTATATGCCTGCCGCGCCTGCTGCTCCCGCATATGTCCCCGCGGAGGAGGATGCGCTGCCCACACGGCGGACGATGGATACTTTGCGCCGTGCGGCGGTACATGCGGATCCGGCATCGAAGTCGGATACGGGTTTTCTTGCAATGCTTTCGACGCGGGCAAAGGTTGCCGTTTGTGCGATAGCAGCAGCGATCGTTCTTGCCATTGTGCTCATCTGCGTCAACACGGGTATTCTGAATGCAGCGAATGCAGAGATATCCGTCAAGGAGGCGGAATTGCAAAATTTACAGCAAACGTATTCGCAGATGCAGGAGGAGATCGATTATCTCATGTCAGACGAGTATATCGACAACTGGGCTGCGGAACACGGTATGGTCAGGGGGAACTGACCGCCGGGAGGGACTAAAATCAAGTATCGGGACTATTCATTGTCTGTCCTACGAAAGAGGTTATTTGCCATTACTGTGGCGATAACCTTTCTTTTTTGTCTTTTTCTTGCGCGTTTCTTTTATATTCAGGTGATCTGGCAGGATGACCTGAATGCCCGCGCGCTCGACCAGTGGACGCGGGAAATTCCCATTTCGGCAGGAAGAGGCAATATCTATGATACGAACGGAGAACTGCTCGCGGGAAATACGGCGGCATACAGCATTTATGCTCGTGCAAATGCAGTAACGGATGCCGAAGGCGGTTCGCTTCTTCTTTCTGAGGCATTGGGACTATCATATGATGACATTCTTGAGAAGCTGACAGACAAGAGCCATTCGGAGATCGTTGTTGCGAAACGGGTGGATAAGTCGGTTGTTCAGCGCATCGAAGGCGCGGAGATAGCTGGCGTGTACTATGCGAGAGATGATGTGCGTTATTATCCCTATCGTCAGCTTGCATGTCAGGTGTTAGGATTTACGTCCTATGACGGCTCCGGCTCGACAGGACTTGAGCAGTATTATAATAATTTTTTGGCGGGGGAGCGCGGAGAGATCTTGTTTGAAACAGATCTTGTTGGCGTCGATCTGGATGGGGCAGCGGCGGCATATATTCCGGCAACGGACGGGATGAGTCTGACGCTTACCTTGGATTATCGGATACAGTCGGTCTCAGAACAGGTGATGGAGGCGGCGCTCAAGGAATACAACGCCAAGGCGGCACGCGCGATCGTGCTGGACGTGACCGACTTTTCCGTGCTTTCCATGGTCAATCTGCCCTCCTACGACCTCAACGACATTCCGCGGGACGATCTCTCCGCGCTCAATCGACTCTCACGCAATGCGCTCGTCAGCGATGTTTACGAACCGGGTTCTACCTTTAAGATTGTTACGGCGGCAGCTGATATTGAAGAATATTTGCAGGGCAATGCTGCCGCATATGCGCCCAATCGTATCTTTTCGTCGGCTCGGACGCGTACGGTGGACGGCACGACGATACGCTGTTGGAGTGACCATGCAAACGGAAAACACTCCAATCAGACACTCGCCGAGGCGCTGAACAACAGTTGTAACCCGTGCTTTGTGGATATTGCGCTTTCGCTCGGGAAAGAAACGTTTTACGATTATCTTGCTGCATTTCAGTTCGGCAGGGCAACGGGATTGGATTTTTCCGGTGAGGCGATCGGAATGCTGTTGCCCGAAAGTACATTGCGGGATTGCGATTTTGCGCGTATCGGATTTGGTCAAACGATTGCGGTCACGCCGTTGCAACTTGCCTGCGCAAGCGCCGCCGCAGTGAACGGAGGAAGATATTACGCGCCTCGTCTGGTCAAAGAGATTGTTGATTCGGACGGTGCTGTCATCGAGCAGACATCGCCCGTCCTGCTTTCACAGCCGATCGGGGAAGAAGCGTCGGAAATGCTTACTTCCATGCTTGAGGGAGTTGTGCGGGACGGAAGCGGGAAAAAAGCCTATATCGAAGGGTACCGCGTGGCAGGAAAAACCGGTACGGCGCAGAAGTATGAGGATGGCCGCATCGCGCAGGGAAAGTATGTTTCATCCTTTGTCGGATGTTTCCCGGCAAGCGATCCGCGATACCTCGCGCTTGTCATCGTGGATGAACCGCAGGGGGCGTACTATGGCAGCACCGTAGCGGCGCCCTGCGCCAAACAGATTTTCGAGGGGATCATTGATATTTTTGATCTCCCGCCGGTGGAGGAATAAATGAAACTTTCCGAACTAGCCAAGGAGATTCCCGGAAGTCAACTGAAAGGAGATGCCGAGATCCGCGGATTGACTGCCGACAGCCGTGTCGCAGGCGAGGGAGACGTATTTTTTTGTTTCTGCGGAAAGAACAGCGACGCACATGAATTTGCCGCGGAAGCGGAAGCGCGTGGATGTGCTGCCGTTGTCTGTGAATATGAGCTTCCGGTTATGTGTGCGCAGCTGATTGTTACAGACGGTCGGGACGCTATGGCGCGGATCGCTGCTGCATTTTACTGTCACCCGGAGCGCAAGTTGAAAATGATCGGAGTGACGGGCACAAACGGTAAAACGACCACGGCGGCAATGATTTGCAATATTCTGCAGGCAGCGGGGTATCGTACGGGACTGATCGGGACATTAGGGGCGGCGTACGACACTGTCAGAATTGCGCCATCGCTTACGACGCCCGATCCGATCGGACTGTTTTCGCTGCTCTCAGATATGGTCAGTGCAGGCACGAGCGCCGCGATCATGGAAGTCTCGGCGCATGCGCTTGCTTTGAGAAAAGAGTCGCCGATATGTTATGATGTTGCTGTATTTACAAATCTTACGCGCGATCATCTCGACTTTTTCGGAGACATGGAAACATACGGCGCCGCAAAGCGAACGCTTTTTTGCAGAGGAAAGTGTAAGTATGCAGTTTTAAACTCCGATGATGCGTTTTCCAAGACATTGGCAAAAGGCGTGAGGAAAATTACATATGGTCTTGAGACGCCTGCGGATGCATTTGCGATCGTTCGCAGCGAAACGCTGCGCGAATGTACTGCGATTCTCAATTTACAGGATGAGCTGTGCGAAGTGACAATTCCGATGACGGGGAGGTTCAATCTCTCCAACGCTCTTGCCGCTGCCTGTGCCGTCCGCAGGTTCGGGGTGGATATGCAGTCGATTGCGGAAGGGATCGGCGCGACAAAAGTAGAAGGCAGGCTGGAATGGATGGGGCGCTATCAAGGCGGAGATGTGTTTGTTGATTTTGCGCATACGCCTGACGGACTGGAAAAGTCGCTCTCGGCGCTCAGAGAGCATTGTGCGGGAAGGCTCATAGCGTTGTTTGGATGCGGGGGAAACAGAGATAGGGGAAAGCGTGCCAAAATGGGGGAAACGGCAGGACGCTATGCGGATTTTTGTGTGCTGACTTCGGATAATCCCCGCTTTGAGGATCCTTACGCGATCATCTCCGAAATTGAAACGGGGATGCGTTCCGTGAGCGATGCATATATCGTGCAAGAGGAGCGTGAACGGGCGATCGCATATGCGATGGGATTGCTTGCGGACGGAGATATTCTGCTGATTGCCGGCAAAGGTGCGGAAAAATATCAGGAAATCATGGGGATAAAATATGACTATAAGGATAAAGCTGTAATAAGATCGATCATCGGGAAGGCATCATAATGCAGCTGTTAATTCTGGAAACCCTTTGCGCGTTCGGAGTATCCCTTTTTCTGTGCCTGATTGCGATTCCGCTCCTGAAAAGGGCGGGATCGGGACAGCATATTTTGTCTTATGTGAAGCAACACGCGGGGAAAGAGGGAACTCCGACGATGGGAGGGCTTGCGTTTATCACGGCGGCTGTGTCCGTTTCGCTGATATTTTCGCAAGAGGCGGACAAGCCGTTTTGGGTTACGATTGCGGTCGGATTGGGATATCTTGTCGTCGGATTTCTCGACGATTTTCTCAAGAAGCGCCGCGGTAACAATTTGGGGCTTCGTGCCTATCAGAAGATAATTTTTCAGCTCGCCGTTGCGGCGATGGCAGCAACTTTCTGCTGTTTGGAAGGGCTGACGATCCTGCGGATCCCTTATACGGATCTTGTTTACGATATCGGCTGGTGGATGTGTCCTCTTGGAATCTTTGTATTTGTGGCGACGGTCAACGGCGTTAATCTGACGGATGGATTGGACGGACTTGCGGGAGGAACGTGTTCCGTATTTTTTTTGGCGCTTTCGCTGCTGTTGATGGTGCAGGGGAGCGGGGCGCTGTCGGACCTGTGTTTATGTCTGTTTGCCGCACTGGGCGGATACCTGGTGTTTAATACGAGCAAAGCAAGTCTGTTTATGGGAGATACCGGTTCGCTCTCGCTCGGGGGATTTGCGTCTGCAACGGCGCTTTTTACGGGGAATGCGCTTTTAATTCCTATTCTCGGCATAATGTTTGTCCTTTCGAGCATATCTGTCATCCTTCAGGTCATATACTACAAAAAAACGGGAAGGCGGATTTTTCTCATGGCTCCCATCCATCACCATTTTCAGATGAAGGGGTATTCGGAAGGGAAAATCGCCTATTGCTATGCTGTGGTTACAGCCGTTGCGGCGCTGACGCTCTTTCTCCCGCTTGTCCCGTAAGGAGGATGCATGTATTATCCGACTCAAACATTTCTTGTTGCCGGACTGTCTCGTTCCGGAGTGGCTGCCGCAGAATTGCTTGTTGCGCGGCACGCCCGTGCCGTATACTTGTATGATGACGTTTCGGACGAAGGTGTTCGCAAAAACATTGCACATCTTGAGCAGCTTGGCTGTCGCTCTGTTGCAAAGGAAGAATTGACGGCAAGTGCGGCAGAGTGCGATGTGCTTGTCCTCAGCCCCGGTATTCCCATTGACCATGCGCTCCCGGTGCTTTTTCGGAAGGAGGGCAAAGCCATCGTTGGGGAAGCGGAACTTGCAGCACGCGAAATGCGTTGTCCGGTCGTTGCAGTAACCGGAACAAACGGAAAAACGACGACCGTCTCAATGATCGAACATATTTTCAACGCCTGTCATCAGCGTGCTGTTGCCTGCGGAAACGTCGGACGCCCTCTGGCAGACTGCCTTGGGGAGCTGGGGGACGACGGGATCGCTGTTGCTGAGATATCGTCTTTTCAGCTTGAAACACTTACATCGCTTCGACCGCATGTCGCAGTTTTTCTTAATATTGCGCAAGATCATCTTAACCGTCATTACACGATGGAAAACTATATCTATCTCAAGCAGCGCTTGATGAAAAACTGTGCGGAAAGCGAATATGTGGTTTTAAACCGCGACGATGACGTGATCCGTTCTTTTGCAGAAAAAACGCGTGCACGGGTTGTATGGTTTTCAACCGAAGATCGTGTAGACGGAGCTTACATACGGGACGGTACTGTCTGGTGGCGGGAAGAAAAACTTGTATCCCTTGCCGATCTTCCGCTTGAGGGAAAACATAATGAGGCAAATGCCCTTGCTGCAGTCTGTGCCTGCAAGCTGATGGGGGTGAACGGAGCTTATATAGCCGCTGCACTCAAAACATTCAAAGGAATCAAGCATCGTTTGCAGAAATTGGGCGAAGTGGACGGTATTACTTTTTTGGATGACAGTAAAGCAACCAATGTCGATGCGGCGATCAAGGCAATTGAGAGCGTAAAAGGGGAAAGTGTTCTCATTCTCGGCGGAAAGGACAAAGGTTATTCGTATGCACCTCTTTTTGCCGCAATCCGGCGGTCTGGAGTTGTGCATGCAGTGCTTTGCGGAGAAAATGCATTTCGCCTTCTGGATTTTGCGGTAAAAGAAGGGTTTACGCAGGTGACGCTTTGCCGGCCTTTTGATCTGGCGGTGAGGGTTGCTTTTTTAACGGCGCAAAAGGGGCAAAATGTGCTGCTGAGTCCGGCGTCCGCAAGCTTTGATGCGTTTAAAAGTTATGAGGAGCGGGGAGATCGTTTTGCGGCGATCATGGAAGAACTGAAGGCGGAACGTGCGGCGCTCCGTCCTGCGGAGGATGCTTGTGACAAAGCGACGCAAGAGCGAGGCGAGTAAAGGAGATCTTATATTTCTGGCGGCGATCCTTGTGCTTGCTGCATACGGGGTGATCTGTGTTTGGTCGGCCAGTTATTATAATGCCGAGCTGCAATATGGCGACTCAATGTATTTTTTTCGCAAGCAGCTGATCGGTTTTCTGCTTGGCACGGCAGGAATGATAGGAATAAGTTTTTTGCCGTACGAAAAGCTGCGCCGCATCAGGATACCGTCGCTTATCCTATCGCTCATTTTGCTGGCATTGGTTTTTGTGCCCGGGCTGGGGAAGAGCAATTACGGTGCGACCCGCTGGATCGGTTTCGGATCTTTTACAATCCAGCCTTCAGAGATCGCAAAGCTTGGTTTTGTTATCTTTACGGCAGGGTACTTTGCCAAAGATCCGGCCCGCATGCGTACGCTCAAAGGATGCATTCCCGTTTTGGGCGCAGGGCTTGCAATCTGCGTACTGATCATGCTTGAACCGAATATGTCCGTTACGATGTGTGTCGGAGCGATCATGATCGGTATGCTGTTTCTGGCGGGGATATCAAAAAAGGCAATCGCGGTCATCTGTATTCCCGTTTTATTTGCGGTCCCTGTTCTGATTCTGGCCGAGCCTTATCGTCTGCAGCGTCTCTCGGCGTTCATGGATCCGTGGGCATCGCCGAAGGACGAAGGATATCAGCTCATACAGTCGTTGTACGGACTTTCCAACGGCGGGTTTTTCGGCGTCGGGTTGTTCAATTCGCGGCAGAAATATCGTTTTCTTCCGTTTGCCGAAAGCGATTTTATTCTCTCTGTCATTGCGGAAGAAACGGGGTTCTTCGGTGTAACGGCTCTGTTTTTGCTCATCGGGTTTATCGTTTGGCGCGGATTCCGGATTGCCGCCAGAAGCGGAAATATTTATGGATTTTTGCTCGCGGGCGGAATTACGCTTGCCTTTGCCGTACAGAGCGCGCTCAACGCGCTCGTCGTGAGCGGATGTATCCCGCCGACGGGACTGCCTCTCCCTCTTGTATCTGCCGGGAATACCTCTCTTATCGTAACAATGACGGGGATGGGCATTGTGTACGGCGTGTCCAGACACACGCAACCGTAAAAGTTCATACAATGTACTGTATGGGAGCGGGACGGTCCCGTTCCATGAAATACGATAGGAGAGGACTTATGGATAAATACGTTATCGACGGAGGAAAGCGGCTCAACGGAAGCGTTGTGCTGCAATCGGCAAAGAATTCCGTACTCCCTCTGTTTGCCGCGTCCATATTGACGGAGAAGCGTGTCGTCATCCGTGATGCGCCGAATATAACCGATGTGATCTGTATGGCGCAGATTCTGCGGGAACTGGGGGCGGAGGTCAGGTTTGCGGACGGAAACGTTACGATAGACAGTGCGAACGCATACTGTCATGAGATTTCGTCTGTTTTGACAAAAGAGCTGCGTTCTTCCGTCTTTATGCTCGGTTCGCTTTTGACCAGGTTTCGCCGTGCGTTGATCGCTTATCCCGGTGGATGCGATATCGGGTTAAGACCCATCGATTTGCATCTGAATGCCTTAAAACGGCTCGGTGTGACCATTTCCGAGCGGGACGGTTTTATTTTCTGTGAGTGTGACAGGCTGCGCGGCGCGGAGATCTTATTGGATTTTCCCAGTGTGGGTGCGACAGAAAATATTTTGCTGGCAGCTGTCAAAGCAGAAGGAAAAACAGTTCTGACAGGAGCTGCGAAGGAACCGGAGATCGTTGATTTACAGAATTTTCTCAATGCGATGGGGGCTAAAATTGCAGGCGCAGGAACCGATGTCATAGAAATCGAGGGCGTCCGCGAACTGCATGGCGTGACATATCGTCCGATCAGAGACAGGATCGAAGCGGGTACATATTTGTTTGCAGCAGCGGTCTGCGGCGGCGAAGTGGAGGTTGTCGGCGTCGCGCCGGAGAATATTCGTCTGCTTTTGCATAAACTGCGCGAAAACGGTTGCAAAATACATATAAAAAATGATAAAATATGCATAGAAAGTTACGGAAGACTCAGATGCAATCGCCGCATCGAAACGATGCCTTTCCCCGGATTTCCGACCGACCTGCAGGCACAGGCGACGGCGCTCAATACTTCCTGTGAAGGCTGTGCGCTTATCGTGGAAAATCTGTTCGAAACGCGGTTCAAGTACGTTCCGGAGTTGCAGAAAATGGGAGCGGACATTGAAGTCAAAGGGAGAACTGCTTTTGTGCGCGGCGTGAAACGTCTGCACGGGGCAAGTGTTATGGCAGGCGATCTGCGGGGCGGAGCCGCGCTTGTTCTGGCCGCGCTGGGCGCAGAGGGAGTGTCGGAGGTACTTGATCTGTCGCATGTTGACAGAGGCTATGCGGATTTTAGCGGAAAACTTCGTAAACTGGGGGCAGAAATTCGCCGCGTACGTGTCTGAACTGAGGAGAAAAAACGGGAGATACCATGAGACAAAGGGCGTTCCTGACAACCTTGATCGCTATTTTGCTTCTTGCCGCAGTGATTGCGGCAGGATTTCATGCCGTTTTTACGGTCGCATATGTGCAGGCGTCTTTTTATACGCATACCCCGGAGGGGGATCGTGCAGCACAGCAGCTGAAAGAAGAATTGAATGCATATCTTGGCAGCAGTACGACTTTTCTTGATCTTGATGAAGTGCGGGCGACGGCGGAAAGCAATCCCAGGTTTCGCGTTTTATCGTTAGAAAAGCATTTTCCTTCGGCAATCGCACTGGAGATCGAAGAGCGTTATGCTGCATTTGCAGTGCCGTCGGGAGAGGGCTTTGCGCTTGTCGATAACGACGGAGTCCGGATCGATGAGGTCTCTTCGGCGGAGTCGTATATTGAGTTGAAGGGGGATTTTTCCGTCAGTTTTGTGGACGGACGAGCGGCAGGCGCCTATGTCAATGAATTGCTGGTCATGTACTCTTCGTTTTTGCAGGCGCTTGGGGAACCTCGCGCAAATCTTCTCAGCATTTCCCTTGTTGACAGCGGTGCTTCATCGCGGTTCGATCAGTTTTGTATTCAGACCGTCGAAGGCGTGGAAATTGTGATCTGGAATCCTTCCGAACGTCCCGCCGAGGCGGGGGATGCCGCTGTTCAAAAGTATCTGGAACTGACTGAAACGGAGCGTGTTCGCGGCAGCATCGTGGTGCAGGCGGTGAGTGCGACGGGTGACATGAATGCCGAATATTTTTCGGAAAAATGAATGAATGCGCGCCTTCCCAGGGCGCGTATTTTTGTGTAAACTATTTTGCCGGAGCTTTTTTTCGGACTGTAAAATGCATGAAAAATGCCCTCAATTTCTTGACAACTTTCCTGTTGACGTATATAATAGTATTATAAGCCTGTATGGTCGGAAAAAGGAGTTGCAAGCAGAGTTCTTATGGGTCGGAAGAGCGTAGCCGTACTGGACATCCGTTCATCGGAAGTGTCTGTCATCGTCGGGGAGCGAGGCGTGAATAATACGTATGTCTTCAAGGCGATTCATACGGAGGAGTATGACGGCTACGATGAAAACCACTTCTTGGAGGAGGCCGGGCTTGCGAATGCCATCGTAGGATCGGTTACGGCTGTGGAGCGGATTTGCGGAGAGCGGATCCGCGAATTGTATGTCGGCGTTCCGGGAGCGTTCACCCGCGTGGTTCCCAAAGAGCAACTTGTCGGATTTCCCAAAAACAGGACGATCGGGCAGCGGGAACTGGATGCGCTCTTTGCCAGCGGACAGAAAGCTCCCAAGGGATATCGTTTTATCCGTGCGACAAGTATGATCTATGTTACGGCCGATGATCGCCGTGTGATCGATCCTGTGGGGCTTTCTTCTACATCGCTGAGCGGGGTGCTCTCATATTTTTATTGCAGCGATTATTTCGCCAAGCTGATGGAGCACATTTTCGCGGATATGCAGATTTCCCTTCGATACCTGCCTACACAGCTTGCAATGGCAACCTATCTTATACCGTCCGAGACGCGGGATGAATATGCGCTCTTTCTTGACGTCGGTTTTATGTCAACGTCTTTATGTGTGTTGCTTGGAAACGGGATCCTGGCGCAGAGGACTTATTTTGTCGGCAAGGGGCAGATCGCAGTTCATGTTATGCAGCGTTTTTCCATTTCATATGAGTCGTCGCTTGCACTTTTGTCCAAGGCAAACCTTTTTACCAGAAGCAACGGAGCCAAAATGGAGATCAGCGAAGGCAATACGACGCATGAGATCGATATGGATGCGTTTGTTGAGGCGGTGAAAGAAGGTTTGGACGAGATCTGTGAAAAAATCGGTTCTTTTTTGGACGAGTGTTCGGGAAAAGAGCTGGATTTTAAGCCGTTGTATGTAACAGGAGAGGGATTGGCGGATATCCGCGGCGCTTTGGAGCATATTTCAAAGCGGGTGAGCCGTGTTTGCGAACAGCTTGCTCCCGATCTTCCGTATTACAATAAGCCTGCAATGAGTTCGCGGATCGCGCTTGTCGATCTTGCGTATGAAGATAACCTGAAGCAAAGTTTTTTCTATAAATTCGCTAAGAAATTCGGAGGTTGAGAAGGTTGAAAATGTTCAACGATAATATTCCCTTTGTCGGAAGAGAAGACGGGGTATCGAGAGAAAATACGGTTCTTCCTAACGGTCTTGTCAATAGCGGCGTTGCCAAGATTTGCGTTGTCGGTGTCGGCGGAGCCGGGAATAATGCTGTCAACCGCATGATCGATGCGGGTATCACGAGCGCAGACTATGTTGCTGTTAATACCGATGCGCAGATTCTTGCATGCAATAAGGCGCAGAAGAAGATACAGATCGGCGCACAGCGGACCAAAGGGCTTGGCGCGGGCGCGGAACCCGAGATCGGCAGGGAAGCAGCCGAGGAGAGTAAGGAAGCGCTGGCAAAGGCAGTTGAAGGAGTAGATCTCCTGTTTATTACTGCGGGCATGGGCGGCGGTACGGGTACCGGCGCAGCGCCTGTTATCGCAAAGATTGCAAAGGATAAGAAGATCCTGACCGTTGCCGTTGTCACGAAACCCTTTGAATTTGAGGGCAAGCGCAGAATGGATAACGCAATCAAAGGTATCGATAACCTGAGAAAATACGTTGACACCATCATCATTATTCCCAACGAAAAGATCCGTGAAGTTGTTCCCAAGAATGCGACGATGACGGATGCGCTTCGAGTTGCGGACGAGGTTTTAAAGCAGGGTATCCGCGGTATTGCCGATTTGATCGTTACGCCTGCGCTTATCAACCTCGATTTTGCGGATGTCAGAACAACGCTGAAGGACAGGGGACTGGCGCACATGGGCGTCGGCGTAGCAAAAGGCGAGAACCGCATTATCGATGCCGTTCGTCTCGCCGTGAATTCGCCCCTGTTGGAGACGACGATCGAGGGAGCTACCGGCGTCGTTCTCAATATTGTCGGCGGTCCCGATCTGACATTGGACGAAGTTACAAAGGCGGCAAATCTTATTCACGGAGTTGTCGATTACTCTGCTAACATCATCTTCGGTGCGTGCATCGATGAGAGTGTGCAGGATGAAGTCGAGGTCACCGTCATTGCGACGGGCTTCCCGCCTGCGGGAAGTTCCGAACCTTCTGCGCCCGCACAGAGAGTAACGATGACCGTGCCTCCTCAGCCTGCGCCGCAGCCGACGCCTGTCAATCCTTACGGGCAGCAGATCAATAATCCTTATCAGGCTGCGCCTGCTTACAATCCCACGCCGTACTATAATCCCGCACCGGCACCTGTACAGCCTCAGCCTTCTGTGACGCCCATGCGTGATATTGTGCCGCCGGTAGCGCCCGTCACGGAGGATCCCGATCCCGATTACGAAGCAGAGGACGATCACGACAATAAACTGCCGCCTTTCATTCGTAGAATGCTTGGCAAGAAGTAAATAAAATCAGAAAGACAAGCCTCGGCTTGTCTTTTTTTGAGGTGCAATATTATGGATATTTCACGGGAATTTTTACAGCAGGTCAAAGAAATCGTTTGTTCCTGCGAACCGATTATGACTCGGGCATTTACAGTCGCAGAGAAAGGGTCGGCGTCCAATCTTGTGACGACGTCCGACACCGCCGTGCAGGAAATGCTGAAGGAAAAACTGGGCGAGCTTCTGCCGCAGGCGGTGTTTCTGGGCGAGGAGACGGAATCTGAGGCGAGTGAGGCGTTAATGTGGGTGGTCGATCCTATCGACGGGACGTCCAATTTTGTGCGGGGCATGCGACTTTCGGCGATCTCCGTCGCGCTGGTAGAGGACGGCGAGGAGGTTCTGGGCGTCGTCTATAATCCATTTACCAAGGATATGTTTTCTGCCGTCAAAGGGAATGGCGCCTATTGGAACGACATACGATTGCATGTTTCCGATCGCGATTTTCAACATTCTCTCTTTTTTACCGCGTTCAGCGTGTACGATAAAAAGCTTGCGCCGCAGTGCATGGAGGTGCTGCAACGTATCTATCCGCGGTGCGATGATTTCCGCAGGATAGGGACGGCGTCACTGGAGTTGTGCTATCTTGCGGCGGGCAGGGCGGAACTGTATTTTGAGATCAGACTTTTTCCCTGGGACTGGTCGGCAGCTGCGGTCGTCGTCCGTGAGGCGGGCGGTGTTGTCGGCACATTGCCGAATGAACGGCTTCGTCACGATTCTCCCGTCACTCTGCTTGCCGCCAACAATCAAAAGAATTTCCGCATTTTGCAGGAGACGGTCGCCACCGTCGTCCCGGTGCGCCCTTATATAAAATAGATCGTCAATAGATTGTCAAGAGATGGTTAAAATATCAGTCGGAAATTCGAAACGCGTTCCGTTACGGAGCGCGTTTTTCCATGAGAAAATTTTTGAGTACGATGCCGCATCTTTCCACATGCTGTTCTTTGACAACCGTGTATCCTCGATCCTCAAAGAAGGGTAGAGCCGTGATCGAAGCGTGCGTTGTGTAAACATTTTTCCGGATCGCCGATTCCAGCGCATCGCAGAGCGCAGTCGCAATGCCACGCCGTTGACACCCGGCACGGATATAAAGATGGTCAAGATATCCTGTTTCGTCCATGTCGGCAAATCCGACGATGGTGCCGTTTTCAACGGCGACAAGCGTCAGGTGCGCGGATAGCCGCAAATCCCATTGACCGACATCGATATCGGCAGGCGCCCAAGCGTCGCATTGTACGCGGGTATAGTCGTTGCGGTTGATCGTATGAACGGTCTCCCGGAAAAGTTCGATGAGTTTTTGGCAATCGGATGACTGATATCGACGGAGAATCATATCGGAAGTATACAAAAAATTTGCAAAAATATCAAGTCAAAAGGGGATCATATGCAACAGATGTTGTTTTTTATCGGTACAGAATGACCGGATAAATCGTCGCGGCAACCGCATGAGGAACAAAAAAAGAACCTGCCGAAGCAGGTCCTTTTTAATCGGTTATCAGTACATGCCGCCCATGTCGCCGCCTGCGGGTGCCGCAGGAGCGGGAGGCGTGGGGATATCCGTGACGATGGATTCGGTCGTCAGCAGGGTGGAAGCGACAGATGCCGCGTTCTGCAGGACGGAACGGGTGACCTTGGTGGGGTCGATGATGCCGCTCTCTTCCATGTCGCAGTATACGTTCTTGAGTGCGTTGAAGCCGTAATTGGGGTCGTTCTGCGAGAGGATCTTCTCGACGACGACGCTGCCGTCCACGCCCGCGTTTGCTGCGATCTGGCGGACAGGCGCCTCGCATGCCTTGAGGATGATCTGCGCGCCCGTCTTTTCATCGCCTTCCAGCGTATCGACGAGCTTTTTCAATGCAGGGATGCAGGAGAGGAGTGCGCTGCCGCCGCCGGGGACAAAGCCTTCCTCCACGGCTGCTCTGGTCGCTGCAAGCGCGTCGTCGATACGGAGTTTCTTCTCCTTCATCTCGACTTCGGTCGCTGCGCCGACGTTAATGACGGCCACGCCGCCCGCAAGCTTAGCAAGACGCTCCTGGAGCTTTTCTCTGTCATAATCGGAGGTCGTGACTTCGATCTGTGCCTTAATGGAGGCAACACGCGCCTTGATGTTTTCCTTGTCGCCTGCGCCGTCAATAATGGTGGTGTTGTCCTTGTCGACCTTGACCTGGTTGGCTCTGCCGAGCATATCGAGTGTGACATCCTTGAACTCGTAACCGAGGTCGGAGGTGATGACCGTACCGCCTGTCAGGACTGCGATATCTTCCAGCATAGCCTTTCTTCTGTCGCCGAAGCCGGGCGCCTTGACGGCAACGCAGTTGAACACGCCCTTGAGTTTATTGACGATGAGCGCTGCAAGTGCATCGCCCTCGACGTCCTCGGCGATGATGAGAAGTCTTGCACCCTGCTGTGCCAGAGGCTCGACGATGGGCAGGATCTCCTGCAAATTGGAAATCTTTTTGTCCGTGATGAGGATGTAGGGGCTGTCAAGCACCGCTTCCATCTTGTCGGTATTGGTAACCATATAGGCGGAAGCATAGCCTCTGTCGAACTGCATGCCTTCAACGGTCGTCAGCTCGGTGGTCATGGACTTGCCTTCCTCGACCGTGATGACGCCGTCCTTACCGACGATTTCCATTGCCTTTGCGATCAGCTCGCCGACCGTCTCATCGCCTGCAGAAATCGCGGCAACCTGAGAAATCGCCTTCTTGCCGTCCACCGTTTTGGAGATAGAGCGCAGCTGCTCGACCGCGGCAGAGACTGCCTTGTCGATACCTTTTCTGAGGATAATGGGATTTGCGCCCGCCGCAAGGTTCTTGAGCCCCTCGCGAATGATTGCCTGCGCCAGCAGGACTGCGGTGGTGGTACCGTCGCCCGCGACGTCGTTGGTCTTGGTGGAAACTTCCTTCACGAGCTGAGCGCCCATATTTTCAAAGGGGTCGGGAAGTTCGATCTCCTTTGCGATCGTGACGCCGTCGTTTGTGATGAGGGGAGCGCCATACTTCTTGTCGAGCACGACATTCCTGCCCTTGGGACCTAAGGTGATCTTTACCGTATCGGCGAGGACATTGACGCCCGTCTCCAGCGCCTTTCTTGCGTCGTCACCGTATTTGATTTGCTTTGCCATATGAATATCTCCTTTTTTAATTCACGAAATTTTTTGAACTGACAAAAAATTTCCGTGATTCTGAGAGACAACCCACGGGCGCGCCATTCGGCTGACCGTGTGTTTTCTCTCGGCGACGCCTTTTCGCAACATTGATATGCATCGCCTCACTCTTTCCGCATGAGCGCAGGGGTGCGCAAATGTGGGGCGCGGGCGCAGGGAAACCCTGCTTGCGCGAGTGATTTATCACGAAATTTTCTGAAGGAACGAGCTGTTATTCCACGATCGCGAGGATGTCGCTCTGCTTGATGATCGTGAACTCCTTCCCGTCCACCTTAAAGTCGGTGCCCGCATACTTGGAGCAAAGGACCTTATCGCCGACTTTGACCTGCATAACGATCTCCTTCCCGTCTACCACTCCGCCGGGACCTACTGCGACGACAACGCAAGTCTGCGGCTTTTCCTGTGCGGAAGAGGGGAGAATAAATCCGCTCTTGGTCTTTTCTTCGACCGTAACGGCTTCCACGACAACCTTGTCGAACAAGGGTTTGATGTTCATGATAACCTCCGAAATATTGTTTTTTATTATCGCATATATTATAAACACAGGGTTGCGCCGTCAAACACTTTACAGGCAATTTTTTCCGTATTTTTTTATGAGGGAGATGCCTTTTACCCTCTCTGCATTGACAGATAGCCGAAAAATGTGTATAATATCGTTAGAAATACATGCGTGAGGTGAAAAATGGATAAGTGGGACAAGCGGTTCATGGAACTTACCGTACAGGTGGGGTCGTGGTCCAGCTGTTTTCGCCGCAAGGTGGGGGCGGTTATCGTGCGGGATAAACGCGTCATGACGACGGGCTACAACGGCGCGCCCGCGGGGATCGCGTCCTGCATCGAGCGCGGCGAGTGCCTTCGGGAAAAGCTGCAAATTCCCTCCGGAACGCGCGCGGAGCTGTGCTACGGCGTCCATGCCGAGCAGAACGCGATTATTCAGGCGGCGCGCTACGGCATCAATATCCAGGGTGCGACGCTCTATTGTACCCACCAGCCATGCGTCATCTGCGCAAAGATGATTATCAACGCGGGCATTGCGCGCGTTGTCTATAAGGAAGGATATCCCGACGAATTTTCCCTGCGTTTGTTTGAAGAGGCGGGGACGTCGATCGAAAAATATGAGGAGTAATATTGTATGGCAAATCCTATCGTGACTTTTGAAATGCAGGACGGCAAGGTGTTTAAGGCGGAACTGTACCCGGACGTGGCGCCCAATACCGTCAATAACTTTTTGTCGCTTGTGAAGAAGGGATTCTATGACGGCATCATCTTTCACCGCGTCATCGCCGGCTTCATGATCCAGGGCGGCGACCCTAAGGGCGTCGGCACGGGCGGACCGGGCTATCATATCAGAGGGGAGTTTTCCGGAAACGGCGTGAAGAACGACTTGAAGCACACGCGCGGGGTGCTCTCCATGGCGCGCGCCCAGCATCCCGACTCGGCGGGTTCGCAGTTCTTCATTATGCACGCGGACGCGCCCTATCTGGACGGACAGTATGCCGCATTCGGGAAAGTGACGGAAGGGCTGGAGGTCATCGACGCAATCGCCTCGGTGCGCACCGATTTCCGCGATAAGCCCCTTCAGGATCAGAGAATGAAGCGGGTGACGGCAGAGACCTTCGGCGTCGACTATCCCGCGCCCGAGACGTTCTGATTCCCGAAATATTAAATCGGACTCAGATTTTTTCTGTTGAATATGGCGCGCCGCTGTTTGAATTTTATCCGGTCACGCAAATTGAAGAATAAAATTTAGGATAAGAAAATCGTATGATTGATAACAACATCTATCAGAACCCCTTGAACACACGCTATGCAAGCCGCGAAATGCAGGAAAACTTCGGCGATCTGAAGCGCTTCCGTCTGTGGAGAAAACTGTGGATCGCGCTTGCCGAATCCGAAATGGAACTGGGACTTCCCATTACACAGGCGCAGGTCGATGAGATGAAGGCACATGCCGACGATATCGACTTCGAGCGTGCGGAAGCCTATGAGCGCCAGGTTCGTCACGATGTTATGGCGCATGTCAAGGCTTTCGGTGACGCTGCGCCGCTTGCAGCGCCCATCATTCATCTTGGCGCGACAAGCTGTTTTGTCGACTGCAATTCCGAAGTCATCATTATGAAGGACGGGCTGGATATCATCCTTCGCAAGCTCGTCAACGTCATGGACAAACTCAAGAAGTTTGCCCTGAAATATAAAGATCTTCCCGCGCTCGGCTTTACGCACTTGCAGCCCGCGCAGCTGACGACGGTCGGCAAGCGCGCGACGCTTTGGCTGCAGGATCTCATGCTCGACTATGAGAACCTCATGAACCTCTATGCGCACATCCGTCTGCGCGGCGTTAAGGGGACGACGGGCACGCAGGCGAGTTTCATGGAGTTGTTCGGCGGCGACGAGGGAAAGGTCAAGGAGCTGGAAAAGCGCGTCTGTAACAAACTCGGTTACGAGAAGGTGTACGGCGTGACCGGGCAGACCTACCCCAGGAAGTTCGACTATAACGTACTGTGCGTGCTCTCGCAGATCGCACAGTCTGCATATAAATTCTCCAACGATATCCGCATCCTTCAGAACATGAAGGAGATAGAGGAACCGTTCGAAAAGAGCCAGATCGGCTCGTCGGCGATGGCGTATAAACGCAATCCGATGCGTTGTGAGCGCATGGGGTCCCTTGCGCGTTATATGCTCTCCCTGCCCATGAATACGGCTGTCACTGCGTCCACACAGTGGTTTGAGCGCTCGCTGGACGACTCGGCAAACCGCCGCATCGTCAACGCGCAGGCGTTCCTCACGGTGGACGCCATCCTCAACATCTACATGAACGTCGCTGAAAATCTCGTCGTCTACGAAAAGGTCATCGCAAAGCACATTGCGGCGGAGCTTCCCTTCATGGCGACGGAGAACATCATGATGGAGTGCGTCAAGGCGGGCGGAAACCGTCAGGAACTGCATGAAAAGATCAGGGTTCTGTCCATGCAGGCGGGCGCGAACGTCAAGGCGGAGGGCAAGGAAAACAACCTTCTGGAGCTCATCAAGGCGGACGACGATTTCAAAGCCATCCACGATCGCCTGGACGAGATCCTCGATGCGAAGAAGTTCATCGGGCGCGCGCCTTCTCAGACAGTTGAATTTATTAAAACAGAGATCGATCCTATCCTCGAAAAGCATAAGTCGTTGCTCGGCGAAAGCGGTCATGTGAATGTATGAAGCAGAAAAAGTCAATAATTGTCTGAAAGATAACAATGTATTGCTTGCATTTCCGCGAAAAAGCGGCTAAGATGGACTATAGAAAGATAGGGAGGCAGTCATGAAAGTACTTGTGACGGGCGGGGCGGGCTTTATCGGATCGCATACCGTTTTGGAGTTGTTGGAGGCGGGATATGAGACGGTCGTCGTTGACAACCTCTGCAATTCGAGCGAGGAAAGCATGCGCCGCGTGCGCGAGCTGACGGGCAAGGACATTGCATTTTATAACATTGACGTGCGCGACAGGGAAAAGCTTGAGGAAGTTTTTTCGGCGCACAAGATCGACTGGGTCATCCATTTTGCGGGGCTCAAGGCGGTGGGGGAGAGCGTGAAAAAACCCATGCTCTACTACGATAACAACCTCGTCTCCACCTTCGTCCTTTTGGAGACCATGCAGAAGTTTGGTGTCAGGAATATTGTTTTTTCCTCGTCGGCAACGGTGTACGGAGAACCTGAGCGGCTGCCGCTGGACGAGGGCTGCCGTCTTTCCACGACCAATCCATATGGCACGACCAAACTCATGCAGGAACGCATTCTGGAGGATCTATATCGAGCGGACAACGGATGGAACATTGCGCTTCTGCGTTACTTTAACCCCGTCGGTGCGCATCCTTCGGGACGCATCGGCGAGGATCCAAAGGGCATTCCGAACAACTTGATGCCCTATGTGGCGCAGGTCGCAAGCGGGAAACTAAAACGTATCGGCGTTTTCGGAAACGACTATCCCACGCCGGACGGAACGGGCGTGAGGGATTATATCCATGTCGTTGATCTTGCGCGCGGGCATGTTGCCGCGATCAAGTCGCTCAAAGAGCCGGGTGTGCATATCTATAACCTCGGAACCGGAAAGGGCTATAGTGTGCTGGATATGATCCATGCATTTGAGAAGGCGTGCGGCAAGACGCTGCCATATGAGATCATGCCGCGTCGAGCGGGCGACGTTCCCGCCTGCTATGCCTCAAGTGCAAAGGCAGAAAAAGAACTTGGCTGGAAGGCGCAGTACGACCTGGAGGACATGTGCCGCGACCAATGGAACTGGCAGAAAAACAATCCGAACGGTTACGAAGCCTAAAAGATAAATAAGTATCAAAATCGTAGCGCCCGCGGCAAATGCCGCGGGCGCGTTTTCAAATTAGGCAGACAGTATTAATAAAGAGCACATCACAGGAAATAAATGTCCCCATGATGAAAGGCGCCTGCAGGCGGCCTTTGAGTTACGCTTCAAACTGGTAGGGCGTTGTCTGATAGACGAAGTTTAGCCAGTTGTTGTAAAAGAGGTTTGCCGTTGAGGACCAGTTCATGTTGATCTTGGTGCACTCCTTATCCGCAAAATAGCAGAAGGGCTTTTCAATGGGCAGACCCCTTGCAAGATCGCGCTCGTACTCCTTTTTGAGTGTGTCCCTGTCGTATTCCATATGTCCCAGAACAAAGATCTGACTGTGATCCAAAGAACTTGCAATCGCAACTCCCGCGCGATGGGAAGTCGCCAAAATTTTAAGGCGCGCATCCTTCCTTACGTTCGATTCGCGCACGGTGGAGTGGCGGGAATGACAGACGTGGAACTCGTCCGAAATGCCGCGCATCAAGGGATCTGTGGAATCTGCGTTGCACTTCCTGTGTGCGAACACGCCGAACAGCTTTCTCGGCAGCGGGTATTTAGGGATATTGTAGAAGTAGTACAGCGCCGCCATTGCGCCCCAACAGATGAAAATTGTGGACGTCACATTGGTCTTGGTCCAGTCGAAGAGCTTGGTCAGTTCGTTCCAGTACGCAACGTCGTGAAACTCCATATCTTCAACGGGCGCGCCCGTCACGATCATGCCGTCAAAATGCTTGTTTCTGACGCTTTCAAAGGACTGATAGAACCGATCGAGATATTCTGCTTCCGTATTTTTGGAGCGGTAACTGCTTGTGTGGATGAGCGTGACGTTGACCTGAAGCGGTGAATTGGACAAAAGACGCATGAACTGCGTCTCGGTCTCTATTTTAGTGGGCATAAGGTTGAGGATTGCGATCTCAATTGGTCGGATATCCTGAGAAATCGCGCGCTCGCGATCCATGACGACGATGCGCTCTCCGCTTAAAATGGAATACGCCGGAATATTGCGATCAATGACGATGGGCATGCGGATTACCTTCTTTCATCATACGGTCTCGAGCGCCTGCGCAAGGTCGGCGATGAGATCGTCAACATTTTCAATGCCGACGGAAAGGCGGACAAGGTTGGGAGCAATGCCCGCCGCGACGAGCTGTTCTTCGGTGAGTTGACGATGAGTGGTGGAAGCAGGGTGTAAAACGCAGCTTCTCACGTCCGCGACGTGCGTTTCCTGTGTGGCGATCTTCAGGTGCTCCATGAAACGCGCGCATGCCGCAACGTCTCCCCTGATGCCGAAGCTCATCATGCCGCCCGTGCCGTAGGGAAGGTACTTTTTGGCGCGCTCATGATATTTGTCGGTCGGAAGCGAGGAGTAGCGCACCCATTCGATCTTGGGGTGTCCCGAGAGATACTCCGCGATCTTCTCCGCGTTGCGGCAATGCCGCTCCATGCGCAGGGCGAGCGTGTCGCTGCCGAGATAGGTCAGGAATGCATTCTGAGGACTCATGATCGCGCCGGTATCGCGCATCATCTGCGCGCGGCACTTGGTCCCGAATGCGACGGGAAGATCGGCGTACACGAGGCCGTGATAGCTCTCGTCGGGCGTGTTGAAGGCGGGGTAGCGGGAATTGTCCTTATAGCAGAATTTCCCTCCGTCCACGATCATGCCGCCCAGCGCCGCCGCATGCCCGTCCATGTATTTGCTCGTCGAATGAATGACGATGTCCGCTCCGAGTTCTAAAGGGCGGCATAAAACGGGGGTCGCGAGGGTATTGTCTACAATGAACAGTACGCCTGCTTTCTTACAGATCGCCGCCATTTTGTCAAAGTCCAGTACGACAATGGCGGGATTTGCGACAGTCTCCGCATAGACGAATTTGGTCTTATCGTCGATGAGTTTTTCGATCTCCTCGGCGGGGGCATCTGCGTCAAAGAAACGTGCCTCGATGCCGAACTTGGGCAGCGTTGTGGAGAACAGGTTGAACGTCCCGCCATAGATTTCGCAGGAAGTAACGATGTTGTCGCCCGCTTCGCACAGTGTCATTGCGGTCAGCAGGATCGCAGACATGCCGGAAGCGCAACCGATGCCGTACGCACCGCCTTCAAGCGCGGCAACGCGTTTTTCCAATACTTCAACAGTGGGATTTGCAAGACGCGTATAGAAAAAACCGTCGCGCTTCAAGTCGAACAGGTCTGCCATTGCCTGCGCTTCGCCATAGAAGTAGGTTGTGCTCTGAGTAATGGGGGGGATACGGCTCTCGCCCGTTTTGGGAGAGTAACCTGCCTGAACGCAGAGAGTTTCCAAATGCAGCTTATCCATATTTCGTAACCTCACGATTGCATTTCTTTTAAAGCCCTGTCGAGGGCACGTTTGCGGTCGCGCTCGGCGATCGCTTGTTTTTTGTCATAGGTATGCTTGCCCTTGCAGAGCGCAACTTCCACTTTGATGAGAGCATCTTTAAAGTAGATTTTGATGGGGACAAGGGTGTAGCCGCGTTCATTGACCTTGCCGACAATCTTGTGTATCTCCATTTTGCGAAGCAGGAGTTTTCTGTCCCTTCTCGCGTCGCGCGTGGAAAAAGCCCCGCTCTTATCATAGACGGCAATGTGCATGTTCTTGAGAAAGATTTCGCCTCCGCGGATCTCGCAGAAACTTTCGCCAAGCGATGCTCTGCCTTCTCTCAGAGATTTTACCTCATTTCCTTCAAGTACGATGCCTGCCTCATATTTTTCTTCGATGAAGTACTCAAAGGAGGCGGATTTATTGTATGCAATGACTTTCACAGACATAGTATATCACGTTTGCGGCGAAAATCAAAATGTTTCGCCCTGTTTTCCGAGAAATTGGAACTGGACGCGGCGGCTGCCCCAGTCCACGCCGACGGCGCGCACCTTGATCGATTCGCCCAAATGGAAAGATCCTTTTGTGCCGCGAAGCAAAAAGCGTTCTTCGATAAATTCATAGCTGTCGTCGGGCAACGTCTCCAGGGGGATCAGCCCTTCGACGGTGTTGGCTAGTTCTGCGAACAGGCCGAAAGAGGTCACGCCCGAGATGGTTGCGTCGTAATCTTCGCCGATCTTGTCCTGCATGTAGGCGACAATATAGAGGGCATCCACGTCGCGTTCCGCTTCGGTCGCGTTCTTCTCACATGCAGAGGATTTGACGGACGCCTCCGTGACAAATTTTTTGTACTTGGCTCGCGCCTTTTCGGGATTTACAAGACTCTCCTTGATGATGCGGTGGATACAAAGGTCCGGATATCGGCGGATTGGGGAGGTAAAGTGGCAGTAACAGTCGGACGCAAGTCCAAAGTGTCCCACATTTTCGGGCGAGTACTGCGCCTTCATCATGGAACGCAGCATAACACGATTGACGAGAGAGTAAAGCGGAGAATCCTCCAATGAGTGCAGTAAATTCTGATAGTCTGCCGGGCTGACGCGCGATGGATCGAACTTTTCCTGTACGCCCGCTTCGCGAAGAAATGTGCGGAAGTCGTTCGCTTTTTCCTCGCTCGGGCGTTCGTGGATGCGGTAGACAAATGGCATACCTTTATCCGTCATGATCGTTGCGACGCTCTCGTTGGCGAGTACCATGAACTGCTCGATCATTTCGTGCGAAATGGTGCGTTCATAGTCCGGAATGGTGATGACGCCGTTTTCAAAGAGGATTTTAGCTTCTTTGACGTCCAGAGCCACGCCGCCCTTGCTCTCGCGCGCGTTCTTCAGGATATTGGTCAGTTCCACAGCCGTATGCACAAAGTCAATTAGGTCGGGGTATTGGGCGCACGCTTCCGCCTCGCCGTTTGCGATGGCGGTTACCGCCTTGTAGGTCATGCGGTGCGCCGAGCAGATGACGCTGGGCATGACGCTGCGCTCAATGACCTTACCGCTCTTATCCACCGTCATAAAGCAGGACAGCGTAAGGCGCGCAACGCCTTCGTTAAGAGAACAAATATTGTTGGAGAGCGCTGTGGGCAGCATTGGTATGACGCGATCCGGAAAATATACGCTTGTCCCGCGCGACAGCGCTTCGTTATCGAGGACGGAGTGCCATTTGACGTAGTTGGTGACGTCGGCGATATGCACGCCGAGGTAGTATTTTCCGTCCTTTTTCGCAATGGATATCGCGTCGTCAATATCGCGCGTATCCTCGCCGTCCACCGTGATGATGAGTTGATCTCTTAAATCGACTCGGCCTTCTAGGTTTGCAAGGGGGTCGCGCAACGCCTGCTGTTCCGCCGCGTCGATGACCTCTTCCGGGAAAACTTCCTTGATGTTGTGCGCGCGGATGATTGCCGTCTCCTCGACAAAGAAGTCCCCGCTCTCGCCCAGAACCTCAACAATCTCGCCCTTCGGCGAGCGGCCCTCGTAGGAAAGAATGCGCGCAACGGCCTTTACGTTATCCGCAGCGCCTTTGGTGCGGTCGGAGGGGATAAAGATATCGTCGGAAAATTTTTTATCGTCAGGGTGCAGCATGCCGCCCGAACGTTCGCGACGGAAGGTACCGACGATCTCTCTGTATCCGCGTTCCAAAATCGCGAGGACTTCGCCCTCATCTCCCATTCTGCCGCCTTTGACAAACGCGAGGACGGTATCCTTGTTGTATGCGCCGCGCAGCGCACGGTGGGGGATAAAAAGATCAGGTTTTTCTTTGTCGTCCGGCATAAAGAAGCCGAAGCCGCGTTCATTGCCGCTGATCGTTCCGCGTATAGCGCCGAACTGCACCGCGGTACCGTATCTTCCGTTCAGGTCACAGTAGAGTTCGCCTTCGCGCACAAGCGAACGCAGCAGATCTCTTACGCCGTTTGCGGCTTTTCCCTTGAGTCTGAGTTTTTTGGCAATCTGCTCGTCCGTCATGAGAGCAAAAGAGCCGTCACATATTTTTTGCAATAGTGTCTTTTTTACATCCATAAATTTTTTGCGTTATCAACCTCTTTGTGTGAAAAAACGGACCGCTTTGAAGCCGCCCGTTTTGAATGTGTTTCTGCCAAAGATTTCATTTATGCCCAAATTGCAGGAATCTGAAGAATAAAGAAAATAATGGAGAGGACTGCGAGAACCGCTACACAGATGATCGTCCACAGTTTCAGTTTAGACTCGATGGATTTTCCTTTGTTTTTACCGTAAAAGGTCTCGCTTGAGCCGCCGAGTGCCTCAATACCTTGCGAATTGCTGGGCTGAAGCATGACGCAGATGATGGCGCCGACCGCGACAAGTGCCATGAGGGCGATAAGAATTCCGTTGACAATAGGATAAGCCAATTCTTGCGCTTCGGAGCCGAAAATTTCGACGACGAGAAGATTGTTCAACATGATATAATACCTGATCCGTTTTATTTTAGACAATGAGGAGTATATCATATTCCCGCTAAAAACACAACTTTTTTCACGTCAGTTTTAAAAATTGTTATTGAAATTCTTTTTGCTTCGGATATTTTTTTAGGAAAACATTGTGTCGTGAGTGCGTGTGATTGACTTTTACAGTCATGTGCGATATAATGTTTTCATGAATAATCTTGTTCTCATCGGCATGCCGTCTTCGGGTAAAAGCACGGCAGGCGTGTTGCTTGCCAAAAAGATCGGCTTTGGGTTTATCGACTGCGATTTGATCATTCAGGGGGAGCAGAATGCGCTTCTTTCAGAAATCATTGAACGGGAAGGACCGGAGGGGTTCATTCAAATCGAGGAACGTGTCAATGCGGGGCTTGCCGCGATGCGTTGCGTGATCGCAACGGGCGGGAGCGTCTGTTATTCCGAGCGTGCAATGCAGCATCTGAAATCGATGGGAACGGTTGTTTATCTTCAGTTGAGTGAACAAGAGGTCGCCCGCAGAATCCCGAACTTGGTACGACGCGGCGTCGTCATGCGCGGGAATGTCGGGACATTGCATGATTTATATCTGCAAAGGGTGCCTCTGTATGAGCAATATGCCGACGTCACCATCCGTTGTGATGGACAGACGATCGACGAGACGGTTGCCGCTATTGCTGAAGCGACCGGGTTTGCTATCGGTTGATCGAGTATGAGAATTTGTATTTACGGTGCCGGAGCGATGGGGACATCTCTCGGTATTTTATTGGACGAAATGTCTTTGGATTTTGTTACGCACGATGCGGCGCATGTAGAAGCCATGAATCGTGACGGTGCAACGATTGAAGGTGAGGTGACCCGTTGCGTTAAAGTTCGGGCAAAGCTTCCTTCGCAGATGGAAGGGCAGTATGACTTGATCATTTTTGCGGTCAAACAGCGGGAGACGCATGCTGCCGCTTCGTTTATCAAACCATTTTTGAAAGAAGACGGCTGTATTGTCACGGTTCAAAACGGTTTGCCGGAGATAGAGCTTGCAAAATTTTTCGATCGTGACCGCATCTATGGTTGCACGCTTTCTTGGAGTGCGGAAACAGTATCCCCCGGTATTGTGCGCGTGACCAGCGAGACGGGTTTTCATCTCGGACTGGGGGCATATGGCAAAGGAAGCCGATTGGAGGAGATCTCACTTCTTTTTGCACATGCGGGCGTGCTTACGGTCGGAAACCTGATGGAACTGCGTTTTGCCAAACTTTCCATCAACGCTGCTTTTTCCACTTTATCCGCTGTCTCCGGACTCACATTTTATCAACTTGCAAAAAAGCAGAAGAAGCTTGTTCTTACGCTCATGCGCGAGGTGTTTGCGGTCGCTCGCGCGTATGGATGTGAAAAACTTCCGCAAAACGGTTATGACCTGCTGAAGGTTTTCGATGGTTTGTTTGCAGGGGTCTTACTTCCCGTTGCAATGAATGATTATCGTGAGACGCGTTCCGGAATGCTGCGCGATATTGAGGCGGGAAAACGCTGCGATGTGGATTATGTCGCCGGTGCCGCAATCCGGGCGGGAAAGGAAAAAGGGGTCGAACTTCCCGTGATGACGTCAGCGGTTGCGCTTGTTCACGATGTCGAAAACGGATTGGCGGAAATTGCACCCGATACTTTGAAATTGATTGAGATCGCAGGGTGACACATAGTTTGTGCGGATAAAGCGACGTCTTTGTGCCGATCGGGAAATGTGTCGGAAAAAAGGAGAGGAACGAATCATGGATTACGAACATCTTGCAGAGCGGCTTTTGCCGGGTGATTACCCGGATCTTGCGTCTTTCGAGACGCGTTACCCGTCCAGGGATTTGCCTAAAGGCGCACAGGTTACCCGTCTTGCGCCGTCGCCGACGGGTTTTATTCACCTTGGAAACCTGTTTGTCGCCATCGCCAACGAGCGTATTGCGCATCAGAGCGGCGGCAAACTCTATCTGCGCATTGAGGACACCGACCTAAAGCGAAAGGTGGACGGCGCCGTGGAGGCGGTCATCGCCTCGCTTGACTATTTTAATATCCGCTTTGATGAAGGGGCGGAGATCGGCGGGGATGACACCTACGCTCCCTGGTATCAGCGCCAGCGCGCTGAAATATACCGTGCATATGTCAAGGATCTTATCCGCCGCGGCAGGGCATATCCGTGTTTTTGTACGGAAGAGGAGTTGTCTGCTCTGCGTGACGAGCAGACCGCCAACAAGGAGATCACAGGCTATTACGGAAAATATGCAAGGTGCCGGAATCTCTCCGAGGAAGAGATTTATCAGAATCTCGATGCGGGTAAGCCTTTTGTCATTCGCTTAAGATCGATGGGGGATTCTTCCCGCAAGTTTACCTTCCATGACGAGATCAAAGGGGACGTCACCGTCACGGAAAATGATCAGGACGTCGTCATCTTAAAATCGGACGGCATTCCGACCTATCATTTTGCGCACGCGGTGGACGATCACCTGATGCGCACGACATTGGTCATCCGCGGCGAGGAGTGGCTTGCGTCGCTTCCCATTCACCTTGAGTTGTTTGACGTTCTCGGCTTTGCGCGCCCCAAGTACGGGCACAATTGCTCACTTATGAAGATGGACGGCGAGAGCAAACGCAAGCTCTCCAAACGCAAGGATCCGGAGCTTTCACTTTCCTTCTACCGTCAGGAGGGCTATCATCCCTTTGCGGTCAAGGTATACATGCTTACGCTGCTCAATTCCGACTTTGAAGAGTGGCACATGAAGTATCCCGAAAAGCCGCTTGAAGAATTTAAATTCCGCATTGAAAAGATGAGCCGCAGCGGCGCGCTGTTTGATCTGGATAAATTAAACGACATCTCCAAGACGGAGCTTTCCCGACTCTCTGCGGAGGAAATGCTTGCCTTTTTGAAGGATTGGTCGTTCTCTTTCGGCTCGGAGCGGGAGCAGGCATATTTTGCAGACGAGGAATACTTGCTCAAAGTCCTCAATTTGTGCATGGGGACGTCGGGCAAGAAGCGCAGGAAGGACTTTGTTACAGCAAAGCAGGCAGTTGCGGAGATCGGCTATTTCTTCGGCGACCGCGTGCAGAAAGACGCATACCGCGTGGACGACGGCACGAGAAACGCTATTCTTGACGCCTTCCTTGCCAAATACGACTACGCGGACGACGCGCAGGCATGGTTTGCAAAGGTTAAAGAGATCGCAGCAAATCTTGGTTATGCCGCCGAGATGCGTGACTACAAGGCAAACCCCGAAGCGTATAAAGGCAGCGTTTCGGACGTGGCCGAGGTGCTGCGCATTGCCGTCACGGGCAGGGCTAATTCGCCTGACTTGTGGACGATCATGCAGATTCTTGGTGAAGATCGCGCAAGAGAGAGGCTTTCTGAAGCGCGCGTGTAGTCGGCGGACAGACGGAAAAAGGAGAAAAAAATGAGCAGAGCGGACGATATTTTTATTTCCAACTGCAAAGAGATCATAAAATACGGCGTCTGGGATACGGATGCGCAGGTGCGCCCGCGTTGGGAGGACGGCACGCCGGCGCATACCGTTAAAAAGTTCGGTATCGTCAATCGCTATAACCTGCAGGAGGAGTTCCCCATTCAGACCATCCGCCGCTGCGCGTTCAAGTCCTGCGTGGACGAGATTTTATGGATCTGGCAGAAGAAGAGCAACAATGTCCATGATCTTCATTCCCATATCTGGGACAGTTGGGCGGATGAGACCGGTTCGATCGGCAAGGCGTACGGCTATCAGCTTGCCAAGAAGTCGATCTATAACGAAGGTGAGTTCGATCAGGTAGATCGGGTACTCTATGACCTGAAGCATAATCCCGCTTCTCGCCGTATCATGACTAACCTTTATAACTTTGAAGACCTGCATGAAATGCACCTCTATCCCTGCGCCTATTCAATGACGTTCAACGTCTCCGGAGATACATTGAACGCCATTCTGAATCAGCGCTCCAACGATATGCTCACGGCGAACAACTGGAATGTCGTGCAATATGCCGTCCTGCTCATCATGATTGCACAGGTCAGCGGGTTCAAGGCGGGCGAGTTGGTTCACGTCATTGCGGATGCGCACCTTTACGACAGACACCTGCCTATCGTACGGGAGATTATTGAAAATCAGCCCAAACCGGCGCCCAGACTCATCGTCGATACCGGTATCACCAATTTTTATGACTTCACGGTGGACAGCTTCCGCCTGGAGAACTATGAATATACGCCTCTTACGGCGAAGATCCCGGTGGCGATATGAAAGCGATCCTGCATGCAGATGAAAAGTGGGGCATCGGAAAACGCAACGATCTGATGTTTTCCCTGCCTGCTGACATGAAATTTTTCCGCGAGACGACCATGGGAAAGGTCGTTGTCATGGGGTTGAACACGTTGCTGTCCTTTCCGAACGGAAGACCGCTCAAAAACCGTACCAATATCGTGCTCTGTCCCGACGACGTTGCCGAGGATGTCATTACCGTTCACAATTTGCAGGAATTGCTTGCGGAAGTGAAAAAATATCCGGCAGACGATGTGTTTGTTATCGGCGGGGCAAGCGTATATGCGCTGCTCTTTCCTTATTGCAGCGAGATCCTCGTCACCAAGGTGGAAGAGGATGGTGGGGCGGATGTCTTTGTGCCGGATCTGGATGCCGACGCGCGTTATGAATTGGTTGCGCAGAGCGAGCCGTTAGAGGACAACGGGCATATCATTCGTTTTTGCACCTATCGCAATCATGCCCCGATTTCGGGATAAAACATGAGGAAATTTGCCCGTTCGGGCAAATTTTTTTGCATGTCGCCCCGTTTTTTCTTGCGCAAAGGCGCAAAAAGTATTACAATACCACTTCGGAAAAGAGGTTTATATGGTCAGAGAAGATTTAAGGAACATTGCGATCATCGCCCACGTCGACCACGGCAAGACGACGCTGGTCGATCAGATGCTCAAGCAGGCGGGCACCTTTCGCGAAAACCAGGTCGTCGAGGAGCGCGTCATGGATTCAGGTGCTCTTGAACGTGAGCGCGGGATCACCATTCTTGCAAAAAATACGTCCATTCATTACAAGGGCGTCAAGATCAACATCATTGATACGCCCGGTCACGCGGATTTCTCGGGCGAGGTCGAGCGCGTTTTGAAGATGGTATCCGGCGTGCTCATCCTTGTGGACGCCGCCGAAGGTCCCATGCCGCAGACGCGCTTCGTCACGCAGAAGGCGCTGGAGATGGGCTTGAAGCTCATCATTGTCGTCAACAAGATCGACCGTCCCGACGCGCGCATCAAGGAAGTCATCGACGAGGTGTTGGAGCTGTTGATGGATCTGGATGCCTCGGATGACCAGCTTGAAAGTCCGTTCGTGTTCTGTTCCGGCAGGGACGGTACGGCGTCATTAAACGAAAACCAAGCGGGTACAGATTTAACTCCGTTGTTCGATACCATTCTTACGCAGTTCCCGCCCCTGGATATGGATGAGACGGGGTCTCTGCAAATACTTGTTTCATCCATTGATTACAATGAGTATGTCGGGAGAATCGGTATCGGCAGAGTGGAGCGCGGTGTAGCGAAACCGGGCGCAGATGTGATTGCCTGCAATTATAATCATCCTGAAGTTTCCGTTCGCGGCAAAATCGTCAATCTCTATGAGATCGAGGGTCTCAACCGCGTTCCCTGTGAGAGCGCATCAGCGGGTGACATTGTTTGTTTCTCTGGATTGGAGAAGATCAATATTGGCGATACTGTCTGCGCGTCTGATTGCGTCGAGCCGGTCGCCTTTGTCAAGATCTCCGATCCTACGGTGGAAATGATTTTTTCCGTCAATGACTCGCCTTTTGCGGGAAAAGAGGGAAAGTTTGTCACAACCCGACATCTGCGCGACAGGCTGTATCGCGAACTTTTGCGCGATGTGTCTCTGCGCGTCGAAGATACCGACTCTGCGGACGCATTTCGTGTCAGCGGCAGGGGAGAGATGCATCTTTCCATTCTGATTGAGACGATGCGCCGCGAGGGATATGAGTTCCAGGTCAGTTCTCCCAAGGTGCTTTATAAAGAGATTGACGGCGTACGGTATGAGCCGATCGAGCGTCTGATCGTTGACGTACCGGAGGATATGACCGGACCTGTGTTTCAGAGCATGGGCGAGAGGAAGGGTGAACTTCTGCATATGAATGCCATGGGGTCAAGAATGCGCCTTGAATTTCTTGTCCCGGCACGCGGTCTTTTCGGCTATAAGAGCGAATTTCTTACGGACACGAAAGGCGAGGGCGTTATGAGTTCGGTGTTCTTTGAGTATCAGCCCTACAAGGGTGAGATCAACCGCCGCGATACGGGGTCACTCGTTGCGTTTGAGACGGGTGAAGCAGTCACATACGGTTTGTTCAATGCGCAGGGGAGAGGTACGCTGTTCATCACTCCGGGAACTCCCGTATATGAAGGTATGGTCGTCGGTTTTTCGCCTAAAGACGAGGATATCAACGTCAACGTCTGCAAGACCAAGCATCTGACGAATACGCGTTCCTCCTCTTCGGATGATGCGCTGCGACTCATTCCGCCCAAGAAGCTCAGTCTCGAGGAGGCGCTCGAGTTTATCGGAGACGATGAACTGCTTGAGATCACGCCTCTAAATGTGCGTATCCGCAAGCGCATTCTCGATTCCGAGCTTCGAGCCAAGGCGCGCGCTAAGGCAAAATTGCAATGACAATCCAAAAGACCTGCCAAAAATCCCGCATATTGCGGGATTTTTTCTATTGATTCGGCATAGAATAAAACATGCAGAATGAAGTCAGACAAAGTATCCTTACGCTCGAAAATCAAAGCAAACTGACCCTGACGGGAGTGGAACGGGTGGACGCTTTCTCCGAACACAGTATTTCTTTGACGGTCAACGGACAGAAGGTGCGCATTGACGGAAGCAAACTCAAGGTGTTGGCATTCTCGGAGGGAAGCGGCAGTTTTGCGGCAAGCGGTCAGGTCGATGCAGTGAAATATTCTTCACAGCAGGGTTCAAGCGTCAAACGTCTGTTCAAATGAGCGAGGTTGATCAACTTTATGTTTTTCTCGTCTCTGCTGTCTGCGGTGTAGCGGGAGGGCTGCTTTATGATACGATTTCGCTTGTTCGTCTGCCTTTTTCATCTCTATGGATCCGCTATATAACGGACATGCTGTTTTGCTGCCTTTTTGCAGTATTATATCTGACCGTGAGCGTTTTGTGTGAATTTCCCGATCTTCGAATGTATGCTTTTGCTGCATGTATTGTCGGATTTGTGCTCTACTTAAAAAGTTTGCATAAAATCGTTGCATTTCTCGCAAAAAAGATTTATAATAGAATAAAACCGATACAAAAGGATAAAAAAATATGTCGGAAAAGAGAGGCTCGCGGCTTACGGAGGAAAAAGTCAGAAAGATCGTGACGGGTGCAACCGTCGCGGGTGTCCTTTTGATTGTTTTTCTCGTCGCCATTCTCATTGTCCAGTTTGTTCAGATTGGTATCGTCAATCAAAAAAGGGCGGAATATGATGCGCTCATTGAGCAATACAACGAGATGATCGAGTCGGGCGAAAACAGTCTTGAACTTCTGCAGCTTGAGGAGACGCTGCGCAGTCTCGCAATGGAAAACGGCTGGAAGGCGCCGTAACAAAAATGAAATACGCGGTAATCGATATAGGATCCAATTCCGTTCGCCTGATGCTTTGGGCGAACGGTACTTTGTATAAAAAGGTAATTACCACGCGTCTTGCACAGGGGCTTGCCGCAAGCGGGGTAATCTGCGAAGAGGCGTCTGCGCGGACCGTTGCGGCGATTGCCGAACTTGCGGCGGAGGGTAGGCATGAGGGCGCGATTGTGCTCGCCTTTGCGACGGCTGCCGTACGCTCTGCGAAGAACGGTTGCGCTTTTTGCGCACGCGTCAAAGAGGTTTGTGACATTGAAGTGGACGTCATTGCCGGCGAGGAGGAGGCGCGTCTCGGTATGTATGGCGCACTTGGAGCGGAGGACGGCGGCACGATCGATATCGGCGGAGCGAGCACGGAGGTTTGTATCCGCACGCATGGGGAGATTTCCTTTTCTACCAGCCTGAATATTGGCGTCGTGCGGCTGTTTGATCGTTGCGGGCAGAATGCGGACAGATTGCGCGCGGTCGTGCAGGAGGAGATCAGACCGCTTGCGGGAGTTAATTGTCCGGATACAATGTATGCGATCGGCGGGACTGCGTCTACTTTGGCGAGCATAAATCTCGGTCTTGCAGAGTACGATGCCGCCAAACTTAACGGACTTTCGCTCTCTGCGGAATATTTGGATGAAGTTGCCTCGTACCTTCTTATACTCTCCGTGGAGGAACGTAAATCGATCCCCGGTATGGATGTGCGGCGCGCTGACGTCATAGCGGGCGGGGCGGTGCTGCTAAGCGAGATCGTGCATGCGATCGGCTTAAAAGAGGTAAAATTTTCAGACGGCGACAATTTAGAGGGTTATCTCGTAGCAAGGGGGCTGGCGTGAAGAGGAACGTTTATCATCTTTTCTGTGTACTTCTTACCTTGCTTGTGTGCGCAGGATGGGTGGCTCTGCTATTGTTTGAATTTGACAGAGCGGATGACTTCACAGTGTATATTGTGGTTTTGCTTCTGGCTGCATGCTGTATGCTTTTGCGCCTGGACAGTCTTGTCCATGAAAGCGGGCATTTGCTGATTGGCTTGCTTGCGGGGCTCAAACTTCGCAGGGTTGCCTTCGGTTGGGTAAGTTTTGGCGAGGGAGGTGTGCGTTTTGGGAGCAGGCGTGCAGCGGGAGAGACGCAGTTTTCGCTTAAAAAACCGCAGGGCGCGCACGCGAAACTGTTTGCGGCGGCGGTAGGAGGAGCTGCTTTCGGTATTGTATTCGGTGCAGTTATGCTTGTGCTGTTTTTTGTTTTGCCAATGCATCCCGCGCTCACTTTTTTTACGCTTTTTTCGGTCTGGTGTTTTGCCGAAGCGATCATGGAACTGCTTCCTGCTGATCTTGCCGCGGGCAGGACGGACGGACTTGTGCTGAAAGAGTTGATCGGAAAGACAGGGGAGACAGAGGTCGCTGTTCGTATTATGCAGGCGCAGATCTTTGCCAAAGATGGGGATTATGCATGTATTCCGCGTGAATTGCTTTATGAAGTACCTGTTGTCCGTGAGGACAGCCCGGTGTTTGCGGAATTGCTCAGGATAAGATCTGCGTATTGCAGGAGTATTGGCGATGTAACGGGCGCGGCTGCCGCGGAGGAACGCCTTCTTGCGCTCGCGCAAGAAGAGTGATTCTTTGTAAAGCAAAAAGGACGCCCGAACGGCGCCCGTAGTGAAAACAATATCAATGATGAATGATTTTCGGACAAGCTTCAGTCGTTAAGTCCGAGAAGATAATCGGATGAAACGTTGAAGTAACGTGCAATTTTTGCAATATTACTTGCCGTAGGATCACTTTTATTTGTTTCCCAATAGCAAATAATGCCAAGGCTGACATTGAGGTCTTTTGCGACTGTCGCTTGCGACAGTCCGCGTTCTTTTCTGAGATGGATGAGTCGTTCGGAAAAAATCTTCATGTCTGTATTATATCGTCTTTTGGAGCAATTTGCAACTTATTTCTTGCTTGAATGACAAAATCTACAGGGAGTATTTCGATGATCGGTGTGCTTTTCGTTTGCCACGGCAATATATGCCGCTCGACGATGGCAGAGAGTGTGTTTAGCGATATGGTGCGAAGGCGCGGACTGGCGGAGAGATTTCATATTTCTTCTGCGGCGACGCATTCGGACGAGTTGGGAAGCCCCCCGCATTATGGGACATGCAGAAAACTGCAGGAACAGAATATACCGATTGTGCCGCATCGTGCGCGTCTTTTGACACGCGCCGACGGAGAGTTGTACGATTTCATTATCGGAATGGATGAAGAAAATCTGCGACACATGAGACGTATTCTTGGTGCAGCGTATGAAGCTAAGATCTCGTTGCTTTTGGATTATACATCGCACTCTCGTGCGATCGCGGATCCGTGGTATACAGGAAACTTTGACGCGACATACAATGACGTCAATGAGGGCTGCGAGGCATTTCTCGCATGGATAGAACAGGAGAATAGATTATGAGGATGCACACACCCATTCAAACGTTGCCTCTCGGCAGCATATTCATCAGGGATGCATATTTGCAAAACGCTCTCTCAAAAGAGATCGATTATCTTCTTTCTTTGGATCCGGGAAGGTTTCTTGCCGGATTTTATGAGAATGCGGGCATTCCAACGCCTTACGTTCGCTATGGCGGTTGGGAGAACAAGTTGATAGCCGGACATTGTGCGGGACACTATCTTTCCGCGCTTGCGCAGGCTTATAAGAATGCGGGAGTCGGTGAACAACAGAGGGAAAAGATTGGTCGCAAACTCTTTCGTATGGTGGACGGTTTGAAGGAGTGCGGTGCGCATAACGGAGGATTTCTGTGGGCAGCCCCCAGGACGGCTGATGCTGCCCCTGAGTCGCAGTTCGATCATTTGGAACAGGGGCGGACGAATATTAAAACGGAAGCCTGGGTGCCGTGGTATACCATGCATAAACTTGTGGCGGGACTCATAGATGTATGGGATCACACAGGTTATGCGCCTGCATTGGAGACAGTGCAAGCATTGGGGGACTGGATCGTGCGTCGTGTCCTGTCCTGGGATGACGGACTTGCAAAACGTATTCTTGAAGTGGAATACGGTGGAATGAATGACTGCCTTTATGAGTTGTATGCGCGTACCGGAAAACAAGAGTATGCAGTTGCCGCGCATGTCTTTGATGAGGAATCGCTCTTTGATGCCATTCTGACGGAAGGAAGAAATATTCTTAAAGACCGTCATGCAAATACGACCATCCCCAAAATTCTGGGCGCGCTGAAGCGGTATCTGCTTTTGGACGGTAAGGAGATAGGGGGCGAACGCATCGATGCAGAACGGTATCTGCGTGTCGCGCAAACATTTTTTAAGATGGTTGTGGAACGTCATACCTATGTTACCGGCGGAAATTCCGAATGGGAACATTTTGGCGCAGACTATGTCTTGGATGCAGAGCGCACAAACTGCAACTGCGAGACGTGTAATGTTTATAATATGCTTAAACTCGCTCGCTTACTGTTCTGTGTGACAGGCGAGAAGCGATATACCGACTATTATGATAATGCTTTTACAAATTCCATTCTCTCTTCTCAGAATCCGGAAACAGGAATGACGACGTATTTCCAGCCTATGGCGGGGGGATTTTTCAAAGTTTTTTCCCGCCCGTTTGATCAATTTTGGTGCTGTACGGGAAGCGGCATGGAAAGTTTTACGAAAGCGGGTGACAGTGTTGCGTATCATGACAAAAACGGATTATGGATCGAGCAATACCTTTCTGCCGATGTTTTATGTAACGGAATGGGACTTGAAATGCAGGCGGATTATCCATGGAATGATGCAGCAAAGATTGTAATTGCGGGGGAAAGACCGTATCTTCTGCATTTGCGCGTTCCCGATTGGGCAATTGACGCGGTTGTTGTTACCCAAAACGGGATTGTGCAGAAATTGGTTGCTGAAAACGGGCATGTCGCGACAGAAGTTTTTCCCGGTGATATTGTTGAAGTTCAAATCCCTTTGGGGATTAGGTTGCACGGACTTCCGGATGCTTCCGATACTTTTGCGTTTACGTTTGGCGGGAAAGTACTTTCAGCTGACCTTGGCAAGCAGGATATGCGGGTAACGGAAACAGGCGTTGATGTCACTATTCCGGCAAAGCGTGTAATGTCGTCAGAACGAATTTATTTTGAAGATGCCGGAAAAGTGCTTGCTCATCCTGAAGAATATTTGATCCGAAAAGGAGAGACATTTGTCCTGACGGGCGGCGATGTGACGTATACCTTTGCATTACATTACCGGCGTTATCTCGAACGATATGCTATTTATTTCAAACTGCGAACGGGAATTCGTGAAAAAGAAGAGCACGCCCGTGAACCGATCGACACGGTTCAACCCGGATACGGTCAGTATGAGACGGATGAGCTGCACGATTTGCGCGAGGAGCGTTCGGTTTCCGTGACGTCTGACGGGACATGCCGTTATGCGGGAGAAAACGGTTGGTTTGAATATGATTTTCGTATCGATCCCGATCAAGCGACGGTACTTTCCCTGGAGTTTTTACGCTCAGATAATTATAAGCCTCTTTGTATCAATGTGAACGCAGAGGAGGTATTCAGTGGTTGGCTGATCGATACGATGAGCGCGCATGAGGCATATCGCCGTGAATTTACGGTACCGTCCTCAATAGTCGAACGGAATAAACGAAAGAAAATTGTTGGCGGAGAAGAAATTTGGGTGCTTCCCGTGCGCTTTTCAGGGCTGGAGGGAAAGCCAAGTGTGCGTATTTGCGAGTTTATTTATGTATACGACCATGAGGCTTAGAGCAGCTCCGCTTCGTTGAAATGAATCTGCTTCAGCTTGAGGCGTAGGGTGAAGAATGACGGGTTCCGCGTACCGTAAGAATATTCATCTTGAAGCGATCCCTTTTGCCTTGTTTTCAACATGTAGTGCGTTCTGTAAATATCGTGGCGGGAGAAGCCGCGTTTCGGATATACCATGTCGTTCCCGATAGGCTTAGGAAATCATGAAATATTTCTCTTGGCATCGAACACAAAAAGAAAGAGGCGGTGAATACGCCTCTTTCTTTTTGTTCAGAGCGAGAAAAACAGGTTTTCCACCGACGGCATGCATGAGTTATTGGGTAATGCTGTCAAGTATTTCAAAATAATTGGAAAATGTTTTTCTGCAACATAAAGGATTTTCAATCTGTAAAGTTCCCGTTTTCAGTCCGATGAGAGAAAACGCCATGGCAACACGGTGATCGTCAAAACATTCGATGGTCGCCGGTAATGGCTCGCCGGGAGAAATGCGGACACCGTCTTCTTCTTCGATTGCCTTAATTCCCAGCTTTCGTAAGTTGTAGACGATGGCATGGATCCGGTCGCACTCCTGTTTGCGGATATGTCCGATTCCGGTAATATGCGTTTCGCTCGTTGCAAACGGTGCTAAAGCGGCGATCGTAAGCGCCTGATCGGAAAAATCACGCATGTTGACCTCAAATCCGGAATACGCCGTTACAGAACTTCCGTCGGCAAGGAGTCCTTTGGGTGTATCGCTGAGACGGACACCTTTTTCCTGCAAAAGATGCAGCAGTCGAAGGTCTCCCTGCAGGGTATCCATGTGGACGTGCGGGATACAAACGCGCATGTGAAAGAGGAGGGACAGCGCGTAAAAATAGCATGCGCCCGAAAGATCGGCTTCGATTTCCATAAGCTCGGGTGAATGTTCTGAAGGCGTGATAGAAATCGTGTCGTCATCGCGAGTATATTTTGCGCCGAACTGTTCGATCAAGCGTAATGTCATAGCGATATAGCTGCCATGAGTCCGTTCGCCTGTCAAATGCAGTCGGAGCGGATGCCCGACGGCAGCAGCGAGCAAAACGCCGCTTGCATATTGCGTGCTGAGATTCGTATCCACGGAGAACTCATCGGCGGAGATTCCTTTGGAATGAAGTATGAAAGGGAAATGACCGGGCTGAGCAAGGTAATCGATAGAAACGCCGGCCTGTTCGAGTACGGCAAGAATTTCCATGGGACGTTTTTGCATCTGCTCTGAGGCAAGCATGGTGTAGTCGCCGCCAGAGAAGGCGAGAGCGACGCTTAAAAAACGTGCAGCGGTTCCGGCAGAACATACGTCAAGGGTTGCTGTTTGATTGGGAATGCGATTTCCGCATCCGTGTACAATCAGTCCTCCTGCTGTTTTTTCCCATGCTACTCCGAGCGAGGTCAGACAGTTAAGCATGGCTCGGGTATCGTCGGAAAAATCACCGCAGAGAATCGACGTGCTTCCATGTCCGAATGCGGCAAGAATCAGGACGCGGTTCAACAGGCTTTTTGAGGCAGGGACCTCAGCTTCCAAAACATTTTCCGTAGAGTGAAATTTTTTGACTTGATAAAGCTGCATAATTTTATTATAGAGGCAAGGATGAAAAATGTCAAGGAAAAGATAATCCATGCAATCGCACGGAAATTCTTGTTGAAAAAAGAATAAAGATATGCTATAATTATTCCGTGGAAATCGATGCGGAAAAGTTAACGATCCTTCGCCGGGACACAACAAAAATATCAATGAGGGTCAACGGAAAAGGGGAAATTGTCCTATGCGTGCCCTTGTCTCTGCGGGACGAGGGAATCAGAGCGTTTTTACAAAAACATCAACGGTGGATTGCGCGGAGAATGCGCGAGAGTGCATTGTTTTGCCTTGATTTTTCTGACGGTAGCGTCTTGACGCTCTTCGGGATTTCTTATACAATTATGTCGGGGGCGCATCCATGTGTGGACGGAGGAGCTCTCAGGCTCCCGAAGGATGGAAGGGAGAAAGCTCTGATTTGTCTGCTTAAGCACATGGCGCGAAAGAAAATGACAGAACTTACAGGTGCCGTCGCGGATAAGTATGCGTTTGCGTTCCGCCGCATACGTATCACATCGGCGCGTGGAAGGTGGGGGTCCTGCAGTGACAGCGGAACAATATCATATTCATTTCGTATCGCATTTCTGACACAGGATGAGGCAGAATATGTTGCCGTTCACGAACTCTGTCATACACGCCATATGAATCACGGGTATGAATTCTGGCGGGAAGTCGAACGGATTTTACCGGATTTCGATCGGTTGCGAAAGGGGATCCGGGAGAAAAATGCTGTCATGAAATGGTTATAATTGTAAATATTGACATTTAACATAGTAATACGTCAGACATAATATGTGTCGCTGTGGGTGAAAGTTATGAAAATTGTTGTTTATGGTTTGGGGATTATCGGTGCATCGGTTGCAGCCTCGCTGAAGAAAGCGGGACATTTAGTTCTCGGAAAAAACAGAAGCAGGGAAAGTATCGACTACGCTTTGGCACATGGGATGATCGACGGCGAGGCGCAGTCTTATGACGGTGCGGATGTTATCGTTTTGGCACTTCCTCCCCGTGTAACCGTACATGAGCTTTGTGTGGGTGATTTTCCCGCGGGATGCATTGTGATGGATATCTGTGGGGTCAAGACGGCACCGGAAGCGGCGGTAAAGCAGGCACCGCGATCCTGGCGTTATGTCGGTACGCATCCGATGGCGGGAAAAGAAACATCCGGGATACGTTCTGCAAGCGATTCTTTGTTTCTCGGTGCGAATTTTGTGATCACCGTGACGGATGAGACGGATTCCAAGGCGCTTGATAGTGTTCGGTCTCTTGCAAGGGATATGGGATTCGGTCGTATTGTTGAATGCACGGCGGCTGAGCATGACAGGATGATCGCACTTACCTCTCAGCTTTGTCATGTTGTGGCGAATGCCTATGTTACAACTCCGCTTTCCGCAGGGTGTGCGGGGTTTACGGGGGGGAGTTTTCAGGACATGACTCGCGTTGCACCTGTTGACGAGGCAATGTGGGCGGAATTATTCTGCATGAATGCAGATGCATTGGCCGAAGAGGTGTCGCGTCTTGCCGCGCGCCTGAAGACATTTGAACAGGCGATCCGTAACCGCGATGATTCCGGGCTTCGCTCGCTTATGCATGAAGGAAAAGTCTGTTACGAAGAATTTTTTCGCAGAAATTGATAGATATTGTGCTCAATCCATTTACAAATTTTCTTTTTTGTACTATAATGAAAGAAATCGTTGTATGTGATGTGGAAATCACGACATTTTCAGGGGGAATGCGATCGCATGTGTCTGTGAGGGGCAGCTTTAAGGAGGAGAAAGACGGATTTACCGTCTCATATCTGCAGGACGGGGATATGGTGAGGCTGATTGCGCACGGACAGACATTGCGGATGGTGCGGAACGGTGAGACGTCCCTTACAATGACCTTTGCGGAAAACATGACCGGAGCGATGGAACTTCGTATGGGGGAGAACATCGGGATCGTCCCCATTGAAACGGAACGCTGCCGTATCAATGCCGTGCGGGACGGTTGGCGGCTAGCGTTGCGGTATCGTCTGCATTATACACAGGAATGTCAGATATTTCACGGAAATATTGCAGTAAAATTTATCTCGGAGGAACAATGAAAATTCGATACTTGGGGCACTCTTGTTTTGCTTTGACGGAGAGTACGGGAACGACGATCGTGACCGACCCTTATGGCGCCATCGGATATAAGATGCCGTCCGTCAAGGCGGATGCAGTGACCGTGAGCCACGGGCACTACGACCATAACAACGTCGGCGCGGTGAAGGGAAACCCTGTCGTGCTTGACGAAGAGGGCACCTATGAAGTCGGTGGGGTCAGCGTGACGGCAATCAAAAGCTATCACGATAAGTCAAGCGGTGCGGACAGGGGGGAAAATTTGATCTTCAAGTTCCGCATGGATGGGTTGGAAATCTGTCATCTCGGCGATTTGGGTGAGGAGTGTTCTTCGGCTTTGATCGAAACACTGCTTCCCGTGCATGTGCTTATGATCCCTGTAGGCGGGACTTATACGATCGATGCCGAACAGGCAAAGGAATATGTGGATCGCATCATGCCGGCAATCGTCATTCCCATGCATTATAAGACAAAAGGGCTTACGCTCGATGTGGATAAGGTGGATAATTTTACCGATCAGTTTGATTCGGATGAAGTAGAAGAACTCAATGACAGCGAGTTGGAATTGTTCCGCGACGATATATCGGAGGAAAGCACGAAGATCATCGTTATGGAACGGGAGAAGTAAATGGAGTTAAAAACGACGGAGCAGCGGTATCGAGAGTTTCTCGATACCCTTCCTTTATCTACGCTCAGGATCCTGGGCAGACATTTCGGCGTGGCTGCGGCTTCCTCCAGCAATAAACGCGCTTTGATCGATGAGATCATTGCCATTCTGACGGGTAAGGTGCAGCCTGCACCTCGCTCCAATCGCGGTGCGCCGGTGAAGCAGACATATGTCGACCCGTCAATTTTGGAGCGTCTGAGCGAGATCCGGCTGCGCGGAGATGAGGATGTCCGCCAGCGAAATTTCATTTTTGAAGTTGCGTCGCCGGAAGATGATTTCGGACGCGTTTCTTATGACGATCCCGTTTATACGGGGATCCTTGAGATAACGCCGGGAGGCTACGGGTTTGTGCGTGCGCGCAATTGTCAGCCTTCCGCAAACGGGGAAGACGTATTTTTGCCTGCTCCTTTCATTCACTCCATGGAGCTGAGAGCGGGCGATCTGATCGCATGTACGGCGCAGCCGCGGCAGAGGAATGAGGCTGCGGCAATTGTAGAACTGCTGAGCGTGAACGGCCTGCCTCAGGGAAAATACAATAATCGCCCGATTTTTGAATCGCTTACCGCCGTATATCCTACTGAAAAAATTGGACTTTCCGATCAAAATAACGATTTTACGCTGCGAATGCTTGATTTGTTTGTCCCTATCGGCAAGGGGCAGCGTGCGTTGATCACCGCTCCACCGAAAACAGGCAAGACTACGCTTTTGAAAACGGTTGCGCGTGCCATTGCAGAGTCTCACAGGGAGCTTGTGCTTTTGGTTCTGCTCATTGATGAGCGCCCTGAAGAGGTGACCGATCTCCGATCGGCTGTGCCCGATGCAACGGTTGTTTATTCGACGTTCGATGAGGGGGCGGATCATCATGTCCGTGCCGCAAAACTTACCCTGGAGCATGCAAAGCGTCTTGTGGAGCACGGAAAAGATGTTGTGATTTTGCTTGATTCGCTCACGAAACTCACACGTGCCTATAATTATTTGACCGAGAGCAGCGGGAAAACGCTATCGGGCGGATTGGATGCGGCGGCGCTTGCGGAGCCGAAAAGATTCTTCGGGGCGGCGCGCAGAACACGGGAGGCCGGAAGCCTGACAATCCTTGCAACGGCGCTTGTGGAGACGGGAAGCCGTATGGACGATGTTATTTATGAGGAGTTTAAGGGTACAGGAAACGCAGACGTTATTCTTTCCCGTGAGTTTGCGGAACGTAGAATTTTTCCGGCGATAGATCTGCGTCGTTCCGGAACGCGGAAAGAAGAATTGTTGCTGTCTGAGGCAGAATTGCAAGGGACGAGAGAGCTGCGGGAACACAGAATGACGGAAACGTCGGCGATCCTTTCGATGATGCGACGTACCATGGATAATAAAGAACTGATTGCGCGTTTGTCCGAGTGGCTGCGTTCAGACTCTTAAGTGAAAGAAAGGAAAGGATGGAAGGGCATTATGATTATTGGGATAGATTTGGGCGGAATGTCTGCAAAAGGGGCGTTGCTTGTCGGCGATCAACTGAAAGGAAAATCGAGAGTGGAGACGTCTGCTTCCGATACCGCGGAGCAAACTGCGCTTGCCATAGCATCGCTTGTTTTGCAGACGGCAGAAAAGGCAAACAAGCAATTGGATGATATTCAGGCAATCGGTATCGGCGCTCCCGGCGTTGTGGACAGTGAACATGGGATTATTGTTTCCTGGACAAATTTCGGTTGGAAAAATGTACGGCTTGCCGCTCTCGTAGAAAAATTTACGGGAAAAAAGACATTTCTGCTCAATGATGCCAATGCTGCGGCGCTCGGTGAAGCTGAATATGGTGCAGGAAAACGTTTTTCCGACAGCGTTCTGTTGACGCTCGGTACGGGGATCGGCAGCGGGATTATCCTTGGCGGAAAACTTTTTGAAGGATTTCGCAGTGCGGGTGCGGAGATCGGACATGTTGTGATACATCGGGACGGAGAACTCTGTTCGTGCGGACGAAAGGGTTGTTTTGAGCGATATGCTTCGGCGAGCGCCCTGATCCGTTTTACGAGGGAATCTATGCGTGACGAGCCAAACAGTGCGTTATGGAAATATGCTCCGACGGCTGAACGAGTGGACGGGAGAACGGTGTTTTTGGCGCTGAAAGAGGGGGATCCGGTTGCACAGCGCGTGCTGGATCGCTATGTGGCTGAACTTGGCGAGGGAATTGTCAATGTAGCGAATGCCCTTCGTCCTCAGGCTGTCATTCTCGGCGGCGGGATCTCTGCGGAAGGCGATACGCTTCTTTTGCCTCTTCGAAACTACGTTTATCCCCGTCTGTATGTTTCGACGGAGTATGCTCCGTTTGAAATTTGTTGTGCGGCGCTTGGAAATGATGCAGGCCTTTACGGCGCTGCGGCATATGCTTTCTCGGCGCTCTGAATTCTATTGGATTTTACATATAATTATTGAATTGAGAAACGCCCGACGCATTGACAGTGCGTCGGGCGGCTTCTTTGACAAAAAATGAGCGGAGAAGAAGTTTCTTCCCCGCTTTTATCCTTTTCAGTCTTTTTTCGGACGAGTCTGAATATAATAGACGACTCCGAAAACGATAATGCCTAAATATGCAATGATGGGAATCGTGACCCATGCCGCCAATGTTAGCGGGGAATTGAAATCGATCCGGATCGCAAGGGCAATGATCAGAGTGACGATTACAAGCAGAATATATGCAATGACGGAGTTCAGAATCACCGGGCCCGTTTTGCGCAGGGAGCGTGCGCCGTAATGGTTCGCATAAGCAAGACCGGTCACGAGTAAAACGGCAAAACCAACGCCCCAGAGCAGATAGGGGTAGAATGCGGGCAATGCGATGGATGCCGAGAGTCCAAGTAAGATGCATCCCATGGCGAAGCAGAAAGCGCAAAAAGCCACACCGCTGAAAAACAATGCTTTTCCCTTGTTGACCAGGCTTTCCGTTTCCTGTTCATATCGTCCCGGTTTTCCGCCGGATGTTTGAATGCGTATACCGTCTTTTTCCGCACGGGACTTCAGATCGGTAAAGTCGATCCCGTCCAACGATTGAGCATTGGCTTCCGCAGCGGAATGCGCGTCTGACGTGACAGCATTGGAAAATAAACGATGGACAACGGCGCGGTAATCTTCTCCTGCGCGCTGTTCCGGGTCTGAAGCAGAACCGGGTGTCGGTGCAGTATAATGATTGTACTCGCGGGAAGGCTGGCGGGAGGGAGGGCAGTTGAGCAATTCGAGATAGTTGCGCTGTAGGATCGTGTGTTCCTGCCTGCGGTAAAGCTCTTGCTGCTCGGCAATAATTCGCTCTTCCTGCTCCTTCAGATCAGCTTCGTGTTTGGCGCGTTCTTGCGCAAGAACTGATTCCAAATGGATATTGTAATTGTTTCTTTCCGCCGCGATGGCTGATTCCGATCTGCGGCGCTCTGTTTCTAAAAGAAAATCATTGCGTTGACGCTCATCGGCAAGCAGGGCTTCCGTTTTTTTCTTTTCGTCTTCAAGCAGGGCTTCCGATTTTTTTCGCTCTTCCTCGAGTTGTTCTTCGGCAGTCTTTTTCTGTTCTTCAATTTGTTGCAGAAGCGATTCTTTCTCTTCTTCAAGCTTTGCGATTTGCGCCCGTTGTTCTTCAGCTTCCGCATTGATCAGGCGTTCTTCGGCAAGGCGTTGTGCTTCTTCCAAGGCTGCTTCGTTTTCTTTCAGCTCATATTCCAGCGAAGCGATCTGAGTGCGAAGCGATTCTTCCAACTCAGAAGCTTCTCGCGCCGATTGGGCTTCCATCTCTGCGCGTTGCTCTGCGAGCGCCTGTTCGCGGGCATCGATCTCCTGCTCGCGGCGCTCATAGTCTTTGGCGACCGATTCGTTATGGGCGTTCAGGTCGTTTCGTCTCTGAGAAAGGGCAAGCTCCCGCGCACTGATCTCGCGTTCCCGCCAGTCATATTCTTTCAGTAAAGTGGCGTTTCTAGCATCGAGTTCGGCGCGCTTTTGCAGTAAAGCCTGTTCGCGGGCTGCGATTTCCTGTTCTCTCCAATCATGCTCTTTGAGAAGCGCCTCGCTGCGTGTGCGGACTTCTTCGTCAAATTCGGCACGCTGTTCGACAAGCGCCTGTAAGGTTTGTTCCTCCAGTGCGCTGCGCTGTTCGTTGAGGCGGGATACAGCCATTTCTTCCAGTTCGGATCGCCTCTCTTCCAGTGCTTGTTCACGTTCCGTCAGTTCTTGTTCACGCAGCTGTTGCGCTTTCAACGCGCTCTCCCGGCTTGCCATAAGTTCGGCACGTCGTTCGGAAATGGATTTTTCTCTCGCGCCGAGTTCCTGCTCCCGCCATGCATATTCCTTGCGCAGCATTTCGTTTTGCGCAAGCGATTCGGAAAGTTGCTGTTCGCGCGAGGAGAGTTCTTCGGCGCGGCGTGACTGTTCGGAAATGGCAATCTCACTTGCCGAGATCTTCTCTTCCGCCTCCTTCTCACGCAGAGCAAGCTGTGTTTCACGCACCTCTTGTTGTCTGACGGTTTCTTCACGCTGAAAGTCAAATTCAGCACGCTGTTCGGCAAGCGCTTTTTCTCTTGCAGAGATTTCTTGTTCGCGCCAATCATATTCTTTTGTCAGCTCTTCGGCGCGAGTTCGCATTTCTTCATCGAAAGCGGCTCGCTGCTCGTTCAGTTTTTCCTGATAACTCTCCTCGATCTGATCGAGTTCCGCATCGTCGTCAAAGGAGGGGAGATAATCCAGCTCATCGTCCTCGCCTTCGCCGCGGGGAACGCGTGAGGTTGAGCTTTTGAGGACGCGCATATTGACGAGCGTAGGCGCAGGATTGGAAAAGTCAAAATCCTTGTCTGAAATAAGGCTGTCGATCACCGTGCGCGAGTATTCCCATTCCGATTGGTTTTGTTCGGAAATGGCTTTTCCCGATTCGGTCAGGCTGAAATATTTTCTTCTGCCGCCGCTTACGGATCCGCCCCAATAAGATGTGACATAGCCGTCCTTCTCCAGACGTTTGAGAGCGCTGTAAAGAGAGGGCTGTTTCAGAGAATACTGCCCGTGGCTTTTGCGTTCGATCTCTGCGATGATCTCATAGCCGTACTTATCGCCGTCATAGAGTGCGCGCAGAATGATGGTGTTGATATGGCCGCGAATCAGATCGGAACTGACCGATTTCTCATTGCGTTCTGTTTGTACAACGTCGTCCATATCACGGCTCCTTTGTTTTTTTCAATATTATACACGATTTGTCGGTTTTTGTCAATAATCAAAGTAATATGTCAGACATAATTTTATGATATTTTGTATGTTTTGGTATATATGCTCACGAAATATCGTATCATTCAAGGATGGGGACCATTCGGGCAGCACTTTTTATTGTTGGTACGACGGTAGGCGCCGGGTTTCTGACAGGGGCAGAACTCATGCGTTTTTTCGGAAGCGGAGGATATTTATTTGCGCTTCTGCTGTCATGTACGTTGTATTTCGTGAACGGTGTCCTTTTTATTACCTTGGGGAGACGGTATGGCGGATGTCAAGGAGCAATGTGCGCTTTATTTGGAAGAGCGGGGAAAGCGATATATTATTTGCTGCTTGCCGTCTCGTTTTTTCCCTGCACAGGGATGATTGCCGGGTTGGATGCGCTCCTTCCGACCTATGCCCCGTTACCGTCGGTGTTGGGACTGGCTCTTGTGGTCTTTTTTCTGTGTCGTGGTTTAAAGGGGGTTGGCGTACTCAATACGGCGCTTGTTCCCTTTTTGCTGGCGCTTGTTGTATTGACTGGCAGCGGAGGAATTTCGTTGTGTTATTTTTCATTTTCCGATGGCGTGAGTGCCGTGTTGTATGCGGGTATGAACACGGCATTTGCGGCGCCGGCACTTATGGATGCGGGGTGTGAAATAAGAAAGCCGCCGCATGCTTGTGCGCTTGCGGCGGGATGCATTTTTGTTTGCGGTGTCTGTATCCTCGGAGGGATTGCAAGACTGGGAGAGTCGGCGCTCACGTCTCCCATGCCTTATCTGACGGTGATCGAGGGCAGAAGGGTATTTACCGTTGCCGTTGCTTGTTCGGTTTTAACCTCGCTCTCGTCCGCGCTTTATCCGCTGTTTATGGCTTGTGATCGGCTGGGTAAGCAAAAGAATGCCGCAAAGTGCATAGTGCTCCTTGCGGCATTCGTGTTGTCTCGGATCGGATTGGAACGTGTCATCGACATTTTTTATCCGGTCGCCGGGATGATCGGGGTGGCATTCTCAGCTGTCTGTATTCTTGACGAGTATCTTTTCCAGCAGCACCACAAGGGCGTACATTCCCGCCGCAAGCAGGCAAAGAACAAAGGTCGCACTCATGACAAGGTCGAGCTTGAAAACTTGCCCGCCGTAGACTATGAGATATCCGAGTCCTGCCCGCGAGACGATGTACTCGCCCATGATGGACCCGATCCATGCCATTCCCACATTGACTTTGAGCATGGAGATGACGGCAGGATAGGAGGACGGGATAACCAGTTTCCATAGGATCTGCAATTTCCCTGCTCCCATGGAACGCAATAGAAGCATTTTATTGGCGTCAGTCGCAATGAAGGCAGAAAGAACGTGCATGATCGCTACAATCAACCCGACGAGCACCGTCATAAAGACGATCGCTTCGTTTCCGGTGCCGAACCAGATGATGATAAGAGGACCGAGAGCGATTTTCGGCAGGGCGTTGAGTACGACGATATATGGTTCGAGAACGCGGCGCAGTGTGTCGCTCCACCAAAGCGCGAGTGCAATTGCAAATCCGAGTACGACGGCAATCGCAAAGCCGGCGAGAGTCTCCCAGAGCGTCACGCCTATGTGGTAATAGAGACTTCCGTCTGAAGACAAATCGGCAAGAGTATTTGCAATGCGGGACGGCGAGCTCATGATAAAGGGATCTACCCAATTCAGTGCGGTGACCAGTTCCCACAGACCGAGCAGCAGTGCCAAAACGCCGATTCGCATGATCCAGACAATGGCAAGATTGCGTTTGCGTCTCTGCAAAAAACGGACATGTTCTTTTGAGTAGTTTTTGTTTTTCATGCGTTGAGTTCCCCCCAAAGACGTTCGAACCAGACGGAGAAGAGAGGCTGCTCCCGCCGCTTGAGCGGGGGAATGTCTCCGAAATCCAGCGTATGTGAGTGCGCAACGCGGGCGGGCCGGGCGGTCAGAACCAGTACTCTGTCGGCAAGAGAGATCGCTTCTGAGATATCGTGAGTGATCAAAAGAGCCGTCTTTTTTTCACTTCTGATGATGGTCGCGACGTCTTCACAGACATTCAGGCGCGTCTGATAATCAAGTGCGGAGAAAGGCTCGTCGAGCAACAGGATATCCGGATCTGTCGCAAGAGTGCGAATAAGTGCCGCGCGCTGTCGCATGCCGCCCGAAAGCTGGGCGGGATAGCTTTTTAAGAAATCGGCAAGTCCGTATTTTTCCGCCAGTGCGATTGCCCGTGCTTTTTCCGTCGGTGTGCGTTTATGCCTGACCTCCAAGGGAAGGAAGATGTTTTTTTCGATTGTGCGCCACGGGAAGAGTTCATCCTTTTGCAGCATATATCCGAAAGTCCCGTTGCTTTCCACGGTTCCTTCGGATGGTTTCAGAAGTCCGGCTGCGAGGGACAGCAGTGTAGTTTTTCCGCAGCCGGACGGTCCGATAATGGCGACAAATTCTCCGCGGCCCACCGTAAAAGAAAGATCCTGTGCCGCAACGAGTTCCCCGCGCACGGTGTGATAGATGTGCGTGACATTGCGAAAGGTGAGAATGTTTTCCATGGTGTTTCCTTTCTTTGGAAGTTGTTATTTCAGCTCGTTGTACACTTCCGTGACATAAGAATTATCTACGAGTGCGTCAAAGTCTGCGCGCTCACTCAGCTCGCCTGCGCTGGCGATGATATCCTGCAGGCGTGCAAAGCTTGCCTCCGTCATTGCCATATCCGTGACCCAGGCGTCAATGTTGCGGTAGCTCGTGACGCTGGTTGCAAGCGACTGCGCGGACGTGGAGGGGAAATAGTCGACCAGGTATTCAGCGATTGAATTTGCATCCTGCGTCTGCGCATATTCTACGCCGCGGAGGATGGCGCGGAGAAAGCCCTTTGCGGTCTCTTCGTTTTCGTTAAGCCAAGATCGTTTTGCGATATAACTCGTATAGGGAACTTCGCCGCCCGCCTCGCCGACCGCGGCGACGATATATCCCTTGCCCGCCGCCTGGTATTCGGATGCCGTCGGCTCGAACATGGTGCAATAGTCGGCGGTACCTGCCTCGAAGGCGCCCGTCATCAGGTTGAAGGCGACGTCAAAGTTGAGGTTGATCTCCTCGTCGGTAAATCCGTGCTCTCTGAGAACGTATTCAAAGGTCATTGCCGGGACGCCGCCCTTTCTGCCAGCAAGGATCTCTTTTCCCTTGAGGCTTTCCCATGTGAAATCAGGCTCGTCGACGCGGGAAACGAGGAAGGATCCGTCTCGTTTTGTGAGCTGCCCGAATACGGTGGGTACATCATTTGAACCGCCGAGCAGTACATAGATCGCCGCTTCTGGTCCGCAGAACCCGATGTCCGCATCGCCGGAAAGTACGGCTGCCATGACCGCATCTGCGCCGCCGCCGTTTGTCAGTTCGATCTCGATGCCCTCTTCCTCGAAATAGCCGAGGGCATCGGCAAGGTACATCGGGGCATAGAACACCGAGTGCGTCACCTCATTGACTCTGACAGTCGTGATATCGTCCTGTACGGCAGGTTCGCCGCAGGCGGAAAGGGGAAGGAGGGCGAAGATCGCCGCTCCGAGGGTTGCCAACAGTTTTTTCATAGTCAGCTCCGTAAATTTTAAGGAATAATATATCCTATGAACAAGGCGGAATAATTGACAACGAAAGAAAAATGTTCTATAATGAGAAACTGTATAAAATGGCATAAATATGCGCTCTTTATTTGGCAGAAAGGGCGCAAATACATTTTTTGCAGGACAAAGACAGACATGGAAGAGATGCAAACGACGTACAATCCCAAGGATTTTGAAGAGAGGATCTACCGCGAATGGATGGACAAGGGCTGTTTCCGTGCGGAGATCGATCTTGCGAAGGTGCCTTTTACCGTCATGATGCCGCCGCCTAACATCACGGGGCAGTTGCACATGGGGCATGCGATGGACGAGACCATGCAGGATATTCTCACCCGGTTCAAGCGGATGCAGGGCTATTGTGCGCTCTGGCTTCCCGGGACTGACCACGCTTCGATCGCGACGGAAGTCAAGATCGTCGAACAGATGAAAAAAGAGGGGGTCAGCAAGCAGGATATCGGCAGAGAGGAGTTTTTGCGCCGCGCATGGGCGTGGAAGGAAAAGTATGGCGGCAGGATCGTCGAGCAGCTTAAAAAGCTCGGCTCTTCCTGTGATTGGTCGCGCCTTGCGTTCACAATGGACGAGAAATGCTCCCGCGCCGTACATGAGGCATTCTTCCGCCTCTATCACAAGGGGCTGATCTACCGCGGAGACCGCATCATCAACTGGTGTCCGAGCTGTAAGACGGCGCTTTCCGATGCGGAGGTCGAGTACGCGGAAGAAAACGGGCATTTCTGGTATTTTGCCTACCCCGTCGAGGGAAGCGGCGAGAAGATCGTGATCGCGACCACTCGACCCGAGACCATGCTCGGCGATACGGCTGTTGCGGTACATCCCGGCGACGAGCGTTATTCTGCCCTTGTCGGGAAGACGCTCCTTCTTCCCCTGACCGATCGGAAGATCCCCGTCGTGGCAGACGAGTACGTCGATCCCGAGTTCGGGACGGGCGCCGTCAAGATCACGCCCGCGCACGACCCCAACGACTTCGAAGTCGGTCTGCGCCACGAGCTTCCCGTCATTCGTGTCATGAACGACGACGGGTCGATGAACGAACTTGCGGGTGAGTACGCGGGACTGGACAGATACGAGGCGAGAAAGCGTATCGTCGCAAAGATGGAAGAATTGGGATTGCTCGTCAAGATCGAACCGCACGCGCACAACGTCGGGCATTGCTATCGCTGCCATTCCACAGTGGAGCCGATCGTTTCCAAACAGTGGTTCGTCAGCATGAAGCCGCTTGCCAAGCCCGCCATCGACGCCGTTGTGCAGAACAAGACCAAATTTACACCAGATCGGTTTGCAAAAATTTACTATAATTGGTTGGAAAACATCCGCGACTGGTGCATATCCCGTCAGCTCTGGTGGGGGCATCGTATCCCCGTCTGGTACTGCGACGACTGCGGTGCGACTATCTGCGAGCGCGAGACGCCTGCGGTGTGTCCCGTTTGCGGCAGCGCGCACCTGCATCAGGATGAGGATGTACTCGATACCTGGTTTTCCTCCGCGCTCTGGCCCTTCTCGACGCTGGGCTGGCCGGACGAGACGGAGGACTTTAAGTACTTTTACCCGACGGATGTGCTGGTTACGGGCTATGACATCATTCCCTTCTGGGTTATGCGCATGATGTTCTCGGGTATTGAATATACGGATAAAGTTCCATTCCGCGACGTGCTCATCCACGGACTTGTCCGGGACGAGCAGGGCAGAAAGATGTCCAAATCCCTTGGAAACGGCATCGATCCTTTGGAGATCATCGAGAAATACGGCGCGGATTCTCTGCGCCTTGCGCTGATGACGGGCGTCGCGCCCGGCAACGATACCCGATTCACCGATGCCAAGGTGGAGGCGGCGCGCAACTTCATCAATAAGATATGGAATGCGTCCCGTTTTGTGCTCATGAATGCCAAGGGGATCGATATTCCTAACCTGAGCGAGATCAGGCTGCAGCCCGCCGATCGCTGGATCATCTCCCGTTTGCAGGCATGTATCCGGGAAGTCGTTGTCTCGCTCGGCAAGTTCGATCTCGGTATTGCTGCGGACAAGCTGACCGATTTTATGTGGAATGATTTCTGCGATTGGTATATCGAACTGTCAAAACCTGCGTTATATGGCGGTGATCCCGATAAAAAACGCAATGCGCTCTGCGTCCTCATGTATGTACTGAAAGATGCTCTGAAGCTGTTGCACCCGTTTATTCCTTACGTCACGGAGGAAATATATTCCTATCTGCCCGATACGCAGGGGATGATCATCAATGCGGAATATCCCCGCTATAATTCCCGCCTTGCTTACAAAAAAGAAGCGAAAGCATTTGAGGGCGTCATCGATCTCATCAAGACGGTGCGCGCGATGAAAGTGGAGGTCAACTGTCCGCCGTCGAGAAAGGTACATGTTTATCTTACGACGGACGCCAAGCGTCTCATTTCCGTCAACAAGAACGCCATTCTGCGCCTTGCGGGAGCAAGCGACGTGACTGTCATCGAGAGCGGCGCTGAAGCGGGTGAGAAAATCGTTTCCCGTGTGTGCGAAGCCGGGCAGATTTTTATCCCGCTTGGAGAACTTGTTGACCTGGAAAAAGAAAAGTTGCGTTTGGAAAAAGAACTTGACCGCGTGATAAGCGAAATTGCACGCGCAAGCGGAAAACTCAATAATCAGAGTTTCGTTGCGAAAGCGCCCAAAAAGCTCGTGGACGACGAGCGCGCAAAACTGGAAAAGCTCCTGGATGCCAGGGGAAAGGTGGAAGCCAGCCTCAAAGCCTTGCAAGAATGAAAGAAAGTCCGCTTTTTGCGGACTTTCTTTGCGTCCGCAGACGGTGCTGCGCAGAAGAAAAGTTGCGTTTGAAGAAAAAAATTACGTTCAAACAGTTGACTTATGGGCGCAAATCTGATAAAATAAGAATCGATAAAAAATTATCGATAAAATTGGCGGCAAGGAGACGGGCAAATGGTCAATGCGGAGAGTGCGGTATCCAGAGCGACGGTCTCCCGTTTACCTGCCTATTTGCGTTATCTGAAAGGGAAAGCGGGAAAGGGCGTCGAATATGTCTCTTCTGCGGCGATTGCAAAGGATATGGGATTGTCTGCTGTCGGCGTCAGGAAGGATCTGGCACTCGTTTCGTCCCGTCCGGGGAAGCCGCGCTTCGGGTTTGAAGTACGTCTTCTCATCGAAGATATCGAGAAATTTTTGGGTTACCATCGCTGGACAAACGCTGTGATCGTCGGTGCCGGCGGACTTGGAAGAGCGATTCTCAGCTATGAAGGATTTGAGAATTACGGGATCCACGTCATTGCAGCGTTTGACAATTCGCCCGCGAAGGTGGGCGCGGTAGGCGGGAAACCTGTTTATCCGATGGAACGTCTCGGTGACGTTGTCAAAAGGAGTGACGTGAAGGTTTGCATTTTGACTGTTCCGCGCAGCGCGGCGCAGGAAGCTTGCGATCAGGCGGTAGGCGCCGGAATCAATGCGATTCTGAGTTTTGCTCCCGTTCATCTGCTTGTTCCCGAGGGCGTCACGGTAAAGTATGAAGATTTGGCGGTTTCGCTCGCAGAACTATGCGGCGCGTGACCGAGGATCGATAAATCCGGAAAAAATATTATGGAGGTCGGTTATGAAGGATTTCATCGTTAACGATGAAGAGTCGCTCGCCAAGATGCTTGCGAAGGTCAGAGCGGCGCAGGAGAAGTTTGCTACCTACACGCAGGAGCAGGTCGACGAGATCTTCTATCGTGCGGCGCTTGCGGCAAACAAGATGCGTATTCCTCTTGCGAAGATGGCAGTGGAAGAGACGGGCATGGGCATCGTCGAGGACAAGGTCATCAAGAACCACTATGCATCGGAGTATATTTACAATCAGTATAAGGATACCAAGACCTGCGGCGTGATCGAGCGCGACGAAGGCTTCGGCATCACCCGTATCGCAGAGCCTGTCGGCGTCCTGGCGGCAGTCATTCCCACGACCAACCCCACGTCCACAGCGATCTTCAAGTCTCTCATCTGCCTTAAGACGAGAAACGGTCTCATCATTTCGCCTCACCCTCGTGCCAAGGCGTGCACTATCGCTGCGGCAAAGGTCGTACTTGATGCCGCCGTTGCGGCGGGCGCTCCCGAGGATATTATCGGCTGGATCGATCAGCCCACTGTTCCGCTTTCCGGTATGATCATGAGAGAGGCGGATATGATCCTTGCGACGGGCGGTCCCGGCATGGTCAAGGCGGCATATTCCTCCGGCAAACCCGCAGTCGGCGTCGGCGCAGGCAACACGCCCGCGATCATCGATTCGACCGCGGACATCAAACTTGCTGCTTCTTCTATCCTTCATTCCAAGACCTTTGATAACGGCATGATCTGCGCTTCCGAGCAGTCGACCATTGTCCTTGCCGACGTGTACGACGAATTTAAGGCGGAAATGCAGAAGCGCGGCGCTTATTTCCTTTCGCCCGAAGAGACGGACAAGGTCAGAAAGACCATTATCATCAACGGCGCGCTCAACGCGAAGATCGTCGGTCAGAGTGCATGTAAGATCGCGGAACTTTCCGGATTCACGGCGCCCGCAGGCAGCAAGGTGCTGGTCGGTGAAGTGGAATCGGTTGAGCTTTCCGAGGAGTTCGCGCACGAGAAGCTCTCTCCCGTCCTTGCAATGTACAAGGCGCAGACGTTTGAAGAGGCTGTCGCAAAGGCGGACAGGCTCATCAAGGACGGCGGTCTCGGTCACACCTCCTCGCTGTATATCAACGTTGAAACGGGCGCTGATAAGATCGCATACTTCCGTTCCATCATGAAGACCTGCCGAATCGTCATCAACACACCTTCCTCGCACGGCGGCATCGGCGATCTGTACAACTTCAAGTTCCCCGCATCCCTCACGCTGGGCTGCGGTTCGTGGGGCGGCAACTCCGTCTCCGAGAACGTGGGCGTCAAGCACCTCATCAATATCAAGACCGTTGCGGAAAGGAAGGAAAATATGTTGTGGTTCAGAGCACCTGAAAAGGTCTATTTCAAACGCGGCTGCCTGGGTGTCGCGCTCAAGGAGCTTGGGCACCAGGTCTATAACAAGAAGAAGGCGTTCGTCGTCACCGACCAGTTCCTGTTCCAGAGCGGATTCACCAAGAAGATCACGAGTATCCTCGACGAGCAGGGTATCACGCATACGACCTTCTTCAACGTCACGCCCGATCCCACGCTTGCCTGCGCAAACGAGGGCGTCAAGCAGATGCGCGACTTCCAGCCTGACGTGATCATCGCGATCGGCGGCGGTTCGCCCATGGATGCCGCGAAGATCATGTGGGTCATGTACGAGCATCCCGAAGTGGACTTCCAGGATATGGCGATGCGCTTCATGGATATCCGCAAGCGTGTCTATACCTTCCCGCACATGGGCGACAAGGCACTGTTCGTTGCGATTCCTACGACGGCAGGTACCGGTTCGGAAGTGACGCCTTTCGCCGTCATTACCGACGAAAAGACGGGCACCAAGTATCCTCTTGCGGATTATGAGCTGATGCCCGACATGGCGATCATCGATGCGGATCTCATGATGACCATTCCCAAGGGACTTACGTCTTGCTCGGGTATCGACGCAATGAGCCACGCGCTCGAGGCGATCGCATCCGTCATGGCGACCGACTTCACCAACGGCATCGCGAAAGAGGCGGTCAAGCTTATTTTCGATTATCTGCCCCGCGCATACGAGAAGGGCGGTCACGACGCAGAGGCGCGTGAGCGCATGGCAAATGCGTCCACGATGGCAGGCATGGCATTCGCGAACGCATTCCTCGGCGTCTGCCATTCCATGGCGCACAAGCTTGGTTCTTATTGGCACATCCCTCACGGTATGGCAAACTCCCTGATGCTTGAAGAGGTTATCCGCTTCAACAGCGCGGAATGCCCGACCAAGATGGGCACCTTCCCTCAGTATGCATACCCTCAGTGCCAGGCACGTTATGCGGATGTTGCCCGTTTTATCGGACTTAAGGGCAAGAACGACGAGGAGCTTGTCGAAGCGCTCATCAAGAAGCTGCATGAGCTCCAGGAAGCGATCGGACAGCCCAAGACCATTCAGGAAGCGCTTGCCGGTAAGGTAACGGAAGAGGAATTCCTTGCGCGTCTCGATCAGATGACGGAAGATGCGTTCGACGATCAGTGCACGGGCGCGAACCCCCGTTATCCGCTTATGAGTGAGATCAAGGAGATGTACCTCAACGCTTATTACGGCAGGAAGAACCGTAAGAAGAAGTAATTGCTACGCAAATTTCATTGCAACGAGGGTGAGAAGTCTTGCCCTCGTTGTTGAAATTTCAAAAATAGTTTGAATTCATGGAGAAGAGAGGAGAGTTATGAGAGGACTGGAAACTTCGGTCAGAAAGCTGCGCCATCAGGTGTTTGTCGAAGTCGCAAAAGTTGCCTTCGAATCCACGGATATCGAAAACGACATTGAAAAGATCCCCTATACTATTACCCCTACGGAAACGCCGCAGTACCGTGAGAGCGTGTACCGTGAGAGGGCGATCGCCGCAGAACGCGTCCGCCTTGCGATGGGTATGTCGCTCAACCCGCAGGATCGTCCCGCTCACATAACAAACGGGCTTACAAAGAGTAATATTTCGGACAGCTACTATGAGCCTCCGCTCATGCAGGTCATTCCGTCGGCATGCGATCGGTGCGAGGAGAATATGTATGTCGTTTCCGACCAGTGCCGTGGCTGCGTCGCCAGGTATTGCATGACGGTCTGTCCCAAAGGTGCGATTTCCGTCGACAAGAAGACGGGGAAAGCGGTCATCGATCAGGGGAAGTGTATCAAGTGCGGCAAATGTAAGGCTTCCTGCCCGTATGAAGCGATCGCGCACAGAACGCGCCCCTGCGCGCAGGCGTGCGGCGTCAAGGCGATCTCCAGCGACGGGCTTGGCAGGGCATCCATCGATCCCGCGAAGTGCGTTGGCTGCGGACAGTGCATGGTCTCTTGTCCCTTCGGGGCGATCGCAGACAAGTCGCAGATCTTCCAGCTCATTCGCGCCATTCAGAAGGGGGACGAGGTCGTCGCCGAGGTCGCGCCCGCGATCGTCGGACAGTTTGGCCCAAATGTGACGCTCTGGAAGATCAAGGCGGCGCTCAAAGAGGTCGGTTTCAAAGAGGTCTATGAAGTTGCGCACGGTGCAGACGTGGGCGCTTCTACCGAAGCGCACCACTACGCGACGGAGGTCGTCACGGGCAAACTTCCTTTTTTGCTGACTTCCTGCTGCCCCGCATGGAGCATGCTCGCTAAGACGCAATTCCCTGATATGATCGATAAAGTCTCGTCGGCGTTGACGCCAATGGTCGCGACGTCCAGGACGATCAAGCAGAATCGTCCCAACGCGCGTGTGGTCTTTATCGGGCCGTGCGCCGCAAAGAAGCTCGAGGCGCGCCGCCGTACGGTACGCAGCGACGTCGATTTCGTCATTACCTTTGAGGAACTTGCCGCGATCTTTGAGGCAAAGGGCATCAATATGGCGACATACGACAAGGAAGAACCTATCCACGACGCAACGGCGGCCGGACGCGGCTATGGGGTTGCAGGCGGTGTTTCGGCGGCGATCGAGGCGTGCGTCAAAGAGTATTATCCCGATGTTGATGTCAAGATCGAGCACGCGGAGGGGCTGGAAGAGTGCAAGAAAGTGCTGCTCCTTGCCAAGCTCGGCAAGAAGAACGGCTGCCTGATCGAGGGCATGGGTTGCCCCGGCGGTTGCGTTGCGGGTGCGGGCGTCAATGCCCCCGTCGAAAAGGGTGCTGCGGAGCTGAGAAAGTTCGTCGCCGGCTCCACAAAGAAGCTCCCCGAAAAAGAGCTGTACGAGATCAAGCTGCCCTGATCGGCATTGGTCTATAGAAAAAGTCCATGCGATTGCTCGCATGGATTTTTTGTATCGGATGGTATCAGGCGCCTAAATCGGAAAATACGCCGCAGCCGATCGCTGCAATGAGGATGATCACCCAGCCAGTGCTCCAAAGGTTTCCGAGGGTACCCAACAGAAAGTAACAGATGACGGCGATCACCAAGATAAGGGCGGACAGCTTCCAGTTCAGGCGCTTTTTTTTGATTGGCTCTCCGGCGGGCAATTTCTCCTGCGTTTCCTCTTGGATCAGGCAGTATTTTGTCTCATTGTACCAAAGAAGGAGTGCATAGATAATTCCTATGATGCCGACGCCTGTCACAATGCTGCCGATAATGCCTACCCAATCCTCGATCCAGGCAAACATGAGCTGTGTCCCGCCGTAGGACAGAATGAACCCCGCGATCAGTGCAAGTAGAAATTTGATCAGCGGTTTTGTAGTTGTGCCCGGCTTGAGCTTTGGGTAATTGCAGATCCATGCAACGGCAAATCCGAAGATACATATTCCTATCGGCGTACCATAGAACATGAAAGGCGTGCTCAGTTCCGGAAAACCGGCGACGAGCAGCGCAAACCCGACGATCAGGCCGATCGATGAGATCCCGGCACCGAGAATGATCAGGGGCGTCATCTTTTTCTTGGCTCTGCGGCGCCTTTCCTTCATGTAGACTTCCAGCTTGTCCGATTGCGCCGCATGCGCATTTTCTGCTTCCGGATCCGAACTTTTTGTCAACGACGTATCTGCTGTTTGTGGCGTATGCTCTGAAGTGACCGCAGGGGAGGCACTCTCCGTCGGAAAAGGCCCGGTATTCTCTTCCAATTGAATTGCGGGAGCGGCGGGGAGATGTTCCGCAGCCAAGGGCGCTTTGGGGCCGCGAAGAAGTTCGTCCACTGTGACGCCGAATGCGTCAGCGAGCGGAATGAGCTGCCCGGTCTCGGGCAAGGTCTCGCCCGTTTCCCATTTGGAAACAGACCGGTTTGTTACGCCCAGCTGATCGGCGAGTTCTTGCTGCGTCCACCCCCGCAGTTTTCGCAGACGATATAAGTTATTTCCGAATTCGCTCATTTCTCTCCTTTGGGGAAACACATTTATCTCTTCCGCTTTTATTATAAGGCGGGAGGGGAAAAGTGTCAATACACAGATGTGCAAATTTGCTCCCGCATCAGTAGAACTTCCGATTTCACGCGGGGGCAATTTTCCCGTCGCACGGGAATTTGACCAACGCATATTCTTTTTTGTCTCTTTTTTCACCTTTTTTTGCGAAGTACTTGCATTTTAAGGCGCAAAGTAGTATAATCATAGATGAAAGAAATCGGGAGCTTGTACACAGGCTGAGAGGAAGGTGTGACCTTCGACCGTTGACCTGATTTGGGTAATGCCAGCGTAGGGAGTTTGGAAGCGGGCATGACGTAAGGTCATCGCCCGTTTTTTGTTGGAGGTCATATGGTCAGGATCAACGGAGAAGATCTGGACGTGGCAGGCAAAACGATCGCAGAATACCTTGCGGGAACGTCGTACGACTTGAAAAGGATCGCCGTTGAACGCTGCGGCGAGATCGTTCCCAAGAGCGCATATGCTTCTACGACGCTTGCCGACGGCGACAGCGTGGAGATCGTCAGTTTCGTCGGAGGCGGCTGATGACCCGCGACGAATGGAACGCGGCGCTCATTGCCAGGCACGGCGCAAGTCTGCACGAGAAATTCTCAAGCGCGACGGTTGCCGTCTGCGGTTTGGGGGGATTGGGATCCAATATTGCAATTTCGCTTGCGCGGGCAGGGGTCGGAAAGCTCATCCTCATCGATTTTGATCGGGTGGACATCTCTAACCTCAACCGTCAGCAGTATAAGGCGGCGCAGATCGGCATGCCTAAGACGGAGGCGCTGCGGGACAATCTTCTCGCGATCGCGCCCTTTCTCCAGACGCAAGTCCACACCGTGCGCATGACGGAGGACAATGCCGCCCGATTGGTGCAGGAGGCGGACGTCGTCTGTGAGGCGTTTGATGATGCGCAGGCGAAGGCAATGCTCGTCAACTGCGTCTGCGAGGAGCTTCCAAAGACATATCTCGTCGCTGCGTCTGGCATGGCGGGGCTTGCAAGTCCCAACGCGATACAAACGCGCAAATTAGGACAGAGATTCTATCTGTGCGGCGACGGTGTAAGCGACGTGCAGAGCGGGCTTGGGTTGGTAGCGCCGCGCGTCATGCTGTGCGCCGCACATCAGGCGCTCACAGTCCTGCGCATTCTTACGGAAGAGTACGAAGTATAAGTTTTCTTTTTAAGGAGTTTGGAAATATGGACGATAAACTCATCATCGGCGGAAGGGAGTTCAGCTCGCGCTTTATTCTCGGTTCGGGCAAATATTCTCTCCGCCTCATCGAAGCTGCGGTCAGGGACGCGGGAGCGGAGATCATCACACTTGCCGTGCGCCGCGCCAACACCAAAGAGCAGGAGAATATCCTCGACTTCATTCCCAAGGGCGTCACGCTGCTTCCCAACACAAGCGGCGCGCGCAACGCAGAAGAGGCCGTGCGCATTGCCCGCCTTGCCCGCGAGCTGGGCTGCGGGGACTTTGTCAAGATCGAGATCATGCGCGATTCCAAGTATCTTCTGCCCGATAATTACGAGACCATCAAGGCGACGGAGATCCTTGCAAAAGAGGGCTTTGTCGTCATGCCATATATGTATCCCGACCTCAACGTCGCGCGCGATCTTGTCAATGCGGGCGCGGCGAGCATCATGCCTTTGGCGGCGCCCATCGGCTCCAACAAGGGGCTTGCAACCAAAGAATTTATTCAGATTCTGATTGACGAGATCGACCTTCCCGTTATCGTGGACGCAGGCATCGGCAGACCCTCGCAGGCATGCGAAGCAATGGAGATGGGGGCGGCTGCGATCATGGCGAACACTGCGCTTGCAACGGCGGGCGACCTCACGCAGATGGCGTCTGCGTTCCGCCTTGCCATCGAGGCGGGCAGAAAGGCGTACCTTGCAGGCATAGGCAGGGTTTTAACGCGCGGCGCGTCGGCCTCCGACCCGCTCACGGGATTTTTGCGTGACTGAGGCGGCATATATGGGAAATCAGTTCTTTGTCGACTCCGCGCGCCTTTCCGAGGCGGCGCTGGAGAAAAAACACCGCTTGGAGACCGATCCGACGTCCCGCAAGGACCCTATGGAATACCTTCCGGGCATGGAGAAGATCGAGTCGGACATCTGCGAAAAGGTCATCTCGCAGATGAAGGCGTATGACGCGTCCAAATACACGCCGCGCGACGTCAGAATGGCGCTGGAGCACGAGACCTGCACGGTGGAGGACTTCAAGGCGCTTCTGTCTCCTGCGGCGGAGCCGTTTTTAGAACAGATGGCGCAGCGTGCGCGCATGGAGACGAGCAAGCACTTCGGCAACACCGTCTACCTCTTTACACCGCTCTACATTGCCAATTACTGCGAAAACTACTGCGTCTACTGCGGGTTCAACTGCTATAACGATATCCACCGCATGAAGCTGACGCCGGAGCAGATCGAGCACGAAATGCAGGTTATCGCGTCGAGCGGCATGGAGGAGATCTTAATTCTGACGGGCGAGAGCCGCGTCCAGAGCGACATCAAATATATCGGTGAAGCGTGCAAACTCGCGCGCAAGTACTTCCGTATGGTCGGGCTGGAGATCTACCCCGTCAACACGGACGAGTATCGCTATCTGCACGAGTGCGGCGCCGACTATGTGACCGTCTTTCAGGAATCGTACGACATTGTGGCATACGAAAAACTGCACCTGATGGGACATAAGCGCGTCTGGCCGTACCGCTTTGACGCACAGGAGCGCGCTTTGCGCGGCGGGATGCGCGGCGTCGGGTTCTCGGCGCTCTTAGGGCTTTCCGATTTTCGCAAGGACGCGTTTGCGAGCGCGCTGCACGTCTACTATCTGCAGCGCAAGTATCCACAGGCGGAGATGTCGCTCTCCTGTCCGCGCCTGCGTCCCATCATCAACAACGAAAAGATCAATCCGCAGGATGTGCACGAAAAGCAGCTTTGCCAAATCTTGTGTGCCTATCGCATCTTCATGCCTTTCGTCGGCATCACGGTTTCCTCGCGCGAGAGCGCCGCGTTCCGCAACGGCATCGTCAGGATCTGCGCGACCAAGGTCTCGGCGGGAGTTTCGACGGGCATCGGCGACCACGAGAGCAAATATACGGGCAGGGATTCCGGCGGCGATCAGGGCGACGAACAGTTCGAGATCAACGACGGCAGAAGCCTCAAAAAGATGTACGACGACATCACGGACGAGGGTTTACAGCCCGTCCTCAACGACTATTTGTATGTTTAAGCTCCTGAGCGTCACCGCGCGCACGCTCTGCAAAGAGGATTTCCTTGCGCGCGTCGACGCGATCTGCGCGGCGGGCATCGACGGCATCATCCTGCGCGAAAAGGACTTGTCGGAAGTTTCCTACCGATCGCTTGCTTTCGATGTCCTGCAAATTTGTTATGACAGGGAGACGCCTTGCGCGCTGCATACCTATCCGGCCGCGGCGCAGCAGCTGCATGCCAAGGCGCTGCACCTTCCCTTACGGGCATTCCTTTCGCTCGGTGAGGCAGAAAAGAGGGCGTTCCCCACGATCGGCGTATCCTGCCACAGCCTTGATGATGTTATTGCGGCGCAGGACGGAGGATGTTCTTATGTTACGCTCGGTCATATCTTTGCGACCGACTGCAAGAGGGGACTTCCGGGGCGTGGACTTGACTTTCTGACGGATGTCTGCCGCCATGCAAGCGTACCCGTCTATGCGATCGGTGGTATTGATAAGGATAACATTGCCCGCGTACGCGATGCGGGAGCAAGCGGGGTGTGCATTATGAGCGGGCTTATGGTCTGCCCCAACCCCGCGGCATATCTGGAGGAACTTCATCATGCGCTTTGAACGGGATATGCTGCTTTTATATGCTGTAACGGATCGGGCATGGACGGGGAGACGGTCGCTCGATGAGCAGGTCGAAGAGGCGCTTCAAGGAGGCGTGACGCTCGTTCAGCTGCGCGAAAAGCACCTTTCCCGGGAACAACTCATCAAAGAGGCGCGGCGCATGACGGCACTCTGTCACCGATATGGCGTTCCGCTCATCGTCAACGACGATGCCGAAGCCGCGCTTGCGGCGGGGGCGGACGGCGTTCACGTCGGCATCGAGGATACGCCCGTCGCCGCCATTCGGGCGCGCATAGGGAAGGATTTCATCATCGGTGCGACGGCAAAGACGGTCGAACAGGCACAGCGCGCAGAGCGCGAGGGCGCAGACTATCTCGGCGTTGGCGCGGTGTTTCCGTCGCCGACCAAACAAAACGCTATCCGCATCTCCAAGGAGCAGCTGCGCGCGATCTGCGCAGGCGTTGCCATTCCCGCCGTCGCGATCGGCGGCATTACGAAGAAGAACGTCGCCTCGCTCCAAGGGGGCGGCATGGCGGGCATTGCCGTTGTCTCGGCGATCTTCGGTGCGGACGATATTGTGTCTGCGGCGCGTTCTCTGAAGGAGAGCGCGATCCAAGTTGCAAGAGGGGAAGCATGAACAAAAAAACGGCGTTGTCCATTGCGGGCAGCGATTGCAGCGGGGGCGCGGGCATTCAGGCGGACCTTAAGACGATGACGATGAACGGCGTCTATGCCATGAGTGTCATCACCGCGTTGACGGCGCAGAATACGACGGGCGTGCGCGGGATCATGGAAGTTCCGCCGTCCTTTTTGGCGGCGCAGATTGACGCGGTCTTCGAAGATATCCGCCCTGACGCCGTCAAGATCGGCATGGTCTCGTCCGCCGCGCTCATAGGCACAATTGCAGAGCGGCTGACCTTTTTTCGAGCGGAAAACGTCGTCGTCGATCCCGTCATGGTGGCAACGAGCGGCGCGCGGCTCATGCAGGAGGACGCCGTCTCCGCGCTCTGTGGGCAGCTACTTCCGCTTGCATCGCTCGTCACGCCCAACATTCCGGAAGCGGAGATCCTCTCAGGACTTCGCATCGCGGACAAAAATCAGATGCAGGAGGCGGCGCGTATCATCGGCGAGGAATACGGTTGCGCCGTGCTCGTCAAGGGCGGGCACGGCGTCCACGATGCGGACGATCTTTTATGGCAGGATGGCGCGTATACCTGGTTTGCGGGCAAGCGCATCGCAAATCCCAATACACACGGCACGGGCTGCACGCTCTCCAGTGCCATTGCTGCAAATTTGGCAAAAGGTTTTTCGCTTGATGAAGCCGTACGGAAGGGCAAAGCATATGTCTCGGGCGCGCTCGCAGCGATGCTCGATCTGGGAAAGGGGAGCGGACCCATGGATCACGCCTTTGCTCTTTGCGGCGTGTTTGCAGAGCAGGCTGAAGAAACGCAAATAAATTGAATGGAGTTGATATATGAGAAATTACACGACGCAAATGGATGCCGCCAAGCGCGGTATCATTACGCCAGAAATGAAGGCGGTCGCTGCCAAGGAGTACCGCACGGAAGAGGAGATCAGAGATCTCGTAGCCCAAGGGCAGGTCGCGATCTGCGCGAACAAGCTGCACACCTGCCTCGATCCCAACGGCGTAGGCAGTATGCTGCGCACCAAGATCAACGTCAATTTGGGCGTGTCCCGAGACTGCAAGGACTACGAGATCGAAATGCAGAAAGTCATGGCTGCAGTCAACATGGGCGCGGAGGCGATCATGGATCTTTCGTCCCACGGCAATACGCAGCCTTTCCGTCGTAAGCTCACACACGAGTGTCCTGCGATGATCGGTACGGTTCCCGTGTACGACAGCGTCATTCACTACCAGCGCGACCTTGCAACGCTGACGGCAAAGGACTTCATCGACGTCATCCGCCTGCACGCAGAGGACGGCGTGGATTTTGTTACACTTCATTGCGGCATCACGCGCAAGACCATCGATCAGATCAAGAAGCACAAGCGCAAGATGAACATCGTCTCGCGCGGCGGTTCGCTCGTGTTTGCGTGGATGAGCATGACGGGAGAGGAAAATCCCTTCTATGAGTACTTTGATGAGATCCTTGAGATCTGTCGCGAGTACGACGTGACCATCTCTTTGGGCGATGCGTGCCGTCCAGGCTGCCTTGCAGATGCCTCCGATGTCTGTCAGATCGAGGAGCTCGTCCGCCTCGGCGAGCTGACCAAGCGCGCCTGGGCAAAGGACGTGCAGGTCATGGTCGAAGGCCCCGGGCATATGCCGCTTGACCAGATCGCGGCGAATATGAAGATCCAGCAGACTATCTGCATGGGCGCGCCTTTCTATGTCCTCGGTCCGCTTGTAACGGACATCGCGCCCGGGTACGACCATATCACGTCGGCGATCGGCGGCGCGGTCGCTGCGGCAAACGGCGCTGCGTTCTTGTGCTATGTCACGCCCGCCGAGCATCTTGCGCTTCCAAATGTGGATGACGTCAAACAGGGCATTATCGCATCCCGTATTGCGGCGCACGCGGCGGATATTGCGAAGCATATACCGCATGCACGCGACATTGACGATGCCATGGCAGATGCACGCCGTACATTTGATTGGGAGAAGCAGTGGGAATGTTCCATCGACCCCGAGACGGCGAAAGCAATTCGTGACGACAGAAAGCCTGAACATGATGACAGTTGTTCCATGTGCGGAAAGTTTTGCGCTGTCCGCAGTATGAACAAGGCTTTGAGCGGAGAGTATATCGATATTCTTTGAAACAAGCAAAGCGATAAAAATTTCAGATCAGATAAGGGATAAGGAGCGGAAAATGGCGAAAGTATGTGTGATTACGGGCGGAGGGAGCGGTATGGGGCTTGAAGCCGCAAAGTATCTGCCTAAGGACAGAATCATCCTTCTATCCGGAAGAACGGAAACCAAACTTCGAAAAGCTGTTGCGGAGCTGGCGGCGCTCGGATTTGAGGCATATGAAAAAACGTGCGACACGTCCGATCGTGAGAGCGTCAGGGCGCTTGTTGCTTATGCCGTCTCTTTGGGGAAGGTCTGTACTGTAATCAATTGTGCGGGGCTGTCGCCTGCAATGGCAGATCCCGATACAATTGTACGCGTCAATGCATTGGGTACCGTATATGTGAACGAAGAGTTCTCCAAGGTTATGAAAAAGGGCAGCGCTATTGTGGACGTTGCATCTAATTCGGCATATGTTCTTCCAAAATTTCTGATCAACAAAAAACTCTATGCTTTGGCTGATCGGGATGAAGCGAAATTTGTCAAAAAGATGGTGAAGAAAGCAAGCCTCGCAAAGGGAGACTATCAGCGTTCAGGGTTTGCGTATGCGCTGTCCAAGAATTTCGTCGTATGGTATGCAAAAAAGTGTGCGTTCGCGTACGGTCCGAAGGGGATCCGCGTCGTATCTTTAAGTCCCGGTCTCATCGCAACGGACATGGGCAACTTGGAAGCCAAGGACGGCGGGATGCTCATCGGTTTTTCTGCTGAGGAACGCATGGGAAAGCCGGAGGAACTCGGTTATGCGCTTGCAACGGTCGCCGATGAGCGCAACGGCTATCTAGCCGGCGTGGATATTTTGTGCGACGGCGGCAGCACGAACGGTATGCAGGAGTTCAAAAAGAAAAAGTGATTAATTTAAGTGAGAAGGGGAGGCGTTACGCTTCCCTTTTTCAATTTTGTCAAAGCTTAGAGAATATGGCGAAAGTGAAAGCGGATTTTTTTGAAAAAGTTCCAAAAATTCCAAAAAAACATTTGACATTATCATGAAATTTTGCTACTATATACAAGCGCTGACGAATGCGGGTGTAGTTCAATGGTAGAATCCCAGCCTTCCAAGCTGGTCGCGTGGGTCCGATTCCCATCACCCGCTCCATTTTCGAAACAAGCAAAGTGCGTCCGCTTGCGTGAAAAGGCGTGAGCATCATGCGCTTGTAGCTCAGTCGGATAGAGCAACGGCCTTCTAAGCCG